>Ga0075012_10005037_pt1 | contig 12190 bp, 9 predicted proteins | sample All_14_2_FD_71474 | JGI IMG/M metagenome (GOLD analysis project Ga0075012, IMG submission 71474) | Freshwater microbial communities in response to fracking from Pennsylvania, USA - Allegheny Zone_MetaG_DW_15 | ecosystem: Environmental > Aquatic > Deep subsurface > Groundwater > Drilled...
GTATATCACGCCGGTCGTATACATCGCGCTTGACGCAGCGCAGCGAAAGCTTCGTAAAAAACCGCCATTGACGCCATCTTCCAGAACTCTGGAAGCTAGCGAAAAGTAGTTTTGAGGCTAGTTATTTTCGACCATTTGGGTAATTTCGGCGGGTAAGGTCATCGGATTGAAGGGCTTGCCGAGAATTCCGACGGCTCCTTGCTGGACGCAGATGTCGACTTCTTTCTGGTCGAAGCGTGTAGCAGTCATGATTACCGCCGTAGTTTTTGTCGAAGGGTGCTCTTTGAGCTTATTGAGTGTCTCGATACCGTCCATGTCGGCCATGGTGATGTCCAGCAGGATGACGTCCGGGCGTTCGATGGGAGCCAGTTGCAGCGCTTCCTTGCCTGAAGAAGCCAGGCATACGTCCCAGCGGCCGAGCCCGGTCAGGCTCAGGCGTCCGATTTTGCGGATGTCCGGATCGTCGTCGACAATCAAAACTTTTCTGATAGCCATGCTTGATATGCGCCTCTGAGATTCCGAACGGGTATGACAATCGGTTGTCGAGCGCAAAAATATGCGCTCACTCTGCCAATTTAGCAGGTAGCCGACTCCTGCGCAATTGCCGGTTGGCCCGACAGGTGTTTCTTTCCGGTCAGAAGATTTAAAATCGAATGGTTGTGAGCGGGTTTTGTGAAGCTTAATAGTGAAACCACAAGGAAGAGCACTGCAGCGCCTAAGATCCAGGCGCTAGCAGCGCTGATTGAGTTACTGGGCGAGCGGCTGGCACCAGATGGGCGCTGGCAGGACAGGGAACTGGCATGGCACCACTCCGTGACGACTTTGCTTCGGCTTTGCGCGATTCGTCTGACGCATCCGCAACATGATTGGGGGGCATTAATATCTGAATTCTCAGTTCTCCTGAGCTCCCCAACTACGCTAAATATTGCGAGCGTAGAGAAAACAGGAGAGCTTCTCGATTCGGCAATGGCGCGAGCGGTAGATGCTGTTTTGTTGGACATGTCGGTTTCGAGGACGGCTACGGATGCTTGTCCGGTGACTGATTTCGCGCAGGATATAGCACGCATCTATGAAGCGGTATTGAGTATGGTGCCGGCTTTTGAAAAGTCTGATCACTCAGGTTTCAAGCTTCGAGCGCGCATTCGAGATCGCTCGAAAAAGCGAGGAGGTTCATTCTATTCGCCACCGCATCTGGTGTCGCGTGTAGTCGAAGAGGCTCTTGGGTCTGTCGCGAAAACTGCTACGCGAAACGGAAATTCTGTTGGTTCGGAGCCTTGCGACTTTGCGAGGTTGCGAATCGTGGATCCGGCGATGGGCGCCGGAGTGTTTCTTATTTATGCGCTGAAGTTTTTGAACAGGCATTCGGACATCGAGGCGGAAACAATTGCGCGGAATGTCCTCTATGGTGTCGACCTGGACCCGCTAGCAGTAGAGGCGGCACGGCTTAGTATGTGGATCGCGGTGGCCAATTACGCGCTAAATCCATCCGTGGATTTCCCGAATCTGCGAGTCGGAAACAGTCTGATCGGCTGTCGAATCAATCAGGTTCGTGATGAGAAAGGCTCCGGGGTCACAAAGGATAAACTTGATTCATGGTGCGAGTCCTGGTTTCAAAACCTAAATGGAAGTAACGCTGCCTTGCCGAGTGGAAACGGAAGCGATGGTGTAAAAGATAAGCGTCAAAATTTTTTCCACTGGGAATTCGAATTTCCTGAAGTGTTCTCAAAGACTGGCTCTCATTCCGGTTTCGACCTGGTGATCGGCAATCCTCCCTGGGAGATCGAGAAACCGAATTCCCGAGAATTTTTCGGCGCTGTTTTGCCGGATTACTGGACTTTGGGAAAACAGGAGGCGATTGCCGCGCAAAAGCAATTGTTGGGCGGCGATCCGGAACTGGCGGCGGACTGGCGCGCGCGGCAAGAAGAGCACAAACGGTTTGCGCAATGGGTACGGAGAGCCCCGGTTCAATGCACCGATGAAGTTCATCCGTTTCTCTGCCAGGGTGCAGGCGATACGAATTTGTACAAGCTCTTCTGCGAGCAAGCGTTCTACCTAGCCCGTCCCGGAGGCTGTGTCGCTCTAGTTGTGCCGTCCGGAATCTATTCTGATTGTGGAGCGCGCGACCTGCGGCGTTTGTTGATCGAGCGAAATGTCTGGACGAAATTAGTAGGATTTGAAAACTCCGACCGTACATTCGATATTCATCGATCGTTCAAATATTGCTTTTTTGTCGCCACTAGTGGTGGCACAACTAGTTTTGTCGAAACTGAGTTCGGCGGCGAGATTTGCAGACAGGATGTTTCGACAATCGGAGCTTTAAGCCCGAAGTGGTCAGTGCTGCCGGAGGTGGAAAATCATGCTGCGTTCAGCCTGATTGAAAAAATTTACAGCTCTGCGGATTTACTCGGTAGCACCATGAATGGCGGCTTCCAGATAGAGTATAAGCGGGAATTCGACATGACGTTGGACTCGCACTTGTTTCGCGAACGTGACCAGTTGGAGGAGCATGGTTATTTCCAAGATTGCTATGGAAACTGGCTCTCCGGTGGGTGGCGCAAATATTCGACACCCCGCACGGGAGCGGCGTACGTGCCCGATGAAGAACAACTTGTTGTTTCCTCGAGTCGGGAGCGATTCATTCACCTCAACGATGTGGAAAGCGTATTCATTCCGCTGTATGAGGGGCGAATGCTTGGACAGTTCAATTCGAACGAAAAGCGCTGGATATCGGGACGAGGCAGACGCGCGGTTTGGCTTAAGACAGAGGGCGCCGGACAGGGCGCTGGCTGTCGCATCGAAAACGCTGTAACTTCCTCTGTCGGTCTGGGACCACAATATTTGGTCAGCAAGAATAATTTCTTGCAGCGCTGCTCACCGGCGGATCTTAAGATTGGTTTTCTCGCGGTCGGGAGTGCGACTAATGCCAGGACAATGATTGCAACAGCACTGTCGGCGGTGGCGTGCGGCAACTCTGTACCGATTTTAAAACTGCAAGCCGGTAGCTCTGATAACAATTTGCTTTCACCTCTTGAATATTCGCTGGCTCTTATCGCATGTCTGAATAGCTTTGTATTTGACTTTGTAATTCGCAGAAAAATGGCGGGCAACAACCTGAATTACTTTGTTATCGAAGAGTGTCCAGTTCCCTTTTTAAACGAGGAGAATGCTCCGTTATGGAGACGGCTCGCGATCCTGGCGGGCGAGTTGGCGCTAAATGAGCTGCGTTATTGTCGTGAATTGTTGGCGATGGGGCTACCCCTGGAGGTCTTGCAAGCGTCGGACAAGGCTGTTTTAAAGCGACAACAGAGGCGGGTTCTTGCGGATTTGATCGTGGCAAAACTCTATGATTTGAACTCGTTTGATATGGGTGTTCTTTTGCACAATTCGTCAGACGTCGTGACCAAAAGTCAAAAGGGATTTCATCGAATGGATCGAGATCTTTCCTCTGAGTTGCGTCTTCCTGGAATGGTTTCATCCAGGTTGGCGTTGCTTGATGCGACACAGCAAGAATTCGAGGTCGAACTGATAGGAGCTCATTCCAAACTGTTAACACTACCAGCGTCGGCTGCGTGCGATCTAGAAAAACATGCGCGCTTGTTGAACAACTTAGTCCAATAAATCTGCGTTGTAATCGTTCGATAACCACTTCTTTAGGAGGTTGGTTTTGGTCGTAGTATCATGGGTGAATGAATTAACCGAATGGAATTGCTTGGATGATAGGCGAAACCGTACATTCAGATTTGAAGGATCTCTATCTGCGCTACATGTTCCTAGCGACGGGTCTTGTCCTTACCTCCGTTCTCCCGGCTTTAACATTTTTTGCATTTTACGGCTCACCGTCCGGCTTGGCCCACCTGGCAAAAAATCAGTTGTTATTGAAGGCGATGACGGCTTTCATTTTGCAGATACCGCTTTTTCTCGTTATGGCCTATTTCCTTGCTGTGAAACGAATGAAGTTTTTGCAACGCTCGTCGGATCTGGTTAAATCCGGTGCCAAGCAAGACCTGCTGATGACCGGCGCATACAAGGTCAGTCAGAAAGGCGGCGGTACGAATTGTGTTTTAGACCTTGCCGTGGGCGACGGCGTGGAGAGGTTCGAGGTAATTCCTATCGAGTCTATCAAAAGCTGTGTGAGCGAGTTGCCGGAGCTTCCGTTGGTTCCGATCGGCGATGAGGACTCGCAGACCGTCGAGCCTGAGCCGATAGTCGGTGAGGCTACAACAGTTTCCGGTTTCGTAGACCCTGATACCCGGTTGCCGGTCGCAGTCGAACTTGGTGGGAATGTGCTTTGGATCTGCCCGCCCGCAAAGATGTTTTGACAATTACTTCTGCTCGAAAGTGAAACTATTTCGGATCACAATAGCCATTCACAGCAAGAAACTCACGGGTAACTTTCCAGGCGGTCTCGATGGCGTCGAGTCGCTCTCTCATGTTTTCCCAGGTGTATTCATTACCTCTGGCATAAGCTTCCATAGAGGTGCTTAACTCGGTAAGCTCGGTAGCGTATATGGTGGCACTTGAGCCTTTCAAATCATGGACATATTGATTGACGGCTTCGATGTCCCGGTCTCTGATTGCTCCGGAAAGCTGCACCATGCGCTCGTCGGCTTCCAATACGTAATCCGCGAGCAAGTCGGCAATAAGTTGTTTTCCGAATGTGGCGAAAAGCACATCCAGGTCTACCGGTTTTGTCTGTACGTCCGGCGTTTCTGCGCTCAAATTCAAATCATCCACTCTCTGACGATTCCTTGGGAAAAAGCATACTGTAGTCGTGCCACCGCGTCTAGTGCCACAGCCGCAACGCATACCTTACGTTGTTTTCGGTGCGAGGCACAAATAACGTTTTGAAACTTGACTCCAAAGTCGACGAGCAGTCGGCTTTACAGATACCGCTGAGAATTGATACCTGGATTCCTCATATAAGTCTTGTACCCAAACCGCCACTCTAGTCTCGTTTTTGTATTGCAAGTTATTGATGGCGGAAACCTATGAGATAGTGCAGACTATCCCCCGCGTAAGTGTTGCTTCGCTTATCGGCGCTGCAATTTATCGCGAACTTTTCTAATCATCAAGGCAAGCTGAGCTTGCTCGAGCGCTATGTCTGACGGATTCGTGTGTACCGTGTAGAATTCCGTCTTGCCTCCATCTCGTGGGATGAGAATCGAAATTCCCGAGCGGGGAGACGCCGGTGTCTGAAGCGTGTCGTATGAGAATGTGCATGACAGGGCATTGGGGCAATATCTACCCCACGACTCTATGCCCAGTACCGCAAAGTTTGGATACATTCCGCTTTTAACAGCTTTCAAAAGCAACTGTTTCAAAAGAGCTTGTGTTCCCGCCGGGTCGCTAGGCACTGTGCCGATTTGCATCAGCGAGACACCCGTGGACTCGGACGGGCGCATGAAAGTTGTGATGGATTGATTTGACGAATCCCCAGCTTTCGTCTGGTCTTGCCACGATGGCGGCATCGCGACAAGATGATCCAGAGCCGCTAGCTGTCGGTCTTCGAGTTTTATGTTAGTTTTGACAATAGCCATGGTTCCAACAATCAATCCGGTTGTGAGAACCAGAGCCGCAAAGGTTTTAGGCGTCAGAAGCGTTGATTGGGAAACAAATTCAGGTTTCGTCTCATCAAATTCGGAAGGCTTGAGTCTTTCGAGGGCAATGACGACAAGAATCACAAAAACGCCGGCGACGGCGGCTGTCACAAGGTAGAGTGAGTCACAGGCTCGCAGGTAGACTTCTTGCTCTCCATACAGCCAGGAAATCGCAAAATGAGCGGCCACCGCCACCGGTGTCAGAATAACGAATAACAGAGTTCTGCTTTCTTTGCCGATTTGTGCTGCGCCCAGCAGAAGGGCGGGGATCCAGTAAGACGCGTAAGACTGGAACAAATTGCAGTTGAACAAGAGCTCCTGTGTACTCGGAGCAATAAGTGCCCTTGCCTCGCCCGGGATCGGCAGCTCTAACAGAGTTTTCGAAAACGAGGCAATGCCACTGGCAAAAGCGACGAGCACAAACAAGATCGTTTGCGAACCGCGGGCGGTGCCATCCACTCTGGCGCGCGCGATAAGGTAAACCAGCGCAAGCAAGGTGATGTAGAGAAGAGCGCGAATAAAGTACCATTCAGGTGGCACGATTATGTCGATGTTCGGAGAACCTGTGTTCTTCAGTTGTTCGTATTGCAGATTGACCAGGCGCAACATTCCGGGAACATTCCAACTTGCGGCGGCAAGCTTTTCAAGCGCGTTGAACAAGAAAGAAGCCAGTGCACCAAGTGAAAAAAGCCCAAGTAAAGTAGAGATTTTGACCGGAATGTTCTCGACTTTTTTAGAAGTCCAAACTAGAAAATAGTATGGCAAGCCCACATCGATGACGCCGCGAAACATCGTCAGGAAAAGCTCGTTCATGAGCTTGAAGTCCTTACAGGCTGAGCGAGCGTGAATATCGAGAAGAGCAATCGTGGCGATTCCGCTATATATCGCCAGCCTGCCTGCTGAGGGCCAGCATGGCGAAGATTTTGAACTAATTCCCCAACCCACTGTGTGCATTAGCCAGAGCAGCCAGATTGCAAAAAAGAACAACGCTGTTACCGAATGCCCTGGCGCTCTGATGAATGACGTCATTTGAAAAACGTATTCCCAAATCAGGAGCGCAGCGAAGGCGGTGAGGAACAACAGTCGAACGAGTGCTGCGCTGGTAAGCCGCTTCTGGACTGCCAGAACAAAAATGACGATCGCATCGAATAGTAAAACCCAGGTCAACCAATGAACTGAAATGACGTTTTGCGGATTGCTCCATATGTAGGGTTTTGAAACGTTGTACATTTGAAAAAAGAAGGGCAAAGTCGCTTGCAGGGCTGGTGTAGTTGTGGGCGCCGAGAGAAAAAGGCATAAGCGTTCGCTCAGTGCAAACAGTAGGGCGCCCAGGAGACCAAGTACCAGAAGCGGTGCCAATATGACGCGCGAAAACATTCCTTCAATGGCTGATGCAAATGTTTTGCTACTGCCCATTAGCTTGTGCAGAATACCGACGCCGATGAAATACCAGATCGGCCATAGATACGAGGTGGTCAGCTCCAGTGATGTAAGGATTAAACCGCCGGACTGACCGAGATTTCCGCGACCGACCCCGGCGAAAAGGAAAATTGTAAGAAGTGATACGATTGTCCAAACGCAGCCTGAAAGGCTGATGGCCGCGCCTCTCAGGAGGAACGGCCGCTCATGATTTTCCGGTAGCCGAGACCATAAACCAACGGCAGTTCCTATTAACACACCGAGTATGATACCGCCTCCGATACTGATGTATTCGCCGGGGAGTTTCAGGAAGGTGCCAAGCCAGGGTCGAATCGGCGTAAGTATGATAAGCGGTATGGCAGCTGCCGAACCGCATATAACCAGATTGAGGGCACTCATTATTTTGTTCGTGCGCGTGGTACGTGGCAGCGTTCTCTCGCAAAGCGCCAAACCTATTAGTATCGAGGCAGGGAGGAGGGCGTTGAAAAAACTCCTCGGCATCAGGATCACTGTCGTCATGACGAAGTTCGCTGCGGCGAGTGCCGTTAATGAAAAGGCGATTCTGTTTGAAATAGCTGTGCCTACCAGCAAGGCGGCCCAGGCAAACGGAAGAAATAGAAGCCACAGCCAAACAGACCAGGCGGGCGCGTCTCCCTTGAATCCGGAAAAAGCTTCGACCGTCACCGGGCAGATCTCAAACTGAGTTAACGGAATGAGAACACACATCAACGCGCAGATTTGAAATAACGGGCGTAGCAGGCCAACGGTCGCGGGAGGCGCTTCTTCGAGGTCCAGGCGGTCTTTGGAATAGGTCCGCCAGTAGAAGCGTTCGAATAATTTCCAAACTGATTTTGCAAAAGGCGTGGCCGCGAATTTGTCCCACCAGGGGGCGATGAGCGGGTGTTTGAGAATCTTTTGGAACTGTTTGGAAAAGAAGTCTACGATTCCGACAAGGGCTGGGAAAATGCCCGCCAGATAATTACCAAACTTGCGAAGCGTGGCGATGATCTGGACGAAATTCATGGGCGCAAATCGGGCTCCGGTGGAGACTTGAAGACTTCAAGATTATCACAGCAACTGGTCCGTTGGAGCGAAAGAATTATGTACCCGATATTGATTGTGTTATTGATTTATATGAGGAGTGTTAGCATCGCGTAAGGGCTGGGTTTTAATCGATTTATTTTGCATCTTTCGCATCGGAAGCCGTGCTATGGTCAGACTAGATGCATGTTCGCGATGCCGCGAAAGGATGTAGGAATGACCAGCCAGCCACTCACAGCCGATACGTCAATAGACCTTCCCAGACGTTCGGTGCCGACGACGACCTTCGACTCGTCGCAATGGCGCAGGTACTTCGAAGAGAACAGAAAACTACGACCTGTTGTTCGATTGCCAAATGAGATTGCTCTCGATGAATCTCTCCAGGCTTCTCTCATCAGCTCGCTGCAACGCTTTCAAATTGGCGAGACCGGCGAAGGTCGCCATCTCCGTAAGTACGCGAAGAAGTATGGCGATCCTGAGTACGTTCAGTGCGTAGATATGTTCATCAAAGAGGAACAGTCGCATGCGCAGATTCTGTCTCAAGTGATTCTTGCCATGAATGGAAACCTGTTGAGCTGGCACTGGACGGACTTTGCATTCGTATGTATGCGCCGCCTGCTACATCTGAAAACTGAACTTTTGATTCTTCTGGTGGCAGAAGTAATCGGCAAGTGTTTTTATAAATACGTAGCTGATAAGGTTGACTACAAACCGCTGGAAGAAGTTTTCTCGCTTATCGTGCTTGATGAGATCATGCACTTGAAGTTCCACACCGAGTTCCTTTCCGAGCAATTGCGTTCCTATCCGTGGGCGGTAAAACACTTTGTGCACTATATATGGTGCATGATTTTCTACACAGCCTGCTTTGCTTTTGTCTTCGATCATAAGAAGACACTCAAGGCAATGAACATCTCGAGTGCCGAGTTTATCGAGACTTGCTCGAAAACGTTTCACGTCAAAGCTACGCGTGCTCTTGGTTTGGAGTAGTATCTTAGGATCAGAAAAACGAGGGGTCTTCGAACATAACCGCTTCGGCGTTCGGAACTTTCTTGTAGCCTTTGGGAATGGCGCGCATCGCGGGCGACACCACGGTGGTCTTGATCGACAGCGTGTCCATGTGGAGATGGGAGCGCTGAGTTCCCGTGAGCATGCGAATTGGAACACTTCCCATGTCAGGACTGTCAAAAAGATTTGCGAACATTTTGCTGACTTGAGGCTCCACCTTCATTGAAGCCGTGAAGAGCTCGCAAAAGCTTACCCGTTGGAGAGGGGCTCCGGACTTGTCCTTTGCGAGCCGATAATGGTCAAATTCTTGCCCGAGCAATTTCGCCTTGCCGACTTTCTGCCAGTGTGTGGGGTCTTGATCGCGACCACCCGTGAGAAGACCCATCCGTTCACTGAAACTGCGTCTTAGACGGGTTATTGGTGTCGAATAGATGATTTTCTTCTTGTCCGAAAAATAGTAAACAATCCAATCCGGACCCGAGGTAACAATCGAGAAATCGCGGAGGGGATCATCCATGCGAAAGAAACTTCTGGAGAAAACGATTTTGTGTTTTCCCCAGTTGTTGTAGATTCGTTCTGTTTCCCAGGCTGAATTTTTAGTTTTCTCGCTTCCTGACCCCGATTTCAACGCTGTCGCCGCGGGCGGAACGAGCATTAATGCAACTGCTAACATGACCGGATTTGCGAAGCGATTCAACATGGTAATCAGTCCAAAGTGAGGGCGTGAAGCCGTTATCTGATATTACATCGCGAGTACTAATGCCGCAATGATGAGTGTGGATGTGCTATTGGACAGTATGAAGGGTATTAAGGAGTTATGTTATGGCCAGGGTAGTATGTCTTTGTCTCGGCCTGTTGTTCGTAGCCGCCGGGTTAATTGGTTTCATAGCGCCGACTTTTCTCGGTATGCACTTGAGCGTGGGTCACAACATGGTGAACCTGGCGACCGGTGTTATGGCTGCTTACTTTGGCTACTTCGGTTCTTACCTGGCTGCCAAGAACTTTTGTTACGTGATGGGGACCGTGTACGGCTCGCTCGGCGTAATTGGTTTAATAGCACCACCCGGAGTACCATTGATGCATGGCATGGGGCCGACTAACCATTTGCTCAGTATTGTTCCTGGCGACCTGGAGTTCGGAACGGCTGACAGTGTCGCGCATTTGCTGGTTGGCGCCGTACTCCTCTATGGTGGTTTCAGCAGATATATTCGGGTTGAGGAGCCGAAACCTGAGGTTGTGCGAGTCTTTCAGAAGAGGGTGTCTATGCACTAACGTCTGCGAACTTGGGCGCCGGCTATCACATCCCAGGGCAGACGTCTGTGTTTGATTATCGAGCGTACTGTAATGTAGCCGCTCAGCCCTATAAACACCGAAGCCGTGAGGAAGCCCCAGGCGGCTTGTGGCATGAAAAAACCGACTATGCCGAGAAGTGGCAGGATGACAATTATGACGAACTTCATGGTGTTTCTCAGAAGAGATGCCGTCCAGGTCAAATTGCCGCCTGCCGCGTCTGTAATATAGAGTCCGCACAGCTGCTTAGCAAGAGTAGCCCCGCGAATCTTCTCGAAAGCGACATAGTAGAGGGTGCTCAGGAACGGCGGAAGCACGAACATGATAATTAGAGCCACGCCCGCAAGGATTGACTTGCCTGGGTCGGTTTTCACCCCGGTAGTGGTCAATGCCAGCCCGATCAGGCAGAAGATGTTAGTCACGCTTGTAACAGTTGTTATGAACGCGTAATCGAGAATTGCTGCGAGCATCCTGCGGCCGCCAGTGTTTCCATCTACGCCGACTTTGATTTGAGCATTCCTGGGGTTCTCTCCGACAAGGAGAGCCTTAAGGTCTTCTTTCAAGCTCGCAATATCGGAATATCGATCAGATGCCTGGCGAGACATGCAGCAAGCCACGACCATTTTCATCGTGGGAGGTATGTGCTCTGCTGTAAGCCTGGGAGAATCTTCGGACATCTTCTTCGCTATCATTTCAACAGAAGTCGCTCCAGCGAATGGTCCGGCGCCATTGAGGGCTTCGAACATCATGCAGCCGAGAGCATAGATATCTGTTCGTTTATCGACATTCTGTCCAAGGCATTGTTCCGGACTCATGTACATGGGGGTGCCCAGAAATTCACCGCTGACTGTAAGCGTGTTCAGCGTATCCCCTCGTGAAGCCATCACTTTGGCGATGCCGAAATCGACGACATGCGCGAACTCGATACCGCCGATGGTGCTGACAAGGACATTGCTCGGCTTCAAATCACGATGAATCAAGCCTTGTTGATGCGCATGTTCAAGACCATCGCAAATTTGTATGAAAAGTTCGACTGTTGTCAGCCAGCTTAGTGAATGTAGGCGTCTCAATGTTTGAGCCAGGTTTTCGCCTTCGATATAGTTCATTATTATGTACGGGGAGCCGTCCAGAGTTTCTCCGTGACCGTACACACTTACGACATTCGGATGCGAAAGATTGGCGGCGGTCTCTGCTTCCTGGACGAAACGCTTCACCGTCTGCGTGTCGATTATCAAATCTTTTCGTAGCAATTTAACGGCAAATATTTTATCCAGCGTTTTATCGCGGACCTTATAGACCTGACCGGTGCCACCTTTACCGATAAATTCCAGAACTTCAAAATTTTCATTTATAACGATGTCGGAAAACGAATTTACGCCTTCCCGTTTGACGTTGTTCATGGGCGAATCTTCCTGGAGTGGCTCAGATTCGGTGACTTCGTCGCCTACCTTCAGCTTTAATTCTTCGATGCTTTTTGTGTCTTCTGACATCGGCTTGCCCGTTTGATTCCTCAAGGTTATACCACTTGATAAAGCTTTCTAGTTAGGACGGCTGTGCCTGAACATTGGAGTGGGCAAAGAAGTCGCCCTCGAGGCGAAGGCGCTTTCGAGGGCGAGGTTTCATCTGAAAAAATATTGATAGTTTTACCCCTGGTTGTCTTCTCTTGAATCTTCTCTGTAAGCTGTTTGTGTTGATGCCGCGTTGATATGAGCAAGATTTTTCGAGAATAGATTCCAGTTGAACGCGACCGGGTCTGTGCGGTTGCTCGGTTGAATCTGTCCGTGCCCATAAATTTTGGCGATTGGAAACCGCTCCTGAATATAGTCCACAAGCTGGAC
>Ga0075012_10005039_pt1 | contig 12187 bp, 8 predicted proteins | sample All_14_2_FD_71474 | JGI IMG/M metagenome (GOLD analysis project Ga0075012, IMG submission 71474) | Freshwater microbial communities in response to fracking from Pennsylvania, USA - Allegheny Zone_MetaG_DW_15 | ecosystem: Environmental > Aquatic > Deep subsurface > Groundwater > Drilled...
TGTCAGGGGCTGGTGCTGACCCCGGCGGCCCTGCTCGCCGGGGTGGTGATCGGCCTTGGCCATCTGCCCCGGCTGGCGGTGGCGCCGGGCCCGGCCGTGGCCGCCCTTGAAGACAGTCTGGACCGGGCCGGCCTCGGCCATGCCGCGCCGGCGCAACGGGTGCAGGCGGCCCGGATCGTCACCGACCGGGCCCATGCCCTGTGGCTGGTGATCCTGGGGGCCGCCAGCCTGGTCGCCAGCCTGCTCTGACCTCAGACCCGGGCGATGGTCGCCAGCGTCGCCTTCAGGGCGTTGGCGCCGGCATTGTCCACCAGGCGGTTCAGGACGATGTCGCGCGGGTTGAGGGCGCGGCCGTAATAGGCGGTGTTCCAGCTGGTCGAGGACAGGATGCCGGCGCCTTCCAGCGAGGCCCCGGCAAACAACCCCTTGGAGCGGGCATAGGAATAGATGTCCGCCTCGAAATTGGTCGTGGTTGCCGCCTGCACGCCCGAGCCGACCGGCCCGACCGCGACCGAGGCATCGGCGCCCAGCTTCATTTCGTTCTTCATGATGGCTTCAAGGCCGCGTTCCTTGTTGATGACAAGGATGACCTCGGAAGCCTGGGCGCCGATCTGCAGACCGATGGAGCCGGCCGCGAGCGAATAGAAGGCGGGCGCCGACCAACTGCCATTGGCGGCATTGCGGCCGAGCAGCACGCCATCGCCGCCCGAACCGCCGATGATGAAACCGGCCTTCAGCAATTGCGGCACGATCAGGCAGCCGACGGAACGCGCCAGATAGGCGCGCATGTCGCCATAGGACGGGTCCTTGCCCATGCTGTCGATGGTGATGCGGGCCCGGTCGACCAGTTCCTGCTGGTCGCTGGCGGCGGCCGCGAATCGCGGGGCACCGCCAAGGGCGATGGCGGTAACGGCACCGCCCATCAGGGTCCGGCGGGAAATCATCTGCATCCTGGCATTCCTTTTCTCACGCCCCGCTTGATCAACGACCTTAAGGGGGCCCGGTTCCCGATCACTCGCCTGTCTGGAGCAACCGGCCCTTGTTGCGCGCGCTTTTATGGAATCGCAGGAAGGCGAAGATCCCAAGCGCCAAATAGACCGTATCGAGGGCAAAGGCTGTGACAAGATCGCCAAGGTCCACCACGCCCGTGGCCAAAAGATGGCGCATCCCCTCGAAGACATGGGCAGAGGGCAGGGCGAAGGCGACGCCCTGCAGGAATTCCGGCAGCACGCTGACCGGATAGAAGACGGCGGAAAGCGGCGCCAGGGCGAAGACAAAACCCCAGGCCAGAGCCTCCGCCCCCATGCCGACCCGCATAACCAGGCCGGAGATGAAAAGGGCGATGGCCCAGCCCATGATGACCAGGGCGGCAAAGAAGCCGACCAGCGCCAGCCCCATGTCGTAGACGGAAAAGCCGAAGAACCAGATCGCCAGCAGGCTGGTGGGCACCATGCCGATCAGGGTGCGCAGCAGCCCGACCAGGGCCAGCGCAACCAGCATCTCGACCGGGCGCAGCGGGCTGGCCAGCAGATGCCCGAGGTTCCGCGCATACATTTCCTCGAGAAAGGACATGGTGGTGCCGAGCTGGGCACGCAGCAGCACGTCCCAGAGCATGGCCGCCGCCAGCAGCACGCCGGCCCCCATTCCGGCGGCGCCCATCCCCGCCGCGCCCGAAGGCGACGCCATGGAGAGGGTGATGAAGCCCCAGGTCAGCATCTGCACCGTCGGCCAATAGATCATGTCGAGCAGCCGGGGCCAGCTCGACCGCAGCAGGTACCAATGGCGCAGCATCAGCGCGCCGATCCGGCCGAGGGATCCTGCCATCATCTGCCGGCCGCCTTCTGTGCCCCGTGCCGGGCGATATCGAGGAAGACCTGTTCGAGGTCGTCGCGGCCATAGCGGGCAAGGAGTCCGGCCGGCGAATCGTGATCGACCACTTCCCCGGCCCGCATCATCACCACATCGGAACAAAGGCGCTCCACCTCCGCCATATTGTGGGAGGCGAGCAGGATGGCGGCGCCGCTTTCCGCCTGATAGTCCAGCAGGTAGCGCCGGACCCAATCGGCGGTATCGGGGTCGAGGGAGGCGGTCGGCTCGTCCAGCAGCAGCAGGCGGGGCCGGTTGACCAGCGCCTTGGCCAGGGCGACCCGGGTCTTCTGGCCGGCGGACAGGCGCCCGACCGGCCGGTCCATGAAGGTTTCGAGGTCCAGATGCCCGGCCAGATCGGCGATCCGCGCCTTCGGCCTTTCGACGCCGTAAAGCCGGGCAAAGACCATCAGATTCTCGAAGACCGTCAGGCGATGCGGCAGATCGACATAGGGCGAGGAGAAATTCATCAGGCCCCGGGCGCGCACCGGATGCGCCTGGAGGTCCAGGCCATCGACCAGGATGCGGCCGGCGCTCGGCTCGATCAGGCCGAGGATCATGCCGATGGTCGTGGTCTTGCCTGCGCCATTGCCGCCGAGAAGGCCGGTGATGGCGCCGGGGGCAATGGCAAAGCTGACATCGCGCACCGCCTGGACCGGACCGAAGGCCTTGGCCAGATGGGCGACATCGAGGATGGGGGTGGGGGACGACAGGGCACTCACCGGCGGGATCTTGCCAAAGCGCTTTGTCGCTGCCAAGCGCAGGCCGTGACAATGGTCATGATTGGCGCGGGCGATCGGATTATATATGGTGCCCCGAAAGATGCAGCGTTTTGCAGGGGTAGTACGATGGCCGACAGGCTGGTGACGGTATTCGGTGGCTCCGGCTTCATCGGGCGCTATGTGGTGAAGCGCCTGGCCAAGCAGGGCTGGCGGGTTCGGGTGGCGGTGCGCCGCCCGCAGGAAGCCGGTTTCCTGCGTCCCATGGGCGATGTCGGCCAGGTGGCCATCGTCCAGGCCAATGTCCGCCACACGCCCTCGGTGAAACTGGCGGTCGCCGGCGCCGATGTGGTGATCAATCTCGTCGGCATCCTGACCGAGTCGGGGGCCCAGCAATTCGACCTGATCCAGGCCGAAGGCGCCAAGCGCATCGCTGCCGCCGCCAAGGAAGCCGGGGTCGCCCGCTTCGTCCAGCTTTCCGCCATTGGCGCCAATGCCCAGTCCGATTCCGATTATGCCCGCACCAAGGCGCTGGGCGAGGCGGCGGTGAAGGCGGCCTATCCGGATGCCGCCATCCTGCGCGCTTCCATCGTCTTCGGGCCGGAAGACAAATTCTTCAATCGCTTCGCCAATATGGCGCGCTATGTCCCGGTGCTGCCCCTGATCGGCGGCGGCGAGACCAAGTTCCAGCCGGTCTATGTCGGCGACCTGGCGGATGCGGTGGTCGCGGCGGCCAATGGCAGCGTCGAGGTGCAGGAACGCGCCTTCGAATTGGGCGGCCCGGCGGTCTATTCCTTCCGCGACCTGATGAATATCGTCCTCAAGGTCACCGAGCGGAAAGCCCTGTTGCTGCCGGTGCCGTGGTTCGTTGCCAAGGCCCAGGCTTCCGCCATCGGCTGGCTGCCCGGCGCGCCCATCACTTCGGATCAGGTGAAGCTGCTCCAGCACGACAATGTGGTGAGCCCCGGCGCCCCCGGCTTCGAGGCTTTCGGCATTACCCCGACCTCGGTCGAAGCCATCGTCCCCAGCTATCTGCACCGTTATCGCCGGACCGGCCAATACGCCAGCCCGAGTGCTGCCGAAGGTTGAGGCGGACGCCCCGCCTGCCATCCAAGGCCCCGCCCGGCACCCCCGGGCGGGGCTTTTTGCATTTGCGAAGGAAATTGCCGAAAGAGGCTCGACGACCCCGCTCAAATCGGCTCAAATCAACGGGTTCCGGCCCCATGCCCGATGGCGCCCGGAAACGCTGCGTTGCGGAATAGTCAACAAAGTGGAACTATTTTTGCCTAAAATCTAGCCGGCTGTGCCGCACACTTAGGCGGCCCTCCGGAAATAGGTCAGCAATTAAGACCTATTTGTGATTTTTCGCTTTGCGATCGGAAAAATTGCGCGTAAATGAACAGCAGAAGCCGGTGCCCTGGTGCCGGAACCGCCGTGACGCGCGCGCCGCGTCGAGACACTGGCCGTGATGGAGTGCGCCATGGCTGAGAACAAGATGCTGAAGTTCGTTTCGCGCGAGCAGGAAATGCCGCCGAAGCGCAGTGCCGACGAACGGATCAAGGACTTCGGCGAAATCTACGCGACCTTTGTCCAGCCTTCGGCGCAGGATCAGGCCGGGCGCTGCTCGCAATGCGGCATTCCCTTCTGCCAGGTCCATTGCCCGCTTTCCAACAATATCCCCGACTGGTTGAAGCTGACCGCCGAAGGCCGTCTGCAGGAAGCCTATGAGCTGTCCCAGGCGACCAATTCGATGCCTGAAGTCTGCGGCCGCATCTGCCCGCAGGACCGGCTGTGCGAAGGCAATTGCGTGATCGAGAAGGATTTCAACTCGGTCACCATCGGCTCGGTCGAGAAATTCCTGACCGATACGGCCTGGGAAAACGGCTGGGTGAAACCGCGTCTGCCGCGGAAGGAACTGGGCCTTTCGGTCGGCATCATCGGCGCCGGCCCGGCCGGGCTCGCGGCCGCCGAGATGCTGCGCGCCAAGGGCTATGACGTCCATGTCTACGACCGTTACGACCGGGTCGGCGGCCTGCTCGTCTATGGCATCCCGGGCTTCAAGCTCGAAAAGGATGTGATTGCCCGCCGGGCCAAGCTGCTCGAAGACCAGGGCATCAAGTTCCACCTGAATTTCGCCGTCGGCGTCGATGCCAAGATCGCCGAACTGCGCGAGAAGCACGATGCCCTGCTGATCGCGACCGGCGTCTATAAGGCGCGCGATGTCGCCCTGCCGGGCGCGGGGCTGAAGGGCGTGCTGCCGGCCATGACCTATCTGACCGCGTCCAACAAGGTCAGCCTGGGCGACAAGGTGGCCGAATTCGACAGCGGCGAACTGGATGCCAAGGGCAAGAATGTGGTCGTCATCGGCGGTGGCGACACGGCGATGGACTGCGTCCGCACCGCCATCCGCCAGGGCGCCAAATCGGTGAAATGCCTCTATCGCCGCGACAAGGAAAATATGCCGGGCTCGCAGCGCGAGGTGAAGAACGCCGAAGAAGAAGGCGTTGAATTCGTCTGGCTCGCGGCCCCGCAGGCGTTCCTCGGCGACGACAAGGTGACGGCGGTGCGTGCCAACCGCATGCGCCTCGGCCTGCCGGATTCGAGCGGCCGCCAGATGCCGGAAGTGATCGAAGGATCGTCGGTCAATCACCCGGCCGATCTCGTCATCAAGGCGCTGGGCTTCGATCCGGAAGACCTGCCGAAGCTGTTCGATGCGCCGGAACTGACCGTCACCCGCTGGGGCACCCTGAAGGTCGACTTCAAGACCCAGATGACCAGCCTCGACGGTGTCTTCGCTGCCGGCGATATCGTCCGCGGTGCCTCTCTCGTCGTCTGGGCGATCCGCGATGGCCGCGATGTCGCCGAAACGATCCACCAATACCTGAAGGCGAAGGTCGAAGCCGGCCTTGCCAAGGCCTCCTGAGCGTCGGAGGGAAGATCATGAGCAAGAAGATCGAAAGCGGTTCCGAATTCGTCGCCCATTGGCAGGCCGAGACGGAACGCCTGAACGAACAGGGCCTCTACGCCCATGAGGACGAGCGCGACAGCTGCGGCGTCGGCCTGGTCGCCGCCATCGACGGCCGCCCGCGCCGCGAGGTGGTGAGCGCCGGTATCGAGGCGTTGAAGGCGGTCTGGCACCGCGGCGCGGTCGATGCCGACGGCAAGACCGGCGACGGCGCCGGCATCCATATCGAAATCCCGCAGGATTTCTTCACCGACCATGTCCGCTCCACGGGCCATTCGCCGTCCGACCGGGGTCTTGCGGTCGGCCAGGTCTTCCTGCCGCGTACGGATTTCGGCCAGCAGGAAGCCTGCCGCACCATCGTCGAGCAGGAAATCCTGAACTTCGGCTTCTATATCTACGGCTGGCGCCAGGTGCCGGTCGATATTTCCGTGATCGGCGAGAAGGCGAACGCGACGCGTCCCGAAATCGAGCAGATCATGATCGAGCACCCGGCCCATCTGACGGCCGATGAGTTCGAGCGCAAGCTGTTCATCATCCGCCGCCGCATCGAGCGGAAGGCGATCGAGGCCAATGCCTCGGCGGACTTCTATGTCTGTTCGCTGTCGTGCCGCTCGATCATCTACAAGGGCATGTTCCTGGCGGCCGATCTGTCGAACTTCTACCCGGATCTGAACGACGAGCGTTTCGTCTCGTCCTTCGCGATCTACCACCAGCGCTATTCGACCAATACCTTCCCGAAGTGGAAGCTGGCGCAGCCCTTCCGCATGCTCGCCCATAACGGCGAAATCAACACCTGGAAGGGCAATATCAACTGGATGAAGAGCCATGAGATCCGCATGGTCTCGGAAGCTTTCGGCGAATATTCGGACGACCTGAAGCCGATCATCCAGCCCGGCGGCTCGGATTCGGCGGCCCTCGACAATGTCTTCGAGGTACTGGTGCGCGCCGGCCGCTCCGCCCCCCTGGCGAAGACGATCCTGGTGCCGGAAGCCTGGTCGAAGAAGTCGACCATGCCGGATTCGCACCGGGCGATGTATGCCTATGTCAATTCGATCATGGAGCCCTGGGACGGCCCGGCGGCGCTTGCCATGACCGACGGGCGCTGGATCGTCGGCGGTCTCGACCGCAACGGCCTGCGTCCCATGCGCTATACGATCACGCGCGACGGCATGCTGGTCATGGGCTCCGAGACGGGCATGGTCCTGCTGCCGGAAGCCAATATCGTCGAGAAGGGCGCGCTTGGCCCGGGCCAGATGATCGCCGTCGATCTCGGCGAAGGCCGGCTCTACCATGACCGCGAGGTCAAGGACATGCTGGCCGGCGCCCATCCCTATCTGGAATGGACCAAGTCCATCGTCGAGCTTGACGAGAAGATCAAGCCCGCGAAGGAGCCGACCCCCTACGACAAGCAGGAACTGCGCGTCCGCCAGCTCGCCGCCGGCCTCAGCCATGAGGATATGGAGCTGATCCTTCAGCCCATGGTCGAAGACGGCAAGGAAGCCATCGGTTCCATGGGCGACGATGCGCCGCTCGCGGTGCTGTCGGAAAAATATCGTCCGCTGCACCATTACTTCCGCCAGAACTTCAGCCAGGTCACCAACCCGCCCATCGATCCCCTGCGCGAGCATCGGGTGATGAGCCTGAAGACCCGCTTCGGCAATCTGAAGAATGTGCTGGTGCAGGACAGCAGCCAGGCCAATGTCCTGGTGCTGGAAAGCCCGGTCGTCTCCTCCGGTGAATTGATCGAACTGAAGAAGTTCATGGGCGACGGCGTCGCCGAGATCGATTGCAGCTTCCCGGTCGATGGCGGCAAGGATGCCCTGAAGGCCGCGGTCGCCCGCATCCGCCAGGAGGCGGAGGACGCGGTGCGCCAGGGCTATGGCCATCTGATCCTGACCGACGAGCATATCTCGGAAGACAAGGCCGCGATCCCCATGGTGCTCGCCGTCGGCGGCGTGCACAGCCACCTGGTGCGGCGCGGGTTGCGGACCTTCACCTCGATCAATGTGCGCTCGGCGGAATGCCTTGATACGCATATGTTCGCGGTGCTGATCGGCTGCGGCGCGACCACGGTGAATGCCTATCTGGCGGAAGCCTGCATCGCCGACCGGCTGGCCCGGGGCCTGTTCCCCGGCCTCAGCCATGCCGACTGCATTGCCCGCTTCAAGGAATCGATCAATCAGGGCCTCCTGAAGATCATGTCCAAGATGGGCATCTCGGTCGTCTCCAGCTATCGCGGCGGTTACAACTTCGAGGCGGTCGGCCTGTCGCGCGCCCTGGTCGCGGAATTCTTCCCCGGCATGCAGTCGCGCATTTCCGGCATCGGCTTCCCCGGCATCCAGAAGAAGGTGCTGGAGCTCCACGCCCGGGCCTATGATCCGGAAGTGGCGTCCCTGCCGGTGGGCGGTCTCTACCGCTACCGGAAGAACGGCGAGCTTCATGCCTGGGAAGGCGGGCTGATCCACCTGCTGCAGCAGGCGGTCGGCACCGACAGCTATACGCTCTACAAGAAATATTCGCAGGGCGTGCATTCGCGGGCGCCGATTTCGCTCCGCGATCTGCTGGAATTCAAGCCGGCGGGCAAGCCCATTCCGATCGAGGAAGTGGAATCGATCACCTCGATCCGCAAGCGCTTCATCACCCCGGGCATGTCGCTCGGCGCGCTCTCGGCCGAGGCGCATGAGACGCTGACGATTGCCATGAACCGGATCGGCGCCAAGGCCGACTCCGGCGAGGGCGGCGAAGGCGCGGAACGCTTCAAGCCCCGGCCGAATGGCGACAATGCCAATTCGCCGATCAAGCAGGTGGCGTCCGGCCGTTTCGGCGTGACCGCCGAATATCTGAACCAGGCCCGCGAACTGGAGATCAAGGTCGCCCAGGGTGCCAAGCCCGGCGAAGGCGGTCAGCTGCCCGGCTTCAAGGCGACGGTCGAGATTGCCCGCCTGCGTCATTCGACGCCGGGCGTTACCCTGATCTCGCCGCCGCCGCACCACGACATCTATTCGATCGAGGATCTGGCCCAGCTCATCTATGACCTGAAGCAGATCAACCCGACGGCGCAGGTCTGCGTGAAGCTGGTGTCCGGTTCGGGCATCGGCACGATCGCGGCCGGTGTCGCCAAGGCGAAGGCGGATGTGATCCTGATCTCCGGCCATGTCGGCGGTACGGGCGCCTCGCCCCAGACCTCGATCAAATATGCCGGCCTGCCTTGGGAAATGGGCCTGACCGAAAGCAATCAGGTCCTGACCCTGAACCGCTTGCGTCACTCGGTGAAGCTGCGCACCGACGGTGGCATCAAGACCGGCCGCGATGTCGTCATGGCCGCGCTGATGGGCGCCGAGGAATATGGCGTCGGCACGGCCAGCCTGGTCGCGCTCGGTTGCATCATGGTCCGCCAGTGCCAGTCGAACACCTGTCCGGTGGGCGTCTGCACCCAGGACCCGGCCATGCGCGAGAAGTTCGACGGCTCGCCGGAAAAGGTCGTCAACCTCTTCTCCTTCATCGCGGAAGAAGTGCGCGAGATCCTGGCGTCGCTGGGCCTTCGCACGCTCGAGGAAGCGATCGGCCGGGTCGATCTGCTGCGTCAGGTCAGCCGCGGTCATCACCACCTCGACGACCTCGACCTCAACCCGCTGCTGGTCACGCCGGACTCCGGCCCCTATGCCCGCCACTCGGTGATCGAGGGCCGGAACGAGGTGCCGGATACGCTGGACGCCCAGATGGTGAAGGATGCGGCGGCGGTCTTCGAGCGCGGCGAGAAGATGCAGCTCACCTATACGGTGCGGAACACCCAGCGTGCCATCGGCACCCGGCTGTCGTCCCATGTCACGCGGAAGTTCGGCATGGACGGGCTGGACCATGGCCATATCGAAGTGTCGCTGCGCGGCTCGGCCGGCCAGTCGCTGGGCGCCTTCGCGGTCAAGGGCGTGAAGCTGAAGGTTTACGGCGACAGCAACGACTATGTCGGCAAGGGCCTGTCGGGCGGCACCATCGTGGTGCGCACCACGACCTCCTCGCCGCTGGTCCCGCATGAGAACACGATCATCGGCAATACGGTGCTTTACGGCGCCACGGCCGGCTTCCTCTTTGCCAGCGGCAAGGCGGGCGAGCGTTTCGCGGTGCGCAATTCCGGCGCGACGACGGTGATCGAGGGCTGCGGCTCCAACGGCTGCGAATATATGACCGGCGGCACGGCGGTCATCCTCGGGCCGGTGGGCGACAATTTCGGTGCCGGCATGTCCGGCGGCATGGCCTTCATCTATGACCCGGCGGATGAATTCCCGAAGCGGGTGAATGATGAAAGCGTGGTCTTCCAGCGTCTCGCCTCGGCCCATTGGGAAGGCACGCTGAAGGATCTGGTCAGCCGCCATCTGGCGGAGACGGGCTCGCCGCTCGCCGCCCGCCTGCTGTCGGACTGGGAACGCGAGGTCGAACGCTTCTGGCAGATCTGCCCGAAGGAAATGATCAAGCGCCTGGCCCACCCGCTTTCGGACGAGGCCAGCCTCAAGCGCGCCTGACCGACGCGGGCCGTCATGAAGAAGGCCGGGGGGCGACTCCCGGCCTTCGCTCTGTTGCCGGCTGCGGTGGCCCTGCCGTGGGGTGCATGAAGCCGGCCGTGCCCTGACGGCAAGGCGGCGGTGGCACGCCCGGCGGCATCGGCTATGCTCCGGCCATGCGTGCGGAGTTTTGATCATGCCGTCCATCTATCTCGCCGGGCCCGAGGTCTTTCATCCCGAGGCCATGGCGCTTGGCCGGGCCAAGCAGGCCCTGTGCCGGGCCCTGGGGTTCGAGGGGCTCTATCCCCTCGACGGCGAGATCCCGGCCGGCGATTTGCCGCCTCCCGAACTGGCGCTGGCGATCTATCGGGCCAATGTCGGGCTGATCCGGCAGGCGGATCTGGTGATCGCCAATCTCACCCCGTTCCGGGGCCCCGGGGCGGATGCCGGTACCGTGTTCGAGGTCGGCTTCGCCCTTGGCCTCGGCAAGCGGGTGCTCGGCTACCGGAATGTCGCCGACAGCTATCTCGACCGGGTCCGGACCTGGAATATCGTGCCGCTGACCCGCGATTCCGCCGGCCATGCCACCGACCGGGACGGCTTGATGGTGGAGGATTTTGGCCTCGGCGATAATCTGATGATCGACGGCAGCCTGATCGAGGGCGGTATCCCGGTGATCGAACATGCGGCCGAACCCGGGGCGGCGCTGACCGATCTGACCGCTTTCGCTCATTGCCTGAAGCGGGTGCAGGCCTTGCTTTCAAGCGAATAAACCGTCAGTTTCCCCGCCGGTTTACCATTAACTTTCCTTGCCGCCCACAGGCGCCGCCCCTAAAGTCCCGGTCATGCGCGTTCTCTACCATCTGCCGCTTTCTCCCTTCTGCCGCAAGCTGAGGCTTGCGCTGCGGGAAAAGAGCCTCGATTTCGAGCTGCGGGTGGAGCGGGTGTGGGATCGCCGGCCCGAGTTCCTGACCCTGAATCCGGCCGGCCAGGTGCCTGTTCTGGTCGAGGAGGACGGGCGCCCCTTCGCCGATTCGAGCGCCATCAGCGAATATCTCGAAGAGACCTATCCCGACCGCCGCCTGTTGGGGCGCAATGCCATCGAGCGGGCGGAAACCCGCCGGCTGGTCGCCTGGTTCGATCAGAAATTCCATGCCGAAGTCACCTTGAACCTGCTGTTCGAGAAGGTGAACAAGCGCTTCTATGCGCTCGGCAATCCGGATTCGGCGGCGATCCGCATGGGCAAGCATTTCATCCACGGCCATCTCGACTATATCGCCGATCTGTCGGAGCGCCGGCGCTGGCTGGCGGGCGATGATTTCAGCCTGGCCGACATGGCTGCCGCTGCCCATCTCTCCTGCATCGATTATCTGGGCGATGTCCCCTGGGACGAGCACCCCCGGGCCAAGGACTGGTATGTCCGGGTGAAGTCCCGGCCCAGTTTCCGGCCCCTGCTGGGCGATCATGTCGCCGGCATGCCGCCGCCCGCCCATTACGCCGATCTCGATTTCTGAGCCATGGCCAGCGATCCGCGCCCGGGGCTTCGCGCCGAGGCGCAGCGCCTCGGCTTCGATCAGGTCGGCTTCGTGCGCCCGGATGCCCTGGCTCTGCTGGGCCGTGACGGGCTGCTCGCCCGCTGGCTCGAAGACGGTTTTCAGGGCGATATGGCCTGGATGGCGGAGACGGCGGACCGCCGGGCCGACCCCCGCGTGCTCTGGCCCGGCGTTCGCAGCATCATCATGGTCGGGGCCAATTACGGGCCGGAAAGCGACTCCCTCGCCCTGCTGGACGAGGCGGAGCGCGGGGTCATCGCCGCCTATGCCCGGATGCGCGATTACCACGATGTCCTGAAGGGCCGGCTGAAGATGCTGGCGCAGCATCTGGCCAGCCGCCTCGGTGCCGAGGTGAAGGTCTTCGTCGATACCGCCCCGGTCATGGAAAAGCCCCTGGCCCAGGCCGCCGGCCTCGGCTGGCAGGGCAAACACACCAATCTGGTCAGCCGGGCCCATGGCTCCTGGCTGTTCCTGGGGGCTTTGTTCACGGCCGCCGACCTGCCCGCAGACGAGGCCGAGGACGATCATTGCGGGCGCTGCCGCCGCTGCCTGGACATCTGCCCGACCGATGCCTTTCCCGCGCCCTAT
>Ga0075012_10005040_pt1 | contig 12185 bp, 10 predicted proteins | sample All_14_2_FD_71474 | JGI IMG/M metagenome (GOLD analysis project Ga0075012, IMG submission 71474) | Freshwater microbial communities in response to fracking from Pennsylvania, USA - Allegheny Zone_MetaG_DW_15 | ecosystem: Environmental > Aquatic > Deep subsurface > Groundwater > Drilled...
CCCTTAAAGAAAGTATCTGGTACGATAACCAGTTCTGGCCGTTCTAATTTTTCTTTTGTTTGAATTTAAAAAGCGCATCAGGTTTCGGCTTGATGCGCTTTTTATTGAATAGGAAGATTGAAAATTCAGGAGCTCAATATTTTAATTGAAATTACACCCATACCCTGACTCATTTATCATAATGATAACGGCAGCTATAAATCAGTAGTTCGTTACCTGATACCTGATAAACTAACCGGTGTTCACGATCAATACGACGCGACCATAAGCCTGCCAAATCATACTTTAGAGGTTCCGGTTTCCCAAAACCTTCATAGGGTGTCCTCTGAATTTCGTTTATAAGGAGATTAATCTTCTTTAAAATCTTTTTATCTTCCGTTTGCCAGGATACATAATCTTCCCAGGAGTTAGGTGAAAAAACGATTTTCATCAGTCAAGGATTAATTCTTTCTCAACGTTCTTTCCTGCTTTCATTTGCCGGATGGATTCATACAATCTATCGGCATTGGATTTCGAACTGAGTAAATGAACCGTTTCCATAATTGAATTAAATTCATCTAATGAAATCAAAACCGTACCATTGCCACTTCCACGCTTAATTATGAGCGTTTCGTTGTTATTTTCAACATCATCAAGATATTGTTTTAGTTTTGTCCGAAACTCTGTAAAATTGGCCGCTTTCATAAATTAAGTATTTAAATGAGTACAAATATACGTACTTAATTCAGTTTTTTATAGAATATTGTTAACTGAGACAGATGTGAGCATTGCATTTACCGTACGGTGACCTTCCCGCTTCCCGAATACGAATGATACTCCCCGTTGTACATCGCATCGGCTGATACTGCGCCAATTACAAAAGTTCCTTTGCTTACGGCTCTTACGGTGTAATAAAAGGTTTTTACAGACCCATTCAGGGAGGTGAAGAAACTGATGCGATCGTCTCTGATATCAGTATATTCAGGTGTTGTGCGGTTTTTGGTGAAATCCATTTCCCTTTCAGCAACCAGACGCGAATTTTCAATTTCGAAACAAGCCGGAAGAATATCGGTAATTGCCACATTTTCAACGTTCATTCCATTTTGCGACTGAGCAGTTATTTCTACAACAATCAAATCGTTCTGGTTAAAGCTGTTACCGCTATGAGCGTTTCCGTAACGGTCGAGGAAACGGCGGCGGACTTTCAGGAAATTATCCACATCGGCATGAGGAGGTGTGAGTTTAACACCCGACAATTCATAATAATAGTATAAAGTTCCTTTACCGGAAGCCGTGATTGTAACTGATTTGTTGTTAATATCGGCAGCGAATTGCTTATCCTTATTTTTATATTCACCAACTGGTTTGCCCTCAACCGCTATCTGGGCAGTGATATCCGATAATTTCGCTTTTCGTGCATGTTTGCCAATAGCTAGCAGAGCGAATGCCGTTTCCTGTGTTGAATAATACCTGGCATTCTTCATTTCGGTGGAAATGCTTTTCAGTAATTCACCTACCTGCGGATTATCAGGATCGGTTTGTAACAGAGCATTCAACGCTATTGAACGATCGCGGAGGTACGATGAATACGAGCCTCCAAACTCATTCACAGCTTTTTCGCTTCCGAAAACATTGGGCAATACCTTTCTGTAGCTTTTTACATCGCCGGCAAGCATATAGGCTGATGCAAGCAAATAGCGCCCTTCTGACGTTAAGTTCGCAGAAAAAGATTTGTAGTAATTCATGGTCGATACGGGCGCCATATCGGCTAAAGACAAGATGTATATAGAGTAAAGTATTTCGCGGCGCGGAACATTCCTCGATTTATTCACATTGTTTTCCATATAGAAATAAGTTTCCATTTCCCGCTCCTTCACTCTTTGAACCAGATATTTGAGTGTTGCATCAAGCATTTTCCGATTCACTTCGTACCCGGCAGCTTTAGCTTCTATAAGGAAATGCGCAGCGTATGCCGTTGACCACCAGTCGGCACTGCCACCCTGTGGCCATAGCGATAATCCGCCATTATACAACTGCATAGCTTCGATCTTTAATATTGCCTGTTGAACGTTGTATCCTGGCGAGCCTCCATCATTAAAATTGCGTCCAGCCACTGCAGGAAATAATTTCGTAATATCAGCCAGGTATAATTGCGGGAAAGCTGCTGAAACCGTTTGCTCAAGACAACCGTATGGATAGCGCACCAGATAATCGAGGTTTTTAGCAAACTCAATAGCCGGTGAATTGCTTACTAAAATGGATGATTTTATGCCTAGGGGATAAAGATCCGAAGTTGCCTTAAATGTTTTAACTGATCCTGCCGCTACTGAACCGTTTCCTGTAACAAAACTGAGTCCTGCTGCCGGCCTTACCGGAATTTCAATCTGCTGGGTGAATTTCTGCCCCAGCGCGTTAACGGTTGCAGTAACAGTGGCAACTCCCACTCCTTTATCAGCATTTACAGTGAACAATGCAACTTCTTCGGCACCAGCTTTGAGGTTAGCCGATACGCTGCTTTTGCCTGCAACATTTACCGGGCCGGTTGAACTAAGCTGCACAGTTGCGTTGCCACCTTTCGCAGTGGTATTGTTCATCGAAACAGCCACAATGCAATTATCACCCGGGCTTAGGAATCGCGGCAGCGACATACTTATAACCACAGGATCAGCTACTTTCATGGTTTTTTCAGCCGATCCGAACTGTTTGCCCTTATATGCAACAGCCATTACACGAAGCGCTCCGGAGAATTGCGGAATATCAACGGTAAAAGTGCATTCGCCTGACGGATTGGCTTTTAATAAACCGCTCCATTTCGAAATAAGTTTTACCCTGTCGCCGGTTAACGGATTTATGCGGCGCGAAAGATCATAAGCTTCGCCTCCTGCCGGACTCGACGATCGCCGCAGTTCAGGATATAGCAAGGCATACACATCGTAGGAATTTACACCTAAAGCACGTTTCTGATAGAACCAGCTGAACGGATCGGGAGTTTTGTAATCTGTAATCTGAAGTATGCCTTCGTCAACAACAGCAATTGTAACTTCAGCGCCGGGAGCAGTTTTTACAGTAAAAGTCTGCTTTATGCCCGACCTCGACTTATCGGGAGCCGAAATAGCTACATTCAGTTTCGCAGAAGCATCATCCACCTTAAGTGAAACAACACCATGCGCAACAGTCAATGGAATTGACATATCGCCCGATTTACGGAAAGCGGTTGCATCAATATAAATATTTGGCAAATGCTCGCTGGTAACCGGCAATTCCATGCTGGCCGACTTGTTTGAAAGAGTCAGATATTTATGTGTTAATACATTATCCTGTTCGACTGTAACCAGCAACTGTCCATCAAATGGTGCTTTGAAAAGCAATTTTGCCTTTTCGCCGGGAGTGTAACTGGTTTTGTCGGGCGTGATGGAAACTTCGCCTTCGCGGCTGACTTCGAACGACGAATAATCGGTATCGCCCCAGCCATAGGCATAAAAGGTGCGCGAAACATAGTTATCACTTTCGGGAGCCATAATCCTGACTTCGTATTGGCCTGATTCCGAGGGTATAAAGGGTAACAGGGTTCCTGTTCCGTTGATTTTCATTTCGCGTGTGAAAACAACTTTTTCCTTCTTTTGCGAAACATAATTGTATTGTCCGTAAGAGTTTTCGATAACAGTTTCGTATTTGTAACTGATGATCACAACTTTGGCTTGAGCGCCGGGAACTACTTTACCTGTGCGGTCAACTGCTGCAAACTGCAGGTTTACAGGTTTGCGTGTTGATAACCACGTATCGAAATACCGGATTCCGAAATAAACCTGTTGCGTAGGTATTTCAATTACGTTCAAACGGTTTACCGGGCGACCGGTTTCGTCGAAAACGGTTGTAAAAACTTTGCCTTCGAGTAATCCGATGTTTTTATACTCTGCCGGTTGCATGGTGGCAGAAGCTTTTCCTTCGGCATTGGTTGTTCCCTGCTGCATAATGGAAGCCAGCACCGGCATGTTTTTCGATTCGATGTTGAAATTATATTCGGGTAAAGCTTTCGATGTAAGTTGTTTGCGCCGTAAACGCAATTCGGTTTCGAAGCGCCTGCCGCCGGCCGGAGTACCGTAAAGATTTTCGGCCAGCATATCTACCTTTATGGCTTCGGAAGGAAGGTAAACCGTTTTATCCGTTTTGGTAGTTACTTTTATACGATCAGGTACAAACTCTTCCACCGAAATGCGTCGCGATGCCAGAAGCACATCATTGGCCGCATAAACTTCAATTACATAAGTTCCGGTCATGGCCTGGCGGGGAATAAAAAACCGGGTTTCGGCAGCTCCTGCAGCATTGAGCTGGTGACGCTGGTTCATGTATTCGCGTCCGTTTGGTGCCAAAAGTTTGATTTTTACAGGGATATCTTTAACCACTTCCCAGCGTGGAGTGCGGACAATTGTATTGATATGAGCCGTATCGCCGGGGCGGTAAAGATCGCGGTCGCCATAAATAAATACATCGTAATTAATATTATCGGTGCGTTTTCCACCAACATCAAACCGTGATGTTTCAACCCTCGTGCGGTCGAAAAGCACGAAGTTGAAATCGTTTTCATGCTTTACTGTTACTATGCTCAGCCGGAAACCGGCAGCTATTTGCCTGGCATTTTTAAAAATGCCTATTCCATTGTTATCGGTATTAGTTGAATATACTTTCTGGTTATTGGAACTCACAAATTCCACTTTCGCGCCTTTTATGGGGGAGGCGTCGCGCAATGAATTTACAAAAACCATAACATCCTCTGACCCTTCTTTTACAATAAGCCCGAGATCGGAAAGTGACAGTAACTGAGCATCCTGTATGTATTTGCGATCGGTAGCCTCAACACGTACAAGGTAAAATCCTTTAAATGCATCATCGAAATTAAGTTCGTTTAAATCGAGGTTCAGCAACGAAATATTTCCGTTTTTCTGCAACGAACGGGTTTGGATTTCTTTGGTAAGAATCAGTTTCCCAAGGTTTTCGTCGAAGTACCAGGTTTCAAAACCATAGTATTCTTCACCATCATAATCGTAATCCCAGTTTCGGCCCTGCCGCATATAATGCTGAATGTTGTTTTCAAAAATTTTAAAAACTGAAATTTTGACTTTTGGAACATTTACAATTTTTACTCCCAGGTTGCGCTCTCCTTTCGATGAGAGATAAACCGCATTGCGCTCAGTAAACGCTATAAATGGCAACGGATCGGCAAAGGAAACAACCGAAGTATAATCTTCCTCAAGGTCGTAGCCGAAGAAGCTTTTAACACCTTTCTTAACTGTTAAAGTGTAGGATTGTGACCCCAGAAATTCAGCTTTAATCCGGAATCCGTTCGAGAGTAATTCGGTTTGAAAATCCAAAGCCGGTATTATTGAAACAAAACCCGAAAGTCCTTCGGCAGTAACAGGCTGCGATGTTAAAACATCAATAAATCCTTTGCCATCGTCGAAACCTGTTTCGGTAGCTGTTATTGTAAGTTTATCCTTCGATGGGATAAGGAAACTGCTTTTAACAGGTTCCGTTGAAGCAGTATTTCCACCAGTGCAAATGAGTCCTTTCTCAATAATAGCTTCACCTTTTACCTCATCATTGGTGGTTTTAGGATCGTAAGCAAATGCCAGTTCGATACTTTCGGCATCATTTTGGGTAATAACCCGGTACTGCATATCCTTGCCGCCGACAAGGAGTTTTAACAGTGGTTTTAACTTGGCGGGCGAAACGGGATTATTGAAATTAACCTGGCAACGGACTTCAACCTGGTTGGCTGTTTCTTCGCTCAGCGACCAGAATGTATTGATACTTATAATATTCAGAAAAGGGGTATGGAACGTTAGTGGTTTATCCTTGATGCTGTATTTCTCTTTTTTGTAACGGAGCAGTTCATCACTGAGTGTAGCTGTGTAATTGGTTGCCGGAAGCAGTGATCCCATTGGAGAGAAAGTGAGTTCCGACTTGCCTGTCCACATGAACTTTCCTGGAATCGAAGGTTCGAACTTTATGTATTGCACCGAATCCCATCTGTTTATGAGCGACGAATCGTTGAGCAGTTCTTTGTTGAATGTAAAAACCAGGTTCTGGGCGCGCAGAACTTCGTCGCCGAAATTGGTTTTCTTTACTTTGAGGGAGTTAAAATCGCTGCAGGATGCCAGGGTGAAAGCCAGCATTACGAAAAAGAACAGTTGTTTAAACATAATTGTGGATGATTAGATTATGTATTTATCTGATTAATAGGAGCGCTAGGTATTAAAATGTGCAATTGAATAATCCATTAAAAATATGAAAAAAATACGCAGAAAGGGAAAAGGGAGAAAAAGTTCAAAGTTCAAAATTCAAAGTCTAAAGGTACAAGGTTTATGGGTTCAAAGTATAATGAATATCGGATACTGTTGCTTCGTTTCACTCGCAATGACAGTGATTAATGAATATCGAATAATGAATAAAGAATTATGAAGTGAAAAATCCCTGCAGCGGAATGTTTTTACAAACAACAAAGTATGATATAAATAGTGCGCTATATTGCACTTTATGGCATGAATCATGTATTTAGTAAAAATAATATGCTAATTAGTGCATCTAAATGCACTATTTGTTATATTTCATGATTTTCGTCATATATTTGCATTATAAAGAGTTTTAAAATGCACCATAAAGAGCTTATAATAACCATTAAAGAACGCAGAGATGTTATGCGGGTAACACAAGAGACCTTAGCAGAACTATCTGGAGTTGGACTAAGAACTTTAAAACAGTTTGAAAGTGGCAAAGGAAATCCAACGTTGATAACTTTACAAAAGTTAGCCGATGTACTTGGTATGGAGGTTTGCCTTAAGCTTAAAGACATAACTGGTAACAAATGAGACAGGCGAAAATATTATATAAAGATGAAGAAGCAGGCGTGTTAACACAAAACGATGATGGGTCGTTTGTGTTCCGTTATCATAATGCCTGGCTGGCAGACAGTAAAAAACCAGGAATAAGTCTTACTCTCCCTAAAACAGAACATGAATATTATTCGGAATTCTTATTTCCATTTTTCTATAACATGTTACCGGAAGGATCGAACAAACAAATAGTTTGTAAACATAACCGGATTGACGAAAATGATTATTTCGGGTTACTGTTAACTACAGCAAAATATGATAGCATAGGTGCAGTAAGAGTGATTAAAATAGAAAAGCTATGAGTTTGCCAGAAATAAAATATTGCCCGGGTACATTAGCTGAAGGATTTGATACTTACAGCAGAACTTGCTTAAACAGAGTGTTTCAAAGCAAAAAAGTATATCATGTTTTGCCGTATGATTCACCTGCTTCAAATCCTGAAACCGATGAATTATTTGAAGAAAACCGAAGAAATATGTCTATTTCAGGAGTTCAAGAAAAATTTTCGGTTTTACTTGAGAAGAACAAGTTAAGACTTATCAATGAGGGAGAACGCGGTACTTATATTCTGAAACCTATTCCTTCTGCAGGGAAAAAGGTGGATCAAATGCCAGCTAATGAACATCTTACTATGCAAATTGCTCGTCAGGTTTATGGCATAGAAACTGCTGAAAATGCACTCATATTTTTCAAAAACGGGGCTCAGGCATATATCACCAGGCGTTTTGATATAAATGAAAATGGTATCAAATTGGCGCAGGAAGATTTCGCGTCTCTTGCAGGCAGAACTCCGCAAACCCATGGGGAGCATTACAAGTATGTGGGGAATTATCTGGAGCTGTTTCAATTAATGCAAACAACTGTGCCTGCTTACAAATTGGAAGCACCTAAACTTTTGAAGCGACTAATATTTAATTACCTGTTTTCAAATGGAGATGCTCACTTTAAAAACTTTTCATTACTCGAAACCTCAATGGGCGATTATCGGTTAAGTCCCGCTTATGACCTTTTAAATAGTCGTATTCATATTGATGATAAAGACTTTGCACTGGACGACGGACTCTTACCTAAAAATATGGCTCAATGGAAAATTGGCAGACAATTTGCCATTCTTGCTGAGCAAGCAGGAATAGCTGAAAAGATTTTTAATGATATTTTTTCATTGATGCTTTCTCATTCAGAAGTTGTAGATAAAATGACAACTTCTTCATTCTTAAATGAAAGCACGAAAAGAAACTATTTTCAGTCGTACCAAGGGCGTTTAAAGCAATTGATGAAAGAGTGAGTTGAAATAAATCTACGTGAAAGGATTCGCGCGGTGTTTATGATTGTTCAATTTAATAAAAATGGTATCCTTTATTGCAATCATATTCAGTTGCTTTAAAGTTGAGTACTTTACTTTTAATAATGATTGAGTAACTTTTCGGCTTTTTAATAATTGAATCACCAACATACAATGTATCAATACAACCACCTTTCATACCAAGATATCTCCATTGTTTGTCAACATAAACACCCCAATCCCCTTTAATATATTTATCCACTTTTTCAATTCTACCGCTATATTCTTCATAATATGCGGCTTTATGCACAAAATAGTTTTTATAGAATAACACACACAAAATGCAAAAGACAAGCAACCCCGCAAAAATTCTAAAATATTTTTGAATTCTATTTTCTAACATCTCATTGCAATTAAGGAATCCAGCCAGTCCATCCTGGGGTATTGTTACTAACTCCTTATGAACCTCCAAATGTTTTTCAGATCTGCTGGAATAATGTTTTTGATCTGAATCAAAGTGAAAGGACTAATTTTATGGTAAGTAGGCTGTAAAGCGCCGGGTTAAATAATTCCTCATCACATCAGCTGTAATGAGGATTAAGGAAAGAAGAATGCAAGCTATTTATCAACCCTGAACACCGAATCAATCACCGTTCCATCCACCCATTTTATTACGGCTACCACTTCATCCGTTAAGCGAGGTTTCTGAGGTTTGCCGCAGATTTTTTCGGCTTCGGCTTTAAGCTCATGAATGGTTTTTATCGGGAGAGAGCTGCCTTTCATTTTCTCAATCAGGTCGGGGCGCAGCGGATTAATTGCAATACCGCGTTCGGTTACAATAACATCGATTAATTCGCCCGGACCGCAAATGGTTGTAACCTCATCGCGGATAACCGGCATGCGGTCGCGGAACAGTGGAATGGGTAAAATAACGCATTTCGAAAGCAGGCAATTCATCCAGCCACCTATGCCATGCAAAAGATACCCATCGGAATGTGTAACCACGTTGGCATTAAAATTAACATCTACTTCGGTAGCGCCAAGTATTACAACATCAACAAATTGTGCGAAATTCCCTTTTCCATGGTAATTGTAACTGGTGAAAGGACTTGTATTCTGATGTCCTTCGTTTTCGCGCATGGAACGAACGCCTTCGAGGTCAAAAGTTTGTCCGTCGAGGATATAATCGACCAAACCATCTTCCAGCATTTTAACCAGGTATTTATTGCTTCCACCGCGGGCAAAACGGGCTTTCATGCCTTGCTTGCGGAGCATTTCGGCAAAGTAAATACCAATTGAAAGAGCCGTTCCGCCGGCACCAGCCTGAAACGAAAATCCATCATGTACAATTCCGGTTTCTTTGCAAAACTGGGCTGTCATTTCTGCCAACAGCAGCCTGTCAGGGCTTTTGGTAATTTCGGTTGTGCCTGAAATAATTTTCTCAGGTATTCCTATTTTATCCATTTGTACAACAAAATCGACATAGTTACCTTGAATTTGCCAGGGAACGCAAGGGAATGGAACCAGGTTATCGGTTACAACAATTACCCTGTCAGCGTATTGCGAATCAGCCAGTGCAAAACCAAGCAACCCACAGGCAGCAGGGCCGCGGTCGCCGGTTGCATTTCCGAAACAATCGGCAGTAGGAGCAGCAATTACTGCAATATCAATATGTACGTCACCATCCTGAATAGCCTGGTAACGTCCGCCGTGCGAACGGAGAACTCCCAGCCCGGCCATATTTCCTTCGGAAGTAAAACGGCCCAAAGCACCATTCATACTTCCTTCGATATGATGGATTACGCCATTCTCGAGGTATTTGATCATAGGCGAATGGCATTCGAATGCTGCTGATGGCATCCATGTCAGGTTTTTGATTCCAAGTTCGGCAGCGGCATCAAATATCTGGTTGCCTACCAGGTCGCCGTTACGAAAATGATGATGCGTCGAAATTGTCATTCCGTCAGCTATACCAGCTCTTACCAACGCTTCTTTGAGCGAAGGAACGAGTTTATTGCCGTCTTCGGGATAATCGGCGCAGGAAGCAATGGGCGGCGCATACTTGCGGCCTGTAGGTTTATATTTTCCAACACCCAGGTAAGGAATGGCATCTTTGCCGTTAATAATCTGTGGAACAGTGCGTCCCACGGCATTTGTTGTAAGCTTATCGTATTTTGACATATCTTTCTGATCAATTTAAAAAGAGACGAGTATGGTATTGTTTTGTTTTTTCTGGCCGGAAGACTGAAGCAAGGGCTATTCACTATTCACTATTCACTATTCACTGTTCACTCTTAACTATTCACTTTTCATCAAAAACTCATCCCTCCACGAAGGTGAGAGTTTTCCCAAAGTAACGGCGAGATCAATCAGTTTCTGAGCACGTTTTACAACAGGCGGATCAATCATTTTAGTTCCAAGGGAAACAACGCCCAAACCTTTGGCAGTGGCTTCGATAAATGCATTCACTATTTTCTTGGCTTTTTCTATTTCAACATCATCGGGTGCATAGTTTTCGTGTATCACCCTGATCTGTCGCGGGTGTATGCAACCCATTCCATCGAAACCAAGCGCTTTCGAACGGATAACATTTTCTTTGAGTGCTTCCATATCAGCCACATCACTGAATACTGAATCGATAGCCTGTATGCCTGCTGCTTTGCATGCATTTACCACCATACTCCGGGCAAAAAATGATTCGGTTCCTTCCTGTGTGCGACGTGTTCCCAAATCGGCGGTATAATCTTCCAACCCGATTGCCAGAGCTACAACATTTTCGCTTTGAGCAATTTCGAGTGCTTTTAATACCCCGAGGGCGCTTTCGATAATCGGCATAAGCCAAACATTGCCGCTGATGGAATATTTATTTTTCAGTTCACTGATTTTCGCGTTTACTAGCCTGATCTGTTCGGCGCTTTCGCATTTCGGAACCAGGATAAGGTTGACATTATGAGGCACAAGAAATTCAAGATCATCGAGACCTGCCGGAACCTGGTTTATACGCACCATTCGTTCAGCGCCATAAAAATCAATATTCCGCAGTGCATTCCGAACCATGAACCGGGCTTCAAACTTTTTGGCAGGAGCAACGGCATCTTCGAGGTCGAGGATAATGCCATCCGGTTTATGGATGCCTGCATTAATCATCAGGCTGGGCGTATTACCGGGAAGGTAAAGTCGCGAAAAGCGGTTTCTGTCGCGGTTAGTGCTATACTTATTTTCTTCCAGTATGGGGAAAAGGAATTCTTTTTCAGAACCTGAAAGTTGCCTGGCAGCAGCTTCCACTCTTGCAGCAATAAAAGGGGATAGTGCTCCGGAATCCTCAACCAGAAGTTTTACATGTTCGAACCCGTAAAATGAAATTATATCGTGCAGAAGCTTACGGATTTCATCGCCATACATGCTTTCTACCTTACTTATAAGTTCAATCCGGATACCGCCGGTTTCGGAAAGTTCCATGGTAACATGACAATCTGAGCGTATTCCTTTGCCTTTATTGCCAATAAATGCCACTTTGTCGGTTAAAAACTCCATAATTTCTGAATTATTTCTGTCTCGGTTTTTAGTTCAATAGATTTTGAGAAATTTCTCAAACATGTAGCAAAGGTACATTGGCCATTGAATTTAGCAAATATTAATACTGCAAATCTTTAAATTATTTTGATCTGGGCAATTAGGATCTGACAGACAATTGGTTAGCGTGTTTCAATGATAGTGGAGCGGAATGGAGAAGGGGGATAAATGTTACGTAGTAAAATCGGATTTTCAGAAATGAATTTCAGTGTAATATCTTAATACCTGAGTTAAATAATGAAAAAAGGAAACCGAGGTTTCCTTCTTTCATTCATGTAAAAAACTTGAAAGAGCAAGCCAGCTTATTGAGCAGCAGGAACAGTATCAGTTTGAGGAACTGAATCCGGCATTGCCTGTTCTGTAGTTACAGCTGTTGAATCTTCGGTACCTTCAGTTTTTGTTTCGCCTGATTTGCATGCAGCGAAAGAAATAAGACCTGCAACAGCAAGTAAGAATAAGAG
>Ga0075012_10005043_pt1 | contig 12180 bp, 18 predicted proteins | sample All_14_2_FD_71474 | JGI IMG/M metagenome (GOLD analysis project Ga0075012, IMG submission 71474) | Freshwater microbial communities in response to fracking from Pennsylvania, USA - Allegheny Zone_MetaG_DW_15 | ecosystem: Environmental > Aquatic > Deep subsurface > Groundwater > Drilled...
GTCGAGGGGCATTTGCGGGAGAGTGAGGAGGGTTGGCGGGAGCTTGGGGAGCCTGATGCTTTGGCGAATCGGCTGGCGGTTGAGGGGTTTGGGGGGATTGCAGAGCTTAGCTTGCAGGTTCGGGACACGACGCATTTTGGAGGCAGGCCGCACGAAATCTGGAATTACATCGGGTGGCTTTCATCATTCACTTTGATGGTTGGCTTAGTCGTTGTTTCGGCATTGATTTCGAGCATGGTCGCAACATTTTGGATTGTCATATTTCCCGCAGTACTATTGGTGATCAGTTCGTTTATTAGAAGCAATGATGCATGGCGAAGAACATTGCTCGGGGGCGCAACGGCGATGATCTGCCTTTTGGTGCTCTTTTTATCTGTCGGTAGAGCTTCGTTTTCGGGAGGGTGGCCCATTCTCGGTTTGAACATAGGAAATTCAGCAGCAATTGCCCGGGGCCAAATTCAATCTGATGGATTGGCACGAAGGGAACTTTCGGATGCTGAGACAATGCTCGCGGATTCCGAGCGACATTTTTCTGTGGCAAAAGAATCGATCAAATTGTTTCCTTTTATGCATCCAGAGAGATCGAAAAAGTGGCTATTGATTGGTGTTTCTGATTCAGGGTATCGCTATTCTTATACAGATGACCATGCTGCTGCATACCAATCTTGGCTAAAAGATGGCAGACAGTTTATTGAAATCATGCAAACAAATGTGGTCAAAGCACGAGAGCGACTAGAGATTGCAAAGCAGTTTTCGAATGCAGATTTAGGTCAAAGAATACTCCCTATTTTGGCTTCTTTGGGTTTGCTTTTTTGCTTTGGCTCCTTAATTTTGGTCGTGAGTGTTGGTCTTGGTGTTTTGCTGAGGCGAATAGTGGGAATGATTGAAAAGGTAATGAAGAAGGTGGTTCGGTATGGCGTTCAGAAGTGATTTAGAAGCGTTGATTTTGGCGGCTTTGAGTGAAGGCGCGAAGCACGGCTATGGGATTGTGAAGTGGATTAAGGTGCGGAGCGAGGGAGCTTTGAAGGCGGGAGAGGCGCAGCTTTATCCGGTATTGCATCGCTTGGAGGAGGATGGGTGTTTGGCTTCGGAGTGGATTCCGCAGGAGGGGAAACCGGCGCGGAAGGTTTATTCATTGACGGAGAAGGGGACGAAGGTTTTGGCGAAGCAGGTTGGGGAGTGGCGGGCTTTTCGGGCGGGAGTTGATCGGTTGATTTTGGGGGAGGAGGGGTCTTGAACTTTCATTGCGACTGCTTGGAGTCGCACATATTTGCCCCACCCCTGCCCCTCCCCGAGGGGGAGGGACGCGTCAGCAGAGATTTTCTTTCTTGTAATTGGCGATTCTCTTTTTGGAAAGTGATGACAGTTGGGGTTGATCGATTGATTTTGGGTGAGGAGGGATGTTGATGGGTGGACCGATTGAGGAGTTTTTGGAAGAGATAGGCGATGGAAGCACCACCAGCACCTTATTAGAATTGCGTGTCCACCTTGAAGAAAGTGCATCAAATTTTATTGAAATTGGATTTTGTCAATTCGATGCGGAGCGCGCGGCAATTGAGTTACTGGGAAAACGAACTAATGTCCAAGAGGTTGTCCGGGAGCAAAGTTCGAACTGGAAATCGCTTGTTGCAGGTGATCGGAGAATTTTGCTACTTGTTTGGGCGGTTACAAGTTTGACCCTTCTCATTGGACCCATGCTGGTTGCAACGAAAATAATTGGAATAGAAGTGGCTCAGCCTGTGGTTCTAGCTTATTATGGAATTGTCTTGTGGACTTTATGGCAGTCGAGCCGGGCGAACAGGGTGGGGCCATTTTCAATTACTTTAGCTGTGGCTTTGGGAATGTTGACGAGTTTGCTTTTGTGTTCTCTCTTTTTGTCTCAAGTTCCGATTGAAGTTGGCGGGTGGGCGTATCGGTGGGATTTAGCGCAGAAGCATTCCGATTACATGTTGTACAGTGGTGAATTTTGGAACTCAAGTGTTCATGGTTATTACTCGCTTGTTAAGCCGGGTGATTTAGCTTATGATGTCGCAAAACAGGATATGTGGAGGGCAACAGGAGGGGCCGGGATTATTCAATCATTAGGTTCATGGCTGAGAACGTCATCTTTGGCGTTTGGACCCTGGTTAGTGTTGTGTTTAGTTTGTGGCATTGCGGGCTTCTTTGTAAGGTTTGTGCGTGAAGGTGGTTTCAGATCCTGTGATGGTTTGAAACTGAACTAGACTAGCGTATCCCAATCGCACTTGGGTTAATCAATGATGATGGGGCGGTGATGGGTTTCGGTTGGGCTGGTTGTGTAAGCGGATTTTAGGACTTGGGCAGTGCATTCAGCGGCTTCTTGGGTGGCGGCGTGGATTCGGAAAATTGGTTGGTTCGGGGTGATTTGGTCGCCGATTTGAACCAGGGTTTCGATACCGACGGTGGGGTCGATGGGGTCGCCTTTGGCTTTGCGTCCGCCGCCGAGTTCGACGACTTGGAGGCCGACGGTTTCAGCATTGATAGATTCGATCCAGCCCGGTTCACCGGTGTGGTTGACATCTATCTGAATTGGGGCGAGTTGCCAGTCTTCGGAATCGAAGATTTCGGTTGAGCCGTGTTGGGCGATGACCCACTGGCGCATTTTTCGAAGCGCGGCGCCGGAATCGATGGCAAATGCGGGGTCAGCGAGGATACCGGCGGTTTGGAGTGTCACTTTGGCGAGGTGGATACAAAGATCGCGGAATCGACCGGTTTCTTCGCCATTGAGGATTCGGATGGCTTCTTTGATTTCAAGGGCGTTGCCAGCGGCTTTGCCGAGAGGTTGATCCATGTCGGAGACAACGGTTTTGATCTTGAGTCCGGCGGCAGTGCCGACACTTTCGAGAGTTTGGGCAAGTTGGTGGGCTTCGGCGGGGGATTCCATGAACGCGCCGGATCCGCATTTGACATCGAGGGTGACGACTTCGGCCCCGCCAGCGATTTTTTTGCTGAGGATGCTGCTGACGATGAGGGGGAGGCAGGGCACGGTAGCGGTGACATCGCGGAGGGCGTAGAGGGATTTATCGGCGGGGGCGAGGCTGGGGGTTTGGCCGGTGAGGGCGATACCGATTTCTTTGGCTTGGGCCTTCATTTGGTCGGGCGAAAGATCAGTGTTGAAGCCGGGGATGGAGGCGAGTTTGTCGATTGTGCCACCGGTTTTTCCGAGGCCAGGGCCGGACATTTTGACAGTGGTGAGTCCGCAGGCAGCGAGGATGGGGAGGAGGACGATGGTGGTTTTGTCTCCAACTCCACCGGTGCTGTGTTTGTCGACCCAGGGGTGGGGGAGTCCGGTGAGGTCAACGCGGTCGCCGGATTCGGCCATGGCTCTGGTGAGGTCGGCAGTTTCTTGATCGGTGAGGCCGTTGAGAAAGACGGCCATAAGCCAAGCGGCGAGTTGGTAGTCGGGGATTGTGGCTTGGGCGGCACCTTGGGCGATGAACTGGAGTTCTTCGAAAGAGTGGGTTTTTTGGTCGCGTTTTGCGGCGATGAGGTTGAGGATATTCATGTTTACTTTTCAAGAGCTCCTGGTTTAATCAGGACGACGACCACGGTTTTGTCTTCTTTCTCAATTGTGTAATAGACAGAGTATCCAAGGATGGTTACTTTTCTGTACGGGGTCGGAATTCCGTTTTCATCGGCATAAATTGGGAATTTGAGTGGAAAGTTAGCTAGAGCACGTAATTGGTTGAAGAATCGTCTTTTCCAACGTTTGGCGTTTTGGGGATTTCCCTGTGCGGCAATGTGTTGTGATTGAAGTCGAACGACATCTCTTGCTTCGCTGAGAATTACGAGTTTATAATCCGAGGATTTCATCGACTTCTTTTTCAAGCTCGTCAACGGTCACAAATTTTCCTTGGGCATATTGTGCATAGACGGTGTCCAATTCGGCGACTATTCCACTTTTTTGAATTTTTGAGGTGAGTGCTTCGTATTCCTTGGCGTCAATGACAATCACTTCTGCATGTCCATTGACCGTAATGGCAATAGGATTTTGAGTTTCTTTGACTTGCTGGATTAGCTTTTTGGCGTTGCGAGTGAAGGTTGAAACGCTGTGGATGTCTGAGGGGCGAATCATGTTATTATATGACGAATTATCTGTTTAATTTGTTACGTTATTTGATGTTGAAAGGTGGGTTGAGGATTCCTTGTTCGGTCACGATGGCAGAAATCAGCTCGCCAGGTGTGACATCGAAGGCCGGATTGTAGACGGGGCAGTTGTCGGGGGCAATTTGAATATTTTCAGCATGTGTTAGTTCGGTTGCATCTCGTTCTTCGATGGGGATATGGTCGCCGGTGGGGAGTGTTGGATCGAGCGTTGAGGTGGGGGCAGCGATCACGAAGGGAATTTTGTGGTGGTGGGCGAGGACAGAGAGCATATAGGTGCCGATTTTGTTGGCGGTATCTCCGTTGGCGGTGATGCGGTCGGCCCCGGCAACGACGAAGTCGATTTTTCCGGCGCGCATGAGGGAGGCGGCAGCGCTATCGGCGATGCTTTGAAATGGAATTTGGTCGTGGAGAAGTTCGTAGGCGGTGAGGCGGAGCCCTTGTTGGCGGGGTCGGGTCTCGCAGGAGTAGACGTGTTTCACTTTGCCTTGTTGATGGGCGGTGCGAATGATGCCGAGGGCCGTCCCGTGTCCAGCGGTGGCGAGTGAGCCGGTGTTGCAGATGGTGAGGATGGTTGCGTTTTTGGGGACGAGGGTGGCTCCGTGTTCACCGATTTTATAGTTCATTTCGAGGTCTTCGGAGTCGATGTTTTTGGCTTCGCGCAGAACCGAGTCGGGAGATTTGTCGGTGAGGGCATTGAGCCGATCAAGAGCCCAGAAGAGGTTGACGGCGGTGGGACGGGAGGCGGCGAGGGTTTTGTGGGCTTTATTCCAGTCAGCATTGTTTGCAGCGGCGAGGGCCATTCCATAGGCGGCGGCGACTCCGATGGCAGGGGCACCACGGACGGTCATATTTTGGATTGATTCGGCGACTTGATCGTGAGTGGTGTGGGCTATCCAGGCGGTTTGGGTGGGGAGAATTCGCTGATCGAGGAGGTGGAGGGTGTTGTCTTCGAAGCGGATGCAGCGGAGGGGGGTGGACATTTGAGTTGGTTGAGATTACCTAGCGAGCAGAACCTCTTTTCCGCTCCCCGATGGGAAGATTGGAACGAAGCCATACTTCTGAGTATGAAAGTTTTGATTTTTGAAGACAATTTGATCTGGAGTGAGCGTTTGCGGAAGACGGTTACGGGATTGGGGCATGAGGCGATTGTGATATCGCGGCTGAAGGCGGTATTGCCGGATGGGGATGTGGCGATATTGAATTTGGGGAGCGAGACGCTTTGGAGTTCGGAATTAGTGGCGGGCTTGAAAGCAAAGGGCTTTCACTTGGTCGGTCATGCGGGGCACAAGGAGAAGCAAAAGTTGCAGGAAGGGCGAGAGGAGGGGGTTGACCAGGTGGTGAGTAATAGTACGCTGACGTTTAAGCTGGATGATGTGCTGGCGAAGGTTCCGAGCAAGTAAAATTACCGGTCTTTGGCGTGTAATTGGAACATTGTTGAGATTAGGAGCCTCAGAAGAGGTGTGGCCGTTTTGGGGCCACAATTTGGAGCATTGATTGATCCTATCGTTGGCCGAGCCATGCCCATGGCTCGGTTTTTTCGTTTGTGGGCGGTTTTTAAGTAGAATTAGGTTTATGGACAAGGTCGTCGGTTCGGCAAAAGATGCGCTAGAGGGGTTGTTGTTTGATGGGATGACGATAATGAGTGGGGGGTTTGGTTTGTGTGGGATCGCGGAGCACTTGATTGTGGCGCTGCGAGATAGCGGGGTGAAGGATATTACGGTTATTAGTAACAATTGCGGGGTGGATGATTTTGGGTTGGGTTTGTTGCTACAGACGAAGCAGATCAAGAAGATGGTGAGCAGTTATGTGGGTGAAAATGCGGAATTTGAGCGACAGTATTTGAGCAATGAGTTGGAGCTTGAGTTTAATCCTCAGGGGACTTTGGCGGAGCGGATTCGGGCGGGAGGAGCGGGGATTCCGGCGTTTTTTGTGAAGACGGGATATGGGACGTTGATTGCGGAAGGGAAGGAGACTCGCGAATTTGATGGCGAGATGTATGTGATGGAGACAGCCTTAAAAGCGGATTTAAGTATTGTCAAGGCTTGGCGGGCGGATCGGTGGGGGAATTTGCAGTACCGGAAGACGGCGCGGAATTTTAATCCGATGATGGCGACGGCGGGGAAGGTTTGTGTGGCAGAGGTTGAGGAGATAGTTGGGGTGGGTGACTTTGATGCGGATCAGATCCATACGCCAGGAATTTTTGTGGATCGGCTATTGGTAGGATCGCATTTTGAGAAACGGATTGAGCGCCTGACGACTACGCCACGATAACGGTATCGGGGCAGATTAGGGTGTGATTCTTGCGGTTATTATTTCAATTTCCGTTTGGATGGGCTCATTCTGGACATTTTTGTCTTGTTGGGATACAGTTTTGGGGTTTGGATTACCGATGAAGTTACTGGGCAAAGACCTTCTTGCGTTTTGCATTTGGTCAACCCGGGACTGAGGATATGTGGTTCAGGAACTTAAAAGTTGGCAAAAAGCTAGCATTGGCGTTTGGCGCAATTTGCGCGATGATTTTGGTCTTGGTGACCGTGACGATGTCGGGTCAGGTTCAGGCTGGCACTCGCGTTGAGCGACTTTATCAAGATGGGGTTTTGGGCACCAGTAGCATAACAAAACTGTATGCCAATGCAGCCGAGGATCGCGGTTTGCTTTTGGAAATGCTCTCACAGCTTGAGCATTCAGGCAAGGTTCCAGAAGTTTTGAATGAGCGCATGGACAAGCTTGATGTTGAGCGAGATCAGATTTGGGAAGCTTATGACAAGACGGTTGTATTGCCAGATGACAAAGCGAACTGGGCAGAATTGAACGTTGTTTTTGAAGAGTATAAGGGCATTTCCGAAAACATTGAAGCCTTGATGAAAGAAGGCAAAGTGGATGAAGGGGTTGCATTAGTCAACGGACCACTTTCGGAAGTTTTTGCGACAAAACTTTCACCCAAGTTCCAAGAAATGGTTCAGTGGAACATTGATGCGGGTACGAAGAACCGTAATGAAACGGTTGCATTTTTTGCGCAATCGCGAAACATTACGGCGGTTGTTTCTGTTTTTGCAGTCTTGACGGCACTGTTCTTTGGAATGATTTTGACAAAAGCGATTGTGAATCCGCTTGTCAACTTGAAGAAGCAGTTGGATTCGTTGGGTCGAAATTGTATTACGGGATTGGCGGCGAGTATTGGTGGCCTTCAGAAAGGCGATTTGTGCGGCGAGGTATTCCCGGTTACATCTCATGTCAATTATGATTCGAAGGATGAAATCGGCGAAATGTGCGCGATTTTTGACTCGACTTTGACAACGGCCCAAAGCGCACTTCTTGGCTATAACGAGTGTTTGGCATCGCTCCGAGGCGTTATGTCGGAAATTGACGACCAAGCGAATGGCGTTGCGGCTTCGAGCCAGCAATTGGCGGCTTCTTCGGCTTCGACGGCTCAGTTGGCAAATCAGACTGGACAAACGATGAACGAAGTTGGTCATGCAGTCAATGAAACCAGCTCGACCAGTGAGCAAATTGCTCAGGGTGCTCAGCAGTTGGCTTCGGAAGCGCAAGATGCGGCCAATGCGGTTGAAGCATTGACTCAAGCCATTGACGGTGTTTTGGAAGCAACTAAGGCGCAAGGTTCGATTACGGAACAAGCATCTGAAATTGCGGGTCAGGGCGGCGAAGCGGTTAAGCGTACGATTCAAAGCATGGCGGAAATCGACAGCAAGGTCTCGGCTTGTGCTGATGTTATTCAAGACCTGGGCGAGAAACAGGCTCAAATTGGGAATATCGTTCAAACCATTGACGACATTGCGGCGCAAACCAACTTGCTGGCCTTGAACGCGGCGATTGAAGCGGCACGAGCCGGTGAGCACGGAAAGGGCTTTGCGGTTGTTGCGGAAGAAGTTCGCAAATTGGCAGAGCGTTGTGGAAATGCGACACAAGAGATCAGCGAACTGATTGGTTCGGTGAGTGCAGGTGTTAATCAGTCGATTGCGGCGATGGAAGACAGCATGTCGAAAGTTGCGGAAGGCACGGCGTTCTCGGGCGAAGCTCGGTCGGCACTTGAAGGCATCATTGGTTCGGTTGCGCAGGTTCAAGAATCGGCGACAGCGAACGCAAAATTGGTTGCTTCGATGTCGAAGAATGCCGAAGTTGTTCAGGGCACGGTGGCTCAGGTTGCTTCGATTAGCCAAGAAACTGCGGCAGGTGCCGAAGAACTCAGCGCAAGCAGCGAAGAGATGAGCGCGAGTGTTGAGGAAGTTGATCGCACGGTTCGCGAACAAGTTGAACTGGTTGGTCAGATGAGTGCGATGAGTCAAGAGTTGGCGGCTACGGCGGACAGCTTGAAGGTGATGATGTCGCGGTTCCGATACGACAAGAGTGCTCCGGCCCTCGTAGTTGAAGAATCGGGTCACAAGAAAGCGGCATAAGGGCTTGCTTGAACCACGTAATGCCCCTGGCTTTGATGAGCCGGGGGCATTTTTCGTACTGGCCGTTAGCTTGTGGCTTGCCTTTGCAGGTAGGAGTGTAGAATAGTTTTTATGGCATTGACGCGCGATGAGATGGCGATGAGGGCAGCTCAGGAGTTACAGGATGGGTTTTATGTGAATTTGGGGATTGGGATTCCGACTTTGGTGGCGAACTATATTCCGGCGGGAGTTGAGGTGGTTTTGCAGAGTGAGAATGGGATGCTGGGGATGGGGCCGTTTCCCTTTGAGGGTGAGGCGGATGCGGATTTGATTAATGCGGGGAAGCAGACGATTACAGAGATTCCGGGGACGGCTTATTTTTCAAGTGCGGATAGCTTTGCGATGATTCGCGGAGGGCATATCGATCTTTCGATTTTGGGGGCTATGGAAGTGAGTGAAGAGGGTGATTTGGCGAACTGGATGATTCCGGGGAAGATGGTTAAGGGGATGGGCGGGGCGATGGATTTAGTCGCGGGGGTGAAGAAAGTTGTGGTGGTGATGGAGCATTGCAACAAGCATGGGGAATCAAAGATTTTGCGGGAGTGCACATTGCCATTGACGGGGAAGGCTTGTGTGAACATGGTCATTACGGACTTGTGTGTTTTTGAAGTGGGGGATGATGGTTTGGTGTTGATGGAGTTGGCTCCGGGGGTTACGGAGCAGGAGATTGGGGAGAAGACGGAGGCTCGGTTTAGTGTGGGATCGGGATTGCGGGAGATGGTTTTAGGGGGGTAGTTGGGAGAGGGACGATCCTTGCGGATTGCTTAGTTGATTTCGTCAACCCCTCCCGACCCTGCGGGCCACCCTCCCCAACCTTTGGTGAGGGAGTTGATTACCCTTGGCGAGAGTTTAAAAGATCAATTGATCAGAGTGCTTAGGGGCATTCCCTCGGATAGTTTTATTGAAGGATGGGACTCTTCTCATGCAGGATAACGAGGATGTTGAGTTCGTTCCCGGCCATTGCAAGCCGGGAACGATTTGTGAAACAGTTAGGAACGGGCTCGTTTTCGTCGAGCACAGAATCCGAGTCCGGCGGCGAGGATGGCGAGCGTTGCGGGTTCGGGAACGGGTTCGTATGTGTAGATGAGGTTGGCTTGCCCGGTTGTTTTTTGACTGATGAAACTAGCGGGCGTTCCACTGCTGAATGAACTGGGGAAGTTGAGCTCAGTGCCGATGAATTGGGTTCCGACATTGAACGTTCCTGATCCAATGTGGGAAGCGAGGGGGGCGATCGTGCTTGATCCGCCAAATGCTCGGGTGTATTGGAGGGGCACGGTGCCGTTGGAAGCGGTTCCGGTGATGTTGAAGTCGAGGTCTCGATTGATGAGAAGGCCGACTCCGGACGTTCTCATGTTTCCGTCGACTTCGAGGTTGTAAGTTCCGGATCCGAAGCTGCCGTTGACAACGACGGATACGTTTCGGACATAGGAGCCGGAAGTGACGAGTTTGACTTCGGTGAGGGTACCGAGTGATGAATCGAATCTGTCGAATGTGAGCGGCAGCAATGCTGAAGCGACGTTGCTGGTGTGGTCGAAATTAACGGTTTGGGTGAGCGTGGCGGCGGATGCGACTGTCGCGATGCATAACGATGCACCGGCTAAGATGAATTTTTTCATTTTTCTTCTCCTTTCCTTTTTGAGCGTTCCCATTCGGAACGAATCTCATTGATCATTCTAACATTGTTAGGTTCAAATTGCAAGAAGTATCTTAGGAAAATAGTAAAAAAACTTACTTATATGCGGAAATCTCAGAAAGTTCCGAAGGTTTTGAACTTAGCAATTTATGGGCTCGAGGGTGACCGATTGTTGGGAACAGTCCTGTTGGGTTGATGATTTGGAACTTCTTTTACCGCTTTATGGGTGGGGATAGGGTCAGGAGTGACTTGGTAGACTGAGTTTATTGTGAAGGATAGGATGCGCGCGAACGTGCTTAAAATGACGCCTTATACGCCGGGGAAGCCGATTGATGAGGTTAAGCGGGAGCTGGGGTTGACGCGCGTTGTGAAATTGGCGAGCAATGAGAATCCGTTGGGGCCGGGGGCGAAGGCTTTGGCGGCGGTCCAGGAGGCAGCTTTGACGATGCATCTTTATCCGGATGCGAGTGGCTATGATTTGCGGCAAGCGATTGCGGAGAAGTTTGGGGTTGCGGATTCAGAAGTGATGCTGGGGAATGGGAGCGATGAGCTCATTCATATGTTGGGGTTAGTGTTTTTGGAGGCGGGCGATAATGTTGTGATTGGGGCGCCGAGTTTTGTTCGATATGATGCAGCGGCTGACTTGAGTGCGGTTGAACTTCGTCGGGTGCCACTTAATTCAAGTTGGAAACACGATTTGAGTGCGATGGCGGGGGTTTGTGATGACCGAACGAAGTTGGTGTTTGTAGCGAATCCGCATAACCCGACGGGGACGGTTTTGACTCATTCGGAAGTTGTGGCCTTTTTGGATTCTCTGCCGAGCGGTTGCGTTTGTGTTTTAGACGAAGCTTATTTTGAGTATTCGGCTGACGTGGAAGATCGGCTGGATGCGGTTGCGCTTTTGAAGGCCGGTCGCAACGTTGTGATTTTGCGGACGTTTAGTAAGGCGTTTGGGTTGGCGGGGATTCGGGTGGGGTTTGGTTTGGCTTCGGCGGAGATTGTTGATGCGGTGAATCGGGCGCGGGAGCCTTTTAATGTGAATTCCCTTGCTCAGGCGGCGGCGATAGCAGCTATTGGTGATATTGACCATTTGGTGGAAAGTGTTCGAGTGAATTTGGAGGGATTACGTCGGGTGGAGGAAGCGATGCGGGGTTGGGGCTTTGAGACGGTGCCGAGTCGGGCAAATTTTATCTGCGTGAATGTTCGGCAGGATGGGAATCGCGTTTTTCAGGCTTTGCTGCGGGAGGGGGTGATAGTTCGGAGCGGGGTGCCTTTGGGGATGCCGGAGTATATTCGGGTGAGTATTGGTACGTCGGCGGAGATGGGCGAGTTTTTGTCGGCGTTTGAGCGGGTTGTGGTGGGTGTGGGGGTTTAGGATTTATTTAGTTTGAGTCAGCGAGAGGAAGTGCAAATCAATTTCGAATTGAACTTCCTCATCAAAGAAAAATTCGATGGCTTCACGAGCGTTGTCTTCAATCTTAGCAACCGAATCTCCTTCTGTGAAGCAACCTGGAAGCTGAGGAACTTGGGCCCAAAATCCCCCTTCTTCGGCGACATGCACAAACACGGTGTAGGTCATTGTTGCTTTGACGAATGAATCCTAGTTTTGGGTTTAATGAGGGTATGGCAGTGCTTTGGGAATCGACGGATCAGTTTGGAAACATGTTCATTGGGGTGAGTTCGGCGGGATCGGTTGAGGAGTTGGCGGGGGATTTGCGGAGTTTGGTGGAGGAATTGAGTCAGCGGGGGAATGAGGGGAAGGTCACGGTGGATTTTGATTTTGGGGAGATTAATGGCCCGGATCCGGAAGCGGTGAGTCACGTTTTGCAGTGTGCTTGGCTGGGCGAGTGTGATGGGGAATCGGTTTTTGGGGAGATCGAGCAGGTTTTTGGGGAGTTGGGGAGTGGGTTTGAACTTGGTCGGGCTTGACCGATAATCCCCGTCGTGGGCAGAGCCCCGATCTTGATC
>Ga0075012_10005044_pt1 | contig 12178 bp, 8 predicted proteins | sample All_14_2_FD_71474 | JGI IMG/M metagenome (GOLD analysis project Ga0075012, IMG submission 71474) | Freshwater microbial communities in response to fracking from Pennsylvania, USA - Allegheny Zone_MetaG_DW_15 | ecosystem: Environmental > Aquatic > Deep subsurface > Groundwater > Drilled...
GTGCTGGACTACGTTCCAGTGCCGGGGAAGTGGGAACCTTGTGTTCCGCTTGTGGAGGGGCAGCGTGCATTTGCCCTTTAATAATTTAGAACCAAAGGGCAAATGCCCTTCAAATCATTTGGTAAAAATGCCAGACACAACGAAACAAACCAACACCCAGCCCATCTCCAAGGAATATGACGCCATTGTAATCGGTTCCGGCATAAGCGGCGGCTGGGCCTGCAAGGAACTTACCCAGAAGGGCCTCAAAACCTTATGCCTCGAACGGGGCCGCCCCATCGAGCACATCAAAGACTACCCAACGGCCACGAACCCGCCCTGGGCCGACCCATACCGAGGCCGAGCAACGGAGGCCACCAAAAAAGACTACTACATTCAGTCGAAAAACTACGCTTTCAGCGAGGAGACTAAGCACTTCTACGTGAAGGACACCGAGCATCCTTACGAGCAAAAGCGCCCTTTTTGGTGGATTCGGGGCTACCAGACTGGAGGAAAATCCATGCTTTGGGCCAGGCAGTGCTGGCGACTCAGCGAGCGGGACTTCGAGGAGAACGCCCGTGACGGCCACGGCTGCGACTGGCCCATCCGTTACAAGGACATAGCGCCTTGGTACAGCTACGTTGAGCAATACGCTGGCATCAGTGGACTCGCCGCTGCCATCGCCGAAGTGCCGGACAGCCCGCACTTCCTGCCGCACATGCCACTGAATTGTATCGAAGAAACCTTCAAAGGGCGTATCGAAAAAGCGTATCCCAACCGAAGGCTCATCCCCAGCCGCCCAGCCCACCTTACCGACGACACCCACAAAGAGCGGGGCCGCTGCCAGTACCGCAACCAATGCCACAAAGGCTGCCCGTTCGGCGGTTACTTCACCAGCCTGACCAGCACCATCCCCGATGCGCTGAAAACCGGCAATCTCACCATGCGTAACCACAGCATTGCCACGGAAATCATTTTTGATGAAAAAAAAGGAAAAGCAAGTGGCGTGCGGGTACTCGATGCGCAAACAGGCGAGATGCACGAATTCCACGCCCGTATAATTTTTGTGAACGGTGCCTGCCTCAATTCCACTTGGCTGCTGCTTCACAGCAAGAGCAGCCGCTTTCCCGACGGCTTCGGTAACGACAGCGGCGTGCTGGGCAAGTACCTCATGGACCACCATTTCGAAGTGGGCGCTAGCGGCGAGTTCGACGACCACCAGGACGACTACTATTTTGGCCGCAGGCCAAACCATTTTTTGATTCCACGCTACCGCAATATCCGGGAAGACGTTCAGCCAAACTACCTCCGTGGCTTCGGCATGTACGGCAGCGGCTGGCGGCAAGGCTGGGGGGAAGTAGCCGCCATGAAGGAAGTGGAGTTGGGCTTCGGTGCTGGCTTCAAGGAGGCCATCGCCCGGCCAGAAAGCGGTAAATGGGCCGTGCAGATGTTCCCTTTCGGGGAATGTTTGCCCTACGAAACCAACCGAATTTATATTGATTTTGACAAAAAAGACCACTGGGGCCTGCCTACGCTTGTTATGGATGCTGCCTTCGGTGAGAACGAGCGGGAAATGGCCAAGCAGATGCTCGCCGACAGCGTGGAGATGCTGGAGGCCGCCGGGGCAAAGAATATCCAAGAGGTGAAAACCAACCAGCCCATTGGCTTTGGCATCCACGAAATGGGTACTGCCCGCATGGGCCGTGACCCCAAAACGAGCATCCTCAATGGCAACAACCAGGTCTGGGGCGCCCCCAACGTTTTCGTCACTGATGGGGCGTGCATGGCCTCGTCGCCGTTCCAGAACCCTTCTTTGACGTACATGGCACTGACGGCCCGTGCTTGTGATTTTGCCGTTAAAGAACTGAAAAAACATAATCTTTGATGGTCAAGCACATGATTTGATGTTGATTGATTTTGGTATTGGCAAATTTTTAAGCACTAGCAAAGAATAGCACAGTCTTTGCTAGTGTCTTGAAATCCTTCCATTTTTGCTACTCCCCTGCGTTTTCCCAGGCTATTCCCTACTGTAATTATCACTCACAACCTTGCTGAATTGCCGCTTTTTGCTGCAACTCATCAGCGAAAACTATGCAACACATGAAAATTATGAGCAAAATCTTGCCTTGCTTAGCCTTCATGGCCCTACCTTTTTTGGGATTTTCACAAAATTTCTGGGAAGTAACACTAACGCCTGGTGCAATTGCTTACTACGGTGACATTCCTGTCCCTTACGTGACTTTCAAGGAAACGCACTTAGCCGGACAATTGGCCATTAAGCGATATTTCAACGGTGAACATGCCATCCGGTTGGGTGTGCTACATGGAACCATTTCTGGTAATGATGCCAACTACACCGGCCACAGTTCCCGTGGAAACAAGTTTATCGGAACCTTAACAGAGTTTTCGGTGATGGGCGAAATTGACCTGCGTGGCCGTAAGCGATACACCAAAAAACTGGGCTATCAAAAAACCTGGTCAAGCTATGTCACCTTCGGACTCTCCGGCATCTACTGCAACCCAGTAGTCACCTACGGCCAACAAACCAACAAAGACCTTGGCATTGAATACCCTGATTGGCATTTCGGAATGCCGCTTGGAGGTGGTTTCAAAAAAGACATCAACGAGCGTTTGTTCATCGGTGCGGAGGCCGGTCTGCGCCTAACACTTTCTGACTACCTCGATGGTACTCAAGCATCTGGCAATGCTTATAGAAACGACGCTTTCTTTTTCGGTGGCGTTTCAGTGGGTTACCGTTTTCAGAAGAAACGGGCCAACTTGCCAAAAGTGCCTACCAAAGCATAGTTCCTTCCAAATAAAGCAGCCTTGGCCAACCGTTCTGCTGGTGCGGTCAAGGCTGTTTTCTATTATTTTAAAAAGAATCTACCGGCTATTTGACGCCTCCGTTGCTATTTGTTTGCTTTGCTCCGCAAACGAAATTCCATAGCAATGCACCTCCAACTTCACAGCGCACTACTTGCAATCTTCTTTTTCACGCCCATTTTTTTGCTGGCGCAAAACGATGAAATATTTCCACCAGAAGCAACGAAGCGAACCATCGAAGCCACCAAAATCGAAGGCAATTTAAAGATTGACGGTATCTTGGACGAAGCGGCATGGCAGTCTGCTAAACCTGTTGGAAGCTTTACGCAAATTGAGCCAAAACAGGGCGAACCGGCCTCCCAACCGACTGAAATCAGGGTTTTGTTCAACCGCCAGTACCTCTACTTCGGCGTTTTTTCAAAAGACAGTTTGGGTAAAAAAGCCTTGCGGGCGGTGGACTTCAAGCGGGATTTTGACCACCGCCAGCACGACCTTATCAACCTCAGCTTTGATGGGTTCAGGGATGAGCGCAACGCAATGGTTTTTGCGTGCAATCCTTTCGGTGTTCAGCGGGATTTGCTTGCCTTCGATGACACGTTTTATGACTTAGATTGGGATGGCCTATGGAGGGTGCGTACCTCCCGGATGGATTCGGGTTGGGTGGCTGAAATTGCAGTCCCTTGGCAAACCTTCCGTTACTCGAAGTCGGTGGATTCCTTGCAAAACTGGGGTTTCAACCTGTACCGCAACCGGCGTTTCACGAATGAAATTTCAGCGTTTTCGCCTTTCCCACGGGCCTTTAGTGCTACCCGTATGAACTACGCTGGTCTTCTCACCAATCTGCAGCCGCCACCACCTCGTCCAAATATCCGCCTGCAACCATTTCTCCTTTTTTCTTATGACAAATACCGCACGCCTGATACGGGTGCCGATTCGGACGAAACGAATTTCAAGCCCGGTGGAGATGTAAAATGGGCCATCAACACGAATACCGTGCTAGACCTGACCGTCAACACCGACTTCGCACAGGCCGATGCCGATAGGCAAGTCAATAATGTGACCCGTTTCAACGTGTTTTTCCCAGAACGCCGACAGTTTTTCTTGGAAAATGCCTCGCTTTTTGGCTTCAATATCCAACGTGCCTCAGATGGTTCTGGCGGCGGCATGGCCATCCAGCCGTTTTTCAGCCGTACAATTGGCCTCGATGATTCGGGCCGCCCCATCCCGATTGATGCCGGGGGTAGAGTGGTGTACCGTTCAAATCAGCATAATTTCGGTGCCATTGCCATGCGACAACGTGAGCAGGGTGACAGCCCCGCCACGAATTTTTTTGTAGGACGATATTCCAAAAATTTTGGTGACCAAAACCGAATCGGCGGCATGATGACACTGAAAAACCGGCCAGACGGCACTAATGCAGTTTCCACACTTGATGGTTTTTTCAGGTTAAACGAAGCTCAGTCCATCAATGCTTTCGTCATGCACTCCGCAGGTGGTCAAGCGGACAAGCAGGGTTTTGCTGGCATCGCCCAATATTTCAACTCCACCAACAACTACAAGATTTGGCTGACACAATCCGTGGTCACCAAGGACTTCAACCCTGAAATGGGATTTGTCGCCCGGAAGGACATCATTGGTACCACGCCCGGCATGAACTGGTACTATCGGGGCGACCTGTTGCCTTTTCGGAAGGTGTTGCGGGCATTCGAGCCCGGTTTTTTGCCGGAGTTTTACTGGCAGGCATCCACGGGAGAATTCCTTGAACGGCAGTTGTGGTTTTTCCCATTGTGGCTGAATTTTCAAAAAGGCGGCTTCCTCGGATACTCCATCAACCCCGCCTATCAAAACCTCACGGAGCCGTTCGAGCCGCTTGGCGTGCGTTATGAAACTGGGAAGTACAACTATTTTCAGCAGCAGGTCTGGTTCAGCACCGACCCCTCGAAAGTCATTTACCTCTGGGGCCAACTGGATTGGGGCACCTATTTCGATGGCAAACTGACCATTGCAGACGTGAATTTGCAATTTGCACCATCCCCTCATTTTTCGTTGATCGGAAAATTCAACCGAAACAAATTTCAGGATGCAGGGCTTGCCAATACCGACCGCACTGTAGATTTATACAGTATCGAGGGTCGTTTTGCGCTCAATCCCCGCCTACAACTCATCGGTTTTTTCCAACAAAACGCTTATGACGACTCCAAAAACTACAATATTAGGCTTGCTTGGGAATATCGCCCACTTTCCTATGTATATATTGTGTGGAATAAAAACGGATTCAACGATGCGATGAACGTCCGCCAAAAAGAAGACCATGCTATCGTGAAGTTGAGCTATCTTTGGCAACTGTGATTCTGTTCAACTTCAATTGTTTTTGTAATTTTACAAAATCAAAAATTGATGAATTCAAAACTATCGCAATTTAATTGGAATAACATGAAGAAATTTTACTTGTTTATTATTTTGATTGTGGCATTTTTCTACATGCCAATGACCGCTCAAACTCTGCTCACAAGCCAATTTTTGGGTAGCCGTTCAAAACAGCAATTAACCTCCCAAATACCTTTTTTGACATTTAAGAATGGTGTGAAATTGTATAAAATAACCTATGAAACGCCGGATGTACTAGGCAATAATTCGGTGGCATCTGGACTGTTGGTTGTCCCGGACGACCTTACTAAAATATATCCGATGCTGTGCTACCAGCACGGGACGTCCTCCTCAAAAACAGATGTGCCATCCGCCCAGAATGGAGAGGCGCAGCTTCCTATTATACTAGCAGGCATGGGTTACATGACCATTGCACCCGACTACCTGGGGTTGGGCGATTCTCCAGGCTTTCACCCCTATGTGCATGCACAGACAGAGGCTTCTGTTGGGCTTGACGGGTTGCGGGCAGCCCGTGATTTCGCCGCAGATAATGATTTGCATTTAAATGACCAGGTTTTTTTGACCGGATATTCCCAGGGTGGTCATTCATCCATGGCGCTCCATAAATCGTTAGAAGAAGACCATGCGGATGAATTCAGTGTGAAAGCCGCCGCGCATTTGTCAGGGCCATACAATATCAGCGGGGTTATGCGGGGATTGCTGCTAAATGACCAGCCTTATGGAAATCCGGCATATCTTGTGAACACACTTTTTAGCTATCAATATGTATATGGCAATTTGTACAGTAATATTGCTGATGCGGTCAAGCCAGATTATATAAATATGGTGCAACTATATTATAATGGAGATATAAGCCTTTATGCATTGAATGACTCTTTGCTCAATAAGCTGACCATCAATGAAGGCGCAGCCATTCCAATCAAAATGTTCAACGATGACTATGTGGCAGCAATAGAAACAGACCCAAACCACCCGGCTAACATAGCCATGCGAACCAATGACCTATTCAATTGGAACGCCACAGCACCCACCCGGCTTTTTTATTGCACTGCCGATGAACAAGTGCCATACCTGAATAGCATTATTGCAAGAGACTCTATGCAGGCTGCTGGTTCTGTGGAGGTGGTAAGTACAGATGTTAATGCCAATGCCAGCCATACAGGTTGTGTAACACCTGCGCTGTTCAACACGATTTTGTTTTTTGCAAACTACCAGAGTATAACGGACGCACCTGTATCGAATGTGGTAGAGGTGGGAAATCTTTATCAGGTATTCCCAATTCCAGCCAATGAATTCCTTGTTGTAAAAGGCTTAACCGCTTATGGACAAGCATCAATTGTGGATTTACAGGGAAGGGTTCAGCTTGAGCAGGAAATTGCAAATGGTGACAATATTATACCCATCAATAAACTTAAGGATGGCATTTACATCTTAGATATAACTAGTGGGTTAGAAAGTTCACGCTCAAAAATTATCGTTTTGCACCAATAAGTTGAATAATGACGACAACGCTTGGTCGGATAATTTTAGTTGCCTTTGCTTTGGCTTTCTTTGGTTGTAGGCCAACTGAGGAACAAGTTTTGCCAACAAATAAGGAAAAATACGGAACTGCTCAGTGTGACTTCAGTAACGGAAAATGGTATGGGGTGACTACTGCCTTAGACCTTGACAGTACCGATACATTTCCTGCAATTATTCAGGTTTTCAAAAGCACCGTGAATGATTTCATTTGGTTTTCAGGTTTTAATATTAAATTGAAAAAATATCAAGTGGTGGAAGAGTCTGGCCACATTCCGGGGATTCAGGTGGTTTCAACAATGTTCCATGGAAATGGTGGTGAATTTCAGCAGAATTTTAAGCCTATTATTTTGGAAAGTTTTGAAAATTATTTCGAAATAACCAGAATTGATGAAGCCTCAAAAGAAATTGAGGGGCGATTTCAGGCAGCATACGTAAGCGTTAGTCCGATTGACTTTGATTCTACATTGATAGTTCCTGATACAATTTTTGTTCAGCCAGATTCTTTTCAACTAGTTTATCCAGATTTTTCCCCCGACACCATTTATTTGAGGAACGGCTCGTTTATAGCACCTTTAATTGTTTGACTATGAAATTTATTTCACATCTTTCCATCGCACTTGTTGTGTTCAATTTGTTTGGATGCAAGTGGAATGATGCGGAGTTTGATGTATTAAGAAGAGGCGAAGCCACCTGGAGGGAAAAGTCAGGAAATTTTGAAGGGCAGGTTTCCACCATTGGGTCTTTTGAGTACAAAAATAATCTAACCTATTTGGATATATACGGTTCCATATTTAATACTGCCATTATTTTCCAACAAATGCCAATAGCGGTCGGAAAATACCCACTTTTTGCGTTGAAAACTGGTGAACCCCAAAAGCAGGTAACTTCATGGGTTGCGAAAGGTTACAAGGAAGGAAGTTGGGAAACCTATCATCTGATAGAAATTGATTCGGTAGAAAATTTTATCCAAATTTTGGAAATCAACCAGAAAAAAAGGACAATTTTAGGGCGGTTTCAAGGTGCATACCATGGCATTAACCCGTTTGTTTTGCCACCTACCAATGAACTTGACACAGTTGTGATAACCAATGGCACCTTCACGACCTTTTTTGACAAGTAATTGGCGTTGAATTTCAGCGGATGTTTGTTTATCATTGCCCTAAAAACAATGGTAATGAAATTTAAACAAATATTTTTCGGGATTACATTCATTTTCATAGCGATTTTCCCCGTTTCTTTATTGCTTGCTCAGGATGCATGGCATGTCACTGCCACAAAAATTGACCCATCCAATTATTTTGGCGTCACTGTTGCGAATGGGATGGTTGGCATCGTCAGTTCACCTGAACCAATGCGGGTGAAAGATGTGGTGCTTAACGGAGTTTATGATTACTATCAAAGAGGCCGGGTTAGCAATATCCTGAAGACCTTCAACCATGTGAATATGAATTTGGATGTGGATGGACGGCGCATCGGCAGGAAAGATATTTCCAATTTCACACAAAGCCTTGACATGGAGAAGGCTGAATTCACCACCAGCTTTGATGTCGGTGACAAATTAAGCGTTCGTCATACGATTATGTCGCTCCGACATTTGCCTTATACTGCACTCACCATCGTTGAAATAACTGCGAAAAAAGACGTACTAATTACCCCCGCTGCAGTCATTGAAGCCCCCGACCATTTAGCCGATGTGCGAAATTTTTATGCGGAAATTGACCGCCCGCACGTGCTTATACCGCTGATGACTTCTGTCGGCAAAAGTCCTTCGGGCAAATTAACGGTGGCTGCTAGTAGTTCGTTTGTCTTCGAGGAAGGAAAAGGCAAAGAACCAGACCTTATTCATGAAGATTGGGACTACAACATGCATTTAACTAAATTTCATAAACAACTAAAAGCAGGAGAGACCTACCGATTTTCAGTAGCGGCAAGTACGGTAGCAATTAGTCAATACAATGACCCACAAAATGAGGCTGAACGCTTGACTATATTTGCTGCTTTGGAAGGACGTGAACGGTTGTTGAAACGCCACGAGGCAGATTGGGCTAAACTTTGGCAAAGCGATATTGTGGTAGAAGGCGACGTCAACACTACCCGTGATATACGATTTGCATTGTATCACTTATATTCCTTTGCTCGAGAAGGTACGGCGTATAGCCTTTCGCCAATGGGATTGAGTGGACTCGGCTACAACGGCCATGTTTTTTGGGACACGGAGCTTTGGATGTACCCCCCGATGGTCATGTTGCATCCTGAAATCGCTAAATCATTTTTAGAGTATCGTTTTCAGCGATTGGAGGCAGCCAAGAAAAACGCATTTTCCCACGGCTATGCTGGAGCAATGTTCCCTTGGGAAAGCAGCGCTGATGGCTCGGAAGATACACCTGTTTGGGCACTCACAGGGCCTTTTCAGCACCATATAACTGGTTGTGTCGGTTGGGCCTGTTGGAAATACTACCAAGTGACCCATGATAAGGAGTGGTTGAGTACTCGAGGCTATCCAATATTAAAAGAAGTGGCTGATTTTTGGGCGAGTAGGGTAGAGCGGAATGGCCCCGGCCATTATGACATCAACAACGTCATCGGCGCAAATGAATGGCAGGAAAATATTGACAATAATGCCTTTACTAATGGTATGGCCATTACAGCGTTGCGGTTTGCAGCCCAAGCAGCTCGTGAATTGGGTGAAGCCCCAAATCCCGATTGGGAACATGTCGCAAACAATATCCCCATCCTGAAATTCCCAGACGGGACGACTAAGGAGAATGCAACCTATGACGGTGTAATGATAAAACAAGCCGATGCCAATTTGCTTGCATACCCATTGAATATTGTGGATAAAACAGAAGATATACGAAAGGATTTGGACTATTACCTGCCTCGTATGTCACCAGAAGGGCCAGCAATGGGCAATGCCATACTTGTGTTGCTATATGCTAGGCTGGGTGATTCTGAAAAAGCTGCATCGCTCTTCCCCAAAAGCTATAAACCCAATGAAGTGCCACCTTTTGGCGTAATTTCTGAGACGGCAGGCGGCACGAACCCCTATTTTGCGACAGGTGCAGGTGGTATGCTACAGGCAGTGCTCGCAGGATTCGGTGGTTTGGAAATAACTGATGAAGGCATTATCCAACATAAAACAGTGCTGCCTAAAGGATGGAAAAAGCTGAGAATTACTGGAGTTGGTAAGGACAAAAAAGCCTTTGAAGTCCGGTAAAATAAACGAAAGTTGGCGTAGATTATTTGCTATGCCGACTTTCGAATATAAGATGCGTTATCAATAAAGCTTGAATTTAACGGGCAAGTTAAAATAACATCTTACTGGGTTGTTGCCTTCCTTGGCTGGCTTCCAAAGCGGCATCATTTTAACGACCCTCGCTGCTTCATAGCCTAGCCCAGCACCAACATCCCTTATGATTTTAATATGGCTCAAATGGCCATCAGTTTCAACTATGAACTGGATATATACCGTACCTTCAACGCCATTCTCTCTTGCTAATACGGGGTATTTTAAATTAGCGTACAAAAATTGCAGCATTGCTCCCTCTCCATCTTTGTAGGCTGGTGGATGTTGTACGGCCTTGTAAGTTTTTTCATCGCTTACTTCCAACGCATTTTTATTATCTTTTAAACTTGTTATTTTAGCTTCAAGTTCTGCAAGACTTGGGATGTTTCCCGCATCGCTACAATTTTTGGCCATTTCTAGATATAAAACGGCGCTATCTAGTTTATTATCGTAAACATAATCCATGCTTATCCAACGATATGAATCTGCACAAGGACACCCATCACTCTCCACTGTCCCTTTTTCATGGGGACATTTATCCCTGTCATTTTCAACTCCGTCCATGTCAAAATCTGATTTCTTTTTATACTTCATTTGGGCACTTCCAATCAGTTCATTGATTTTGATGGTGTCGGCGTCTGCACAAGATTTGGCATCTTTCCACGTATTCATGGCGTTCAAGTAATCACCTTTATCATAATATTTCTGCCCTTTGTTGAGTCCTTTTTTATAACAGTTTTGGGCATGGCAAATATTGAGAACACTGAAAAGGCAAACGGTAATTGTTAGCAAAAGCGTTTTGAAATTCATGTAGGTATTTTTAATGTGAGGTACAAATATAAACCAATTTCAAAAAAAATAAACGCAGGTATTCAATTGGGCAAAAAGGCAATGTATTGGCTTTGGGTGCGGAAAAGCTGCGAAAGAGAAAGAAAAATCGGTCAACAATGAAACCTGTTTTGGAAAGTTGCGTATCGAAGATCGGCACATTCAAAATTGTCGAATTGCTCAAAATCCGATTTAGGTGGTGTTTTATAATCCAACAGGCGTTTGGCCAAGTATTTGCAACTTATCAAATGCTGGGTCTCACACACTTAAAAAGCAAAAAACAAATGGCTATCAATGCAACCAAATGGTTGACGGTATGCCTGCATTACAACGAACCTTGGGATGAATTCTTGACAAAAGCAGTGAGGCCCTACGTCGAGGTTGTTTTGCAAACAGGTATTGCCGAGAGTTTCCACTTCGAGCGAAGCTGGGAGCGAGGTCCGCATATTAGGCTCCGTTTCAAGTCCACCGAATTTTTGTTGGAAAAAATGCTCTTGCCCAACCTCTTGGAACATTTCCAGCAGTATTTTGATTTCCGACCTTCATTTCTGATTGAACCCAAGTATTTTTCCAAGCAAACCTCAGGGCCAAATTGGCATCCTAATAATTCCATTCAAATCCTTGATAATCAATCCGATACGGCGTCGAATTTCTTTTCTACGCATGAACGTTTTTTCGAAAACCAGTACCATCTTTCCGCTAGATTGGCCCTTTTCTTCTTAAAACAACACGAAAACGCTTGGACAGTGGACGAACGCCTCGGCACTGCCTTGAAACTGCACCTGGGCATGTTGTACGCCTTTGACCTGGGGCTGGAACACGCCCAAAACTTCAGCGCATGGGCCTACAAAAACTGGGAAGCCAAAGCTGGTGAAACTGCTGGGGCCAAGCTGGACAAAGAGCTGATGCGCATCAATTTCCATTCGGCTTTTGAACGTCAACGGATGGATTTGTTGTCCTACCTGACGGCCACATGGGAGTTGTTCAGGAATTACCGCAAGGTGGAATCGCCCGCATTTGTGCGCTGGATTCACGTGAACACGAAGGCGAACCTGGAGCTTCAAACTGGCCTGCACACCAACCAGTTGACAGCCTGCAAAACCAGCCTGGAAGCGCCAACGCCGATTTGGACATTTTACGCCGATTTTATCGAAAAAACAAACAACAGACTTGGAATCCTGCACACCTACGATGTGGGATACCTGTACTACACTATGTCGCAATGCCTGAAATTGATGGCGCAAAATGCCATCGGTTACGCAGCGAGAGATTATTCAAAATCAACCAACGCATAAACTAAATCTTTCCCGTCCAAGCTGCTTTTCCTAAATTAGCGCCGACAAGTCGAGCGAG
>Ga0075012_10005048_pt1 | contig 12171 bp, 8 predicted proteins | sample All_14_2_FD_71474 | JGI IMG/M metagenome (GOLD analysis project Ga0075012, IMG submission 71474) | Freshwater microbial communities in response to fracking from Pennsylvania, USA - Allegheny Zone_MetaG_DW_15 | ecosystem: Environmental > Aquatic > Deep subsurface > Groundwater > Drilled...
GTCATAGTCCACAAAATCATCTCCGTCATAGCCATTTGGGATGAAAGTCGATTTACCTTCCAGAACAGGTGCGTCCTTAACGAAATTCTTAAGCATGAAGGGGGTATTGGTAATAAAGTAATCACATTTTTCACATACCTGTTTTTCGAGCTTACGTTCAATAGGTAGTCTAAATCGCATCCATGGCATGTCTTCGTAATACGGATTATTGGTCCATTCGTCCCTGAAATCCACAACCCACCGAATATTGGGACGCTTCTTTTTCAAATAGAGCCCAAGCAAATGGCTACTATAAGGGAACGAAGTGGTATAAATCGTGCCGATCTGTTCACGGTCTATGATCTCAAGTACGCGTTTACGGTTTAATCTTTGCCATAAGAACTCTGCATCGGGAATCATCAAAAAACGCCCAACCGCTTTAAATGGCAATGCGAAAATGCCTTTTCTATGAAGCATATCGTAAGGCGGTAACGCAAATACCTTTAAATGATCGGGAAGCTCCTTAAGCAGACTTTCATCTCTAAGGCTACCGACATACTCCTTAGTGACCACCACGGGTTCGATCTCAAACTGAGGCAAATACTTTACGAATTTGGAGCTCCTTTGTATCCCAGATCCTCCCATGGGTGGAAATTCGTTAGCGATAATCAGTGCTTTTAACATTATCTTCCACTACCTAACAATACGATATTAAAGCCTTTTTCAGTGAGTAATGAACGGTTGAGGAAATTACGCGTATCGATGATGGTGTTTCCTCTCATCAATCCTTTAATGCGATCAAAATCGATGTTTTCATAGCGGTCATGGTGAACGCCTAAAACGAGGACATCGGCACCTTTTACAGCTTCATAGATATCGCTGATGACTTCATCGTTATCAAACACATAAGGATCATTAAGCACCAACTGATAACGATTTGAATGATGGATCAACTCAACCAACTCCATTATCGGACTTTCACGCATGTCGTCGATATTCGGCTTGTAAGTCAATCCTAAAATACAGACTGCTGGCTTCTCAATAAGCTGAGTTGCCTTCTCTAATAAATCAAAGACGTGGTGTGGCATGCTATCGTTCGTCTCTCTGGCAAGCTTAATAATGCGAGCAAGCTCAGGTTGCTTTTCAACGATAAACCAAGGGTCCACTGCCAGACAGTGTCCGCCAACACCTGGTCCTGGTTGATGAATATTCACACGTGGATGTTTATTTGATAACTCGATAACTTCCCATGCATTGATTCCCATAACAGTACATAATTTTGCAAGCTCGTTTGCAAGCGCAATATTCACATCTCTAAACGTATTTTCCATCAGCTTGCACATTTCAGCCGTCGTAGAATCCGTCAGGTAGATTTCGCCCTTTACAAACGAACGGTAGAGTTTTTTGCCAGCTTCTGAGGAAGCTTGGTTGATGCCACCGACGATGCGGTTATTCTCCACGAGTTCAAATAAGATCTTGCCTGGAATAACGCGCTCTGGAGAATGCGCCACTAAAACATCCGTACCAATCGCCAGTCCTGAGCGCTCTAAAATAGGGACGACGATGTCCAGCGTGGATCTTGGTGGTGAAGTCGATTCTAAAATAACCATATCCCCTTCTTTCAGCACAGGTAAAATGGCCTCAGTGGCACTTACGACATAGGTCATGTCAGCGCCCTTATCCTTTAAAATCGGTGTTGGAACCGCGATTATATAGACATCACAAGCCTCCATTTTGGTAGAAGCCTTTAAGCGGCCATTTGCCACTACTTGTTTTACCAAGTCTTCCAAATAAGGCTCTTCGATGGTTACTTTTCCTTCATTAAGCGCATTCACGACGCGTTCATTGACATCGTAACCGACAACCATATGTCCATTACTAGCAAACATAGCGGCTGTGGGTAACCCAATATAGCCCAGTCCTATAACACATATTTTTTTTGATTCTGGATTTCTACTTGCTTGCATGACGACGACCTCCAATCAATTCTCTGAAGAGTTTAATTTCTTGTTTATATGCGCCAGATACGCCGATTCCTACGAAGTAAACCAAGGCGCTGGCAAAAATGACTAAAATTAAGGTGACCTTTCCTGAAACACGATCCAGCAACCAAAACCCTGTTAAGGTCATGGCAACCGAAGCGATTACGACAGAAAACAGTGCTTTTATGTCAAATCGCAACTTAATGCGTTTTGATCCGAAGATGACCATAAGAATACTATGGAAAGCATAAGAGGCCGCTGTGGTTAGTGCCGCTATAGCATATCCATAAATGGGGATGAAAATGAAGTTAAGCAAAATATTTAATAGTGCACCTGCAATACTGATAATGAAGATCGAATTTGTTTTCTTAGTGAGTTCAAATGGCTTCGATGCATATTCCGAAAGTCCTAAGAAGAACATACCAAACGCCACATAACCGATAATGGCTGCTCCCTCCACATAAGCCTCGTCTAAGATAAACTCCGAGACGCCTTGAGAAATCATCCATAATCCAAATGCTGCAGGTATGGCGATTAGTTGATATAGCCGGATACTCTGGGCTAACAGATGCTCTGTATCCTTTACATCGCCCTTTTGGAAGCTTGAGAGGATGTTCGGATAAACCGCGCGCATCAATCCCACCGTCAATAATGTGAAGGCCGCAGAAGCAACCGAATAGTTCGCGGTGTAGATACCAACCTCTGCCTCTGAATAAAACAGCTTGATGATGAAACGATCTGATAAGCTCATGATCATCATCGTAAAGCTTAGGCCGATGAGTGGATAACCAAAGGCGATGAACGACTTCACCGGTTTTAGGTCAACATGCTTAAAATTGATTCGTATTTTAAGGATCGTTGCAATCGTCAGTGCCAATAAGGTATCAGAAATAAAGTTACCAAAAAGGATGGCCATATGATTTTGAACACCCATGTAATAGAGACCAACCATGGCGAGAAGCTTAATGATCATCGCACCAAGCGAAACAAAGACGGCTGACCTGACATATCGCTTCGAGACCAAAAGACCGCTAAGGACCTGATACGTACTGTATGACAGATAGAATACGATTAATAGCAGCGGTGAAATGTCGTAATTAAAGTAATACCGCTCTAGGACGAGGAGGATTCCAGCCACAAACTGTGAGCCTAAGAGCATCGCTGCTAATGTACTCAGAAGCGTACTGGCATCAAAACTCTCGTCATTTGAAAAACGATAGGCTGAGTGATATACCCAGCCTGAAATCAACGTAAATGTAATCAAAATCAATGGATTGATCAGGCCGTATTTTCCATATTCATCAGGGCTTAGAAGCCTAGAATATACAGAAATTGCCACGACGCCGATGATTCCTTCCAACACCTTCGCAGGCATATAAAACATCATATCCCTTTGAATGCCTTTTCTGCTCATAATAACTCCTTCGATGGATCAGCCGACGATGCGACTCTTTTAGAAAATCCGACTTTATTATACCATCAAATGCGTTCGCTGTATCTTAAAATCTATTCACAAACCACTGAAATCATCCCTTTTTTAAATTATTCCAAAGGCGGATAAGCGACATCATGGTCTGTTGTCTGGTATAGTTGGCCATCGGTGAAAATGCGGTACTACTCGTCCCACCCATGACACTTTTTCCATTCGTAGGATCCTTTATGGTCGATAGCTGACTGATGCCTTCCAATGCCCAGCTTGGCAATGTTTTCGTGTCGTCGAAGTTAAGTGAAGCACCTATTGCATCCGCTTCCAAATATTTAGCAACTCGGCTCAAAATAGCGGCGGCTTCCATTCGCTTAATGGTGCCCGTCCCGAAAGTATCTGGACCAGATCCATTCACCAGGCCGAGTGCATTTAGCGCGAGTACAGCTGGGTCCTTAGTGTCTTTAAACTTGCTGGTATTTAGCGCGTTAATGCCTTTTGACTTTAAGTAATCGGTCATATTAAGCCCAGCATCCGCTTCTATCAGTGTGGTGATTAAACGACAAAAGTCCACGCGGTTGATATCCATCGCATAATCATAACGCTGATTATTGGGCACCAAACCCGCTGCAATCGCAGCCTTTACCTCTGGCTTTGCATAAGAAAGGGACGTCACAGCTGTCGGGAATCCCGATACATCCGAGCCGAGGTAGAAATAACTAAGACCTCCAATTCTATAACGGTAACTGATGAGTGCACGTTGTTTGAGGCCATTTAGTGATTCAAAATGAACCACATGTCGTTTACTACCAGCCGCATATTCAAAGGAACTCCCACCCGTAACTGGATCAACGGCGATGGAACACCCTTTTGAAAGCGCCATCACTTCATCATAAGGAATATCACGGGCCGATTTCGGAACACTTGTGAGGTCATAATCCACACCGATGGTCATGGTCCCGAGCAATATTTTCGATTTAGGGATCACTTGGGTCACATACTTTAGAACTCGGTTGATTCTAACGAGATTGCTGACCTCACCCGGTGTATTACTCCCGTTCATATAACTAGAGTCTGAGTGATCATCGTATAAAATGACATGAACAAAATCGCTGATCTGTCCGATGTTTTTATAATCATAAAATGAAATTGCTTGCTCTGAATCTTTAAAATTTGCGCCGACGGAGGTCATCAAAATTTTACCTTCAGAAACTAGGCGACCCTTTAGAAGCTTTAAAAAGGCGTTATACTTATCCCTGGTCGTTTGATCAATCGAACCAAACACCTCGAAACCCATGTTGACCCCACCAAAATTGTGTTTGGTCACTGTGGCCATGATTTCATCGATGGCTTTATTCATGCTCATGGATGACGCTAAAACCTGATCCACTGCAGCGCGATCATAGCCGGTGGCATATGCGTTAGTGATTCCCAGCAAAGGTGTTATGCCTTCAGCTCTACATAAGGCAATCGCCTCAGCCGTATTTTTGAGTACGGCAGCAGGGCCAGCCAAGTTTGTTTGAAGCGTATCATAAGTAATATAGAAGAATTGGTTGTTCATCTTTTTTATTTTTTCTTGGTCACCGTTGATATACCCCACTTTAAAAGTGACCAGTGTCAAATCGTCTGCATATTTTTTTAAAAGCTCTAGTTGATAGCCCGATGTGATTTTTTCAGTGGGATCGCCTTCCCAGTATGTGTCGTTAAAATACGTGTGAAGCTCTTTCATACTCCCATCGGTGGCCGCCGTTACGGGAGTAGGCGTGACAGCCGCTGTGGGAATCCCGAAATTCACGATTTCGTTACGCTTCAGTGCACGTGTGGGATCCATCCCTGGTGTATATGGAATGAGTTTGTGATCAACAGCCACGTTAAGATACATCTTATCTTCAGCACTTAAACTGCCCGTATTTGAAAAAACATACTCATTTTCGTAATCATAGTGATACTTTCCCTTTGCATTGGACAGATATCTGGCCACAAATACGATGCTTGCCTTATCAGAATATCCCCACTTCTTTGTATCTATAATGCCCTTATTCACCTCGGCTGTGACGTATGCAGAAGCCCATGAAGACGGTAATTTGCCGTATTTATCGGGCACTGGCGGAAGCGTCGAGCCTTTTGTCCAGTAAGCCTGAGTGGTAACGATGGCCACATACTCTTCTATGGTCATTTCACGCGTCGGTTCTAGAGACAGATTAAAGTGAGGGTCAGAATATGTATTGAGGTACCCCTTTGACTGTACAAGCGCGAAGCTCGAAACAGGTGGAAACAGAGTGACGATTAATGCTACTGATACAAGTAATGCGATAATTTTCTTCATTCTTTATTGCTCCTTTAGTTAGTTTATAAGCATTATAACATGTTCACTTGATGGGTAATAGACACAAAAAGAACAAAAAGCTGATGCCGAAGCAACAGCTTTATCGCTTAAATTTATTTCAATTCTTATGGGCGTTCAATCAGCAAACTCGTTCCCATACCGCCGCCGATACAAAGCGTTGCGAGGCCTTTTTTAGCATCGCGTTTGATCATCTCATGAAGTAAGGTGACGAGAATTCTCGTCCCGCTTGCGCCAACAGGATGACCGATTGCGATGGCACCACCATTGACATTAACGATCTCTGGATTGAGGTTCAAGTCCTGTACCACGGAAAGTGACTGAGCAGCGAAGGCTTCATTGGCCTCCACCAAATCGAGATCTTCCACAGTCCAGCCCGCAGAAGCTAAAGCTTGTTTGGTGGCAGGTACTGGTCCATAGCCCATAATGGAAGGATCAACGCCTTTAGTGCCAAACCCTTTAACGACTGCCAGAACCTCGAGTCCAAGTGCACTTGCCTTTTCCGCACTCATAATAAGTACCATGGCAGCACCATCATTAATACCAGACGCATTTCCCGCCGTCACTGTGCCCTCTTTTTTAAAAGCAGGCTTCAGCTTTTGCAAACTCTCAAATGTCACACCGTGTTTGATGTACTCATCCTGATCGACAACGATATCGCCTTTTCGACCAGCGATGACCACTGGAACGATTTCATCCTTAAAGCGACCTTCTTTTTGCGCTTTCTCCGCCTTATTTTGACTGGCTGCAGCAAACTGATCCTGCGCCTCACGACTTAAATGCCATTGCTCGGCGATGTTTTCAGCGGTAATCCCCATATGATAATCATGGAAAGCGTCTGTTAAAGCATCCTTGATAAGGTGATCCTGCAACTGGACATGTCCCATCTTGCTTCCCCAGCGGTTTTGCATCGCTAAGTAAGGCGCGTTTGACATGCTTTCAGCACCACCACAGAGTATAACCTCTGCACCACCACTACTGATGATTTGAGCGCCTAAGCTTACGGCTCTTAAACCCGAACCGCAGAGGATATTAAGCGTCATCGCTGGCACTTCAACAGGTATACCGGCTTTTACAGCCACTTGTCTCGCGATGTTTTGACCTTGTCCAGCGCTTAAGATGTTTCCGATGATGACCTCATCAATTTGATTTTCCGAAATGCCAGCGCGTTTGATGACCTCTTTAGCGGCGACGACCCCTAAATCCACCACAGAAACGTCTTTCAATGCGCCTCCAAATGCACCAACAGGTGTTCTCGCAGCCGATACGATGACGACTTCTCTCATGTTAGCCTCCTATAATCTCAATCCGCCATTAACAGATAAATTGTGTCCCGTAATAAACGATGACTCATCGCTGGCTAGGAATAAAACAGCATTCGCGATTTCTTGTGGCTCGCCTAAACGACCAAGCATCGTCTTTTCTCTAATGGGGTCCAGCACTTTATCTGGCACAGTTTTCATCATTTCAGTATTTACATAGCCTGGTGCAACACTGTTTACGCGAACAGCCGCCCCTTTTCTAGAAAACTCTTTTGCCCATGTTTTCATCATGCCGATGACACCGGCTTTAGTCGCTGCATAATTCGATTGACCTACGTTACCATATTCACCAACAACAGAAGCGATGTTGATAATGCTACCACTTCCCTGCTCCATCATGAGCGGACCTGCGATTTGTGTCATGTTGAACACCCCTTTAAGGTTGACATTGATGACCGCATCCCACATGTCTTCTGTCATTTTGTTAATTAGTGCATCACGCGTAATCCCCGCATTATTTACGAGGATATCCACATGGCCATACTCAGAAATTGCATAAGCGTAGAACGTTTCAATTGCACTACGATCTGTAACGTTTAAAGCATACCCTTTAATATTGTCATTTTCAAATTCTGCAACATTCATATCAACGGCGATAACCTTTGCACCCTCTCTTGCAAACGTCTCACAGATTGATCTTCCAATGCCCTGTGAGCCACCTGTAACGATGGCTACTTTATCTTTTAATCTCATGATTCCACTCCTTATACTAAAAGTTCCATGCAAGTTCGTATTGCTTTACTAAACGAGTTTAAGCCCCATTACAGCCTCTTTAAAAATACGTTCATCCATGATTTTTAAAGGCTCTGCAATCGCTGGTCTAAACTCCATCTGATCGATAATATCTCTCTCTAGATCAACCCCTGGTGCAATCTCTGTCAGCGTTAGGCCTCTCTCAGTAATGGTAAACACGGCACGTTCTGTGACATAGATGACAGGCTGACCTGTTTCAAAGGCATAATCACCTGAAAATGTCACTTGCTCAACCGCCTTGATAAATTTCTTAGCCGATCCCTCTTGAACGATTTTAAGTTTGCCCTCTTCAATCGCTATTTCCAGTCCGCCCGCTGTGAAGGTTCCACAGTAAACCACTTTCTTAGCGTTTTGAGAGATATTGATAAATCCTCCACAACCAGGAACCTTTGGACCAAATTTTGACACATTGACATTTCCTTTAGCGTCGCATTGTGCAAGCCCTAAGAAAGTCACATCCAGACCGCCGCCATCATAAAAATCAAATTGATACGTTTGATCGATGATCATGTCGGGATTCGTCGCTGCACCAAAGCTTAATCCACCTGCTGGAACACCGCCGATGGTGCCCGCTTCAGTGGTTAAGATCAGTCCCTCGACACCCTCTTCGTTTGCTACGATGGATACCCCTTCCGGCATACCGATTCCGAGATTTGTGATGGCATGTGGTTTTAGCTCCATGGCTGCACGTCTCGCTATCAATTTTCGTTCTGATAGCTCAAGCGGTGGAATACTTTTTACAGGTACCCTGATTTCCTGGCTATAGGATGGATTGTATTGTTCAGCAAAGGTTTGCATATGCTCCTCAGGTGCTGCTTCTACGATGGCATCCACATAGATTCCTGGAATTTTAACAAGCTTGTGATTAAGTGTGCCTTCTGCCACTACCTTCTCAACCTGTAAGATGACGATCCCCCCTGAATTTTTCGCCGCTTGCGCAATAGAAAGCATCTCGAGACTCAATGCTTCTTTTTCAAAGGTGCAATTTCCCGATGGGTCTGCATAGGTGCCGCGGATAAAAGCGACATCAATTGGGAACGTCTTATAATACAACCACTCTTCACCATCAATTTCCATTAATGAAACCAGATCCTCAGTGGCAGATTTGTTGATTTTACCGCCTTCAAGTCTCGGGTCTACAAACGTTTTTAGACCGACCTTCGTAATGACCCCTGGTTTCTTTCCTGCAATTTCTCTAAACAAATGTGAGATGACACCTTGCGGAAAGTTATAGGCTTCCAGCTTCTCTTCAAGTGCTAGTTTGCCTAGCTTAGGCGCTAAACCCCAATGACCACCTACCACGCGTTTAACCATGCCTTCACGACCAAAGTGATTGAGCCCTCTATTTTTACCATCACCTTGTCCAGCTGCATAAACCAGTGTCAGCCCTTTTGGTTTTCCAGTCTTTTCATATAAGTCTTCAACGCCACGACTCAGTGCTTCAGGATGCATATTGCCCACGAAGCCACCAGTCGCGACGGTACTGCCATCTTTAATTAATGCAATCGCCGCTTCTAGCGTCATCACCTTGCTCATAATAATCCCTCCATTTATTAGTCATTCGGATAAGATAGGTCTGGAAATCCCCTCCCAGACCTACCCTCATATTAATTAAACGATTCCGAATAAGAGGTACGATAAGCTGACGACAACCACTGCGATTAACGGAATAACGACGGTTAGTGCTGCGATGTCCAAGTAGCCTTCTTTATGGTTGATTTTACATACGGATAAGAGTGTAATAACCGCACCACAGTGTGGTAATGAATCGAGACCACCTGCTGCGATGAGCATGATTCTGTGAAGCGCACCTGGATCGATGCCCATAGCGAGGAACTCTGGTGCGAGCACTTCGAGTGCGATTGCTGTACCGCCTGATGAAGAACCGACGATACCTGCAAGTAATGTCGTTGAAAAAGCCACTTTAAATACAGAAGGAATCGCCATAGCAACGATTGCTGCTTTTACCGTTCCAAATGCCGCAAGTGCTTTAATAACGCCACCGTATCCAACTTCGGATGCGGTATTGAAGATTGGTAATAAAGATCCTACTGCGCCTTCGAAAATTTGTTGGTTTGTGTTTTTGAGGTATTTTCTCATTACGACGAGGATGAAGACAATTGCCACACCTAAACCGATGATAACTGGCCAAGTACCATCCACTACAGCATCAGGATTGTAAGCTTTGAGCTTATTAACCACAGAATCCAGTTTGAAGTACCAGTTTGTAAGCACGTAGTTCATCACGAAGACGATGACGATTGGTGCGATCGAAATCCAGAAGTTAGGAATGTTATCAAAGCTCTCATGTAAACCTTCATTTTGGTGATTACCGTATCCTTCGCCAGCAGCGATAAGTTTTTTCGCACGTCTATTTAACCACCAGAGACCACCGAAGAACATGACAGCCGATCCGATAATTCCCAACCAGAAGCCTGCATAAATCGTCGTATTGAAGTATTTTGTAGGCATGGTATTGAGGTATTGCGGTGATCCAGGCATCGCCGTCATGGTGAAAGTAAATGCACCAAGTGCAATTGCTGCTGGTAATAATCTCTTCGGAATGCCTGCTTCACGATAAAGCATCGCGCCGATAGGATACATCGCGAATACGACGACGAAGAGCGATACGCCTCCGTAAGTGAGTAAGCTGGTTGCTACGACAACAGCAGCAATTGCATGTTTCTTACCGAACTTCTGCGAAATGAAATGTGCAATCGAAGTTGCTGCACCCGTGATACCCATTAACTTACCAAATACAGCGCCTGCTAAGAAAACAGGAAAATAAGACTTGATATAGCCTGCCGCTGCAGGCATGAAGATGTTTGATAAAGCATAAAGCGCAGGAATCTCACCTGACATCAAGGCTGCAAGCATTGCGAGTAATGGTGCTAAAACCAAAACTGTAATACCGCGATAAGCCAAGTACATTAATGCGAGTAATGTAAAAATAATTGCCAATACACCTAACATTTGTTTCTCCCCCTAACTGAATAGTTTGATGAATTCGTACACAATGTACACGAGGATCATTGCATTTACCCCTATGAGCATGTAAAAAATACCATTTGTGAATCGCTTGCCCTTCTTGAGCATTTCAATGTGTTTCATATGGAATTTTTTCATGGCCGCTTTGTTATTAGAATCATCAATCATGTTCTTGAGAAACACGCTCATCAAAATAACGGCTGCTGCCAAACTCAATAGGTAGATAAATCCAATCGGCAACGAAAACATGTTCTCTACAATTGATGTAATCACGGTAATCACGATTGCCAGTACGAAGTACGGTTCCAGCTTCTGATATCGATATGGGATATCGTAGACTTCCGATAGTAGCATACGAGCGAACACCAGCGCTAAGTGAACGTATTTGTATGGCTGCGGAAAGTAAAGCTGTTGAACAATTACCAGTACCAACAATGCCTGGTAGATCAAATTGAAATACCTTGGATTCCTTAATGCATTAATCATAAAAAACATCCTTTCATCACTCTTAATTCCTACACCCATAATACAAAGCAAAACCTATGCCAAAAAAATGAACACAATTGCTTCGTTTTTTATTAAAATGCCCTCAAATCAATACAATTTCGCCACAATAAATCGTCAAAAATAAAACAAGTGTAAACCAATATTTACACTTGTCGTCTGCTCATTTTTCGATTGTAAACTTTATTTTACACTTATTCATATCCAGTGATAAGTGTAAATTTTACCGTACACTTATTTTATGTTGAATTTTTCAAGCTTTTTATGAAGTGCCATCCTCGAGATCCCTAAATCGGCAGCCGCCTTGCTTTTATTGCCTTTAAAGGCAATTAGCCGTTCTAAGATAATTTTTTTCTCAGCAGCATCGACGAAATCCTTAAGGGGTTCTCCAGTAGACACCTCTTTACCACTGTAGATATGTGCCGGTAGGTGCCACGGTTGAATCAACTCTTCCCCTTCTATAATATTATAAGCGCGCTCAATCACGTTTTTAAGCTCTCTGATGTTACCTTTCCAATCATACGAAATCAGCTGCATCTGGGTTTTCTCTGATAAGCCCTTGACGTTGCCTTGATTTTCATGATTGAGCTGATCCACAAAATGTCGCGAAAGGAGTATGATATCCTCTTTACGTTCTCTTAGCGGCGGTACAGAGAGGTTTATGACGTTTAACCGATAGTAAAGATCTTCTCTAAAGGTGCGTTCCTCTACCATCTGCTTCAGGTTTCTATTCGTCGCAGCGATGATTCTGACATCTATTTGCTTAGGTGAGTTTGAGCCGATCCGTTCCACTTCACCTTCCTGTATGACCCTGAGTATCTTCGCTTGCATTTGAAGTGGCATGTCACCGATTTCATCGAGAAAAATAGCCCCTTG
>Ga0075012_10005049_pt1 | contig 12167 bp, 9 predicted proteins | sample All_14_2_FD_71474 | JGI IMG/M metagenome (GOLD analysis project Ga0075012, IMG submission 71474) | Freshwater microbial communities in response to fracking from Pennsylvania, USA - Allegheny Zone_MetaG_DW_15 | ecosystem: Environmental > Aquatic > Deep subsurface > Groundwater > Drilled...
AATATGAAGTGCATGTAAAGTTGATTTTAAATGATTAAAAATTGAGATGCCCTAAATATTTAATACTATATTCGGATATATCGAATCAATTTGACCGCTAAACTATAATCCTATGAAACTAAGAGCCATTGTTGTAGATGATGAAGAATTCGCAAGAAAGAATCTCATCATGTTGTTAGAAGAGTATTGCCCTGATATAGAGGTAATCGGAGAGGCTTCACGAAAAAGTCAAGCGAAAGCAATTATTGAATCATCGAAACCAGATGTTGTTTTCTTAGACATAAGAATGCCATCAGGTGCAGAAGGATTTGAATTGTTAGATGAAGTGGAAGAGAAGAACTTTTTAGTAGTTTTTGTTACTGCGTTTAAAGACTATGCAGTTAAAGCTTTTAATGCGAATGCAGTTTATTATTTACTTAAGCCAATCGACATCGAAGATCTTCAAACGGCAGTTGAGAAGTTGAAGGAAGCGAAAAAACAAATCTCTACAGATCCTGAATATTTCCCAACTTACTTTAGTGCTTTACGCAATTTGTCAGACACACTTGTACGCAATAAACCATCGAATCGCATTGCAATTAGTCATACACGTGGATTGAAAATTGTTGAAGATGATACCATTTCTCATTTAGAAGCGAGCGGAAATTGTACAACAATTTATTTCAAGGATGGAACAAGGTATTTAGACACAAGAACGCTTAAAACGTATGAATCTATTTTAAATCCATTGAAGTTTTTTAGGGTGCATAAGTCGCATATTATCAATTTAGAGTTGATGACTGAGTACTTAAATGAAGATGGTCATTTTGCCGTTTTGAAAGGTGGATTGCGCATTCCAGTCGCACGTAATCGTGTGACTGATTTCGTTAAAATGTTGAAAGATTCCTAAATGATTCGATTTTCGATTATCCTCGTTTTTTTATTGCTTTTTTCTACTGTAAATGCGCAGCGCTATTCGTTTTTGACGTATAGTACAGCACAAGGCTTGCCTCAATCGCAAGTAACATCAATTGTTCAAGACAAACAAGGTTATTTGTGGGTGGGAACTTTGGGAGGTTTGGCAAAATTCAACGGTAAGGACTTTGAAACTTTTACAACCCAAGATGGACTTCATAACTACCGAATCACTTTTTTAACCTTCATCAATGACGAATTGTGGATTGGTCATGAAGGTGGTGTTTCGAGAATGGATGAAAATGGTTTCAAAAAATGGTCATTAGGAAACGATAATCGGAAAGTTAATGTATCAGACATAATTGAATTCAATGGGAAGATTCTTGTAGCATCAAACGGTGGAGGGTTGTTCCAAATTCAAGATAATCAACTAAAGAAAATAAAACTAAAAGGAGATTCATTCGAACGAATTCGTGATTTGGAAACCATTAATTCCACTTTGTACATTGGCACAAGAGGAGGGTTGATTTCTACTGAAAATTTAATTCAGTTCAGTGAATTGCCAGAAATGCTCGACAAAAGTGTTTCTTCAGTTGTAAAACACACCAATAAAATATATATCACTACATTCAAAGATGGTTTTTATTGCTTTGATACAGGCGTAAAGGAGCTGAGAATGATTGGTGAAGTGGATCTTGAAAACAGTTTGCGCTTCTGCTTTTTTGATTCAAAAGGAAAAATGTGGTTAAATACAACAGCTGGTATTTGGCGCATGGAGAATGAAAAGGTAGATTTAAAATTGGATCTAGCGAATGGTTTACCTATGGAGTCCATTCAGTCTGTTTTTGAAGACAATAACCGAAACATTTGGTTCGGTAGCGATGGTAAAGGTTTGGTTCGATTCACTGGTGAACGTTTCGTTTATTTCAATGAAAGTTCAGGTTTAGCCTCTGATTTAATTTTGACAATTAATCAAGAACCAAATGGAGTCTTTTGGTTAGGGACTTATGACAAGGGACTTGTTGAAATGTTGCCAAATGGTGAATTCAATACTTATGAGTTTGAGGATAATACTATTTGGGCTTCACTTTTAAATGTCGACGGGTACAATTGGTTTGGTACTGGTTTCGGATTAGTTGCCATGAAAAACCGCAGAAAAGTAGCGAGTTATCTATACGAAGACTGTACTCCTGGAGATAAAATCACAGCCTTTTTGAAAATGTCAAGCCGCTCTTTTTATGTTGGAGGAAGTGAAGGAGTCTCACTGTATGAAAACGGAAAATTTGAGCGTCTAAATACTGGAAACATTGAGACCGTTAGGAGCTTCTGCAAAGTAAACAGATCAATCTATGTCGCAACAGATAAGGGACTTTTCATTATTGAAGGGAAACGCGTTAAACCAATATCAACAATCAATAAAACGATTTATGCATTAACTAAAGATGCTGCAAATAATCTATGGATTGGGACAGAGGAAGGTTTATATAAATATGATGGTCAAGAGTTTAAATTGATTTCATTTTCAACGAATGCAGCCTCAAACATTGTTAATTTCTTGGAATTTGAGGATGAAAAGCTTTACGTGGGAACCAATAATGGATTGTTTGTTTTTTCGGGCTTGCAGAATGATTTTCCAAAAATTGAAAAATTTGGTATCGGTGAGGGGGTAGTTAACCTTGAAACGAACATGAATTCGAGTTACATTGATGCCAAAGGGCGATTATGGTTTGGAACTGCTTCAGGAATGGTCTGTTTCCGAACCAAATTTAAAACGGAAATTGAACCGCATCCAAAGCTAGTCTTACGAAATGTCTTACTCAATTATCAGCCTTTTGATAAAGATAAATATGTGAAGGAATTGGATCAATATGGCTTGCCTAAAGAACTTGATTTACCCTTTTCTCGTAACAATATTACCTTTGAATTAGATGGTATTTCATTGGTGAATTATCCTGGACTAAAATTCCAATATCGATTAGAAGGGTTAGAAAATGATTGGTCCCCTGTAAACAGCAATACGAACGTTACGTATCGTGCATTACCCGCCGGGACGTATGTTTTTCATGCGCGGAGTGTTGATTCTCAAGGTAAATTTTCAGATGAAATTCATATTCCGTTTGTGGTTCGACCTGCATTTTATAGAACTTGGTGGTTTATAGCATTATCTGCAGGACTACTTTTGGGCTTGATTTACCTATATTTCCAAATGCGCTTGCGAAGAGAACGAGAGGCCAATGAGAAAGAGAAATTGGTCTTTAAATCACGCTTATTGAGTTTAGAACAACGCTCCTTGAATGCCAGCATGAATAGACACTTTATCTTTAATTCTTTGAATTCAATTCAATATTTCATCAATACACAAGATAAATTATCGGCCAATCGTTTTTTAACGAATTTCGCTAAATTGATTCGTAAAAATTTAGACTCGTCGGAAGAGGGCAATATGGTTGCATTGAACCAAGAGTTAGAACGATTACAACTTTATTTATCGCTTGAAAGCATGCGATTCAAAGATCGATTTGATTTTGAAATCAATTGCGACGAGGATATTGATCAGGAAACAATTATTATTCCAGCTATGATTTTACAGCCTTTTGTGGAGAATAGTGTCATCCATGGTATTTTGCCCGATGAAGATAAAAAAGGTCACATCAGCATCGATATTAAAAAAGAAGGAAATCTACTGACCATTAGTATCAAGGATAATGGAATTGGTATTGAGAACAGTAAGAAGAGTAAGTCGGATTTTGATGGAGACCATCGATCGCAAGGAATGGAAATCACATCGAAGAGGATCGACTTGTTAAACAAGCTTTCTAATCAGAAATTTGAGATTATCGGACCCTATCAAATGGAAGATGATAACCACAGAATCAATGGAACATGCGTTATACTCAAAATTCACATGGAAAATTTGGAAGATTAGAATTAATGTTATATGTTTGTTAGAGTAAAAGATACGGAATGAAAAGAGTTATTTATTTATCGCTTGTGTTTGTGGGGTTGTTGGCTGTGTCTTGTAGTAAGCAAAACATTCAACCGAATACAGATGCACCGCAAGAAATCCCAACATGGAGAACTTCTTCGGATGACGCTAATGCAACTGGTGATACATCAACTACTGGTGAAGGTGGAATTACAGACCCTAACAATGACAAAGACGAAAGTGGTCGTAGAAAGAATTAATTTTCATATTTGAAATAGTAAAGCTTCACTTTTAGTGGAGCTTTTTTTTTGTCCTCAAGAACACAAGTCTAAGTTTTTTGTTTAATCAATAAAAGATACATTTCAAATATTTATTGTATTTCATTTGTTTCCTTTTAATACATTCGTAGGACTACTTCTGATTCTAATTTTATATACATGTCTACCAAAGTTAAAGAAGCTCTTTTTGAACTGATAAAGTCGATGACTAAATCGGAAAAACGTTATTTCAAATTACTAGCTGGGCGTCATACCATTGGAGATGAAAACAATTATGTTGTTCTCTTTGATTTTATTGATAAACAAAGTATATACGATGAGGAATTGATTTTTAAAGTTTTCCATAAAGAAGCATTTATCAATCGATTTTCAATTACCAAGAAGCGTTTGTATGATCACATTCTTGGCGCTTTGGATGCCTTTCATTCAACGAATTCAATAGATGCTCAATTACATAAACAATTGCATGCTGCTGATATTCTGTATAACAAAGCTTTATATGATCAAGCAAAGAGAATAATTCGAAGTGCAGAAAAAGTAGCCCTAAAGCATGAACGCTATATCTTTTTACAGGAAATTTCTCGTCTCAACAAGAAAATGCTTGAAAATGAAGGATATACTGATGAGTCACTCCCGATTATTGAAAAAATAGCAGTTACTGACCAAGAAATTGAGCAGCATATCCAACATTATAATTTGTACTGGCAAATAAAAAGTCAGTTGTTTAGTACACTTAATACGAGAGGAATTGCTCGTTCAGAAGAAGATCGCGCCGCTTATTTGCAAATTTTCAAGCAATTAACTGAACCTTCTGAACGAGCATCCTTTGAAGAAGTTTATTTGTACAATCACATTCAAAGTGCCTATTATTATGCAATTCAGGATTTTGAGAACAGCGTGATTCACCTTGAAAAGAACTTAACTCATTTTGAAATAAATAGTGAGGCTCTCAAAAGTCAATTAAACACTTATTTATCCATTCTTACGAACTCAATTTATATTCATGAATCTCTTGGAAATCGGGGAGTTGCAGATGCACTTTTGATAAAATTGAAGGCTTTGGCCAACGAACATGGTCCAGATTTGAATGATGATATGCAGATTAAATTATTTGCAAGTAGCAGAAGTGTTGAGTTGATTATATATATCAAACGAGGAGATTTTCAAGAGGCTTTAACCTTAATTCCTGAGATTGAACGCGGAATTGATTTATATGACGGTAAAATAACTTCCTTAAGACGTTCTTTCTTATCGTTTAAAATTGCAACAGTTTATTTAGGCGTCTACAATTACTCTGCGGCTTTGAAATGGGTAAATAAAATCTTTAATGATCCAGAATTAGACCCTTCGGAAGATATTATTGCCTTTACCTATTTAATTGACCTATTGATTCATATGGAAATGAAACACAGTCAATTATTGCCATATGCATTGAAAAATTCGCAGCGATTTTTGAAGTCACGAAACAAAATGCACGATTTTGAGAAGGTATTCTTGCAATTTATCGGGAAGCAAATTAAATGCAAGGATCGTTTTGATGAAGAAGAGAACTGGCAGGAATTATTGACGAGCTTGAATGCCTTCTCTACTGATAAAATAGAAAAAATTGCCATGGATTACTTCGACTTTAGAGCCTGGGCTGAATATAAAGTCACTAAGAAGGATTTTGTTAAAATTGTAAAAGAAAGAAATTCGCCATCCCAAAAGAAAGCTTCTTAATTTTATTCAAAATGCTTCCAGCCTTGGGCTTTCAATGTAACGGCAGAACCATTCTTATCTACAAAGTAAATTCCATCATTTGCATGGGTCATGTGACCGATTATTGTCATGTTTGGGTTTCCTTTGATTTTATCGAAATCTTCTTGTTTCACTGTGAATAACAACTCGTAATCTTCACCACCGTTCAAGGCAGCTGTTACTGGATCGATATTAAAATCAATTGCAGTCATCGATGTCTTAGCATCAATTGGAATTTTCTCATCGTAAACATGACAGCCAACGTTACTTGCTTTGCATAAATGCAAAATTTCGGAAGCTAAGCCATCAGAAATATCAATCATAGATGTCGGAACTACATCTAATTCTTTTAAAAAACCTATGATATCTTGTCGCGCTTCAGGTTTTAATTGTCGTTGCATAATGTAATCGTGACCATCTAAATCAGGTTGAATATTCGGATTCGCATTAAAAACTTCCTTTTCGCGCTCAAGCACCTGAAGTCCCATATAAGCACCACCCAAGTCACCCGATACAACCAACAAGTCAAATTCTTTAGCACCAGAGCGATAAGTTATATCTGATTTTTTTGCACGACCAACAACAGAAACGTTGATGATTAAGCCGGAAAAAGAAGAAGTTGTATCTCCTCCAACTAAATCAACATTGTATTGCTTACAAGCAGCGTTAATCCCTTCATATAATTCTTCCAATGCTTCCAACGGAAAACGATTTGAAACGGCTAAAGAAACAGTTATTTGCTCCGCTTTTCCGTTCATCGCACAGATGTCTGATACATTTACTGCAACCGCTTTAAAACCTAAATGCTTCAAAGGCATGTACATTAAATTGAAATGAACACCTTCCACCAACATATCAGTTGACATTAACAAGGCTTCATCATCAGAAATAGAAATTACTGCAGCATCGTCGCCAACTCCCAAAATTGTAGAACTGTTTACTAATTCTATGTTTTTAGTTAATCGGTCTATTAAACCAAATTCTCCTAAATCACCTAATTCTGTTCGTTGCTCGCTCATGCTTTTTTTTTTGCAAAGATAGAAATTGTAGCTGGTTTCTCTGCTTCTTGTTCCTTGTTCTTTGTACTTATCTTTGACTTTGCTCGTTTCTTTCAAAGCTCCGCTTTTTTCCTTTCATTTGTATCATGGAAAGTCCACTACCATTTTTATCGCCAATTGGAACAAGTAAGCTGATGCAGTTCATCATGAATTTGGTTCCTCTATTAGGCGTGATATTTATGGATTGGAGTGTTTTTGCCTTGATTTATGTGTTTTGGCTTGAGACGCTTGGAATCAGTTTTTTCAATGGACTAAAGATCTTCTTTGCACAAGGGGGCGAGACTCCTGGACCTCATTTTACAAAAGCGTTTACATATTTAGTTTTTCGCGCATTTGTGCTTGGATTTTATATGATTTTCATCCTCATTTTTATTGGGGTAATGATTGGAAGTAAGCAGGGTGAAGGATATGAATGGGTTCAATATTTAGTCCTAAGCGAGCCAAGTTTTAGAATTACCGTACTTGTTTTCTTCTTCGCTAAGTTTTTTGAGTTTATCTACTTCTACTTTGTGAAAAATGAACGGGAGACCTCCACTCCAGAACAGCATAGTAGTTATTTTGACGTTCGATTAATCGTAATTCACGTGGTTTTGATAGGAGGTTTCTTTGCCTTTGATTACTTCAGTAAAAAACTAGGAAATCATATGGGGCTAATTGCATTTGCGGTTGTTTTCGTAACGGTTAAATCACTAATTGATTATTTTGCAAATGGCGATTATTCCATTAAAGCCCTTCGGAAAAATGAAAATTGATTTTCTGCATGTTTTCGTCAAAATTTTCTTTTTAGGAATTTTCTTTTCGGGATTTTCCCAAACAAATGTTCTTTTTGGAGAGAGAGAAAGTGCTTTGAATCAAACTTCTGTTTTCTTTGATCGATTAGGAAACATGTACCCAGATTATTTTATTTCCGATACGAGTCTACAGAATTGTAATGCAAGTCTTGAGAGCTGGTATATCAGCCATGCGCATGAATTCGAAAAAATTGCCAAGAAGTATAATTGTCAATTTACTTTTCCTGATGAACAAAGTTTGATTACCCTAAACGATTCAATTTTAACCTTTAAAATTCGGACTATAAATTCTCTGACTAATTCAAGCAAATCGTTGAATGTGCTAGTTCATGGTTTCCGAAAGAGTTTCAAACAATCAATGGATCGAACATCAACACAAGATTTTGTTTTTTGGGAGGAAATGATTGACACAAGGAGCAAAGTAAAAACGCCAAGCATAAGAGTGTATTGGGACGCATCATACGATTGCTGCTTTTCAACTAATTCAGCTAAGAATGATTCCTTGTTTGAAATGTTTGAGCGCACCTATCAACGGGCGGATACAATTGGATTGGCATTGCGATCATTATTGAATAAATTGAAAGTAGAACAAATCAATGTTATCGGTCATAGCTTGGCAGCAAGAGTTATTCAATCGTGCATTTACAATGTCATTCCTAATTCAATTGCTGGAATGGCTCAAAATCGATTGAATGTTTGCCTCATTGCACCCGCAACTAGTGGGGGAGAAGCGTGGGTAAATTACCTTCAAAGAAATACTCCAATCCCACTTGAGGACAATGTTCGACTTTTGATTTTATACAATGAAAAGGATTTCGCCTTGCGGAAAAAAGACAATAAATTCGGTCTTTTCGGTCCTGGTACAGATCATTATGGTTGCACACGTTTGGGTTGTAATAAAAATCGTGAAGCCGAAAAACTGGAACGTTCTTTCAAACAGAATTTCCCAATGTCCCCCATCAAATTGGTTAATTGCACAAAGCTAGGACGCGTGCATTCATCACGTTTCTATTTCGAAAGCACGTATTTCGATGAGGTGATTAATTGGATTGAACCTTAATTGAATTTGAAGATTCGAAAATTTTGTAATTTGAACGATTCATTTTTCAATCCACTAAACAATACATTCTTAGACGTGTTATAATTCAAATGCAAAAAAGTCAATATATTTTTCAATAATCCCAAATCCCAAATCCCAAATCCCTGAGCATGCAAAACTATAAGAATCACCGTCGATTAAATCCTATGCATCATTTCATCTTGACACCCATAACAGCTGTTATTTTTGTCTGGTCAATTATCAACGCTCTGCAGGACGGGCAGCCTTTAGCACAAAAGATTTATTTCACTTTAACTGCAACTATTTTACTAATTTTAGGACTGCTTTCGAGATCTTACGGTTTGCGAAATCAGGATCGTATTATCCGCGTTGAAATGCGTTTACGGTATTTTGAATTGACAGGTACTTCTTTCTCTTCCAAAGAAAAACAATTGCGTTTGGGACAGATAATCGCTTTGCGTTTTGCAAGTGACGAAGAGTTAATTGAGTTGATTGACCGAGCAATTAGCGAAAAATTGTCTGGAACGGACATTAAAAAGGCGGTTACCAATTGGCAAGGAGATAACTTGAGGGTTTGAATGTGGTAAATCCATAATTCTTTGTACTTCTCTTCAAACATAAACTTTTAAAGGGTATATATGTTTGAGTAAATGGTTAGGTAACTTATTTGTTTTTACCTATTTTGCACCTTATAAACTATTGATTATGAAACAAATTCTCCTTTTTTGCTTGACATTCTTATGTCTGACAACCTCTCAAGCACAATCAGAACAAGCAATTATTCAGGAATACCTTCAGCAAAACACCAGTAAATGGTTGGTTCAGGCTGCCGATTTTAATGGAATTGAAATTACTTCCACGGCAAGTTCTAAAGCCGAAGGGGTAAAACATTATTATGTTCGTCAAACGCTTAACGGATTACCTGTTGTAAACGGTGTTGGATCAGCTACAATCAAAAACAATAGGGTTATTGCGGCAACAGGTCAGTTCCAAGATCTACCAGATCAATTTTCGGTTGAACATATAATCACTGTTGAGTCAGCAATTCAATTCGCTTCAAAAATCGTTGGAGTTGAATACCAAAGCACACCTATTCTTGAAGAAAATAAGAAAAACCACGTTTATTTATTCGACAAAGGAAGCATTTCACAAGTCAATATTCCAGTGAGATTGATGCTAAACATGAATGGGAAATCACCTGAATTAGTGTGGGATTTAAGCATTCATCCAATTAAAGGTGATCATTGGTGGTCTCTTAGAATTTCTGCTGTAACTGGTGAGTTGATATTTATAAACGATTGGGTTTCTCAATGTAATTTTGATTCATGTGAAAAGGATGAGCATGAACACCATACAGCCTCAAACATTTCCAAATTGATGCCTCCTCCACCGCCTCCAGGTTTAGATCAATATATGGTGTATGCTTTACCAATTGAAAGTCCAAGTCACGGCAATCGAAGCCTAGTAATTAATCCTTCTGATGCGACTTTTTCTCCATACGGGTGGCATGATATTGACGGTACTAATGGAGATGAATTTACCATCACTCGAGGAAACAATGTCTTTGCATCTGATGACATTAACAATGATGATGCTCCTGGATATTCTCCAGATGGTGGTCCATCATTAAATTTCAATTATGCTTATGACTCTCTTGTAGGAGTGCAAGGGAATTTAGATGCCGTAATTACTAATTTGTTCTATATGAACAATATGATGCATGACATTTGGGCTTATTATGGGTTTGACGAAGAAAGTGGAAATTTCCAAGAATTGAATTATTCTGGAAGTGGTCTTGGCGCTGATCCAGTATTGGCAGATGCTCAAGATGGCAGTGGAACAAACAATGCTAATTTTGGTACTCCACCTGAAGGTGAAAGCCCACGCATGCAAATGTATTTGTGGACATCAAGTAATGTTCCTGATTTATTGACGATAAATTCTCCCACAAGTATAGCAGGAAGTTATTTTTCATCTACTGCAGGATTCGGTCCACCGATACCTTCAATTCCTTTAACAGAAGATTTGGTACTTGTTTTAGATGATGGAACTGATCCAACTGATGGTTGTGAAACGATTTTAAATGGCGCTGAGATTGCAGGTAAAATTGCATTAGTGCGAAGAGGTGGATGTACTTTCGCTGCGAAAGTGGAGGCTTGTCAAGCCCAAGGTGCAGTTGGAGTTATCATCATGAACAACCAAGGTGGCGCACCTATTGCAATGGGCGGATCATCAAGCATCGTGACAATTCCTTCGGTTATGGTTTCTCAAGCTGATGGAAATACATTGGTAAGTACTATAAATGGTGGAGATATTGTAAATGGAACGATTGTAAATCCAGGGGATTTAACAGCTACTGATTCTGATTTTGACAATGTTATCATTGCACACGAATATGGTCATGGTATTTCAACTCGTCTGGTTGGCGGTGCTGATAATGTTGACTGTTTATACAATGCTGAGCAAATGGGTGAAGGTTGGTCAGATTGGTTCGGAATGATGATGACGATGAAAGCAACAGACCAGGCCGCAGATCCTAGAGGTGTCGGAACTTACGTAACAAATGAGCCAACGAACGGCACAGGTATTCGTCCAGCTCCATATTCAACAGATGCTTCGATTAACAATTACAAATATGCAAATACGAACAATGCGAGTTTGAGTGAGCCTCATGGGATTGGTTTTGTATGGGCATCTATGTTGTGGGATTTGAACTGGGCTCTGATTGATGAGTATGGTTTTGATGCTGACTTAAAAACTGGAACTGGAGGCAATAATATTGCTATGACCTTGGTGATTGAGGGATTAAAACTGACTCCTTGCGGACCTGGTTTTGTGGACGGGAGAGATGCCATTCTTTTGGCAGATGAACTTTTATATGCTGGAGCAAATAAATGTTTGATTTGGGAAGTTTTTGCTAACAGAGGACTTGGTTTTTCAGCAAACCAAGGAGATGCTGATAATCGCAGTGATCAAGTGCAAGCTTTTGATGTTGACCCAAGTTGTTCATCAACTCAAGGACTAGAAACATCAAATTTATCCAATGTTATAGTTTATCCAAATCCAACAAAAGATCTATTACATGTCGATTTATCAAAAACAAATGGAATTTCAACAGCGGCTATTCTAGATGTTTCAGGAAAGGTCTTAGTTGAAATGACCATTATCTCTTCATCAGAGATCACGTTCGATATGAGCAAATTTGCAAACGGGTTGTATTTATTGAAATTAACGGATGCCACTGGAGCGAGTAACGTTCAGGTAATAAAACATTAAAGATCAGCACCCAATTGACATTTATCATAAAAAAATCATGGTTAATAAATTTAGGGCACAAAAAAAATCCTCAGATTTCTCTGAGGATTTTTTGTTGGCCCACTAGGGCTCGAACCTAGACTCTTCTGTACCAAAAACAGACGTGTT
>Ga0075012_10005051_pt1 | contig 12160 bp, 7 predicted proteins | sample All_14_2_FD_71474 | JGI IMG/M metagenome (GOLD analysis project Ga0075012, IMG submission 71474) | Freshwater microbial communities in response to fracking from Pennsylvania, USA - Allegheny Zone_MetaG_DW_15 | ecosystem: Environmental > Aquatic > Deep subsurface > Groundwater > Drilled...
GCAATTTTATCGCCATCCCTATCGCTTATTTCGTAGCAAAGCAGGTGACCAACACCAACAGTATCGAATGCCTTTGCAAGAATATCCAGCGAACCTTTCACTGCAAAAGGCGAAGCGTGATGGTCAATAGCAAATGTAGCACCCGATTTAGCGCAGGCCATTGCGGTAACCAATCCGCTGTACTCAACCATCTCCTTGTTAAGGCACTTGTCCAGGGTCCACCAAACATATTTGAGTATTTCGTGGAAGTTGTTAGGGTTCTTTTTTGGAGCACCCATTCCACGGGCCAAAGCCGAATAGGCGTGATGATGCCCCACCACAAACGATTTTGTAACAATTTTACCAGTACAATCGATTGTATCGAATTTTTCCTGTGGAATCTGGCTATCGTCAACAAACTGAACATTACTGCCATCAACAATTATGTTGGTATGCTTAAACTCCAGCGTTTTCCAGTTAAGGTATATTGCGTTTTTTAGTAGAACTTTCATTTCGTTTTTGGTTGTTAGGTTATTGAGAGATTGGGTTATTAAGTTTATGAGTAATTAAGTGATTAGGTTAATAGGATAATGAGTTATTGAGTTATTAAGTAACTAAGATAATAGGATATTGAGTTTTAAGTTCTTTTGTTTGTGATTATAATACTCTCTCATTATTACGATTTACTTATTTTCTCATTTTCTTATTCTCTCATTCTCTCATTCTCTTATTCTCAAATTACTTTCTCCTCATCGGTAACTTCGTCCGTTTAATTCCGTCGTACGCAAAGAGTGCATTGGCAATGGCAGCGGGGGTTGGTACAAGTCCAATTTCGCCAATTCCTTTTGCTCCGTATGGTCCAACAGGATCGGGTTCTTCAATGCCGATTATCTCCATTTCGGGCATATCGTTGGCTCTTAGGATTCCCAAATCCTTGAATTTGCTGCTAACCAAATAGCCATCCTTCATTGGTAGATCCTCCGTAAGGGCATAGCCCATTCCCATATGTAGTGCGCCCTCAATTTGTCCCTCAAATAGCATCTGGTTCATTATTTTGCCAGCATCGTGGGCAGCAACAATCCTCTTGATTTCGCCGTTATCGTCGAGAATAACCACTTGTGTTGCGTAACCGTAGGCAAAATGGATAATTGGGTCGTCGGTATCGGCACCGGGCTTGCAGGTCCAGTCGCAAACAAACTTGCCCCGGTATGTTCTGCCAACAAGTTTTTCCAGCGATGAGCCTTCCAAATCCTTCTTGATTTGAATTGTAGCGTTGATAATTGCATTGGCAACCAGCGCAGTTGCACGCGATGAGGTGGTCATACCAGTAGGAATTCCTGCGGTAGTATCAACAATAACCTCTATATGCTCTGGATTTATTCCTAGTTCGTGATGTAATGTTTGGATAGCCATTGTATGTACGCCTTGTCCCATCTCGGTCCATCCGTGATGTATTTCAACCTTCTTATCGGATATAATTTTGATGAGCACATCGCTCTCGTCAACCATTCCGTTTCCAACACCAGTGTTCTTAATACCTGTGGCAATTCCAGCGTATTTTGCGCTGTTGAAAACATCCTTAACCGCAAGCATAGTCTTTTTCAAACCAACACCACGCAACACCTGACCGGTTGCTGTTTTGGAGCCATCTTCAAGGGCATTGTCGAACCGAATTTGCCAACGGTCGAATCCTGCTCGCTTGCAGATATCGTCAATACAACTCTCAATGGCAAAAACCGACTGTGGAACACCAAATCCACGCATTGCACCCGAAGGGATATTGTTGGTGTAAACTGTTTTTGCCGATACATCAACAGCCGGAACGGTATAGCCACCTGTGGCGTGACCCACAACGCGTTCCATCACCTTTGTTCCAACCGATGCGTAGGCGCCAGTGTCGCCAACTGCTTCCAGTTTAACGGCAGTAAACTTACCTTTAGCATCGCAGGCCAAGCTCATCTTCATCCAAACAGGATGGCGCTTTGGGTGCATTTTTATTGATTCATCCCTGGTAAAGTGAAGTTTTACGGGCATTTGTACAAGGTAGGCAAACATCGATACGTGACCCTGAACGGTTAAATCCTCCTTGCCTCCAAATCCACCGCCATTCTGTACAAGAGTTACTTTTACTTTCTCCTCGGGTAGATTTAGGATTTTTGCAATTTGCTTTCTGTCGGAGTAAACGCCCTGTCCTTGAGTGTACAATCTAATTCCATCGTCCTCTGGAAGTGCAATAGCCGTTTCAGTTTCAAGGAAAGCGTGCTCAATGCGCTGCGTTTCGTATATATCGCTCGATGTCCAAGCTGCTTCGGCAAAGGCTTTTTCTACATCGCCAAAGCGAATGGAGCAGGTTTCAAGTACATTCGATCTTCCTGGGTGTACATTAGCACTGTTGAGCTTTGCAGCCTCAAGCATATCGGTAACAGGCTCAAAAACCTCATAGTCAATTTTGATTAGCTCAACCGCCTTGCGGGCAATATCCTCGGTTGTGGCCACAACGCTAGCAATAACATCGCCAATGTAGCGGGTGGTTTCGCCAATATCAATCATCATTGGCCAATCCTGGAATATAAGACCGCTAATATGGTTTCCGGGGATATCCTTGGCTGTAAAAATCTTCACAACACCATCAACCTTTAGGGCTGCGCTTGTATCTATTTTTAGAACTTTTGCCTTGGGATAATCGGAGAACTTTAGGGCGCTATGGAGCATTCCATCAAAGTGCATATCGTCCACAAACGCTCTTTCGCCAAGGGCAGTTTCAACTGCTTGGTACTTTGGATACCTATCGCCAACCTTTGCGGTTACATTATTTTCAACCTTTTCGCCCTGAAGTTCCTTGAACGAAATCTCTATGGCATCGATAATTTTTACATAACCTGTACAACGGCATAGGTTTGGACTAATTGCCCTAATAATATCGCTACGGGTGGGAGTGGGGTTGGCATTGTAAAGCCCCTTTGCACGCATAATCATTCCGGGCGAGCAAAAACCGCACTGTACAGCTCCTTTTTGCGCAAAGTGTTTTCCTAAAACCGATTTGAACTCCTGCGATAGTCCCTCAAGTGTATTGATGGTTGCCCCTTCAGTATCCTTCATTTTTACACGGCAGGCCATTTTAATTTTGCCATCAATCTCCACGGAGCAAGCGCCACATACACCCTGACCGGAACATCCATCCTTAGCAGCAGTCAGAAATTTTTCCTTTCGGAGAAATTCTAGAAGATTTTTCTCCAAATCGCCAGTGTAGGTAGTTTTATTTGAGTTAAGCGTAAATGTTACCATAAGTCTATTTTAATTACGAACAAGTATTCTATGTTTTCAAAATACCTATTCTCTGTTATTAGATTCCTCGCTTTGCTCGGAATGACAAGAAACAATGTTGACTGTCATGCTGAGCTTGTCGAAGCATCTATTTCAATAAAAGTTTTTTTATCTAAAATAGTTTTTTCAACTCTTCAATATTAGGACTAATTGGATTTGGAATCTGAATCAATGTTGAAACAGCCTTTAAATCCTTAAGTCCGCTTCCAGTTAATAGAACTGTACAGGTTGAGTTTGCTTTTATTAACCCTCTGGTTTTATAGGCCAACATTCCGGCAAATGCTGTTGCAGCAGCAGGTTCTGCAAAGATACCTGTATTCCTCGATAGTACTGCCGATGCCTGTATGATTTCTTCATCGCTTACAGCTAAAGTTTCTCCTTTATAGTTCTGAATGAATTGTTTAGCCATATAGAAGTTGCGAGGAATATCTACAGAGATTGAATCGGCGATTGTATTGCTTGGCTTAATGCTGAATTCTTTACTGTTGATATTATCAATCAAATTGCTGCTTCTGGCAGATTGAACTGCAATAATTGTTGGAATTCTCTCAATCAGCCCAAGCATTAGTAAATCCTCAAAACCCTTGTACACCCCCGAAACTATAACACCGTCGCCTACTGGTACAAAAACCATATCGGGTGTTTTGCCACCGAGTTGGTCAAAAATCTCGAACGATACGGTTTTCTTTCCCTCAATGGTTAATGGGTTGAAGGCTGTATTGCGGTTATACCATCCGAATTCCTTGGTTGCCTCAATGCTTAAATCGAAAGCATTGTCGTAGGTGCCATCAACAGGAACAATTTTGGCACCGTACATCACAATTTGGGTGAGTTTTGCCAATGGAGCAGCCTTAGGAACCATTATAATGGCTTTTTGCCTTTGCGATGCGCAAATTCCAGCCAACGACGAACCCGCATTTCCGGTTGATGCAGCAACTATTGTATTAATCCCGTTCTCCTTTGCATACGCCGATACCACTGCCGAAGCTCTATCCTTAAAGGAAAAAGTTGGATTCTGTGAATCGTCCTTAAGCAAAAGGTTGAATGGCAATTCCATTCCATCCATTGAGTTGAATGAATAAAGCGGAGTTTTTCCAACCCTTAAGGGCGGTAAACTGTTAATGGATTTGAGCGGAAGTAAATCGATATAGTTAGAAACTGTCAACGATTTGGCATTTAGGCTTTTGCTTAGCGATTTGTAATCGTAAACGGTTTTAAAAACCCCTTTTGGCGGAGTTGTTGGGTTGTTTACTGCGCTGCACGAAGGGCAAAGGTAAAGTTCTGGAGTACTTTCGTACTGCTTACCGCAATCGCAGCATTGGTATATAAATTTGGCGTTGCTCATTCTGTTTAAATAAAAATACAAGTTACGATTTTATGCTAAAAATGTCATTCTGAGCGAAGCGAAGAGTCTTAATATATTTCAAAAAAGAATCTTCGCCGCGATCAGTATGACAATCAAATCAATACCAAGAAAAAGTAAATTACAAACCCTTTAGTAAACCAGTTCTATCGTTGAATTCCTCAATAAGTTCGTCCCAACGTTGAATTTGGTGGAATTGCTTATCCCATAAGGTTCTATCGCTCCAAAGAGCATTCAAATCCTCAATCTCTTTGCCTTGTTGTTCAACCCAGGTGTAATATTTTAGGTTGTGGAGTGCTTTACGGTCGTAGTAGGTTAGCTCCTTCATCCAGTCGGCAGTAGTTCCCATTAAGCATTTCTCTGCATCCTTAATTGCTTGTGTAGGATTATAGTTGCCACGGTCGTGTCTTAATTCCTCAAGACGCGATTGGTACATTTCGGCAGAGTCGGTAGCAATTGTGATAATTACATCATTGGATGTCATTTCGTAGTACTTAGCGGTCTTAATTGCCGAAAGCATATTACCAATACCCGAAATACCCATAAAGTGTAGGTTTTTGATAGTAGCATCATCAACCCCAATTGATTTTAGGTATGCTTGTCCTTCGGGCTCGTTAAACAGGCGGAAAATTCTCATGCAATCCTCATCATCAATTGCTGTTACAACATCGGTGTTCTTAACGTTGTGAACCCAAGGTACATGCTTGTCGCCAATACCTTCAATACGATGACCTCCAAACCCATTGTTAAGCAAAGTTGGACATTGCAATGCTTCCGATGCAACAACCTTAATGTGCGGAGCAATTGTTCTAAGGTAATCGCCTGCAGCAATTGTGCCTGCTGAACCTGTAGCGGAAACGTAAGCTGCCAAATGGTTGTTTGAACCGCCTAACGAGCGGAAAACCTCCTCAATAGCTTTACCTGTTATATTGTAGTGCCAAGCGGCATTACCAAATTCATCGAATTGGTTGAAAATAACGTAATCGGGTTGAGTGCGGCGAATTTCCCAGCACTTATCGTAAATCTCCTTAACGTTCGATTCACAACCCGGAGTTGCAATAACCTCAGAGCCAATATAGTCGCGTAACCAAGTAAAGCGCTCCTTGCTCATCTCCTCAGGAAGAATAGCAACAGACTCAGTCCCCATTAACTTAGAGTCGAAAGCACCACCGCGGCAGTAGTTTCCAGTTGATGGCCAAACAGCTTTTTGAGTAGTTGGATCAAAGCCACCAGTAATAATTCTAGGGGCTAAACAGCCGTAGGCAGCGCCTACTTTATGCGCCCCTGTTGGGAACCATTTTCCTAAAAGTAGAACTATGCGTGCATCAACACCTGTTATTGCTTTTGGAAGTTCTATATAGTTAACTTTACCGTAAAGGCCACCTTTTTCCTTTGGTTCGTTTTTCCATGTAATACGGAAAAGATTTAAGGCGTTGATATCCCAAAGACCAATATTTTTAAGTTGGTCCTTAATTTTCTGAGGGATTAAATCTGGATTTTGCTGTTGTTTAAATGTAGGAAGTATAACACCACGTTCTTTAAAACGTTTAACTGCATTATCTAAAGCCTTTTGGTTGGTTACCTTATTAATAATTTCAATCATAATCTTAGAATTAATTTTTTGTTAAAATTACAATATGTGTATGTAATTTCTAGCATTTAAATCAAAATAAGAATTTTATGATAGATTAATTGATTATAAAAGAAAATATATATATTTGTTGCAGAAAAAAAAATCCATTAAGGAAAAAGCATGAGGCGAATAGATGTGTAGTGTATGCTTGTTATTGCGAATTTAGTTATTTTCTTTAATAGTAAAACACTTTGTTTAAGGTTAACTTATGTAAATAACATATAAATGTATACTCGAAACCAAAACATCAAACCAATGAAGAATATTGACGAAATTGACAGGAAACTCCTTAATATTTTGCAAGATAATAGCAGAATTACTATAAGGGAACTTTCCGAAAGGCTACACCTTTCTACTACACCTATTCACGAACGAATCAAGAAACTCGAGAAGAATGGATTTATTAAGCATTATGTAACTTTGCTTGATCCCAAAATGCTTGGTAAAAAATTAACCGTATTTGTTTCTGTTTCGTTAACGAGCCACACTAAGGAGGTTGTCGATGAGTTTGAAAAAGAAATGAAAAAGATGCCCGAGGTGATGGAATGCTACTACGTATCGGGTAACTGGGATTTTCTTCTAAAAATTCAGGTTGATGATATGGAGGATTATCACGATTTTGTAATACATCGATTTTCTGTTACCAAAAACATTACCCAATATTACAGCTCGTTTGTAATGTCTGAAACCAAAATTACTCACAAGTACGAACTATAGTATTAGATTTAGGTTATTAGCGGCGGAATTTATATTCCGCTTTTTTTATTCCTTTTAGTGATTGGTTGCTTTGATGTAAATATCCGAGATTTTTTTTGCGACAACAGTTATATCAAAATCGGTGTGTAGTTTCTTGGCAAGATCTATACTCTTTATTCTGTATAATTCCCGATTTATAAAGAAGTTCGAAATTTCATTGTGAAGAGAATCCTCTGTTGGTGGAACTCCATTTGTATTAACAAAGTTATTCTCCTTGTAAAATTCATAATTCTCCAATGTTACGAGGTGTCCCATTCTCTTGCTGTTAATGCTGATAACTGAGCATCCTTTAATTGCCGATTCAATTGCAACACGTCCAACTCCAAGAATTAATTCGGGTACATTTTCTATCGATTGAAGATTTTCGATATATCCATGCACCTGAATCGCATCGTATCCTAAATATTTATTAGTGTTATTAGCAATCCACTTAATATTATCAATCTCCTCTCCATCTCCAATAATCGATAATGAGATGCCTTTGAATTCCTGTGAAAGTTTTGGAAATATTGTTATTAGTTGGTAAATAACTTTGGCATGCTTGGTATCTAATCTGCTGATATATCCAATTTGATAGGGTATGTGCTTATATTTTTTTGTTGAATTGGGAATACCATTCGGAATAACTACTGATTTTGTTTCAATTTGTTTAAAATACTTCGATACGGTTAGAACCTTATTGCTCACAAAAATAAAGCAAGATGGTACTTTGCGTGATATTCTTGAACGTAAATCGTACCTTACTCGGCCGTGAACTGTTACAACAAGCGGTTTTCCTGTAATCAAACTCGCTATGCTTGCAGAAATAATTGGAAGGCGTTGGTGAGCATGAATAACTTCTATTTTACGCTTCTTTACTAGGAGAACAATGTTTATTGCTTTGAAAAGAATAAACTTACTGCTGAGAACTGCATTGAAAAAATGAATCTTTGGATTTAAAAGATTATTTTGTCTTCCTTGTTTGCTGAAAATGTAAACCTCGATACCTTGTTCGGAAAGTTCGTTGGAGAGCTCCCGAACATAGTTCTCTGCTCCACCAAAATCGAAACGGGTAATTACCTGAAGTACTCTCAACTTATAATCAAATATATGCCAAAAATAGTTAAATATTAATAATAAAAAGCGTGAGACCACAATCCCACGCTTTCGCTTTATTTATTGATTTTATTATAGCTGCTTAGCACCTTGAATTATAATGCTCATCTCGGCTGCGTGCTGGAACTGAATTTGTTTAACGCAGGGTGTTTTTGCTTTCGCCTCCAGTAGTTTAAAATCTTTTTTGTTGAAACGGGCAAAAACGTGGTCGGTTTCGTAAATAAACTCATCACCAATTTCCGATAGAGTTTTGAAACCGCCGGGCTGTTTGTATATCAAATTTACTCTGTCTTTTAGATGAGCAACAATATAGCCCTCTTCGCACTTATTGAACGATTCAGTTGTGATATGAATTTTTGGCTTAGCCATATACGGAGCGCTATCCGTTGGGCAGAATGTTCCACAGTTGCCACACTCGTTGCAGAAATTGGCAATATTTAGTATTTGGTACCGCTGATTAATCACAAAATCCTTATCGGGTTGATACTCCAATGCTCCATTCTCTCCAACAACGACTTTTTGAAGTTTCAAACTAACTGGTTCAACTTGGTAGGAGTAGTTCGCGAGGTTTGGACACACTGTTGTGCAGATATTGCAAATCTCATCGCAGTTTAGGCAACGCTTAGCCTCTTCAACAATGGCGTTTTCATCGAGGGTTTGGCTAACCAACTTAAACGTTTTGCTATCCTCCAACGAAATTGTGTGTACCTCTGTTGCAAACTTGCGCTGCGAGCGCATTTCCATTAACTCCTTCCTGGAGTGATTTTTACTCTCAACTTTTGCTGTATTTATGGTAAAGCCCGACTGCTTAATGATTTGCTCTGCGGCTTTACGGCCGTCGCCAATGGCGTTGATAGCGGTTGAAGCACCACGTAGAGCATCTCCACCAATATATACGTTGCCCAGCAGGGTTTTGTAGGTTCTCGTATCGGCCTTTAAAAGTTCGTTTGGAACAAAGTCGATATCCAACGCCTGACCTACTGCGGGAATTATTACATCGCACTCAATTTCATACTCCGAGTTAGCAACCTTAACAGGATTTGGGCGACCTTTTGCATCAACCCCTTTTAGTTCCATTCTGCTGCAAAGCAGGGCTTTGACCTTGCCATTGGCCGATACAATCTTTTCGGGCGCAGTAAGCTCAACAATTTGAATTCCTTCCTCAATAACAGCTTTTATCTCACCCTCATCGGCAGGCATTTCATCAACTGTTCTGCGGTAAACTACAGTAACCTTGCCGTTATTGCCAACCAAACGATGCGCAGTACGCGCTGAGTCCATTGCGGTGTTTCCACCGCCTATAATTACTACGTTTTTGCCTAACTCCTTAATGCTACCATCCTTAACACCAAAAAGTAGCGATAGCGGGTCGATAACACCACTGGTTTCAATTCCGTCGATATTCAAATCGGCCGATTTTTGCGCACCGGGCGATAGGTAAACGTAATCGTATGTAGATTTTAGCTTTGCAAACTCGTCCTTATTAACCTTGTGGTTGTAAGCTATTTTAACTCCAAGTTGCTCCAATCTAGCGAAATCGCGATTAATTGCCTCGTCGGTCAATCTAAAGCCAGGAATTGCGTACTTAACCATACCACCCGATTTAGAGTGAGCCTCAAAAACATCAACCTTGAAGCCATTAATGGCTAGGTAAAACGCACACGATAGGCCCGATGGACCAGCCCCAACTATTGCCGCCGATTTACCGTTTGCAGCTTTTGGATTTAACTTGATATCTGAATTCTCCGCAATAAAGCGCTTTACCTCACGGATTAGCAGCGAATCATCGTAATTAATCCTTGTACACTTATTCTGGCATTGATGGTCGCAAACCATACCCGTAATTGATGGGAATGGGTTGGTTTTAAGAATCACCTCCAGTGCTTTATCGTACTGTTTTGTGGCTGTGAAGTATAGGTAATCTGGAATATCCTGATTTGTTGCGCAGGTATCGCGGCAAGGCGCCGAAATACAATCGAAGTAATCCAACTCACGTTTTGTTTTGATGGATGGCTCGCGCAGATGGTCGCGGGTGTAAAGTTTACTAGTCAGAACATCATCGGCATACTTTTTCAGAAATTGATGTGCCGATTCCTTGCCAACCAGCTCAACCATAGTGTTGCACTTACCTTTAGCAATATCGCTGGTAATATTCTCAACATACTGCTTTATCCTTGTATAACCACCAGGTTTAAGCAAATCGGAGCAAACGGTGATTGTTCTGAATCCGCACTTTAGGTTATCGGTTACGTTGAAAGCATTTACCCCAGCTGAGAACGAAAGCAGAAGTTTACCGTTAAACTCATTCTGCAACTTCCGCGCAACGTTTATTGATACTGGATGCAATGCTCTTCCGCTCATATACATCATCTCAACATCGGACTTAAAGGCATTCTTAGTGTTCACCGATTCAAGCGTATTTGTTAGCTTTAATCCAAAGGTTAAGCCTTGCTTATCGGCAGTTTGCTGTAACGAATTGATTATTTTAACTGCATCGGGATACTTTAGGTCGTGCTCAAAGGCAATGTCGGGTACGTTTGTCTTGAATTTCAACTCCTTGTTAAGAATCCTTCTCAGCTCTTCTGGGCCCAGTAAGGTTGGATTTAACTTAACGAATGTATGGAGTTTTTTCTCGGTAAGCAGATATTTCGCAATGTCCTCAATCTCGTTAGCAGGGCATCCGTGCATGGTAGAAAGGGTGATGTTGTTTGAAAGTTGATGCGGAATACTGATTTTTTCCACCTCAGGGTAGAGCAATTTAACTTTCTCTACTTTCTCCTCCAACTCAGCCTTGCAGCTAGTCATCTTATCGAAAAACCATTGAACGTTGGGTTGTTTAATGCCCTCAAGGTTGTAGCCCACGCTCATATTGAAAATGGTGTTTGGGTTAGCACCAAAGCCTAATTTGTGATTTAGTATGTGGATGATAACCCAAGCATTTAGGTACTCGTTGAAGCTTTGCTCAATCTTTAGTTCCTGCGACCATTCACAGTTATACCCCTCGTCCTGCATATCGATACAGGGTTTGGAGATTTCTAGTTCATCTAAAGTCTGGATAGTTTTTAACTCAATGTAACGGCAACCCATTAACCACGACACAATGATGTTCTGCGCCAATTGGGTGTGAGGGCCTGCAGCAACGCCTAGGGGCGTATCTATTTTTTGTCCGAAAATCTCGGTATTTAACTTACTATTTTGCGATGGATTGAAAAATAAATCCTTGTTGATACCAAATATTGATTGATTTTTCTGAAATTCGTTCAAAATCATTTGGAGCATCTGCTCCACGGGAATTGTGTAGAATTTATCGGTCATAGTTTTAGTGAAAAGTTATATCACAAAACTAAAAATAAACGCCGTAAGAATTACATTTGTCATTAAAATTATTGATTAATTGGAAAAATATTATAGATGATACATAAAGAGCAGAAAAATATATCAGCAATTATTCTTTCGGCTGGAAAATCTGAACGAATGGGTGTTCCAAAATTCTCGTTACGATTCAATACTGAAACAACATTTCTGGAAAAACTGATTGACGAATACCACTCCTTTGGTTGTAATGAGATTATAGTTGTGCTTAACGAAACCAGCGCAGTTCTTTATCATCAGCTAAAATTAAGTGTTCCAAGCAATGTAAGGGTTGTTATTAACCATCATCCCGAATGGGAAAGGTTTTACTCGCTTAAGTTGGCCGCTTTGGCTTTGAATGAGGTAAAGCCTGTGTTTGTTAGTAATATTGACAATCCGTTTGTTTCTAATAGTATCCTTGATTGTCTGTACAATGAATCGAATAATTTGGACTACGCTTGTGTGGCATTCAATGGGCGGGGAGGACACCCATTTTACCTATCAGAGCAGGTAATTAACCATTTAAGGTCTGAACCACAGGATCAAATCCACTTAAAGCAATTCCTGAGTAAATATCCAAAGAAATTGGTTGAAGTTAATGATAGCAAAGTTCTACTCAACATCAATAACATGGAGGATTACCATAATTTGATAGATGT
>Ga0075012_10005055_pt1 | contig 12152 bp, 10 predicted proteins | sample All_14_2_FD_71474 | JGI IMG/M metagenome (GOLD analysis project Ga0075012, IMG submission 71474) | Freshwater microbial communities in response to fracking from Pennsylvania, USA - Allegheny Zone_MetaG_DW_15 | ecosystem: Environmental > Aquatic > Deep subsurface > Groundwater > Drilled...
CCGTTGTATCGGTGTATTTGGCTCCGGGTGTCTTTTTCATACCGAAATGGTATAAAAAAAAATACCGATTGTCAAGTTGCGGGAGCGAAGGAAACTTAGCCTTTCACCCCGCCAAGCTGGATGCCGGAGATGAGTTGCTTTTGCATGACAACAAACAACACGATCAGAGGCACGACGTTCATGACCGTGGCCGCCATGATGAGTTCGGTTTGTTGGCCGTATTGACCCTGGAAGCTCAAGAGTCCAACCGGGATGGTGCGCATGGAGTCGTCCTTGACCATGACGAGAGGCCAGAAGAAGGACTGGAAATTGCCAAGGAATGTGAAAATTGCGAGAGCGATCAGGCCCGGGCGTGCCATGGGCAGGATGACGTCGAGGAAGGTCTGGAGATGGGTGGCCCCGTCAATCTCTGCGGCTTCGTCGTAGCTGCGCGGGATGCCGAGCATGAATTGTCGCAAGAGGAAGGTCCCGAAGGCAGAGAAGGCTGCGGGGATGATGAGTCCCTGGTAGGTATTAACGAAATTGAGTCCAACCATGATCTGATAATTTGGCAACATGGTGACCATGCCGGGAATCATCATGGTGCCAAGATACAGGAGGAATACCTTGTCGCGACCCGGCCATTGCAGACGGGCAAAGGCGTAGGCGGCGAGAGAGCTTGTCAACACCTGGAGGATGGTGACCCAACTGGCGATGAAGATGCTGTTGAAATACCACTTGGGAAAATCAAGATCGAGAAACTTGCCGGTATAGGGATCGGGTTTTTGTCGCAGCACGATGGCATAATTTTCCGGCTGAGGATCTCTGGGAACGAGGCTGAGTTCCTCCACCTCATGGTGAGGTTTGATGCTCGTTCCGAGCATCCAGAGGAACGGCACGGTCATGGCGATCGCGATGACGATCAGGCCAATGTGTTTGAAGAGAGTGCGAATTTCCATGGGTGTTATTCAGCGGCGCGGTTGCCATGACGCCAGTTGATGAGGGTCACCACCATAATGATGATGAAAAGCACCCAGGATACGGCAGCACCGTAGCCCAGATCGAGTCGCTCGAATCCCTGCGTGTAGATGTAATAGCTGAGAGTTGTGGTGATGCCGGCGGGTCCGCCTTCCGTCATCAGTCGGGCCTGTTCGAAGCCGCCCTGCAATCCGCCGATGATGCCCATGACCACAATAAAAAAGGTGGTGGGAGCGAGCTGGGGAAAGGTGATGTAACGAAACCTCTGCCATCCGCTGGCTCCGTCAATGTCCGAAGCCTCGTAAAGCTCCGGCGGGATATTGGAGATGCCGGCAAGATACAGGACCATGTTGTTGCCACCTACGGCCGCCCAGACCCCCATGATCATGATAGCTTCGCGTGCGCCGAGACCGAAGCCGCCGTTGTTGAAGTGTTCTGGCAAAGGCAGGAAACCGAGAAGCGATTTGGTGCTGGTCAGCCAGCCGGGAGGTGTGATGTCCAAGCCGAACAGGTGTCCGAAAGATGTGATGGCCTGGTTGATGAGGCCAAAGTTCGGATTATAGAGCTGCATCCAGAGCAGAATGGTGCCTGCACCGGCTGTGAAGTGTGGCAGGTAATAAAAGGTCCGATATCCGATGGAACCAAAATAAATGCCGACGGATGTAATCACCCCAAGAGCCAGAAGAATGAAGGCGACGCTGCTCGAACCCATCGCAAATAAAATGCCGGTAATGACCAGGGTGAAAACCGCTGAAGTGACAGACAGACGTGCGGCAGCCCGCGGCCCGCGCAATTCCAATTTTTGGCTCAGAAAAACCGCCAGAAAGAGGGAGCCTGCGATGCTGATAGGCAGGCCCATCAACAGGTAGAGAGTGTTGTAGAAATAAAAGTAAAAATTCGGATCGCTAAAGAGATCAATGTAGTTTTGCAGCCCTATGAATTTGAGGGGCACCGCGGGACGCAGGCTCCAGGTCGTGAAGCTGCCCGCGAGACTGACCACGATGGGGCCAAACGTGAAAACGAGGAACCCGGCAAGATTGGGCGCGAGGAAAAGCAGCGCGTAGAAAATATTCCGACGATGAGCAGGCGAGGTCATTGGAGATTATTGAAGGATTCCTCGCCGAAGCGTTCGACGTAAAGGGTCTTGAGTTTGGGGTTTCGGTCAATATTGCGGCGCATGAGGGTCTTTAAATCGGCCTCTGCTCTTTTGATCAGGGATTCGACGGGGATATCGGGGTTGCTCTCCAACCGGCTGATTTGTTCCTTGAAAACACGGGTAATGTCACTGTCCAGAAGAAATGGGCTCCGCCGCGGGCTGTAACCATAAGCCATGGCTTTCTCTGTGGTGGATTGAAGCTCCGGACGAGCAAGAGCGGGAGGTCCGGGGTCAACGCCGAGTTGGGCATATTCCGGGTTGCCTGGCAGCCAGTCCGTTCCTTCATTCAGTAGCTTGGAATAGGTGGGGCCGGCCAGATATTGCAGAAACGCCAGCGCTTCTTCTCTGCGCGGGCTGCGCGAATTGATACCGGCGACACGACTGCCAATGCGGTAGGAAGGTGCCATGCCGGTATAATGAGGGATAAGCACAGCTCCCAACCTTAAAGGTCTTGCCAGAGGGTCTTTGATATCCTCCACCTTGATGCCCTGTTTGTTGAGATATTCCATCTGTTGCTGATAGGCGCGGCCGAATGCGATCAAGGACCAATGGCCGGTTACAACCATGGCAAAACGATTGGCAGCGAGTTGATTCAGGTTTCCGGATCCCCATCCGCCCTGGCCGCTCATGGTCTTGGCTTCCACGGAGGAAGGCATCAGGCGATAGGTAAAAATAAAATCGCGATGTTGCTCAAGGGCTTTGCGAAGTTCCGGAGAGTTCGCGATATTCAGCTGCCCGTCTTCCGTGAAAAATTCCCCGCGCATGTTGTCGAAAAAAGTGCGCCAGTCCGCCCCGCTGATGGCAAAGATCCGGTCCTTGGTTTGTGGGTTGGGATTTGTTGCGGAGTTGACCGTCTTGGCCAGTTCAATGAATTGCTCCCAGGTTATTATCCCTGTGGGGTAGGGGATGCCGAAAAAATCAAAGACGTTCTTGTTATAAATGAGGATTTGGGCGCCGGTATTACAGGGGAAACCGTATTGGCGTCCGCCATAAGTGTAAGTGTCCGCGCCAGACGGCCAGCCGTTCTTCTTTGCGGAGAATCCCATTTCCGCGGCTTTGTCGGTGACATCCCACAGGATGCCGGATTCCACAAAGGTTCCAATATCGTCGCTGCCGTAGTCGAAAATATCCGGCCCGACTCCGCTTGCAGATTGGAGGATGATTTTTTGGGCACCGTTGTTTCCGTAGTCCAGTCTCAAGGCAAGGCTCGGATTTTCCTGATTGAAAGCGGCAATCTGGAGGCTGCGTGCGGGATTGTTGTCGCTTACCCAGACCAGAGGGGTCTTCCCATGTAAATCCCGATCGGGCCGCCAGATCGCGGCCACGCCGCTTAGGACAATCAGCGCGGCGAATATGATGGCGAGAAATTTGGTCGTGTTCATGCGAAAATCCGCTGGTCGATGGAATTCAAAAAGGGGTGATCAGAGGAACTGTCTATATTCCACGGAAACTATGCTCTTGTTAATCAGAAAATCACTTTTTTCCGCGTCGGGCTTTGGGAGGACTGGCGGTGGAGTCGCGAATGACCAGGAGGGGCTTGAGGAAAAATGGCTTCTTGAGGCTGTGCAAATCAGGTTTGGCCAGCATTTTGACGGCCTGCTCAATCAATAAATCCACCTGTGGATCTATGCTGGTGAGGGCGGGTGCGGCATGAGGGCAGAATTCCGTATTATCGTAACCGATTAGGGAAACCTCATCGGGAATAACGACGCCATGCGCTTGCAGATTTCGCATTAATCCCATGGCTACGCGATCATTGAGGGCCAGGATGGCGTGAACCGAACGGCGGTTTTTCAGGTAGATTTCCGCCAGGGCTGCTCCGGCTGAAAAATCGTCCGGTGCTTCGGGCAGCTCCCATAAGGAAATATCGCTGCGAAAATTCCATCCCGCCGTGCGGCATCCGGCGCGCAGGCCGTCCAGGCGTTGTCTGCCATAGGAAGTGTCCGGGGAAAATCCGATGGCAATCAGCCGACGGTGTCCAAGTTGATGAAGATGGATGAGAGCTTCGCGTGTGGCTGTGCGCCGATCTGTGGATACGGAAAATCCACCCGCAACATTGAGCGGATCAATGCGGATAAAGGGAATGCCTGCCGAGGCCAGGCTTCGCACGCCGGGAGACTTTTCATCCAGCCTGGAGGCGATTCCGATCACGCTCGCGCAGCGCATCGCGGCGAAACGCTCCAGCGCGGCGTTTTCGGTTTCCACTGTGTTGTCAATAATCTGGAGGAGCGGATGCAGAGCCTGTTGTTGCAGGGTTTGCTGAAGACGCATGATTTTTGCGGTTAGAAAGTAATCCACCAGATCGGGCAGGCAGATGCCGACTTGATCCGTGCGTCCGCTCCGCAAACCGCGGCCCAGCATACTGGGAGCGAAGCCCAGTTGACGTGCGGTTTTCGTGATTCGGGCCACGGTGTCCGCATTCACACCCGCATGGCCGTTGAGTGCCCGCGAGACCGTCCAGCGCGAAACGCCCAGCCTGCGGGCCAGTTCTGCGGTGGAGCGGATGGAGGATTTCATTTGACGGAAGGGACGCGTTCACCTAACACGTGTTGGGATAAGTTGTCACCTCCTGAATTTCCCCATCTATGTCTAAAACTCGGAAAGAACTTCGTCTTGGTATCCTTGGCCTCGGCAACATGGGGCGCGTGCATGCGGCCTCTGTGCTTGCCGGAAAGATTCCCCGCTGTCGGCTCACAGCGGTGTTTGATACTCGCCCGGATGCCTTGACGCCTTATGCGGAAAAGGGAATCGCCTGCTTTTCCGACGTCAAAAAACTTTGTCAGTCAGGAGAAGCGGATGCCCTGCTCATAGCCACGCCGCACTATTCCCACACGGAACTCGGGGTTGAGGCGCTGAAAGCCGGGCTGCATGTTCTTGTGGAAAAGCCGATTTCCGTGCACAAGGCCGATTGTGAACGTTTGATTGGGGCGCATCAGTCCAAAAAGCAGGTCTTTGCCGCGATGTTCAACCAGCGCACGGACCCTTATTATCTGAAACTACGGCATCTGATTCGCTCTGGTGAACTCGGGAAAATCCGTCGCATCAACTGGATTATCACCAATTGGTTTCGGCCGAATGCCTATTACGCCTCCGGCGGCTGGCGTGCGACCTGGGAGGGCGAGGGTGGAGGTGTCCTGCTCAACCAATGTCCTCACCAGCTTGACCTCTGGCAATGGCTTTTCGGAATGCCAGCCCGTGTGCGTGCGCACTGCCAGGTGGGGCGTTACCACAAGATCGAGGTCGAGGACGACGTGACAGCTTACATGGAATATGCCGACGGCACGACCGGCGTCTTTATCACGTCCACGGGTGAGGCTCCGGGGACCAATCGCCTGGAAGTGGCGGGCGAACGCGGGCGCGTCGTGATCGAGAACGACCAATTCCTGTTCACTCGCAACGAAACGGAAATGTCCGAATTCAGCCGCACGACCTCGGAGAGCTTCGCCTCACCGCCAAAGTGGAACGTCGAAATTCCCATTTCGGGTCATGGCGGACAGCACAACGAAATCATGGAAAATTTCACCAAGGCGATTCTCGACAAGGCCCCGCTCATTGCGCCTGCCGCCGAGGGTATTCACTCAGTCGAGTTGGCCAACGCCATGATTCTGTCCTCCTTCACCAACCAAACCATCGAACTGCCAATGAGTGCTCCAGCTTACGAGCGCTTTCTCAAAAAACAGATCGCTGGCTCAACCTTTAAAAAAGTTGTAAAGAAACAAACTCCAGCCGCTGATTTCAGCAAATCCTTCGCCAAATAATACATTATGAAACTCTCCCAAGTTGCCGCCCAACTCTTCACCTGCCGGGATCTTCTCAAGACTCCAGCAGACATTGCTTCCACCCTTCGACGCCTTCGAGCCGTCGGATACACGGTCGTTCAGGTCAGTGGTATGGGGCCGATCGCGGAAGAGGAACTCAACACGATTCTTGATGGTGAGGGGCTTGTTTGCTGTGCTACGCACGAGGGTTCCGACACCATTCTCAATGAGCCACAAAAAGTGGTGGATCGTTTGAAAAAACTTCGCTGTTCTTACACGGCGTATCCCTATCCAGCCGGGGTGGATTTCACCAGCCGGGATAGCATTAACGATCTGATCAAAAAACTGGATGCTGCGGGCAAGGTGCTCGCGGATGCCGGGCTTACGCTTTGTTATCACAACCACAATCACGAGTTTCGTAAAATCGGGGACAAGACCATTCTGGATCTGATCTACGAAGGAACCGATTCCCGCTATCTGCAAGGTGAGCCGGACACGTTCTGGGTTCAATACGGTGGTGGCGACAACGTCGAATGGTGCGAAAAACTGGCCGATCGCCTTCCGCTTATCCACCTCAAGGATTACGAAACCAACGCAGAAAACAAACAGGCGTTCTGCGAGGTGGGATCAGGCAATTTGAATTTTAAAAAGATCATTGCCGCTGCGGAGAAGTCCGGCTGCAAATGGTTTATCGTCGAGCAAGACACCTGCCCCGGTGATCCGGTGGATTCCCTCGCCAAGAGCTTTGAATACATCAAGGCCAACCTGGTAGACTGACATGGCAGCCTCGGATGGAATGAGTTATGCCCCGCAGGGTAAACCTGCTCCGGTGTGTGCGCCTGGGGATTTCCCTTTTGCCGCCACTCATCTTGATCACGGGCATATCTACGGACAGTGCAATGGTCTGGTTGAGGCTGGTGGTGAATTGCGCTGGGTTTACGATTCCGATCCGGCGCGAGTTGAGGCCTTCTGTCAAAAATTCCCTCAGGTCAAACCAGCCACGAGCCTTGAGGCGATCCTTGATGACGAGGATATTCTTCTCGTAGCCGCAGCGGCGATTCCGAATGAACGCGGCCCGCTTGGGTGCCGGGTTCTTGAGTCGGGTAAGGATTATTTCACAGACAAGACGCCTTTCACCACGCTGGAACAATTGGCCGAAGCGCAGAGTGTGGCTGCACGGACCGGGCAAAAATACATGGTCTATTACAGCGAGCGCCTGCATGTGGAGTGTGCCGTTCTTGCGGATCAGCTTGTTGCCGATGGGGTCATAGGCAAAGTCGTCCAGACCATGGGCACGGGCCCCCACCGTTTGAATGCGCCCTCCCGCCCGGCGTGGTTTTTTGAATGGGATAAATACGGTGGCATTCTGTGTGATATCGGCAGCCATCAAAGCGAACAATTCCTGCATTATACCGGGGCGAAGGATGCGAAGGTCAATTACAGTGCCATCGCAAATTGCAACAACCCTTCTCATCCGGAGTTGGAAGATTTTGGCGAGGCTTCGCTGACAGCGGACAATGGAGCTTCCGGTTATTATCGGGTGGATTGGTTCACGCCCGATGGCCTGCGTTCATGGGGTGATGGGCGCACGGTCATCCTTGGCACTAAGGGGTATATCGAACTCCGAAAATACATTGAAGTCAGTGCGGAAAATCCTGAGGGCGATCAGCTTTACCTGGTGGATGAAAAGGGCGAACACCGCATTTCCTGCAAGGGCAAAGTGGGGTATCCGTTCTTCGGGCAACTCATCCTTGATTGCCTCAATCGCACAGAAAATGCCATGACCCAGGCTCATGCCTTCAAGGCGGCCGAGCTATGCCTTAAGGCTCAGTCTCAAGCTGTCCGATTGGCTGGCTAGGATCGTTCACTGGAGAACCATCGGGCGAGTAAGGAGCTCAGTTCCCGCCCTTCAGGCTCAGAAAAAATCGAGGCAAAATGGGCCGCTGAGCGAACATAAAGTTCCTTCGGGCCCGCCAGCGCATTGTAAACGGCGAATTGTCCGGGCGGAGGAACGGCGGGATCAAAGAGGGCGGCTGCCACAAAGATCGGAATCTGAATATGCCTTGCCGCAATGGCGGCATCGAAATAGCGCAGCACTTCCATGATTTCTGGGTGGGTTTGGTAATGTTGACGAACCGATTCCCCGCGGCCCACGCATGGCAATTGCACCCGCAGGGGATGGTTTCCGAAACTCGGGATATCCAGAAAGGCCTTCCGGAAACGTTGATCCCACGGGAGCGCCAGGGCTCCAATGCCTCCACCGAAACTGCCTCCAAAGTAGCGGAGATTGAGGGCGGCATCCGGAAACAATTCGATCAACACTGACGCGGCGCACCAGAGATCAGCTGCACAACCGCGGTGCACGTAGGTTTCCCTGCTGTTGATTCCGTAAAGCACATGCTCACCGGATTGATTGGGAATTTTCGGGTGGATCGATCGATGAAAACCGCGGGCACACGGGAAGATAGCCGGAGCAGATGGAGGGGGCAGATCGAAAGAGGCTGCCTCCCGTCCGCCATACCCATGACCGACGACCCATCCGCCGGCATCCCTTGAAATGGTGCGGGGAACGGTGATCCATCCTCCGATGCGCACGCCATCCCATGAGGTGAATTCCACCTCGAAGAGGGCATGATCGGCGTGTGGGCTGGCAATGTCTCGCTGTTGGATAGCGAGCGGAATCTGACGGGCTTCCTCATAAGTTGCCTGCCAGAATGAGGAAAAGTCCGGTGGTTCCTCCGGAGCCTGAACCTGAAGGAGTTCCGCCAGACGGAAGCCGTAAGTCGGATCAAAAGAATGAGGGTGTTCCAGTGCAGGGGCTGTTTTAGCCGCAATTAGCATGGGGTTAATAAGTCTGGCTCAGCGATAGTGTCGTGAGTGCCTTTTGGATCCGGGCGGCAGTTACTGCCTTTGTGGTGCGCACGCGGATGGTTCGTATTTCGCCAGGATAGAGATCGAAATAGTTATCTTCAGTGCGATGTGGGATGTCCTTCAGATCCAATTGCACCTGATGCTGAAAGGCCCGGGAAGAGCATCGAATACTGAACTCCTGATCAGAAATCCGGCTTGCCTGGCAGACGACGGGATCGCGCGGTAGATCCATGAAGCGCGGTGCGGTCAGAAAGACGGTGCTCTCGGAGAGTTGGCCATCTTTTGTCTCCAACCGGATGCGCAGGTAGATGTTACGCGCACCGTATTTTTGCAAGGCGGCTTTCATGTCGAGGGTCTTTTGCTTGCGGGATTCTCCGTGGCGCAGGGAAACCGTCTTCTGGCCATTTTCCAGAGCACGTCCGTCAAGGTGAAGGAGCGTCCAGCTTAGACGACCCGTGGTGGATTTTGGTGCATCACTTATGGTGTGGAGGTGGACCAGTCGAATGGTGCTTTTGACAGAATTGCCAATACCGGTTGTTTCCGTGCCGGGCACGTGAGCGGAAACGAGGACGGGTGCGAAGAAGCGTTTTGCAGCAAAATGCAGGGCCTTCCACTTTCCACCGAATTCAATGCTGCTCCAGGAAAAGACCGGCCAGCAATCGTTGAGTTGCCAGTAGAGCGCCCCCATGGTGCAGGGCATCGAGCGGCGGAAATGTTCGATGCCGATTTTCATACAATGGGCCTGGTTCAGTTGGGATAAATACGCCAGGGAGGCGTAATCCTTCGGCATACGGTAAAGTCGCGAAAGGTAATCAAGAATGATGAGATTGCCCGCGGCGTTCTTTTGATGGTTTTCCATCGCCGGGCCGAAGACATTGAATTCGTCAGGTGGACAGAAGGTCGCCGCCACTTTCGGCGAGCTGTAGGATTGCATGCCGAATTCGGAGCAAAAACGGAAAGCCTTCTCCTCGTAGCGCTTCACAGGCTGTCGCGAATGCCAGACATCCCAGAAATGACTGTCACCTGCGGATTCGCTATTATGCCCTTTTTCATAGCCCTCCGGATTGTGTGGTGAACTCGGCCAGTAGGGAGTCGTCCCGTCGAATTTCGTCACCGCATCGGGAAGCACGCGGTAGAAAATTTTCTCGTAAGCTTTTTTGCGTTCACGGGTTTTCAGAACCTCTTGAGACATCTGCTCGATCTCGTTGTTGCCGCACCACAAGGCCAGGCAGGCGCGATTGGCGAGGCGTTTGACCTGATATTCGGCCTCGGCTTTGACGGAGGAGATAAATTCCGGATCTCCCGGGTAAATCGCACAGGCAAACATAAAGTCCTGCCAGACCAGCAGGCCTTTCTCATCGCAAAGATCGTAAAACGCATCCATCTCGTAGATGCCACCGCCCCAGATTCGCAGCATGTTCATGTGGGCCTCGGTCGCGCTGCTGAGCAGGTCGTCGTAGAAGGAACGGTCTGGTTCCGCGACAAAACTATGGGCCGGAATCCAATTGGCCCCTTTTGCGAAGATCGGACGGCCGTTGACCACAAACTGAAAGCTCTCTCCAAACTCATCGGGGTGCCGGTCCAGCTCGATGGTGCGCAGTCCGATGCGCTCGCTCCAGGTGTCGAAAATCTGGTCGTCTTGAACGAGCTCGAGATCGACTGTGTATAGCGGCTGTTCACCGTGACCATGGGGCCACCACAGCCTGGGGTTTTCGATACTCGCTTTTCGGTTTTGCAGCGATGCCACGGTTTGTCCCTCCAGAGAGATCGTGCCTCGAATTTCTCCCGGGCGCTTTGCAGCAAGCGTGGCGTCTATTTTGATATCCACCCGACTGTCCTTATGAACCTGGGTGATATGAACGGACTCAATACGATTGTCCGACCAGGCTTCCAGCCGGATGGGCTTGTAAACACCGCAAGTGGCGAAGCGCGGACCCCAGTCCCAGCCAAACGAACACTGCTCTTTACGAATGTGTGAGCACCCTCCCACGGGGTCGTTCCATTCGTGGAAGTCGTCCGGCTTCTGGCGGGCGCGGATGGATTTCATGGGGCTCTCGAACGTGATTTCGAGAATATTTGTGCCAACTTGCAGCGCCGTTTTGATGTCGAACCGATGGCCGATGAACATGCTCTCCGTGCGAGCGAGCAGGCGGCCATTCACCCGAATGGTCGCCACGGTGTCGAGTCCCTCGGCCACCAATTCCAGATGATCCGCAGTGAAATCCTTGGATGAGATCGGGAATTCGCAACGGTATTGCCAGTCCCGTTCCTCAATCCATTGCAGTCCCTGTTCGTTGGATCCCCAGAATGGATCGGGGATTCTTTTGTTATTCAACAAATCGGTGTGGATGCAGCCTGGAACACTGGCAGCGAGCCAGCGGTCCGATTGGGGCTCGAAAAAAGTCCAGTTCTTGGTGAGTGGAATGATCTTTTTCATGAAGAGGGTTTGACGTTGATTCGTGCCAGTCGGGGATGGCGCCACGCTAAAAGGGATGAACTACGGATGCAAAGCAGGGCCAGGCTTGTTGACACGCTAAAAAAACAAAAAGCTTGGTTAACGGCTCATCTTCCCCTCATCCGCGCCCATCCGATGCGCAAAAACCTTCCTGCGAGCATCAATTTCCGAAGTGCGAGCACGAATTCCCTGCATGTAAGTTGCAATTTCTGAACTGTGAGAGTCAATTCCAGACACGTAAGCATCGATTTCCGAGCTGCGGGTGGCAAAAAATATACAGCGAGACCCAATTCCCTGCATGTAGCTTGCGATTTCCTGAGTGTAAGAGGAAGTTTCCTTCCTGCGAGAAGCCATTTCATTCCTGTAAGAAGCGATTTCCTTCCTGTAGGAGGCAATTTCACTCCTGCGAGAGACGATTCCAAGGGTGTTTGCAGAGAAAACACTCTTATTTGGGAGGAAGCATAAGGAGATGATTGCGTAGAGGAAACCAAAGCCCAGCCCGGCGGAATAAAGTCGAGACTGCTTGACTGACGTTGGTGCCATTTTCGTTCTGCGGGACCGATTGCGGTGTGAAATATTGTCCAGAGCTTCCTTGGGAATCAAATGGTCAAGCATGGCGTTGCACAACCTGTTCCTTTCTGACATCACTTCACAAAATGTTGCATTTGATCGGCAGGCAGACTCTTTCCATTGTCTCCGGATTGGGGGATTTTGCTCTATTTACCGGTATTTCCTTCGGAGCGGCTGTGAAATCCCGACGGTTGCTGCGGCGGGTCGTGAGGGCTGTTTATGAACAAGGCGCGCTGTGCCTGCCTGTCATTTTGATTGTGGGCACGTTTACGGGATTGGTTTTGGGATTACAGGGGTATTATGTGCTCAATCGTTTTGGTTCGGAGAGTTTGTTGGGCGCGCTGGTTTCGCTCAGTCTGGTGCGGGAAATGGCACCGGTGCTGGC
>Ga0075012_10005059_pt1 | contig 12146 bp, 11 predicted proteins | sample All_14_2_FD_71474 | JGI IMG/M metagenome (GOLD analysis project Ga0075012, IMG submission 71474) | Freshwater microbial communities in response to fracking from Pennsylvania, USA - Allegheny Zone_MetaG_DW_15 | ecosystem: Environmental > Aquatic > Deep subsurface > Groundwater > Drilled...
TTCTTCTGGCTAAGCCGGCTGCTTGGCAAAACGATTCGGTTCTTGTCAGTTGGAAAGTTCGAGTGAGTGCTGTCTAGTGTCTGTTTCTGCGCTAGAATAGGTATTCAATCTGCCCTCGTAGTTCAGTGGAAGAACACCTCCGTCCTAAGGAGGGTGTCGGGAGTTCGAATCTCTCCGAGGGTTTAGCGTTTCAGGATTTGAGTTTTGTTGGCCCTACATGGGCTAATATTTAGACTAATTTATAGCTGAGACTGATCCAGGCACTTGTTCCAAATTGCAGCGCCTTCAGAATGGTCGTTGACTCCTCCAAAAAAACTTTGCATCGCCAAGGGGACGTCAAAATCTGCACTGCGATCCATCTGCCCACGACTTTATCGTTAAAGAGAGAGAGCGATGCACATTGAGAGTACAAATACTTCAAGTCCGTGGGCATTCGTCCAAAGTTTCTCTCGAAGTCTTCAAAGACGGAAGCATTCACCGAGGCGGGTGTTAATGAGTGGTATCGCTCGATGTAGTCGAGCAATGTATCCATGCTGAGACAAGCGCAAGTCATCTGATTATTCTCGCTTCGAAGGTGTCTCAATTCTATCAATTGAACTTCGCCGTCTGCTGCTGGAATGTCAATCGCTGACGGTTTAGAGGTATCTGTCGACAGCCGATCTGAGGATGTCGACAGTGGAAGCGATACTGCTGCTGAACTCGGCGCTTGCGCCAACAATCTTTCCTTGGTTCGCTCATGTGCTGCATCGCGAAAAATTGACTACGCTTTGCTGACGCTATATGCTCAAGTTATGAGAGCAGGAAATAGTTTGGCGATGAGCTTTAAACCCCGCTGGAGAGCCATCTTCCCGTTTACGCCGAAGGAACTCTTGCTGGCAGCTTTCCTGTTATCAGTGATCTCTGCTATTCCATCGGCGCAGGCGTTTCCTTACTCTAAGTACGGTCTTGTCGACAAGACTGGTAAGGAAATTGTTCCATGCCGGTATCGCCGCGCAGAGTACCTTGGGCATGACATCTTCTTGTTTGAGGAGCCACCTTCGTTAGCTGCCGAGTCTCCGGGCTGGCTTTTGTGTGATCGTAATGGTCGGAAAGTTGACATAAAGATTCCAAATGATGGCAATCTGGTCAAATTGTTTTTTCCGAAGAAGGGAAAAGGCGATGATACCAAGCCCGATACCAGGTCAAACGAACGTGCTCTGGTTCAGTTTTATTGCAAGACCGGAAATGGATTGTGTACTCTGAATGGTGTTCCAGTAGTCGATCCAAAATACAGCTACATCGAACCATACGACGATGATCAGCTGCTTCTCTTTACGGGAGAAAGCGAAACCCTTTCCGCCTCTGTTTTTGATCTGAATTTGCTGAAGGTTAAAACCGATATCAGCGACACTCGACTATTCCCGTTTGACGATTTTCGCAGCGGAAACAGACTATGCGGATACAAGCGACTCTCTGGAGAGGTCGCTATCAAGCCGGTTTACAAAGATGCATTCAAGTTTAGTTCACGCGGATTTGCAATAGTGACTCTTGGTGAAAACCAGCATGTGTATATCGATCAAGACAATCGACGTGTGTCTCAGGTGTTCTCGGGAATCAGGGACTGCGAAAATGGATTCGCGATAGTGACCGTTCGCACCAGCGAAGGAAAGCTTCGCAAGGGCGTAATTAATTCTCAACTTAAGTTTGTTTTGGAGCCAACTTTCGAAGACGTCATCCATGTGTACGGCAACCATTTCTCCGTACAAGAACGCAACAATAAGTACAAAACTATCGTCGTCCCAGCGAATACTGCTTCGAAAGTTTTAGAGACGCTGCGCGCACCAGTTGCTGGCTCCTCCAACGTTTTAGTCGTCTCTCATGCGTCCAAATCGCCATCTGGAAATTCGGTCTACTCAATTTTGCGAGAGGGCGGGAATCCGGTAGTGGAGCTGGAAGCGGAGTCCGTATGGTCTGCCTTCGGCCTGGTGTTGCTGAGCCAAAAAGTTCCAGGTCGTAGAGATCGCAAATTCGTAATTGTGGACGAAGGGGGAATAGTAAATGATGGTATTAGCGCAACCCGACTGGAAGTGGTATCACCGGATCGGCTGTTGAAGGCTGAGGACGACACCAATTGGAGTGCGGCGGATTGGAAAAGGTTTCCCCATATGCGACCGCTCCTGTTAGGAGTTCTGCTAAGAAACTACGACCTGATTGGAATGCGACGTGAGGAAATTCACGCCTTACTGGGAAAGCCTGATCATTCAAGTTTAAATGAAACGTACTCGTTGGCTGGGAACGCAATGTGTGGAAATTCGATCAGAAATTTGCAACTCGAGTACCAAAACGATAGATTGAACCGGTGGCGGATAAGCAGACATGGACAGGAGGGTGGCTGGATAACCACCAATGTTGTGCTTTCCGACGACTCAGCAGGATCTTTCTTTTGGTCACGCATGGTTTTTGAAGAGAAAGTGGCGAAACGCGACTGACCCTCTAATACAAAATTCGGTATTAAGGAAGTCGAAGGTTCTCAAGTACTGAGGCTAAGATAGTTAGAACACGTTGAGTAACGTGGACCTAGCCGAGCAACACGCATGTCTACACAAGTATTCCAAAGTATTTTAATGGGGTGGGCCATCGCGTCTGTTTACGTGGCTCTCAACGTGAAGATAACCGATTGCAAGAATTGGTGGGAGAAGCTAGCATTGCTGGCTTTCGGCAGTCCTACGATTGTTCTGATCGTTGTGACTTTTGTGCTTCCATTGATGATCAAGGATGCAGTCTGCAAGAATGCACCGGCATGGAACCGCAGCATGGCCAGACCGCTCTGGCAATGGGCGGCAATCGCCGCTGTGTGTTGCGCATTAGCTGGAACTGTTTTCGGTCTGACTCGATAGTCAGAATTCAGCTTCTACGACTGAAGTTCGATTGGAGTTAACTGGGCGGCGAGATCGAACGCTTCAAACCGGCTCGTATGTTAGTTTCATAACATTCTCGTCTACTTGTTCGCTCGCCTTGAGGCGAAGTGGCGGACGTGGTCCCGCGAAGAAAGGACTTCCTTTGCCGAGCACATAAGGGTGGAGATAGATACGATACTCGTCGATGAGACCAAGATCGGTTAAGCTGCGCGCGAGCACGGGACCTGCGACATCGATCTCGCCTTCGAGTTCATTCTTGAGTCGTCGAAGCTCCGTTTCCATGTCCGCTGAGATGAGAGTAGCGTTCGGACCAACTGCCGTCAGCGAGTTCGATACAACCCATTTGGGTTGCCTTCGCCACACTACTGCGAATTCTCGTTCGTCCTCGTTCCATTCAGGACGCTCATCGTCCCAATAGCGCATCAGCTCGTAAATGCGGCTACCATAAACACTTCCTGTTAAACCTCGTACTTTTTCAACAAAGTGGCGAAAAAGATGCGGGCTAGGCATGAATTCCGTATGGTCGACGTAGCCGTCGAGCGATTGGTTCATGCTGAATACGAATTTCGCCATGTCTGTAAGATCCTGCTTTAGTTTGAACTCCAAATGATATCGTGGTCAGCATGTTTTGGTTTAATAGACGCATGCAAAAACTACTTTTACTTTTAGCGCTCACGTTTCTCCTTCCATTAGCCGCGCACGGGCAGGACTCCGGAGGTGAAAGCGACGATTCGTTCGCGCCTCCGGTTCTTGACGATGGTCCCGCGGTGGTTTCGCAAAGACCGGCTAATCTCTCTGAGCTCGACGACATCGTCAATAGTGCTCTGCAGCAATATTACATTCCGGGCGCATCGCTGGCGGTGGCACACAATGGGAAGTTGGTTTATGCCAAGGGTTTTGGCGTTGCGAATTTGCGTACGCAAGAACCGGTTACGCCGGCGACTTTGTTCAATCTGGCTTCTTGCACAAAAGCCGTTTCAATGTTTGGCGTTCTGAGGTTAGTCGATTCCGGGCGGCTGAACCTTGATACGCCCTTCTATGATGTTATCGGCAGACCCAATCTTGTCCGTGGTATGACCGCAGATCCGCTGGTTGCGCAGATCACGGTGCGGCAATTATTGCATCATTCCGGCGGTTGGAATGACGATTCTGGATTCGCCAAAGCTGGTAGAGAAGTGCAGGCGCTGGCTCCGCAAGGGCTTCCGTATCGTGAAGCGGTGCGCGTATTGCTGGCGACACCATTCGACTATCCTCCGGGAACGCAAGCGAAGTACGCTAATGGTCAGTGGAATTTGATCAAGTACGTGATTGAGTGCGCTGCTCAACAGCCCTACGCGCAGTACATGCAAGAGCAGCTTAGTGCGATTGGCATTCAAGATATGTGTGCGGAATCGCGCGGCATGGTCCCTGGTCAGGCGAGCCGCTATGTGGGCTATCCACCGCACGCGATTGCGGGAGGACAACTTAACGTGCCTTTGATGCCAGACTTTGGAAATTGGATGGCGTCGTCCGTTGATATGGTGAAACTGTTGACTGCGCTCGACGGAAGTCGAACGCGGGGAATTTCTCAGAGTTCTTACGAGCAGATGATTGCGCCGCTTCCACCGCCAATGCAGAGCGATCCTGGCGGCAGTCACTTTGGTCTTGGAATGGACTCGGTGCGCATGACACCACAAGGTGTGACATTCACCAAGAATGGTGGCAAGCCCGGCGTTCATACTCAAATTGTTCACCTTCCTAACAATACTGATTTTTGCATGATGTTTAACGGCGGCTCTTCGCCCGATGGCAGTAAGGTGAATCCTCTTCCACCAACGTTGAAGTCGATCAGGGCTGTGCTGAATAACATCAAAGAATGGCCGGCTGTCGACATGTTTCAGAACTGAATTTGCTGACATGAATTTGCTGGGCTCCTTGCCATTTTGAAAAACGATCTACAGACCGGTTCATGTGATGCACGATGCTAAGACGACACCGTATGTGGTTACGGCTTTGCTCCTTCTAATTTCAGAGAGCAACTGGCCGATGCCTCTCATCTAAGTAGAAAAAGCTAAACCCACGGTGGTATCCCACCTCGTTCTCACGAATTGCACTGCACGCGTGCACAAGCGCGGACATCGAGCGTGGACCCGGACCTGGGTCGCTTTGTCATTTACTTTGTTGATGCAGGTTGACGAGTAAGGGAGAGGGAGAGAAGGGGAAAGGAGGCAGAATCTTTCCCCTCTCAACTCTCAGTCGCACAGTGTGTGGAAAAACTTCGTCGGAGTATTACTACGCCGACATTTTGATTTCGGAAGCCTTTTGATAAGACAGTGCTGCGGAATCATCGTCGGGAGGAACGGAGACAACAGTGCCGTCTAAAGTCGCGAAAGCATCTTCCGAGTCATCATCAGGTTCGTCTTGCGACTCTCCATCTGTTTTCTCTTCTTCACCATCCTCAGAGTTACCAGGCTCATCGTAGTGTGAATCAGAGTTCTCGACTGCAGGACGAGGGGCGGTCTGAACCTCGTCCTGCACCATACCAGCTTCCAAAGGCACGGCGTCGAGTACGGATCCCGTGCTTGCATCACGGGAAATTACTTCGCTTCTTCTTGGCTCGGAATCGGAGGGTCTTTGCCGCGGAGGAAAGGCAAGTTGATTTGCTTGAACTGTAGGGGTGATCCTGCTGTTCCCGTCACGGTCGACCCATTTTTCCATAACGAATTTGCCCGATACGGTCACCTGGTTGCCTTTATGCAGATAGGTGTTGGCTAAGTCTGCAAGCCGGTCCCAGGTCTCCACTTTGTAGTAGTCGGTACGCTTCTCTCTTTTGTTCTTGTCAGTTTTGAAGGAGTTTACCGCTAGCACTAAAGTGGTCTTCTTTTGCCCGTTATTCAAATTGAATAGCTCGGGCTCTTTCGCTAGGTTTCCCACAATTGAAATAGTCGCGAGACTCATGTCTTACCTCCTGGCGATAGCGCCTCTGGGTTTGAATTACATTTGGTTCAATTGGGGAGATGCGAACATCATAAACACCATACAAGCGTATGTCAACATACGGACGTCTGGTAATTTGGTTTATTTTGAAAAATCTCGAAAAGAGCGCTGGGCAGCTGCTTTCGGTTTCGCTCTTGCATATAAGGGATGAAAATTAGATCTAGACATTAAGCTGATAAGAAGATCCTCTACATCAATTGCCCGGGAGACAGGCCGTTCGGGGTATGTTGTTTGTGGACTACGGACCTGGAGTTGTTCCTTTTGTGACGCCTGCCGAGCGCGATTTTTACGGTGAATTTGAGTGGCTTCAACCGCTTGCTGAGGGCGGTATGGGAACCGTTTACCTGGCCGAGGCAAAGCAACATAACAATGCCAGATGCGTTATTAAACAGTTGCGCAGCGATCCGAATAGATCGGAAGAGGAGCTTGAAGAGGCTCGCAGACTGTTTCTTCGTGAAGTCGAGATTTTGCGCAACCTCGATCACGCAGGCATTGTGCCGTTTAGAGACTGGCATGTCACCAATGATGGACGCTACTTCCTGGTGATGGACTACATCACGGGCAATAATCTTGAAACCACGATTCAAAGTTACGGTCCATTCAACGAGGATGACGCGGTCAAAGTCGGCATTCAGATTTGCGAAGTTTTGGAATATCTGCACGAAGACCAGTCGCCTGAGAAACCGTCGATTATCTATCGCGACTTGAAGCCGAGCAATCTCATGCTCACGCCCGAGGGGCAGGTTATTTTCATCGACTTCGGTATTGCTCGGGTGCTTATGCCGTCCACCACCGCCACTCGTGTTGTCACTGCCGGCTATTCTCCGCCGGAGCAGTATTTCGGCAAACCCGAGGTCAGAAGCGATTTGTATGCGCTGGGAGCGACGCTTGCGCACCTTGTTACCGGCGTTCGTCCCAGACCTTTGATTACAAGTGTTCCAAGTCAGCAAGGCGCGGACATCAACGAGACTTTTGATGCGTTGATATCTTCGCTAACGGCGCACAGTCCATCGGAGCGACCTCCAAATGCGCGGGCTGTGCGACACACGCTCTACAAAATCTATCAGAGTATACATCCTGATTTTGAAATTCCCGATGAAGTGTTTGATGCGCCCGCTGAGAACCACGAGGATCAGTTTGTCAGTCAAAAGATTATGAGGACTGGTTTAAAGGCTGCGGAGTCGGCGTCTAAAAGCTTGCCGTCACAGCGCGGTCCCGAGGCTCAAGTCTTCACTGACGATGAAGTCCCAAGCTCGATTTCCAAGATATTCGAGAACGTCAGCAAGCAGAGGCAATCGAATCAACGGATGCCGAAGTATTATGATGCTGGAGAAGGTGATACTACGCATGGTGCACCTGAAAAGGTGGCAACAAAGGAAAGCTTATCAACTACAAGAAGTTTGAAAGACACGATGTCTCATCATGATGAAGGATCTGTCTGGCAGCGGCTCGTTCGATGGATAACCGGTAGAGGTTAAAGGTCGTCTCTCATGAAACCGCGTGAAAATCCGTTTTCCACTGAGAGAGTATCCGAACTTCGTTATCGCCTTGATGGCACATGTGGTGCGCTTTTGGAAAGACTGCACGCGCTCGGTGCACGAGCGTCCATCGTCGGACAGCATGGGAATGGCAAGACCACATTGGTAGAGGACCTTGAGCAGTATCTCCATGCGCGCGGTTTCACTGTAATGCGTCTACTGGTCAATCAGGCTTTTTCTTTTATTCCTCACGCGTTCTGGCACAGTAACACGAAAGGTGTCTATGTTTTGCTTGACGGGAAGGAGCGTTTGCCGTGGTTTGTCTGGATTGCTTTTCAATTTAAATGTCGAGACGCGGCAGGCATCGTGATAGTGGAGCATGAGCCGGGACGCTGGCCGATCCTGCATGAGTGCAAAACCACTTTTCCTTTGTTCGAGAGCCTCATAGATCAGATGTTGAATACCGAGCATAAAGCGAGACTGCCAGCCGGTTTTCTCGAGCAATTGTTTTCCCGTCACGGTGGAAACGTTAGGGACTGCATGCGCGAACTCTACGACTTTTTCGCCGACTTGCCTCTCAACGAGGTTTGCCCATGATAGAAGATGAGCTTCGCAAGCTGAAAGCGTTGCCGCGGGAAGAACTACGAGCTCGTTTTTTTCCTGTTGAACGAATGGTTTCAATTCTCATTCCGCTAATATTTTTAGGTTTCACTCTGGTCCTAATTTGGGATTTCGGTGAGTTCCGCTGGTTCATAATTATCCCGGCTATGCTGATAACCTTGAAAGGTATAAAGGCGTCATGGAATGCCGTTTCTCCAGCCACTGTGGGCGGTATCGAGCGTCGCTCGGGAATCCCGGGCTATGCGGGTAGTGGCAACCTCACTGAGGCGAGACAGGAACTGGATCCTCTCAGATTGAAGGATGGTAACTGGGGGGTCGCACTCAAGTCTCGTCCGCGCGTCGGAGGCTTCCTGATCTTTGGAACTTTATTTAGTGCCATGTGGATCTTCGGGACCGCCCACGCGCTTTCTGTGGATCTGTCTCTCGGTATGATTCTCGCGTTTGTCGGTTTATTGCCTGTCGTGCCGACGCTGTACTACTGGCTCAAGGCGATAGGACCCAGAGTGCGCATCACGGTTCCATCTAACGTTATTCCGTTGGGTAGTGCCCTTCAGGTTCGCTGGACGACCAGCGGCATAGGTCAGATGTCGAATATGCAGATCACTCTGGTCGGTAAGGAACGAACACGTTACACGCGCGGTACGACAACCTATACCGATGATTCTGTGCTTGGCGAATTCTCCATCATGTACACCGAGGAACAGAAGAAGATCCGCGAGGGCAAGACTTCGATCGATATTCCGACTCTTGCGATGCACACGTTCGAAGCTGGTTCGAATTCAATCTTCTGGGAGATGAAGGTTGAGGGTGTTGTGCCGTTTTGGCCGGACACAAATGACAGTTATCCGATCATTCTGGTACCGCCGGAGGTGCCCAATGATTGAAGTCACGCTTGATGAAAATAAGCATAATTACCTGCCCGGTGAGGTAGTGCGAGGTACTGTCGAGTGGCAATTCGAGCGTGATGTTAGGGCTATAGAGATTCGCTTGATCTGGAAGACTACTGGAAAAGGCGATTCTGACACGGGCATGGTTGATTCGATTGTCATTGAAAAACCTGGCGGTTACAGAAAAACTCCTTTCGAGTTACGCTTTCCAGCTGGTCCGTATAGTTTTTCAGGGAAGCTAATTTCGATCTATTGGCGTCTGGAAGTCGTCACCAATCCCACCACTGATACGGTGGTGCGTAGTCTGGCGATGTCGCCGACCGGTCGCGAAATTGGCGCCGACGATTGGAAGATGCCGCAGACCGGTGGGTATCTTCAGCAGTAACTTAGAATCGAAACCGCTTGGAGAGGTGAAACTGCTAGCAGGAGAGGTGAAACTGCTGGCTGGAATTACTTCAGCAGCGCGTGAAAACCGATTTCGCGGACCAAAACTGCTTTTTTCTGTTTGTTGTAAATCGCTCGTTCGATCATTGTCGAGATAAGGTCGGTAAAGAGAACCGAAGGTTTTGAGTTGGACCACAAGTAATATGCCAGCGAACCTGGCAGCGGATTGATTTCGTTGAAGTAGAGATTATTGGTGTTCAAATCGAGCATGAAATCGATGCGGGCAACGCCGCCGCAGCCGAGATATCGGAACGCATTTTTAGCGTGGTCTTGCGCACCGTTTTTGATCACAGGATCTAGATCGGTCGGGTCGATGACGCGGCTCAATCCTGCCATTCCCTGCGCTATTTGACCGCCTTTCTTGCCTCCGGATCTGATGTATTTGTCCTCGTAAGTCAGCTCTTCGCCGGCTTGGGATACCGGAATTTCGACGACGGATACTTTAGGCTCCACATCGTCCATTATGGAGACGTTGATTTCAAGCTTGTTGTCCAGGCATGGTTCAACGAGTATCTGATGATCGTATTTGAACGCCTGTAGCATCGCCGAGTCGAGAGAGGCATTATCAGTGGCTTTCGCGATACCAATACTGGAACCGAGATTTGCCGGTTTGATAAACAGGGGAAACTTATCGAATCCTGGTGTGGACAAAACCTTGTCACGCAATGCGGTGAGGTCCGCGCCCGCGCCCATGCTGTCGCGTGAAAGAAGCACGGATGGCAGGACTGGAATGCCGTGGCTCTCCAGAAACTTCTTGCAGTGATATTTACTCATCGAAATGGCTGATGATAGCAAGTCGCTGCCTGTGTATGTCACATCAGCCAGTTCCAAAAGACCCTGTATGCACCCGTCTTCACCGAACGAGCCGTGGAAACTCGGGAACCAGATATCGACCGGAATTACTTCTTCCGCGTCGTCTTTCTTTGCGCCGCCACCGAAGAGCGAGAAGCCGCCTTTCTTTGCTGCCTTCGAACCAAGCACTGTCAGACCGCCGACGCCTGGCACCGGCAATAGTGTCACTTCCTGTGCTTCGCTCAAAGTGCCGGGCATGCCCTTGTAGAACTCGCGTTTCATAAGCGCATCGCCTGTGTACCACTTCCCTGAAGGTGCGATGTAGACAGGGATGGCGCGATATTTGACCACGTCCATCGCTTCGATGACTTGTAGCGCTGTGATGATTGAGATTTCGTGTTCTGTAGAGCGCCCGCCGAACATTACAGCTACTGTCTTTTTGCCCATGTTACCGTTGGTCATCGTTCTGTCCTTTCATTGTGAGCCGTAAAACCGCTTTTCATCACGTTCTCATTAGAACGAGACCGGTCCCTCGTAGAGATCGCCCAGGTCGTTTTCAATTAAAACCACGTCGCCGTCCTGGCAGAAAGTAGACAGATACGTCAACGCCGTATGCATGTCATCGAAGTTCTGGCACTTCTGCGTATCGAGACCGCCGGCTATCAGACCATCCGTCAGTGCCTTCCGATTAGTGTCCCCGACGACAAGCACGAGGTCGCAAATCCCAGCCGCCTTTTCAGCAGCTTTTTTGTTTTCCATCTCTTGTCTGTCTCCCAGCTCGATCATGCCTGGAGTTACAAGAATTTTTCGACCGCCGGACACTTGTCCAAGAACATCCAGTGCCGCTGCGAAACCTATTGGATTGGAGTTGTACGCGTCGTTCAAACGCAATACCTCACCAGGCGAAGGCGCTGCGCCATTGCCGTTTTCCTTCACCTTGAGGGTGCTGATGGGAACCTTGACCGGCTCTAGACGGTTTTTCTCGGTCCGGACATTCCTCATGGCGGATATCACCGTCTGTGGTGCTATGCCTAGGGCGCATGCCAGTGTGAAAGATGCAAGAGCATTCGATAGAAGTGGTTTCCCAAGGAGCTGAGTAAAGCCTTCGTATACTTCGCCCTTGTAGCGAATTTTGAAATTCGAGCCCTTGTCGTTAGCGGTGACATCGTAAATCATGGCGTCGAGCGGACCGTTGCTTTCGTCCCAGCCATAATGCAGGACCGTTTTCTTCGGATTCTCTTTGGCAATTCTGCGGCAGTTGATGTCGTCGCCGTTTACTACCAGGATACCGTCCTCGGGAACCGCCTGGGCAAGTTCTGACTTGGCTTTCAACACAGAGTCTTGCCCGCCGAACCGTTCTAAGTGCATGATGCCAATCGCCGTAATAATGGCGGCGTTTGGCGGAGTGAGTGTGCACATTCGCCGAATCGAGCCCATGTAATAAGCACCCATCTCGATGACCGCATACTTATGAATCGGTTGGAGCTTCTCTCGTATTTCTCGGGTAACTCCCATGTAACTGTTGATGCTTCCCGGCGGCACGAAAGTGGGCGCTACAGAGCTGAGAATCTCGCGCAAGATAACTTTCGTGCTGGTCTTTCCGTAACTGCCTGTGATACCAATAACCGTCGGATTGTATTTCTTGAGAAGAGCGCGCGCCTCGTTTGCGAAACCTTCCTGCAGGCTGGTTTCATAGGGTTGCAGCATCGAGTTCGCGATTACGAGAAAGAGCGGCTGTGAGCGTATGAGCAGAACCTGGTTGAGCCAGAAAGCGAGCAACACAATGCCCGCCCCCTGCGGCAAAGCCAGTTGATACATGACGACACTGGCTGCTGCGAGTGCCACCACATAGAGCGCGGCAGCCAGATTGAAAATTCGCTTCGCGCGAGCGGTCATGTTCAGCTTGATTTTTCCTGTTTTTCTTGGATCTTCTTCGCGCAAAGCGATCACAACGATAGCTATGAGCGCGACAACAGAAGCTCCCAGGACAACGGCGAAAAAATCTTTGGCGAGAATGGCTATCAGAAGCATGATTACGCAGGGAATAGAAC
>Ga0075012_10005061_pt1 | contig 12143 bp, 12 predicted proteins | sample All_14_2_FD_71474 | JGI IMG/M metagenome (GOLD analysis project Ga0075012, IMG submission 71474) | Freshwater microbial communities in response to fracking from Pennsylvania, USA - Allegheny Zone_MetaG_DW_15 | ecosystem: Environmental > Aquatic > Deep subsurface > Groundwater > Drilled...
GGGCTGGTGCGGCGGTCATCGTGTTCAGGCGGCCAGCACGTTGGGCCGGTCAGCACCAAGGCGGTCTGACTGGGCGTGGATCGCCTCAGCCGCCGCCAGGCCCGATTGCAGGCCGTCTTCATGGAACCCGAAGCCCGTCCAGGCGCCGCAGAACCAGCTGCGCTGCCGGCCTTGCAGCGCACCGAGGTGGCTTTGCGCCGCGATGGCCGCGCGGTCGAAGACTGGGTGGCTGTAGTGCCAGCGGCCCAGCACCGTCTCGGCACGGGGCGGGTGCACCGGGTTGAGCGAGACGATCACGTCTTGCTGGAAAGGCAGGGGCTGCAGCAGGTTCAGCCAGTAGTGCAGGCACACCGCATGGCCTTCGGCCGTGGTTTCATGGGCCTGCTCGTAGTTCCAGGCTGCCCAGGCGCGGCGTTGCGGGGGCAGCAGCGCCGTGTCGGTGTGCAGCACCGCTTGGTTGGGGTGATAGCTGATGGCGCCCAGCACGGCGCGTTCATCGGCGCTGGCGTCGGCGCCGAGCAGGCGCAGCGCTTGGTCGCTGTGGCAGGCGAAGACGACGGCATCAACGCGTGCTTCTTCACCGTCATTGAATTGCAGATCGACGCCGAGCAGGTGCCGTCGTACCGCCTGCACCGGCGTGTTCAGGCGCGCATCGGGCAGCGTGGCAATGATGCGGTCCACATAGTTCGCCGCGCCGCCGCGCACGGTGTACCAGGGCGGCTGCCCGGTCATCTGCAGCAGGCCGTGGTTGTCGCAGAAGCGGATCATCGTGGCCATCGGGAAGGCCATCATTTGTTCGGTGGGGCAAGACCAGATGCAGGCCACCATCGGCAGGAAATAGCCGTCGCGAAAGGTGGTGTCGAAGTCGTGCTGGTCGAGGAACTCGCCCACGGTGACGGCCAGGGCGTTGTGCTCATGGCCGCGCGCCATCTGGGTGGCCAGACGGTTGAAGCGCCGCACCTCGCTGAGCATGCGCCAGAAGCGCGGGCGCACCAGGTTGCTGCGCTGGGCGAAGACACCGTTCAGATCGCGCCCGCTCCACACCAGGCCTGTGCGGGACTGCACCGAGAACGACATGTCCGATGCCGCCGTGGCGACGCCCAGGGTGTCGAACAGCCGCACCAAGCCCGGGTAGGTGCGGTGGTTGAAGACCAGGAACCCGGTGTCGACGCCATGGGTGACTGGCTGGCCTGACGGGCTCGGTAGCGTGACGGGGACGGTGTGGGTATGGCCGCCGAAGTAGTCGCCAGCCTCGAACAGGGTGACGGCGTGATGCCCGGTCTGTTGCAGTCGCCATGCGGCTGCCAACCCGGCGATGCCTGCGCCGATCACGGCCACGCGGGCCATCAACCAGCCCTCCGGTGCCGCGCCGGGGCGGGCTTTTGGTGGCATGAGGAAGCGGCTGTGCAGCGCCGCAGGACGAAACAGGGAGGGAGGGAGGAGGAGGAGAACCGCCCTGGGTGGACTGCCGGGTGACCCGGCAGGCTGCACAGCCGAAAAGGAACCGGGGTCAAACCGCCAGCGTGGCCGCATCTGCGAGCCCACCGCCAACGGGATGGCCGTTTTGATGCTACTGCGAGTGGGAGCGGATTGGCAGCGGGAAGTTCCATGAGCGCGTCAACGGTGGGGTGGAGGCAACACTCGCGTTGAGGCGCCCTGCCGATCTGGAGTCGGGCGTTTGTCTAAGACAAGCCCTTGAGCTGATCGTAGGCGGGATTGGTCGACACTGCAAGTATTTGTCTAGGACAGAATGATGTTTTGTCGAGCTACACTGGTTGGGCGGCGGTGTGCGCCGTGCCCTGTTCTCCCTTTTTTCCGCCTGGATGCCATGACAACGTCTGAAACGCCTGTGTGCCTGAGCATCGCGGCGGTTGAGCGCGACACCGGCCTGGGCAAGGACACCTTGCGGGTGTGGGAGCGCCGCTACGGCTTTCCGCAGCCGACGCGGGATGCGCAGGGCGAGCGGCTCTACCCGATGGCGCAGGTCGAGCAGCTGCGCCACATCCGCCGCTTGATGGATGCCGGCCACCGGCCGGGGCGCATCGTCGGGTTGGGGCTGAGCGAGCTGGTGGCGATGTCGCGGCAGACCTCGCCTCGTGCGGCCGGCGAGCCCGAGCCATCAGATGACGACCTGCTGGCGCTGCTGGCCCTGGTGCGGGCGCATGAGCCGGCGGGCCTGCGGGCAGCCTGCGCGCAGGCGCTGATGCAGCAGGGATTAGCGCGCTTCGTGTTGCGCACGGCGGTGCCGTTGTGTGTGGCGGTGGGCGATGCCTGGGCCCGGGGCGAGCTGGCGGTGTTTGAAGAGCACCTGTGCAGTGAGGCGCTGGAGACGGTGCTGCGCTCGGCGCTGGGCGGCGTCGGTGATCCGCCCAGCCAGGCTCGCCCGCGGGTGTTGCTCACCACCTTGCCGAGCGAGCAGCACGGCCTGGCGGTGTTGATGGCCCAGGCGCTTTTTGCGGCGCATGGGGCGCGCTGCGTGAGCCTGGGCACGCAACTGCCGTTGACCGACATCGTCCGGGCGGCCCACGCCCACCAGAGCGACATCGTGGCGCTGAGCTTCTCGGCCGCCCATCCGGTGCAGCAGGTGCTCGACGGGTTGACCGAGCTGCGCGCCCTGTTGCCCGCACCCTGCGCCGTGTGGGCGGGTTGCCCCACGCCCGCGGTCAGGCGCAGGGGGGTGTCGGCCGTGACCATCTTCGATCGGTTGGACGACATCGCGTTGGCGCTGCAGACCTGGCGAGCGGCGCAGGGCGGCTGATCCGGGGCCGGGGCAGGGGGCTCGGTTCGAATAATTCCAACAGTCGCGTCAGGGTCGATGAACCCCTGGGCCGTCCAGGGTTCGTATGCTGCAGCGCTTCCACCACTCGCCCCCTGCGCATGACTTCTTCATCGCTCCCCGCCGCTGAACGCTACAACGCGCTGGCCCGCGGTCTGCACTGGTTGCTGGGGCTGGGCATCGTGGCCATGCTCGCGCTGGGCCTGTACATGCATGAGTTGCCGTTCTCGCCGCAGCGCCTGAAGCTCTACAACTGGCACAAGTGGGCCGGAGTCACGATCCTGCTGCTGTCGGGCCTGCGATTGCTGTGGCGCTGGTGGCGCAGGCCGCCGCCGCTGCCGCTACCGGTGGTGCAGGCCATGCCGGCCTGGCAGCACAAGGCGCATGTGGGCACGCATGTGTTGATGTACCTGCTGTTTTTTGCCGTGCCGCTGAGCGGCTGGGCTTACAGCTCGGCTGCCGGGTTCCCGATCGTCTGGTTCGGCGTGTTGCCGCTGCCCGACTGGGTCCCGGTGAGCAAGCCGCTGGCCGATGTGCTCAAGGAGGCGCATGAGGTGCTGAGCCTGTCGCTCGGGGGGCTGGTGGTGCTGCATGTGGCCGCGGTCGTCAAGCATCAATGGCTCGACCGCGACGGCCTGCTCGACCGCATGCTGCCGGCCCGTCGCTGAGCACCGAGCCCTGTCCACGCGTTCGTGGTGCCGCCGCCCAGCGGGGGGTCCACGTTGACTGACTCTTCACCTGCTGCTTGCCATGACCCAATCTCTCACCCGTGTCACCCTTGTCACCCGTGTGGCCCGCACCGTGTCTTGCGCGCTGCTGTTGTGGCCGCTGGCTACTGTGCAGGCCCAGACGCCCCAAAAGCTGGACCTCGCCAAAAGCGAAGTGGCCTTCACCAGCAAGCAGATGGGCGTGCCGGTGAACGGCAAGTTCCAGCGTTTCGATGCCCAGGTAGCGTTTGATCCGCAGCACGCCGAGGCGTCCAAGGCCACCATCACCATCGAGCTGGCCAGTGCCACGATGGGGGTGCCGGAATCGGACGCCGAACTGCCCAAGGCCGCTTGGTTCAACGCGGTCAAGTTCCCGCAGGCGCGCTTCGTCTCCAGCGCCGTGAAGTCGCTGGGCGAGGGCCGCTACCAGGCCACCGGACGGCTGACGATCAAGGGCAGCAGCCAGGACATCGCCGTGCCGTTCACCGTCAAGCAGACCGGCGCCAACACCGAGGCCACCGGGTCGTTCACCATCAAGCGGCTTGATTTCAAGATCGGCGAAGGCGAATGGGCTGACACGTCGATGGTGGCCAACGATGTGCAGGTGCGCTTCAAGTTCAACCTCGTGCGCTGAGCCTCTGGCCGGCGCGCTCTTTCACCCGTCCCCCGTCCCCTCCCTCAAGGAACCCAGATGAACTTCAACAAAGCCCTGATGACCGCACTTGGCGCTGCCGCGCTGACGCTGGCTGCCGCACCGAGCCAGGCCGCGACCTACGCGATCGAGCCATTGCACAGCTATGTCACCTGGGAAGCCATGCACTTCGGTACCTCCACCAACCGCGGCCGCTTCGACAAGAAGGAAGGCACGGTGGAGTTCGATGCCAAGGCCAAGACGGGCAAGGTTGCCGTCACCATCGATATGGCGTCCATCAACACGGGTTCGGAGATGTTCAACGGCCACCTGAAGGGTGAGAACTTCTTCAAGGCGGCGGCTTTCCCGACGGCCAAGTTCGAGGGTGACAAGTTCACCTACGCGGGTGACAAGGTGAGCGAAGTGGCCGGGCAGCTCACCCTGCTGGGCAAGACGAACCCCGTGACCCTCAAGGCCACCAACTTCAACTGCTACCAGAACCCGATGCTCAAGCGCGAAGTGTGCGGTGGTGACTTCACCACCACGATCAAGCGCAGCGAGTACGGCATGACCTACGGCCTGCCCGGCATCCCGGACGACATCCGCCTGGTGATCCAGGTCGAAGCGGTCAAGCAATAAGGGAGTACCGATGCTGGCATCGGGGCGGGGATGCCAAGCATCCTCACCCGATGGCGCGGCCGGGCTAGCCCTGAGGAGCCGTGCGGCCGATGCGGGCCACGCTGCGGATGGAAAGCCCCACCAACAACAGCGGCGTGCAGGCCAAGGCCAGGAGCGCGCCAGCGATTGCGCCGAGCAGCACCGCCGGCGCAGCCAATGCCACCAACAGCAAACGGATCAAACCGGGTACCGACATCAGGCGACGAAGATCGTCTTGAGCGTGAGCTCGCATGGCGCATCATCATTAGTGAGCGAGCCCTCACCATACCCGCTCATTCGGGGGGTGATGTAAGGGAAACACCGGCTTACCCGTTGTTTTTTTCACTTTTGGGCCCAACTCGCTACACCCGTCACACCACCTGACAGATGTGCCGTCGCTGTTGCAGCGCTCACTCCTCGAAGGGCAGGCCCACGTAGTTCTCGGCCAGCGAGGTTGCCGCGGCGGTGGAGGTGGTGAGGTAGTCCAGTTCCGCCTGCTGGACCTTGAAGCCGAAGCCGCCGCTGTCAGGAAACTTGTGCAGCAGGCTGGTCATGTGCCAGCTGAAGCGCTCGGCCTTCCAGACGCGGCGCAGCGCTTTGCGCGAGTAGTCGCTGATGCCGGCTTCTGTGTGCTCTTGGTAGAACTCGATCAGCGCGCGCGACAGGTAGCGGACATCGGCGGCGGCCAGGTTCAGGCCCTTGGCGCCGGTGGGCGGCACGATGTGGGCGGCGTCGCCGGCCAGGAACAGGCGGCCAAAGCGCATCGGCTCGGCCACGAAGCTGCGCAGGGGCGCGATGCTCTTTTCGATGGACGGGCCGGTGACCAGGTTCGCGGCGGCCTCGGGGTCCAGCCGGCGGCGCAGCTCATCCCAGAAAGCCGCGTCGCTCCATTGCTCAACGGTATCGGTCAGCGGCACTTGCACGTAGTGGCGGCTGCGGGTGTGGCTGCGCATGCTGCACAACGCGAAACCGCGCTCGTGGTTGGAGTAGATCAGCTCGTCGGACACCGGCGGCGTGTCGGCCAGGATGCCCAGCCAGCCGAACGGGTAGACCCGCTCGAAGGTCTCGATGGCGCCGGCCGGCACGCTGGCCCGGCACACGCCGTGGAAGCCGTCGCAGCCTGCGATGAAGTCGCAGACCAGCTCGTGCTCGACACCGTCCTTTTTGTAGCGCACGCGCGGCTGCCTCGTGTCGAAGTCGTGCACGCTGACGTCTTGCGCTTCATAGACGGTGGGCAGGCCGGCGGCGGCGCGTGCGTCCATCAGGTCGCGGGTGATCTCGGTCTGGCCGTACACCATCACCGCCTTGCCACCGGTCAGGCCATGCAGGTCGATGCGGTGACGCTGGCCGCCGAAGCACAGCTCGATGCCGTGGTGCACGATGCCTTCGCGGTGCATGCGGTCGCTCACGCCGGCCTCGTCCAGCAGGTCTTGGCAGATCTGTTCGATGATGCCGGCCCGGATGCGGCCCAGCACGTACTCGCCGCTCTGGCGCTCGATGGTGACGGCGTCGATGCCGGCGCGGTGCAGCAGCTGGCCGAGCAGCAGCCCCGAGGGGCCGGCGCCGATGATGGCGACCTGGGTGCGTTGAGGGGTCATGACGGGAATCTCCGAGTGGCGCGGGTGGCGATGGTGAAAAGGGTCAGAGCAGCTGTGCCAGCTGCGCCTGGGCCTGCAGCAGCACAGGCAGGCAGCGCTCGCGCAGGTCGTCGAGCGTCAGCCGGGCCGCGTGGGCGCTGACGTTCATCGCGGCCACGGTGTCGCCGCGGTAGTTCTTCAAGGGCACCGAGATCGTGCGCAGGCCGATCTCCAGTTCTTGGTCGATGGTGGCGTAGCCTTGGGTGCGCACGCGCAGCACCGCGTCGTGCACTTGGGCCACATGCATCTGCGTGTAGGTGGTGCGGGCCTGCAGGGGGTGCGTGGCGAGCCAGTGATCCAGGTCGTCATCGGACAGCGCGGCCAGCAGCACGCGGCCGTTGGCCGAGCAATGCGCCGGCACGCGCGTGCCGGGCTGCAGCGTCGTGGAGACCACACGGCCCACGGTGACGGCGGCGATGCTGATCACGTCACCCCCATCGAGCACGCCCACCGAGCTCGCTTCCTGCATTGCCAGTGCGATGTTCTGCAGCTGTGGCTGGATCACCCGGGGCAGCCGCGCCGAGCGCATGTAGGACTGGCCCAGCCGCAGCACCCGGGGGGTGAGCGCGAAGAGCTTGCCATCCTGGTGCACGAAGCCCAGCTGGGTGAGTGTGAGCAGGTAGCGGCGTGCGGCGGCGCGGGTGAGCCCGGTGCGCGCGGCCACCTCGCTGATGGACAGCCGCGGGCGGTCCTGGTCGAACGCCTCGATCACCGTCAGCCCGTTGGCCAGGCCCGCGACCACGTCCCGCGGCGAGATGCCGGGGTCGGTGAGCGGGGTGTCGTGGTGGGCGTCAGGGAAGCTCATGGTGTCTTGGGATGTCTGTAGCTGTGCGGTTCACGCACAACAAGCGTTGAGCAGCACAGGCAGGGTTGCGATGGTTTGTGCTGCATCAAGACGAGGTCGAGCGTAGCCATCGGGTGCCCTGCCCGCAATCAAGGGGCGGTGCCGCGTGAGCGGCGTGCGCACGTATGATCCAGTTTGTGCGTCTGTCGCACAAACGTGGGATCCCTTGGTGGCCCGTTGCGAGGCCGGCGGCGGTGGGATTGGGGGCACGCGCCATGAGGCGTTGCGAGGCCGGGCATCATGGGCCGTGTGTCCTGAACCTTGGAGCTCCCGCCCGATGCCGCGTCACCCCTTGAGAACCCGAGCGCCGGATGGCTGGCTCGCCAGGTTGGCCCTGGTGCTGTGGATGCCCGGTGCGGCGGCTGCGGCGTCCGACGTGGCGCAGGCTGACTGGTTGCGCTGCCGCCAGCTGGTGGATGCGCGCGAACGGCTGAGCTGTTTCGACCGTGTGGCTGAGCGCCTGCCAGTGCCGGCGGAGGTGACTGACCCGGCGTCACCGGCACCCGGCGGCGCGACGGCCACGGTGCCGGCACTGCAGCCGGCCGAGCAGCTGGGGCTGCTCAGCCGCCGCGGCATCTGGTCCACCCTGTGGGAGCTGGAGCCGGCCGACAAACACGGCACGTTCACCTTCAAGACCTACCGGCCCAACTTCATCCTGCCGCTGAACTGGACCAGCCGCATCAACCAGTCTCCCAGCTCACCCACGCGGACGGGTGCGACCGACCTGCCGCACTACCAGCGGGCCGAGGTGAAGATGCAGCTGTCGGTGCGCACCAAGCTGATCCAGGATGCCGGCTTTCCTGATGGCGACCTGTGGTTCGGCTACACCCAGCAGTCGCAGTGGCAGTTGTGGAACAAGGGCGAGTCCTCGCCGTTTCGCAACACCGACCACGAAGCCGAGCTGATCTACGTGGCCCCGGTGGCGCAGCGCTGGCAGTCGATCCTGCCTGGCGGCTGGCTGTGGAAGTTGGCGCAGGTGGGGTTGGCGCACCAGTCGAATGGGCAGGTGGAAAGCCTGTCTCGAAGCTGGAACCGGGTCTACCTTGGGGTGGCGGCGGAACGAGGCCCCTGGTCGTTGCAGGCGCATTGGCACCATCGACTCCAGGAAGACCCCGCTCAGGATGACAACCCCGACCTCACCCGCTACCTGGGCCAGGGCGACGTCTCGCTGGGCTGGTTCCCCGGCCGTGCGACGGTGCAGCTGCAGTGGCGGCCGGTGTTCGGCCAGCTGGAACGCGGTTCATGGCAGGTGAATGCCACCTACCCGGTGCGCGCCGAGCAGCCGCAGGGCCTGCGCTGGTACGCGCAGTGGTTCACCGGCTACGGCGCCTCGCTGCTGGACTACAACCTGCGCCAGACCAGCATCGGCCTGGGCGTGAGCCTGTTCGAGTTCTGATGCTCCCCCACGATGCACGAGGCTGTTGACCCCCGGCAGGTGCCGTGGATCCGGCTTTGCCGGTCCGCCGGTGCTGCCCCTTGAGGGGGCGCGCAGCGCGTAGGGGGTGGTTCGTTCTAGTGGGCAGCCACGCCGAGCCACTGATCCAGCGGCGAAGGATCGGCCAGCAGGGCCTCGCTGGTGGCGCGCAGGGCGATGCCGCCGCGGTCGAGCACCACCGCCTCGTCGGTGATGGCCAGCACCATGTGCGGATGCTGCTCGACGACGATCGCCGAGAGCCCTTCATCGCGCACGACGCGGCGAATGGCCTGCAGCAGCTCTTCCACGATGATGGGCGCCAGGCCTTCGAGTGGCTCGTCCAGCAGCAGTAGCGAAGGGTTGAGCACCAGGGCGCGGCCCACGGCCAGCATCTGCTGCTCGCCGCCGGAGAGCTGCGTGCCCAGGTTCTTCTTGCGCTCGGCCAGGCGCGGGAAGAGCTGGAACACACGCTGTGGGTTCCAGGCGCCGGGGCGCGCCACGGCGGTGAGGTTCTCTTCCACCGTGAGCGACTTGAAGATATTGCGCTCCTGGGGCACCCAGCCGATGCCGGCGGCGGCGCGCTCATAAGACGGTAGCGCCTGGATCTCGCGTCCACCCAGGCGGATGCGCCCGGCGTGCCGCTGGGTGGCGCCCACCAGCGTGTTGATCAACGTGGTTTTGCCCGTGCCATTGCGTCCGAGCAGCGCGAGTGAGCGCCCGACGCCCAGCGTGAGGTCGATGTCGGTCAGCACCACGGCGTCGCCGTAGCCGCAGCGCAGGCCTTCGATGGCGAGCAGGGTGTCAGTCCCGCCCGGCCGCCCGAAGGGACTGACGCGCCCCTCGGGGGCCGCGAACGCAGTGAGCTTGGGGCCGTTCATTGCTTCAGCCATGGACGGCCTCCTGGGATGCGTGGGCGGTGCCAGCGAGCGAATCACCGAGGTACACCGCCTTGACTTGCGGATCGGCGGCGATCTGCTCGGGCGTGCCCTCGGTGAGCACGGTGCCATTGACCAGCACGGTCATGCGCTTGGCGAAGCTGAAGACCAGGTCCATGTCGTGTTCGATCAGCACCACTGAAACGTCGTCGGGCAGCGCGGCCACGGTGTCCAGGATGTCCTGCCGCTCGCCGGCCGGCACGCCCGCGGCGGGCTCGTCCAGCAGCAGCACCTGCGGCTTCAGTGCCACGGCCAGGCCGATTTCGAGCAGCCGGCGCTTGCCGTAGGGCAGCTCGTGGGTGGAGCGCTCGGCAAAGTCTTCAAGGCGAAACTGGGCCAGCAGCGCGGCGCATTCGCGCGCCGTGGCCAGATCACCACCAAGCGGGCGCCACCAACGGTGGGCGGTGCCGGTGCGGCTGGCCACGGCCAGGGCCAGGCTCTGTAGGGGGCTCATCGTCATGAAGAGCTGGTTGATCTGGAAGGTGCGCACCAGGCCGCGGGCCACGCGTTGGTTGGGCGACAGGCGGGTGATGTCCTGCCCGCTCAGCACGATGCGGCCTTCGCTGGGCGTGAGCACGCCGGTGAGTTGGTTGATCAGCGTGGTCTTGCCGGCGCCGTTGGGGCCGATCAGGGCGTGGCGGGCACCGCGCTCGATGCTGAGCGAGACGTTGTTGGTGGCGGTGATGCCGCCGAAGCGCATCACCAGGCCATGGGTTTGCAGCACGACCTGACTCATCGCTGGCCTCCCCGCTTGAACCACTGGCGTGGCGAGAACATGCGCTCGCGGCCCACCAGCATCAACACCACCAGGATCAGGCCGATCCAGAACGTCCAGTACTGCGGCGTGAAGGCCGAGATCACGTCATGCATCACCTTGAAGGCGATGGCGCCGATCAGGCCGCCCCATAGCCAGCCGGTGCCGCCGATCACCAGGGCCAGCAGCACGTCGGCGCTGCGGTGGAAGTCGAGCACGTCCAGCGAGGCGAAGCCGGTGGTTTGGGCCAGCAGCGCGCCCGCGGCGCCCGCCAGCCCACCGGCCAGCGTGTAGACAGCGGCCAGGCGGCCCTGCACCGTCATGCCCAGCGAGGCCACGCGCAGGCGGTTGTCGCGCAGGGCCTGCAGCGACTGGCCGAACGGCGAATGCACCAGCCGGCGCAGGAAGGCGAACACCAGGAACAGCACGGTGAGCGAGTAGATCGAGGCGGTGTGCGCGCCCAGGTCGAACTCGAAGCGGCCGAGCAGCGGGCCCATCATCACGCCCTGCAGGCCGTCGGCACCGCCGGTGATGTCGGAGAACTTGTTGGCCAGCTCCATCAGCACCAGGGCCACGCCCATGGTGACCATCAGGCGGGTGAGGTCGGTGCCGCGCACGATCATCGGGCTGGTGATCAGGCCCAGCAGCGCGCCCAGGCCGGTGGCCACGGCCAAGCCCACCAGCGGGTCTGGCATCACTTCCTTGGCGAACAACGCCGCGCCATAGGCCCCCACCCCGAAGAACGCGGCATGGCCCAGCGAGACGATGCCGGCGTAGCCCAGCACCAGGTCGAGCGAGACGGCAAACAGCGCGAAGATGGCCACCTCGTTGATGAGCGCGCCGTGCTGCGGAAACACGAAGGGTGTGGCCCAGAGCGCCGCCCACAGCACGAGCTCCCAAGGGCGCCAGCGGTTGACGGCAGCGCTGCGCTGGGCCAGCGTGGCGGGGTCTAGTGGGGTGGGGTGGCTCATCGCGCACCTCCCCGGGTGAACAGGCCCTGCGGGCGCCAGAGCAGGATGACGATCATCAGCACATAGACGATGAAGCTGCCCAGGCTGGGCACGTAGTACTTGCCAAAGACATCGGCAATGCCCAGCAGCAGTGCGGCCAGCAGCGGCCCGGTGATGGAGCTGGTGCCGCCCACGGCGCAGACGATCAAAAAGTACACCATGAACTTCAGCGGGAAGTTGGGGTCCAGCCCGAGCACGTCGGCACCCAATGCGCCGCCCAGCCCCGCCAGGCCCGAGCCCACGGCAAAGGTGAGCAGGAACACGCGATTGACGGGGATGCCCAGGCCGGCGGCCACGCGGGGGTCATCCACGGCGGCGCGCAGCCGGCTGCCGAAACGTGTGCCGCTCAGGATGAGCTGAAGCACCACTGCCAGCGCCACGCACACGGCCACGATGAACAGCCGGTAGGCACCCACGCCCAGCAGCAGCGCGCCGCTGCCGATCTCCCAGCGCTGGCGCAGCCAATCGGGCAGTTGCACGTTCTGTTGGGTAGAGCCCATGACGTAGTCCACCGCGGCCACGGCCATGAAGGTGAGGCCAATGCTGAACAGCACCTGGTCGAGGTGGGGCTTGTTGTAGAGCGGACGGTACAGCGTGCGCTCCAGCAGCGCGCCGATCAGGGCGGGCACGATGAAGGCCACCGGCAGGCAGGCCAGGAAGGGCCAGCCGTGGCGCTGCATCAGGACGACCAGCACATAGCCGCCGGCCATGGCAAAGGCGCCGTGGGCCAGGTTGATGAAGTTCATCAGGCCCATGGTGACGGCCAGCCCGAGGGCCA
>Ga0075012_10005063_pt1 | contig 12134 bp, 13 predicted proteins | sample All_14_2_FD_71474 | JGI IMG/M metagenome (GOLD analysis project Ga0075012, IMG submission 71474) | Freshwater microbial communities in response to fracking from Pennsylvania, USA - Allegheny Zone_MetaG_DW_15 | ecosystem: Environmental > Aquatic > Deep subsurface > Groundwater > Drilled...
CTGGAACCGGATTGCACTTCGGCAATGACTACGCCGCGCTGGTCGCGATCGATATTCAACGCTGCCGCGAGATCAGGCACCAGATCCTGAATCACCACGCCGAGCTGGCCGCGCTTGACCTCACCATGTTTCAAAATCTGATCGACACTGTTCCTGACCATACTCGACGGAATCGCAAAGCCGATACCGACATTGCCACCGCCGGGCGCGATGATCGCCGTGTTGATGCCGATCAGCTCGCCGCGCAAATTGACCAGCGCGCCGCCGGAATTTCCGGGATTGATTGAAGCATCGGTCTGAATGAAATTCTCATAACCTTCGATGCCGAGGCCGGTGCGACCGAGCGCGCTGACGACACCGGTAGTCACGGTCTGCCCCAACCCGAATGGATTGCCGATGGCGATGACGAAGTCACCGACCTCGGCGGTGTCGCCGTTGGTCAGCTTCAGGGCCGTGAGATTTTTCGGTTCGATTTTCAATACGGCGATATCGACATCCGGATCGGAGCCAACCAGCTTCGCCTTCAGCGTACGACCATCCTGCAGGCCGACATTGATTTCATCCGCGCCATCGACCACATGGTGATTGGTGACGACAGTGCCATTGGCAATGTCGATGATGACGCCCGAGCCAGCCGACTGCGTGCGGCGCTGCTGCGGCATCTGGGCGCCAGGGGGAATGCGAAAGAAGTGTCGAAACACCGGATCATTGAGCAGCGGATTTTGCTGCACGGATCGAGTCGTAAACGTAGAAATATTGACGACGGCAGGAGTCACCTGCTTCAGCACCGGCGCAAGGCTCGGTAAGGGGCGACCCTCGCCATCGGCCGTCGGCAGCGCGGCCTGTGACACCGGCGCCATCGCGCCGATCAGGGCAATCAACGTGAGGGAACGAAAAAAATCAGCGAAATGCATGGGGAACTCCAAAACTAGTCGATTACGAAAACCCACTCGAGTGGCGTTAGAGCATGGGTTGCACCCTTTTCTCCGTAGCGGAATTAATTTCTTGGGGCGGCTGCCGATTATTCAAGCCACATGGCATACAGCCGTAGCGATCGCGGCTGCTGCAGCTGTGGCGTAAAACATAGCGGTAAGCGTAACGCCGTCATATCCATCGCCCGTCCGCGCGGTGCCGTCGCCACCTCCGCCAGATCAATACGCAATTGCTGGCGACCGGGCATCAATATGAAACGGCGGTTATAGCGGTCGAAATGTTCGTGATTGTGCGTGGCATCGTGAATCCGGCAGCGCAGCGGCAACGGTGTGGTATCGGGATTTTCGAGATCGAAAACCAGATAACGCCAGCCGCGCCAGTCATTGGGAAAATCATTGAGCGCGAAGCCCGGATATTTGCCCGCGCGCAGATCCACCCGCAGGGCCGCGGACTCCACCTGCAAACTGGCTTCGCCAGCGCCAAACCGCTCGCGCTGCAACGAAGGCAACGGCCCCCGCTCGAAATCGGCCAGTACCGGAAACGACCGCCACGCATTCACGGCATCCACCGCGGAGCGAAATGTGGATTGCATCTCCAGCGCGGCAAGCGCCAGCAGCAGTGCCGCGACCGTCACAAAAAGCCGCCGCTGCAAACACAGCCGGAGCCGACCGCCGGCCAACAGGCCACAGCCCATGCCGACAATATCGGCAACCACGTCGTCGAGCGAATAGTCGCGTCCGATCAGCAGCTGCATGCACTCGATCAGCCAGCCGATGATCGCCGCGACCAGCAGCGCGAATAAAAAATCGCGCCAGGGTTTGCTGCGCAGATGTTCACCGACCAGATAGCCGATAACACCGAACAAAACCAGATGGCCGAGATCCCACAACTGGCGCACCAGACGATGCTGACCAGCGCCCGGCTCGTGCACAAACAGAAAAACGCAACCGACGCCCAGGCTCAGCCACAATAGCCGCCGAACCCAGCCCTTCGTCAAAGATTGGCACCAATCCACGCAGCGACATCGTCGTGATGGGTTTTGGTATTGACCTTGTCGATGATGTGTTTGAGCCTGCCATCCTTGCCGATGATGAATGTGGTGCGCAGGATGCCCATGAATTCGCGCCCCATGAATTTTTTCAGCCCCCAGACGCCATATTTTTCCGCGACCGCATGGTCTTCGTCCGACAGCAGGGTGAAATTGAGCTTGTCGCGATCCTCGAATTTTTTCAGGCGCGCCACCGAATCAGGGCTGACTCCCAATGCCACGGTATCCAGCTTCGCCAGAGTCTTCTGCGCATCGCGCAATCCGCACGCCTGCACGGTGCAGCCGGGGGTCATCGCTTTCGGATAAAAATACAGAATCACATTTTTTTCATCTCGAAAGTCCTTCAGGCTGACCTTGTTGCCCGCCTGATCCAGCAGAGAGAACGCCGGGGCGAGATTGCCGATCTTGGGAAATGCCATTACCTGCTCCTCAATTCATTCACACCGAAAGATGTCAACACCGTTACCGATCTCAGTCGATAGTGTCGGACTCATCCTTACGTTCCAATGCTGACAGCGGTTCTGTTTCATCGTCAGCCGCTGCCAGCAAATTATCCGGCAGCGCGCGTTTCGTCTTGGCGCCGAGTTTGGCGAGGTCATGCACGCGTTTGACGAGATTGCCACGCCCGCGTGAAAAACGTTCGATCGTTTTGTCGTAGGCTTCACGCGATTTGTCGAGATGACGCCCTATATCCTCCAGCGCATCCAGCACCAGCGCGAACTGATCATGCAACTTGCCAGCCTCATTGGCGATGCGCTCGGCATTGACATTCTGTCGCTCGTAGCGCCAGATCGTTTGCACCGTGCGCAGCGTCGCCAACAGGGTTGTGGGGCTGACGACGATGATATTTTTTTCGTAGGCATCGCGAAACATGGCCGGGTCGGCATCAAACGCGGTCAGGAATGCCGCCTCGATCGGCACGAATATCAAGACAAAATCGAGACTGCGCACGCCATCGAGATTCTCATAATCCTTGATGCTCAGCCCATCGATGTGCGCGCGCATTGAGCTGATGTGTTCGCGCAGGGCCTGCTGGCGCTCGACTTCATCGCTGGCATTGCAGTAGCGCTCATAGTGCACCAGCGATACCTTCGCATCGATGACGATATCCTTGTCGTCGGGCAGCCGCACGACAACATCGGGGTAACGTCGTTTGCCGGCCTCGTCGCGCATCGCCAGCTGCGTTTCATACTCGTGACCTTTGCGCAGCCCCGACTCTTCCAGCACGCGCTCGAGCACCACCTCGCCCCAATTGCCCTGCGTCTTGGTTTCCCCTTTCAGCGCGCGCGTCAGATTGATCGCCTCCTGGCTCATGCGCTGATTCAGCTCTTTCAAGTGGCCAAGCTCGGTGCGCAGCGACATACGATCGCGGGTTTCGCGCTCGTAGACATCCTCGACGCGCTTGCGAAATTCGGTCAGCTGCTCGCGCAACGGGGTCAATGTCAGATCAATATTTTCCTTGCTTTGCTTGGCGAAACGTTCCTGCTTGTCGTCGAATATCTTGCCCGCCAGCTGCTCAAACTCGCGCGTCAACTGCTGCCGCGCTTCCGTCAACATCTGCAGCTTCTCGATGTACACCTTCTCATTATTTTCGAGGGTACTTTTCTGCGCGGCGATCTCGGATCGCAGCAAGGTTTCGTTACTCAACAGCTGATCGATACGCAAGTCGCGCTCGGCTAGTTTCGCGCGCGTTTCCGCAGCCAGCTCGTCCAGCCGCTGATGTAAAAGCCGCAACTCGGTTGCAGCTGCAATTTTTTCCTGCTGCAGCTGCGACAGCTTTTGCGCCTCGCGCCGCTGTGTCAACAGAACAATGATCAGTGCAGCCAGCAGCACTGCCGCCAGCAAATAAGCGATGTCGGACGGGTTAAACAAGCTCGTTTCCTGTTGTTTTATTGATCATGTACGGACGCAAACTGCACTTGCCTGGACAGCGGCAACCGCTAGACTGAGCCACTCCGTTGTTGCTCGAACCAGCCATCAAAAACATGTCATCACGCAAAGTTTTTTCCGCATCCCCAGAGTCCCGGCTCGAACCGGCAATCGACAAACGCATCAGACAACTTTGCGCCGAAGGCTATCGCTGCTTCGACGAGGGCGAACAGGAACAGGCATTGCGCCGATTCTATCAGGCGTGGACATTGATCCCGAAGCCGCAAACCCAGTACGAAATCAGCGGCTGGGTACTCACCGCGATCGGCGACGCCTACTTTGCCAAATGCAATTTCAGCGCGGGAATAGAAGCCCTGCGCTCGGCGCTGTTCTGCCCGAAAACTGCGGGCAACCCATTCGTGCACCTGCGCCTGGGACAATGCCATCTGGAGTCGCACAATGACGAAGAAGCCGACCGCCACCTGGCGCGGGCCTTGTACAGCGGCGGCAGCGAATTATTCGGCCGGGAAGCGGAACACTATCTGTCCCGCGCGCGCACTGCATTGCAGCGATTGCAGAGTGATTCACAATCCGCCGAGGTCATTTTCCTCGGCGGCGACTGGCTGCCAGCCTAGGCAATCTGTGACAGGCTCATGAGCGCGGCTGGCGCTGCCACCACTCGCGCCAATGTGCCGGCAGCCCCGTCGCTCTGACCGGATAGTGGCCGCTGCGGCGATCGTCGAAATATTCCCTCAACGTTTCGGTCATCACGGGGAATGCAATATCGTGCCAGGGAATTTCTGCCTCGGTGAATAACGCCGATTCCAGGCTCTCCGGACCCGCACCATAATCGCCATCGACGAGTTCGCCGCGATAGAACATGTACACCTGATTGATATGCGGCAAGTCGAACATGCGGTAAAAGCTTTCGTTGGCAACGCGCGCCCTGGCCTCTTCCCAGGTTTCACGCAGGGCACCCTGCTGCGTGCTTTCGCCGTTCTCCATGAAGCCCGCCGGCAGCGTCCAGAAACCATGACGAGGCTCGATGGCCCGGCGACACATCAGCACACGTTCGCCATGCGTGACGAGGCAGCCGACGACGATGCGCGGGTTCTGGTAGTGAATCGTGCTGCAATGCGCGCAAACGTAGCGAGGGCGATCATCGCCCTCCGGGATACGCTGCTCTACTGCGTTGCCGCAATTGCTGCAAAATTTCATCCACGCAGTTCCTGATAACCACCACTGAAAAACAGCAACGGCTTGGCATCGGTCGGCGAACTTTCCATGGCCAGCACCTTGCCCACCAGAATGGCATGATCGCCGCCGTCGTAGCGCTGCCAGATTTCGCACTCGAAACTCGCCAGCGTGTCTTTCAGCACCGGCAATCCGGCCTTTCCTGTCTTGATGTGTTCGAGGCGCAGATCGTGATCACCGCGTTTGGAGTAAGTTTTAGAGATATCGCGCTGCTCGGCGCTGAGAATATTCACGGCGAAACGATTGGTCGCATTGAAGGCGGGAACACAGTCTGAGTCGTGTTGCAGGCTCCACAAAATCAACGGCGGATTCAGGGAGACCGACGAAAACGAGTTGATGGTCATGCCAAACGGGGTAAAACCCTCCGGTGCGGCGGTAATGACGCAGACGCCGGTAGCAAATTTGCCCAGGGCGTTGCGCAGGTCGATCGGAGTAAAGTCCATAAGGTTCCTTATGAGAGTCAGTTAAGGGAATTCGACAAAATCTTTAGCGGCGTATTCGTGCTGCCAGCGCGCAGCCGCAGTGCGGTCAGACTCACGGGCATCAACCCACTGTGCCACTCCGCGCGTGTCCCACTGTTTTTTCCAGAACGGAGCGCGGGTTTTCAGGTAGTCCATGATGAATTCGCAGGCGGCAAACGCATCGGCGCGATGTCGGCTCGACACACCGACAAACACAATGCGATCGCCGACGTGCAGGCGACCGATGCGATGGATAACGCGCGCTGCCTGCAAACTCCAGTGCTGCTGTGCCTGCTGGATAATCTCGGCAATGCTGCGTTCGGTCATGCCGGGATAATGCTCCAGCTCCAGCGCGACAACGCCGGCGGTTGCGGCCGTGGCGTCGCCGCGAACCTGCCCGATGAAGGAGGCCACGGCACCGCAATCCCCCGCCTGCCCCAGGCGGCTCAGCTCGGCACCCGGATCAAAATCCTCCGTCTGCACGCTAATCGCAGCTTTGTCCCAGTGCGCGCCAGTCATTTCAACCCCCTGTCACCGGCGGAAAAAAAGCCACCTCATCGCCATCCGATAACTGGTCGTCGAGTGCGGCGACCTGCTGATTGACCGCGATGATGACCTGTGGCGATAGCAGGGCGTCCGCCCAGCGGGAACCGCGCTCCTTGCACAACGTATCCCGCAAATCGCGCACGCTATCCGCGACCGGCAAGGACAACTCGCCGACACCGAGATCCTCGCGGATTCGCGCAAACAATTTCACGGTGATCATGCCTCTACCTCGGGCGACGCATGCCACTCGCCACTTTTACCGCCGCGTTTATGCAGAACCCGGACGCGGTGAATTTCCATACCGCGATCCACCGCCTTGCACATATCGTAAATCGTCAGCGCCGCCACCGAGGCCGCGGTCAGCGCCTCCATCTCGACACCGGTCTGACCCGACAGCTTGCACACCGCGGTCACGCGAATGCAGTTCTCATGTTCGTCAGGCTCACAGTCGACATTGACACTGGTCAGCATCAGCGGATGGCACAACGGAATCAGATCGGCGCATTTTTTTGCCGCCTGAATCCCGGCGATGCGGGCAACCGCAAGCACATCGCCTTTTTTGTGCCCGCCAGAAATGATCAGCTGCAAGGTCGATGGCTGCATGACGACGATCGCTTCCGCAGCTGCCTCCCGCTCTGTCACCGCCTTGTCGGTGACATCCACCATGCGCGCGCGACCCGCCGCATCGAGATGGGTTAAGTGACCTGAAGACATGGAAATTATCCCTGGCGGGGCACAGCAAAAGTCGGGCGTATAGTCTGCCCCCTCACCCCATCCAACTGCAACAAATTCACCGGAATCGGCGGCAACACAGGCGCCAGTGGTAACATTCGCCATCGAATACCTGCGAGTGAACCGCGATGGAATACCTGCACACCATGGTCAGGGTCAGCGATCTGGAGACCTCACTGGATTTCTACTGCAACAAACTGGGCATGGTCGAGATCACGCGCAAGGAAAGCAGTGCCGGTCGTTTTACGCTGGTATTTCTGGCAGCCCCCGGCAATGTGGTCAGCGCCATGGAGCACAAATCGCCGCTGCTGGAGCTGACTTACAACTGGGATGAACACGACTACCAGGGTGGCCGCAATTTCGGTCATCTGGCGTTCAGCGTGGAAAACATATACGCGCTTTGTCAAAAATTGATGGATGCCGGTGTCACGATCAATCGCCCGCCCCGCGATGGGCATATGGCTTTCGTGCGCTCACCCGACAATATCTCGATCGAGCTGTTGCAACGCGGTGGATCGCTGCCGCCCCAGGAACCATGGGCATCCATGCCTAACACCGGCGTTTGGTGAGCGGCTTCACAATGCGACGCATTGCCAGGATATTTCGACCATCGCCCCGATCTGCGCCAACCGGCACGCGCCCGCAGCTCGGCAAACTATGCTAGTTTTCAACTGGCGCTTCACCGATTAACCGAGAACTTCCAGTCCATGCAGCAATTTCGCCCACTGGCCGCCAGTTTTGGCCTCGCCCTCGCACTTGTCTCTCCGTTTTGCTTCGCCAAGGCCGCCCCTGCAGGCCCCTTGACCTGGCAACCGATCCAGGGAAAAACGGCTGTCGAAGTGCTCGACAAGCTTGAGTCCGATCACTATCGCAAGCAGCGTTTTGACGACGCGATGTCGAGCCAGCTGCTGGACAGCTATCTCGACAACCTGGATCCGACACGCCTGTTCCTGCTGCAGTCCGACATCGACAGTTTCGCCAAATATCGCAACACGCTCGACGACTCGCTGCGCAAGGGCGATCTCGAGCCGGGCTTCGTCATTTTCCGCACCTACCAACAGCGCGTGGTGCGCCGCCTGGAAAAACTATTGGCGACACTGCCGGCAACCATCGCCGCCATGGATTTCACGGTTGACGAATACATCGACCTGAAGCGCGAAGAAAAACCTGTCTGGCTGCAGACTGCCGCCGAAGCCGATGAGCAGTGGCGCCTGCGCCTCAAAAACAGCGTGCTCAGCCTGCGCCTTGCGGGCAAGAAGGACGCCGACATCGTCAAGCTGTTAGAGAAGCGCTACCGCAGCCAATTGACGCGCGTAAAACAAACCAGCGGCGATGATGCCTTTCAGATTTACCTGAACGCGCTGACCGAACTCTACGATCCGCACACCAACTATTTCTCGCCCCGCACGTCGAAAAATTTCAACATCAACATGAGTCTGAAGCTGGAAGGCATCGGTGCCGTGCTGGAGATGGAAGATGAGTTCACCAAGGTCTCACGCCTGGTCACTGCAGGCCCCGCCGACAAACAGGGTGAATTGAAACCGGCGGACCGCATCGTCGGTGTCGGCGAAGGCAAATCCGGCGAAATTCTGGATGTGGTGGGCTGGCGGCTGGACGATGTCGTCGATCGTATTCGCGGACCGAAAGGCAGCGTGGTTCGACTCGAAATCATCCCCGCCAGCGCCAAAACCGAAGACGAACGCAAGATCATCGCGATCACCCGCAACGAAGTAAAACTCGAAGAGCAGAGTGCGCAAAAACGCGTCCTCGAATTCCAGGAAAATGGCCAAAAGGTCAAGCTGGGCGTCATTGAGATCCCCACCTTCTATATCGATTTTGAGGCCGCGCGACGCGGCGATCCGAACTACAAGAGCACGACCCGCGATGTACAAAAACTGCTGTCGGAACTCGAAGCGGAAGATGTACAGGGCATCGTCATCGACCTGCGCGACAACGGCGGCGGCTCGTTGCAGGAAGCCAATCAACTGACCTGGCTGTTCATCGAGTCCGGCCCCACCGTGCAAATTCGCAATGCTTACTCGCGGGTGCCGCAGCTGGAAGGCAAGCCACGCGCGACCGCGTACTACGACGGCCCGCTGGCGATCCTGATCAACCGCCTGAGCGCGTCGGCCTCGGAAATTTTCGCCGGCGCCATACAGGATTATCAACGCGGATTGATCATCGGCGATCAGTCCTTCGGCAAGGGTACCGTGCAACAATTGATCGACCTGCAACACGGTGAACTGAAACTGACCGAATCCAAGTTCTACCGCATTTCCGGCGACAGCACCCAGCACCGCGGCGTCATCCCCGATATTGTCTTCCCCACCACATACGACACCAAGGAGGTCGGCGAAAGCGCGCTGGAGCACGCCCTGGCATGGGACCGCATTGCGTCGGTGCCGCATCGCGTCTACTTCGATCTGCGCCGAGCCGCGCCCGAGCTTCAGGCACGTCATCGAGAGCGCGCCAAATCCGATCCGGATTTCGTTTACCTGACGTCACAGCTCGCTCTGGGCGACAAGGAAAGGCAGATGACCCGCCTGTCGCTGAACGAGGAAGTGCGCAAACGCAAGCTGGATGAGGACAAGGCGCAGCAACTGGCCTTGGAAAATCAGCGCCGACTGGCCAAAGGCGAGAAGCCGCTCGACAAGCTGGAAGACGCCAAGGAAAACGCTACGGATCCGGAAGTTGCTGCCGCGAAGCCGCGTGAGAAAGACGACAAAGAGCCTGATCCCATTCTGCAGGAAGCCGGGCGTGTCCTCGTCGACGCATTGACGGTGTATCAACGACCCAGCTTTGCCGACCGCTACCGATAGCGGATCGGCGAGCAGCTGCACAGTGTCAATACGGGGTCAGCGCGCACCGCGATAGTCGTGGCAGAGCGACAGCCAGCGCTGCATGCCGGCACTGCGGTATTTGTGGCGGTGCAACACAAAATAGAAGTGGCGCCGAAAATCGCGCTGCGGCACTGCCAGCGGACACAGACTGCCGCGCCGAAACGCATCCTGAAGCGCAACCCGCGATATGCAGCCCAGCCCCAAACCCGCCTCCACGGCGCGTTTGATGGCCTCGGTATGCTGCAGTTCGAGCATGATATTCAGCTCAGGCAACAATCCGGACATGGCCTTCTCGAAAGCCTGCCGCGTGCCCGAACCGCTCTCGCGGACAATCCAGGTCGCCGCCTTCAAATCCGAATCTGTCAGTGCCGCGCGCTTCGCCAACGGATGTTGCGGCGCGCAGAAGACCACCAGCTCGTCCTCAAGCCACGGCGACACATCGAGATCGGTATGCTGCATCTCGCCCTCAATTAACGCCAGATCGATCTCGAAGTTCAGCACTTTGCGGACGATTTCGGCCGTATTGCCGACATCAAGACTCACACGCGCACCTGGCTGATCGCGCATGAAGCGGGCGATCAGCTCAACGGCAATATAGTTGCCGATCGTCAGGGTCGCGCCGATGTGCAAATTGCCGACTTCCGAGTGCTGCTTCAGCGCCAGCTCAAGCTCACCGGCCTGCACCAGCAGCGCCTCAACCCGCGGCCACAACACACGCCCCAGCTCGTTCAATTGCAGGCGTTTGCCGATACGATCGAACAACAACACATCAAAGTGGCGCTCCAGCTCGCTCAGCGCACCGCTGACGGCCGACTGGGACATGGCCAGCGTCTCCGCTGCACGACTGATATTTTCCGTGCGCGCGACGGCCAGAAAAACCTCAAGTTGCCGCAATGTGTAGTGCATAAATCTTCTTCCGGCAGATACTTTCAATCTGATCGCAGTTTACCGCGCACACAAACAAAAACGCCGGCTTAGAAAGCCGGCGTTGATTTTTCAACATCCTACGAATGGGGCTATTTGTTGTTGTCCGCCAAGATTGCCCACAGTTTTGCGAACTGCGCCAATTTGGAATCTGCTTCCACGGATTTGAACGCCTTGATCGCTTCAGGATATTTTTTCTGGGCATACAGGGCCTGACCGAGGTGCAAATAGGCCTCATCTACGGCCACAACACCACCTTTCTTGATGCCGCGGCTGATAGCTTCGACAGCTTTGTCGTACTGACCATAACTCGCAAACGCTTCGCCGACCTTGGTATCCAGATCGCCGGACGCAGCTGCGGCGGCCTGCTTGGCCTGGGTATCCAGTGCCTTCATATCCTCAGCAGAATCGGCTCGCGCTTTGGCCAGCAGGCGATTCTCGCGCTCCTTGCTATTGCCAACGCCAATCTTCTTTGAATCAAAGCCGAACTCGAGCACTGACTTGGCGTCGCCGGGAAGACCGATAGCCATCGACATTTCAGCCATTTCGACAATTTCGTCCGGATCGAGTACATCAGCGGCGCGCTTGAGACGGTACAGCTCGACGCGGCCGCGATCATTCATCGCTCCCGATGTCTGGACGATCGTCAGCATGTCTTTCCAGTAACGTTTGCTTGGGAAGCTGACCAGTAGCTTTTCCAGTACCGCAACAGCTTCTTTGTCGCGATTCAGGTTGTGGTAGCTGCTCATCTGCAGCTGCAACCAGTTTTCCTTGACCGGCTGACCCTTGGCCTGTGCAATCTTGATCAGTTCCTGAGTCGAGGTAATCGTGTTCGTGTAGTCCTTCTGGATGTAGTGGCTTTGCGCGACCAGCAGTGCAATATCCACATCGCCGCCGACTTCTTTCAGATAGCGATTCCCGAACTGGACCGCCTTGCCGTAATTTTTTGTCTGGTAATTCAGCTGGGTCAGCACCTTCAGACGTTGCGCCGTCTGCGTGGGGTCAGGGCTGCCGCTCAGCAGATCCTCGTACGCCCTGGCCGCAGTCGAGAAGTCGTTTTGCTTGATCGCGACAAAGGCAAGAAACTCATTAACGGTTTTGGTTTCGTAAGGTGTCTTGCCTGAAATGGCTTGAGCTTCCTTCACTTTTGCCAGCGCGCCTTTGAGGTCGCCAGCCTTGACCAAGTCTTGAGCTTCTTTCAGCGGCTTGCCCACTTTGGCACTGACAGTGTTCTTGGCGGCATAAGCCGGAGCAGCCAACATGGCACCGACTGCGAAGACAGAAACCGCCTCGCCGGTCATGGTCAGGGCGGGCAGAGCAAGTACCAGAGCTTTCAGAGTTCGCATGAGAAATCTCGCTTTCGTATAGACCAGCGGACTGTTAAACAGCAACCGCTATCGCATGTGGGGAAAAAAGAAAAAGAGCAGCTCTCAGAGCTGCTCACCAACAATACCAATATTGGTCATACCGAGGCGTTGCGCCGTGGCCAGTACGTTGGCTACCACATCGTAACGTGCAAGCTTGTTG
>Ga0075012_10005064_pt1 | contig 12134 bp, 6 predicted proteins | sample All_14_2_FD_71474 | JGI IMG/M metagenome (GOLD analysis project Ga0075012, IMG submission 71474) | Freshwater microbial communities in response to fracking from Pennsylvania, USA - Allegheny Zone_MetaG_DW_15 | ecosystem: Environmental > Aquatic > Deep subsurface > Groundwater > Drilled...
CTCCCGACGGCCTCGCCGGATTCAGCGGCGGCGACTTCGCGGCGCTCGACGTTGCGGGCGTCTACGGCAACCTTTCCCGCAACAAGCGCATTGTCTTTATGCGCGAAGGCTACCAGATGCTCAACCGGCTTGTCGACCGCGATGACCTGCCTGCCTGCATCATGCTTTCCGTGCTCGACGCCTCGCACGAATTGATCGACTCGCTGATCGCTGCCCATCCGGGACGCATGGCGCTCGCCTTTTTCCACAGCCCGCGCCAACAGTCGGTGGCGCTCTCGCCGGAAATCCTCAAAGAGGTGACCGCAGCCCTGCACGCCGCTGGGGCAAAGACGATGGTCGTGCCCATGAACCGACCCTTCAACACCCCGTGGTGTTCCAAGGTGCTCCCACCCATCAAGCAATTCCTCTCGCACTGGGTCCGACACGTGCCAAAAATCCCCGTTTATTCGTGCGCCACCGCCCAACGTCTGCCTTCGCAACCGCGCGAGATCCTGCACCTCACGGCAGACCAATGGACCTCGCCAATCCGTTTTGACGGCACCATTCGCCAGATGTATGAGGACGGGTTCCGCATTTTCATCGAACTGGGCGCACGCGGCAACATGACCAACGCCATCGACGAGACGCTCAAGACCCAACCTCACCAGGCGGTCGCCGTCAACCGCATTCACCGTTCGGGGCTCGTCCAACTCCACCACGCCTTGGGTGTTCTGGCAGCTCAAGGCGTCCAGCTTGACCTCACGATGCTCCACCGTCACCGCCGGCAGAACGTGCTCGATCTCAACAAACCCCTCTCGGTCACAACCGCCAATGAGAATGAGATGCGCCTCTCGGCGCATCTCCCCCGGCTCACCGTCTTCTCGCCCTCCGGCGAATTCCTCACCGCCACGCGTCCCGGAGGCAACACATCCCGTAAAGCAGTTCTCGCCAGCGGCGACAACCACCGGATCGACTTCGGTGCTGACTTCCCCATGCTGGCCAACGCAGATAGCCTCGACGAACAACCCGGCGTCCTCGAGATCGCAAAAGTCGTCACGCTCGAAGATTATCCCTTCCTGCGCGACTATGCCCTCGGCACATCGCAGTTGTCTTATGCCGACCCCAACCTCAAGGGGCTTACCCTACTCTCGCTCATATCGGGCTTGGAAATGATGTCCGAAGCCGCGCGCAAGCTCGTGCCGCGCCGACGCGTCGCACAAATCGACAATCTCCGCGCAACGCGCTGGGTCGGCTTCGAGCGCGGCGCCGTACGCATCATCATCCGGGCCGAGCGCATCGCCTGGCCCGACCCCCAGTACGCCGCCGTCAAAGTCCAGCTCCGCGACGATTCGCCGAACAGCGCTTTCACGTGGCCCATCATTGAGGCGACGATCCTGCTCTCCGCCACAAACACCGTCACGCCGCCCATCCAGCCTCCGCCGCTCACTCATCCGCGCCCGGTCAACTGGTCTGGACACGATATCTATCCCAACCGCCTCTTCCACGGCGAAGGGCTGCGCATCGTGCGTCACGTTGATCTCTGGAGCGAAGAGGGCATCGACTTTGAAGTCGAGGTGCCAGGCCGTGACGCCGCCGTGCGCTCAACGCGCATCCCGCTTTTCTCCATCTGGCCCATGCTGCTGGACGGCATCGTATCCAGTTTCTCCCTTTGGCGGTCGCACGAGAAGTTCGCCGGCGCCATCTCGATGCCTTTCCGCGCCCACCGCATCATCTTCTACGCCTCCAGTTTCACCGAGGGCTCTCGTTTGCGCGGATATTTGCGTCTCACCTCCGTCACCCCGCGATCCCATGTGGCGGACATCCAAGTCTCCGACGGCAACGGCAACCTGTTGCTTCATTTCCGCGGCTGGGAAGAGCTCTGCGAGCGCGTGCCGCCCGAGTACCACCAGTTCATCCTGCGGCCTTCCGAAAAGTTTCTCACCCGCGAGTTGCCGCTGGCCTTGCTCGGCAACCCCACCACACCCGTCGCCGCCTCGGTCGCCACCGATGTGCCCTTCAAGATCTTTGAAAACAACCAAGAGCTCTGGCTCAAGACGCTCGCATTCGTCCTGCTTGCGCCAACCGAACGCGAGGAATGGCTCGAGATGCAGGGTGCCACAAGCCGCCGCGTGGAATGGCTCTTCGGGCGTGCCGCCGCCAAAGAATCGGTCCGCCGCTTCCTGCAGAAATATCATCAGGCACGCTGGACCGCCGCCGATATTCCGGTGTGGGCGGACGACTCGGGCAAGCCCCACCCGCTCGGCCCCTGGCGCGAACACACCGCGGCGAACATCGACCTCTCCATCGCGCACACCTCCAAACTGATCGTGGCTGCGGTCGCGGCCAACGCGCGGATCGGCATCGACATCGAGGCCATCGGGCGCGACCTCAGCGAAGACTTCACCAAGGGTGTCTTCACGCAGGAGGAGATTGAGCTGGCCGCACAGACCGGCGAAGCCCCGATAGCCATGTTGCGTTTCTGGTGCGCCAAGGAGGCGATCTCCAAGGCGCTCGGCACCGGCATCCGTTACAGCCCGCGCGATTTGCACATCGTCGCGGTCGATCCGGTCACGGGGCAGATCCAAATCGAACTTCTCGGCCAATGGCTGGAACCGTTCAAACACCTCAAAGGCCGCAAGAACATCATTCACTCGGCCCTCTACGAGGGGCACGTCTTCGCCTCTTGCATGTTGCCCGCCTCACTTTTCGAAAGTGAGTGACCGCGTCACCGGAAAGAAAAGCCTGCCGTCACTTATCCTTCAGGAAGCGGTCGAAGAAGCGGAATACCGGCTCAAGATCGATCTCGTGCCCGCCGTCGAACCAGTCGATTTCTGTGCGCTCTGGAATCTTGAGCAACGCGTAGGCGCGCCGCACAAGCGCATACTCGTACCCGACGAACTCGTCCCATGCTACGGCATCCGCGTGTCCGCGCTCGACCATAAAGGGACGCGGAGCCATGAGCGCCGCGAGGTCGGAATAGTTGAACGTGTTGCCCAGATCGAATTCGAACATCTCGTACTCGTCCCACAGCGCGAAACTGAACGGGTAGAGCGTCGACGCCATTTTGGTGACACCTTCATTGAAGTCCCCCGTGCTAACGGCCAAGCAGAATTCCGGCATCACCGGAGGCACGCGCACCGCCGTCTTGCCGCCGTACGATTGCCCGATGAAAGCCACCCGCAAGGGGTCCGCCTGCGGCACGGTCTTGAACCAATCGAACATCTGCTCGTATTGGGCGTGAATCACAGAATAGAGCGACAGCTTGAGCGGGTTCGCCTTGCGCTGAAGCTGACGGTAACGGTCTTCGAAAATATAAGGGTTCTGCGGCAAGAATACCAGATACCCCTTCTCTGCCAAAAGCGGCGCGATCGCATGGTACGTAGGGATTCCTCCCTGTTCCGGCGACATCACCGTTCGCGGCGTGCCCCCGCGGCCGTGCTGCGCAACCACGACAGGCCGCCGCTGACCTTCCGGAATCCCCTTGGGTATCAGCAGATAGCCGTACAGCATGAAATCCGGCAACACGTCGAGCACCACCTCATGACAGGTGTAAGCGGCAGTCTCATGGATGAGGCGCGAGCGCGGCGAAGGAGGCAACTTCGGCGCACGGATTCGACCCATGATCTCTTCTCGGTAGTAGTCGCGGTACCATTCTGCCGAGCGGTCATACGCCTCAGTCGACGAGAAGTCGAGCCGCTCCATGAATGAGCGGCGCGTGGCGGGCGAAACCGCCAACAGGCGCTGCGAGAAACCGTTCATCCCCGCGATCAAACGCTTTTCGCGCGCCACCGCGTCCGGCAACACCCGCACACTGGACTTAAGCTGGCTGGCGAACGCCGCAAGCCCTGTCTGAGAGGCCTTGCCTGCCGGCGCGCTGAACAGCGTGAGCCACGTGTTTCCGAGCGGGTTCACGAGTTCGCGCGCCTTCGCGACCTCGCGCGCGGCTGATTCCCTGTCGGGAGAGACCAGCCGGCCCGGAGCGCCACCCTCCCCTTTTTCACGCGTGACGGTCTCTACCGGGCCAGAGATCATGGCGACCGTCAATTTGCGCGGCGCGATCAGCGTCGCGATCTCCGCATCGCCGAATTCCCGCAAGAGACCGAACACGTTCCGATCGATCGGTTCCTGCCACAGGTTGTCGCGAGAGTCGAAGTAGCCGGCCACGAAAGTCTCGGCGATGCGCCCGTCAAGCGCGCCGGCATACAGCGCAAGCAGTCCGCCTTCGCCCCAACCTTCCACGCGGATGACGGCCTTGCCGTCGTCTTTGCTGAACCAGTCGACGAGCGCGAAAACCTCCTGGAGCTCATATCCGATGATGTGTCGTCCCATCACGTAAGCGGGGCGGTACACAAACTCCCTGTTCGACATGCGCATCCGTCCGGGAAGCTGTCCTTTCCCTGGCTTTTTGAAAACACTTTCAAAAACGTTCTTGGTGCGGCTCACCACGGCAGGCAGAACCATGCGGCACCCGGGCGCAGGAAGGACGAAACCAGCCTCGGGACTGGTGCCTCCCTGCGATATTCCCAACACCTGCTCGGGTGTGACACCCGCGTGCGGAATGTGAATGACGTTTTGTAGAACGGGTTTGCTTTTCGGCTCCAGCAAAAGCCCCTCAGCCTGGAAACCTTCTAGGACAGGCCACCGGATCAGCATCAGCGTATGGCTCTCGGTCTCGCCCAGAACAGCGGAACAGGCGAGCGTGGCTATGGGCTCGGGCGCGTCAAAGTCGACGCGCGCATCGCGCACACCCAGCATGCGGGCAAGCCGCTGACGGTTCCCGTCCACCGATGCGCAGTACCCGGACGATCCAGAAGAGAAATCCCTCTTCCAGTGCTGAGGCCGATCGCGGGCGGCCCGTTCTGCGCCCCCGAGCATAAACCGGTCGAGACCGCTCAAATAAGCGTCGGAGAGGTCGTTAGTGCCCGTCAGCAGCGCTGTGCCGGGCAGTGGCTGCGCAGACGACACGGCGACCACCACACCGCACATGCACGAGACCCAGAACCGTAGCGTACCCATTCTGCCCCCTCTCAGACTGCCATGTGCCGTCACTCATTACCGTAATGGAGGCTCGGCGCCCTCCACGAGCTTGTGAACGCCCATCATGCTTTTGTCTCGAAGCCCGGGGCTGACGTAGCGCCACACGAGCTTCTTGTCGCGCGTGACCTCAAGCATGCCGGTTCCCTCGCCCTCTTTGGTGTACGCAGAATAACAGCCTGTGACCACGTTGCCGTTCGGCAACACATGGATGCCCGTCATGTTCTGGATCACCACTCCCGGCACATCGGTCTTCTTGAACTCCCATACCTCGTTGCCGTCCTTGTCGTACTCGGTGATCTGTCCGAGCGTCGAAACCATCGTGTTGCCGTTGGGCAACCGGACCGCCGCGAACGCCAGCGCCTTGGTCTTCTTCTCCCACGCGGTCGTCCCGTCCGGCTTATATTCGCGCACGAGGTTATCACCCGAATGACATACGAGATAATTGCCGTTTCCCAACTTTCGCACCATCCTCATGTGATGGTGATCGTTCGCGGTCACGAACCGGGTCATCAGCGAAAAGACAACTTTACCGTCTTTATCCACCTCAACCACCCGCCCGGAGGCGTTTTCGCCCACAACGGTGTTCCCGTTCGGCAAGCGTTGACACGAATAAGCGCCGCCGCCCTTCTGAACCTCAGGCGTGTAGGAGAACACCACCGCGTGGTCACGCGTCACTTCGGTGATGTTTCCGTCAGCGAACAGAACATTGCCGTTGGGCAAACGCCACGCCTCATGAATGTTGCCGGCCTTATGCTCCCAAATCACATCGCCCTGGGGCGACATTAGCAACACGCGCCCGCCGCCCGTCGCCAACACTTGGGAATCCAGTTTGCCTTCGACGCCCTCGGCACCCGCCATGCCAGCCATAAAAGCTAAAGCCCCTACGATCATCCGCCTCATGCTCGCTCCCTTCACGTTCTATCCCCCATTCTCCCATTCACACTTCCGCCCGCAAACCAAACCTACCGTTCCAGCGTGATGCCACGCCGGATAAAGGTCGGCACATCCAGATCCTGGCCGCCAAACAGAGTCGGCTCCACGTTCTGGAATTTGCCGCGACCAGTCGTGCCAAACGAAAGCTTGCTGCCCTTGCCGCGGCTCCTCTTGCTGCCCGGCTGAATCGGGAAGGTCTCAGCCACCGGCGGTTCTTGCGACGACGACGGGGCCTCTTTGCGGGGCTCCACCTGCACTGCGGCCGTCCAGCTTTCAAAGGCAAGCGCCACCAGCTCGATGCGTCCGTCATACTGCGAGTCGATGACGGTGCCCATCTCGACGTGGCAGTCGCTCTTGCACACGTCACGTAACTTGCCCATGATCTCGCCGATTTCGGCCAGCCGCAAGTCCTGCCCCGCCAGTATCCCCAACAGCAGCGCGTTCGCCTTGGAGAGGGCATCGCCCGACCGCAACAGGCGGCAGGCGCGCATCGCGACGACCGCCTGCGACGCACGACCCGCCCCTTCTGCCGAACTGAAGCCGAAGCGCGCGTTGCCGCCTTTTAACACCAGAGTGTGCAACCGCTCCGCATCCAACCGGATGAAGCCCGGACGGGACAACAACCGCCACAACAGCGTGATGCCCGCCGCAATCAGTCCCTCTGCCACCCGGATGGCGTCCACCAAGCACTCTTCACCCGCGTCGCTGAAAAGATCGTCCAGCGCAACCACCACCAGCGAATCCGCATTCTCCTCGATCATCGGCAGCACACGGTCAGCCGCCTTGCGCCGTGACTCGCCTTCAAACGCAAAGGGCCGTGTCACAAAGCAGACCGTCGCAATGCCCATATCGTGAAGCGCTTTGACGATCTCCGGTGTCGCGCCGCCGCCCGTTCCCGCTCCGAGACACGCCGTCAGAACCACCGTCCTCACCCCTTGCAAATGCGGCAGCAAGTTCTGCATATCGTCCTGAGCCGCAAGACGGCCCTGGATCGCATCCCCTCCCGTACCGTGTCCCGCCAGGCGCGAACCGCCCAACAGCAGGCACGTCATTCCGTCGGCCGCTGCCGTCCGGTTCGACAGCGCGTCCGTATCCACCCCCAGCGCACGCAGCCCGTCACCGTAAGCGGCCATAACCGAAGAGGCCAGCCGGCAACCGCCGCCGCCCACACCCAATAAAAGAAGTCCCGACTGTTGTTCCTGACTCATCGGTGAAACACTCCCTTAAACAAATTTTTCAATGGCGAGAACAGCCCCCGGTCCGCATAGGTCAGCCGTCCGTAAAGGGCCAAACCCGCCGCCGTCGACAAGGAAGCCGGTTGCTCGACCGTCTCAAGTCCGTCGACATTGACCGGAAGTCCGATACGGCACGGCAACCCGAACACCCGCTGCGCCAACTCGGTAACCTTGCGCAGATACGCGCCGCCCCCCGTAAGGATGACCCCGCCGCCCAGATGCGGAAGAACGCCCGCCTCGTCGAGTTTCGAGCGCAACACACGGAACGTCTCGTCCATGCGCGCGTTAACGACCGTGTGCAACGCCTTGCAGCTGATCAACCGCTCTTCGAAACCGACATCGGCCTGCAGTGTCACGCGTCTTCCGCCGCTATCAGAATCGATCACCGCGCTCGCCTCGGCACGTTTGATTTCTTCCGCACGATTCAAAGGAATATTGAAGGCCAAGGCAATGTCATTCGTCACATGGTCTCCTCCAACGGCAATACAGCCGACCGCCGAAATCACGTTGTTGCAATAAGCAATGTAATTCGTCGTTCCGCCCCCGAGGTCGACCAACACCACGCCGTTGCGCTTTTGTTCAGGCGTCAGCACCGCCAGAGCCGCACAAATGCCGGAGAACGCCACATCCGTCACGTCGAGCTGGGCACTTTTAACAACGTTCACCGCGTTGTCGATGCGGTTTTTCAAACCGTGCACCGCCATCGCATTCAACGTGAGTACCTTGCAGCGCATTCCCTCGGGCTTAACGATGCCCGGCTGATCGTCCACCGTGAAGGACTGAGTGATCGTATGCAACACCTGCCGGTCGGCCTCGATCTGGACCGCCTGCGCGTTCTCTGTGACCTCCTCGATGTCTTCTCGCGAGACCACACGGTCGCCCGAACGGATCGTCACCATCCCGGGGTTCACCACCGCCTGAATGTGTCCGCCTGAAGTCGCCAGCAACACCTGCCAGATGCTCACGTCCGCTTGCTTCTCGGCCTGCTTGGCGGCCGACTCGACACCCACGCGCGCCTGAGACAAGTCCGTGATCTGCCCCTTGCGGACACCCGTCGTGGGATAGGTTCCCACACCTGTAATTTTCACACGCCCGCTCTCATCGGACTCGCCCACGCACATCACTGTGCGCGACGTTCCGATCTCCAGCGCGGCAATCGGAGGAATCGCCATAACACCTCGTTTCTTCGCTTCACTCAACTCCGGGAGGCATTCCGAAAATGCGCCCCACATGCGTCGCATCCCATAACAAACAAGACTGGCCGAGCTCGCATTCCATCGCCTGAGCGAGCTGGTCGAACTGCCGCTGCATCTTTGCCACCGTGTCCTTCTCCTCGTCCTGCATCCCGTCCCAGGCAAATTTTGCTTGGCGATGATCCGACAGGGTCAACAGCAGGTAGTCTTCTTTCGTCGTGTCGAGAACCAACAGGCGCAACCGACACTCAGGCCGCAACGAATTATGGACCAGCCTCACCGCCGCCATCTCGTTACCGTGAAGCCGGTCACCCGGCTTGATCTGCGCGAACTCGTCCGACCCCTTGATCATCGGCAATCCGCCCGTGCCCGCATATCGGATGAACACAACCCCCTCCTCGTCCACAACCCGGCCATTGGACCCCACGCGGGCAATCGGCTCTCGCTCGATAATCGTGATATGCATCTTGTCAGGCATGCGCCTGACAATCGTGATGTCGCGGATGTTGGGGGCCTGCTCTAAGAGCTCGGCACGCTTCTGCCCGATCGGCAGGGCAAAGAGGTTTATCCCCTCGCGCAACCCCAACACCTCACAGACCAAATCGGGCGTCAGGGTTTTTCCCGTCGTGATCGTCACATTGTTGCGCAAGTCGCGCAACACGAAAAGGTGCTGCGAACGGAAATAGTAACTTTCGAACAGCGCCCAACTGCCCCAGGTCGCCATCGCGAGAAACACAACGGAAAAAAGCAACCCCAAGGCGAACTTAACTCCGGATGGCAGATCGGTCACAACACCGGTCACGCGCCGCCCGTTCACGGCAAACCTCCCAGGACGAGCCTGCCTACGCTTGAAAGAAAACCACGTCATCAACAGCCCCCTCAATCGCATGCCGCGTATTTGAGCAACTTCGCACACAACGCGCTGAACGAAAGACCCATCTTAGCAGCCGCTTTCGGCAGCAAGCTCGTTGCGGTAAATCCGGGGATCGTATTGATCTCCAAAACGTAAGGCTGCCCCTCTGGCGTGACTCGAAAGTCGATGCGGCTCACACCCCGACATCCCACCGCCTGAAAAGCGAGCAGCGCCAACACCTGACACTGGGCCACCAGCGGCGCATCCTCCACCGCCTCGGGAAAAACGTACTGAGTCACGCCCTTGGTGTATTTCTCCGTGAAACCATACCAGCCTCCCGGCGCCTGGATCTCCACCACAGGCAACGCCTCTCCGCCCACCACTCCCACCGTCCATTCGCGGCCGGGAATATATGCTTCCACCAACACCTCGCCTTGCGAATCCACGTCACGTGCGGCCTCCAGCGCCGCCGCCCACTGCCCCGGCTCGGAAACCTTGGAGATCCCCACACTCGACCCGTCGCGCGGAGGCTTCACCACTACCGGCAACGTCAGTGAGGTCGTATCCACACCGCGCGGCAAGACCTCGAAAGGCGCGGTCGGCACACCAGCCGACTCCAGTACCCGCTTTGTCTCGATCTTGTCGATCGTGATGCGGCTCGCCGCCGCGCCGGGCCCCGTATACGGCATGCCGAGACGGTCCAGATCAGCCTGAACGCCCCCGTTCTCTCCGTAACCTCCGTGAAGCGCCAGAAAAACAGCCTCAACCCCCTCCGGCAAGGCATCGATGCGGTCTGCATCCAGCACGACCGGCACCACATCGAACCCCGCCTCCTTCAATCCCTCGACCACCGCCGCACCAGACCTGAGCGACACCTCACGCTCGTTCGATGTTCCGCCCATGACAACCGCAACTCGCTTCATAGCCGTATACCCGTCTTCTCTAGAGACAAACCGCTGATCTCAGGTGCCAGCTTCACCCCGCAACCACGTTCGACCCGGTTGCGCATGACCATCGCCAAAGCCAAAATATCCGATGCCGTAACCGACTCCTCAACTGCCACGATATTGGCGTGAAACTCAGTCACCCTTGCCCCGCCGATCCGCATCCCTTTACATCCCGCGACATCCAGAAGCCTGCCTGCCGAATCCTTTTCAGGATTGCGGAAGACCGACCCTTCCGTCCGCAACCCGGCCAGCGGAATCCGCTTGGCCCGCGCCGCGAGGCGCAGCGCATGAACAGCCTGCTCACCTGACCGCTTCAACCGCAAACCACAAGCTACCGCCACATGTCCTTCAAGGCCCTTGCATCGCCGATAAGCAAAGCCACATTCATCGGGAGTCAGTATAAGACTTTTTCCCTCTGGATTCAAACAGCGAATCCATGTCACGCACGAACCGATCTCACCGCCCATTGCCCCCGCGTTCATCGCCAACCAGCCACCCACGCTGCCCGGAACACTGTCAAGGAATTCAAGCCCGGAGAGCCCTTCACGCTCCAGCCGGTCGAGCAACTGCGGCCCCTTGTACCCGCAACCGACCTCGACCTCATCCCCGCGCACATCAAGGCCCCTGCAAGCACCTTCCGCAAAACGGATCACACACCCCGGCTCGCCCAGGTCGCTGAACCAGACGTTTGCCCCTACCCCCACCATGCGCCACGCGACGCCATGCGTGCCACAGAGCCTCAACACATCCGCCAGAGCCGCCTCATCCGCAACCTCAACACGCCAACGCGCCCATCCTCCTGCACCAAAAAAAGACCAGCCAGCCAGCGCCCCGTAGGCCTCCACGCACACCCCCGCCACCCTGCGAAGCTCCGCCTCGAACCCTTCGGGATCCTGACGGACCGGCCAGCCCCGTGCCACATCCTCCCGGATCAGTTCCGCCATCTCGATCACATCGCCAGCCCCTGCAAGCAACAACAGGTCGCCCGGTCTCAGTTCGTATCTCAGACACTGCCACGCCTCTTCACGCGAGCGTGCCAAACGGGTCGACAAGTCAGGCCGCTGACGGCGAAAATGCGCGTACAGGTCGCAGATGTCGCCCCCTTCGAGCGAAGCCTCCGACGCCGCGTAAACCGGCAACAGGATCACCGCGTCGGCCGCGGCGAACGCTTCAGGGAAGGCCGGTCCTAACGCCAGCGTGCGCGTGAAACGGTGAGGTTGAAAGACTGCGATCAGCCGCGCTGGCCTTTGTTCCCGCGCCATCTCCACAGCCGCCTTCAATTCCACAGGATGGTGCGCGTAGTCGGCGATAAACCGAAAGCCGGGCACATCGGCGACCGTTTCAAAACGGCGGCCGGGAAGCTCGTCACACGAACCCGCAAGTGCCGCAAAAACGGCCGCGGGAGCATGGCCCAAAAGCAGCGCCGCTGCGGCCGCGCCCAAGGCGTTCAACACATTGTGGCGCCCTGAAACACCAAGCCGCACGCGCCCCCATGACCGGCCCTGGTAAACAACATCAAACGCGACCGACACCGCATCCACGCGAACATCCTGCGCGTGCAGCGCCGCCGCATCAGAAAAACCGTAACTCAAAACCGGCACCGAAGCGGACTGTGCCACCTGCCATGCACGGGCATTATCACGACACACCGCCACGCCCTCGCGCGTCCTGACCACCGCCTCACGGAAACAGGCCAACAGAGCCGCCTCGCCGTCGAAATGTTCGAGGTGGTCCAGATCGATATTGGTGAGCACCGTCACCGCTGGCCGATACAGCGCAAGCGTGCCATCGCTCTCGTCTGCCTCGGCGACCAGCACTTTGCCATCACCCCCGCCCGCCACACCGCCGAGACGGCGCGTTGCGCCGCCGATGCACCACCCGGGCTCCGCCCCCAGTTCCTGAAGAAGCCGGGTGGAAAAACAGGCCGTCGTGGTTTTCCCGTGCGCCCCGCACACGG
>Ga0075012_10005066_pt1 | contig 12133 bp, 13 predicted proteins | sample All_14_2_FD_71474 | JGI IMG/M metagenome (GOLD analysis project Ga0075012, IMG submission 71474) | Freshwater microbial communities in response to fracking from Pennsylvania, USA - Allegheny Zone_MetaG_DW_15 | ecosystem: Environmental > Aquatic > Deep subsurface > Groundwater > Drilled...
CCATCCACCAGAAGCAACGGCATCGGGAACCACAACCGGAGAATCAGGAACAACAACGACAGGAGCCTTCGCTACCACACCGCCGCCATTATCCACCCCGCCAGAAACCGGTATAGAAACAGCCGCCATGCCCGCAACAGGAGGAGCAACAACAGCTGCGACATCCGGCGCAACAGGAATCACATTGTTTTGCAGAGGAACAGGCCTACTCTCAGCCACGCCAACCAAACTAGCAGCGCCCCGACCTATAGTGATTTCCGCACCCCTCTCGCGCATAACTAAACCGGTGGGAGCCAAAAGATCCTTCATAGTCTCCCGCCAAGCTCTCCCCCCCTTGTAGGACACCAGCGTGTCCCCATCCACGCCGGACTCCAAGGTAAAGTTATACCCTATAGGCAAGACTTGACGAACGGCCAAGGAAAGCGGGATCTGAGAAGCAAACCCCTTAACCACATCCTCCCCGAACACCTCAACAGCCCCAGCCTCTTTAGCGGAAACGACAACTGGCGACACCAAAGGAACCGGCGGCGCAGAAGACCTTGAAATAACATCTCCAGCAACGACCCCACCATCAACAGACCCCTCGCCCACATATGGAGACAATGCCGTGTTTCCAGAAATAACCACGGGCACAAGCCCCATATCTTCTGCAGAGGACACGACAACATCCCCTTGTTCGCCTTGCTCTTGCGATAAAGACTGATATTCCTCAGCCTCTTCAGGAGAAACCCACTGAAACCCAGCATACGCAGGAGCCGACAGGCAAAGGAAAAGCGCGGCAAAACCGCATAATTTGACAAGTGACTTTTTCGGCATGTCTGTTGCCTTTTTGGAGGGAGATAAAACTGATTCGTGGATTCTATATACGGAGCCAAGACAGGGCAACAACAAAGTGAGAGGGCAAAACCAGCTTCCGCGACAAGGTGGTTTTTAAGCAACTCTACAAAAACTATCCGAAATCAATCCAGTTTCTTTTTTTTCTTCCCAAAAGAGCGGGGCGATAAGCCCCCGCCAAATAAGCCCTTATCGCGCGCACAGCAGATTCAAAAGTCAACCCTCTGCGCTCAAACAACCAAAATATAAACATAACGACAACAGCAAATATGAACGTCCAAAGACGCGCGTGTATCAAAAAAAGAAAAAGGGCAGCAAAAGATCTGGCGTCCAGAGAAAAAAATCTAGCTGGCTTCTGTGTATTTCTCCAATGAAGATCCATTCACCCCTCGCACTTCAAACAAATGTCGGCAAAACATCAAAAATCATCTATTGTCAGATCATCATCGTCTTCTTCGTCCCGCTCTTCAGCAGTAAAGCCCTTGGTCAACAAAAGATAAGATCTTCGATCAATTATCCCTTCCTTAAAGGCCTTGGTAGCCGTTTGCTCCATGGTCTGCCCATAACGAACCAAAAGACGCTGAGTCTCTGATGTCCACCTTTCGATAGGCAAATCCAACAATATTTCCCGAACAGTATCGTCGAAAATCATGTATTCGCGCAGCCCCACACGCCCGCCACCGACTCTGGGAACAAGTGCCTGCGTCACAACCATTCGCAAAGTTTCCATCATGGCAAAAGCGCGCTCTGTGCGCTCACTTGGATCAAAAACGCTTACCATACGCCTGATGGTGGAAGCCACGCCAACGGTGTGCACCGTAGAATAAACCAAATGTCCGGTTTGCCCCGCTTCAATAGCCGCCATAACGGTTTCTCTATCTCTTGCTTCGCCGACAAGTATAATATTCGGCTTACGACGCAAAGCGTTTCTAACGCCTGCGGCAAAAGATGGCAAATGCTTGGGGATCTCGGACTGAGCAACCAAAGACTGCGGCCCAACAATAGAGTCATAAACAAACTCGATCGGGGCTTCATATGTAAGCATTTTGCCGCATCCCTGCTCACGCTCTATCAGCATGCGACAACCAGCAGCAAGCAATGTTGACTTACCGCTTCCCGTAGGTCCGGTGACCAAAACCAACCCCTGCCTAGGAGACCAGTTATCTATGATCTTCTCTTCGACATTAAGCTCTTTTAATGTGGGGGGCAAATTCGGAAGTGTGCGCAAGGTAATCTGGACAGAATCCCGACCCTTGCTAAGTATTGCCGTTATGTTGGTACGAAAACGAATGCGCGTATTGCGATCTGGCCGAACCTCAAAAGACAAATCCAGATCACATCCCGAAGCAAGCTTGGCCAAAGCATCGGCGCCGTAAATATGGTTCAACACATTCGCCATATCCGCGCTGTCTAAAGCCCTGCGCGTAACAGGGAACAGAATGCCATCGACCTCGATATAGACCGGTCGATCCGTCTGCAAAGTTGTATCGCTGGCCTTCTGTTGAACACACCACAGCATAAGCGCGTCAACATGCTCTTCGCCCAGACGCATCGGCTCATCCGGCCAAGTGCCGATCTTCCGCGCCAGAACCTCTATCTTTTGGCTCAGCGATTCGCTGGAGTCCATGAGCTGCTCTTGGATATAAGAGATGACTGTCCGGTGATTGTCACACCCCTGTCGCCGACTCGCATTTCTTTGCCGCCGCCAGTGACGCCACGGTTGTCAGCCAAGGCATAAGGAGGAGAAATCATCCCTTGAGCCAACAGCTCTCGGTAACGAATCATTCCTGTAAAATCAGAGGTCAACAAATCTACATCAGACTCAAATGTTTCATCAGCCTGCTTAACGCCGGCATCCCAACCCTGCTTAACATAAGCAGCCCAAACCTCTTTTTCCTCCTCTGTCTGAGGAAGAAGTATAGCGGGAGGAGGATCGACACGCCCCCAATCACGCTCAAGATACAAACGCCAATTACGAGGAGCAGTAACAATCCTTGCGACTCGATTTATACGATATACGCGATCAGCAACAGCAGCGGCCTGTCCGCCAGAATTCACCAACACAGCCTGCTGCGCCTCAGATACAATCGGAGGCTCGATCAGAAGGCCAGATGGAGCAGGAACCAAAAGCCTAGAAAAATCGAAAGCTTTCGACATGCTGGCATCGTATTCAGCCAAACGTCTCTGTATTTCAAAGGTATGGTTTGCCAAACCGCCACGAGCGCCATAGGAAAGAGCAGCCTCCCTTATGGCATCAGCCCTTATCTGAAGCCCAACGGCATTGGGTTTTGTAGCTTCTTCTGTGCCAACAGCCGCCTGATTCTGCAACTCTTCCAAGCTCGGAGGAGGAGGGGAAACCCCAATCCCAGAATCGGCAGGCACTATCTTCGCCTTCAAAACATCGCCCGAAGACTTTGTCTTGTTCACGTTGCTAGAGCTAGCCATATCCTCCGCAAACGAAACAGCGGGAACAGAAAGCACTGCCAACAAAGCAACAGACGCCAAAAATATTTTTCGCATGCTATTAACGCGACTGATCTGCTGCGGCATAACGCACCTCGACTACACCCTCGCTTTGATCGATCGACAAATCGGCGCGCGTGCCGGCCTGAAGCCCGATATCACGAAGAACATGAAGGATAGGCTGCTGATAGGCGTCAACATTGACGACAAGCGGAGCAGCAGGACGACGGCCTTTTATACGGAAACGCAAACCAGCCCTTTCAGCCAAAGTTCTGGCAACCTGTTCAATAGGCCCAGACCAGCGCAACGAAACCGGTTGCATCATATTGGGCGGAGCGTTCGCATAATCTTCCTGAACAGGAGGAACCCCAGGATTTTTTTGCTGCTCAATATTTGCGATTGTATCTAACGCGCGCGAAGCCCTGTCCGCAGCCTGCGCCAACTTCACCGATACGATATCCGGCTCAGTAGCAACAGGCCTGACTTCAGGAGGAGGAGAAAATATAGTGTCCCATTGGGAGCGCATTTCGCTACACCCAGTCAGCAAAAGAGCTGCGCCAGAGACCATAATTATGCTTTTGTGTATAGTCATTTTTGTCTTCCGATTGATTCGTCCCATTTCGATTAATACCCGACCCTATGTCAGCATTCAATCCCGATGTTTCAAAAGATGCAAGGCAAATCCAGCCAAACACCCCCCAATAATAAAAGTCATAGCCCCAGCAAACCAACGCCCGCCCGAAAACAACACAAAGGAGGAGGATAAAATCAGCCCCGCCCCCACCCCATATATCACAGTAGCATTCGGAAGGGATGCCCCAGAACTACCTCTTGATACGACACCCCCACCACTTTTGCTAACAACACCTACCTGCTTTTTTTGCAGGTTTTTCAACACACTGGGCGCAGGAAGCTTGGACATGTCCACCTAAAACCCCAAATCTTTTGTCATCGTTTCAAGCCCTTCTTTCGTAAAAGCCCCCTTTACTACTTTAACCTTTCCGTCCTGCGCGCGGTAAACCAAATAGGGCAAGTCTGAAAGGCTCCACTTGTCAGCAATTTCTGTATTAGCCTTAACGGCGGCTATGGCCGAATCCTTCGGTGTGCCCGACAAAACGCCCTTTTCCCCAGAAACATGCTTCTCCCAAAGACCTGCGGGGTTGTCGCTCCCCAATAAAACCGCGGCCTCATTCTCGTTGTCAGAGCCGGCATTTGCAGCAGGAATCAAACGAACGCGAAGCTTTCCTTCTCCAACATACTTGCTCAAGGTTTTCCACGTTGCCTTACAATGAGGGCAGCGAGTATCCATAAACATCTCTACCTCTACACGGCCGTCTTTCCCCATAACGACGCCAGAAGCAGAGGACAAATCAGAAAGCAACCGCTCCCCGGGCGAAACCGCCACAGACGGAACCATATCCGGCTTCATTGTAGGCGACATAGAAAAAGAGCGATCTCCAACGCCAGCAATGGCCTCATGCTCTTTTTGCGCATCCGCTATAAGTGCCGACAAGCGCGAATCGCTCTGAACTATGTTCCGCACCTGCTGCATAGTAAGATTTGTTCCATCCTCGCCGAACAAAACCCCGACTATCGCGCCCTTATTATCCGGCGTCGAATACATCATCTGCACTTGTCCGTTCTTCACAATGAACCAACCGTCCATGCCATGTTCGGTGCCCATATAAAAGAAATCCCCACCCATGGCTTTCATTTTCGCGAGTATCGGATTCTTTGCCGGATCAGGAACGCCGGCCTGAGCTGCAGCAGGAGTCTGAGACTGAGACGCCGCAAACGAATGGAAGGGAACTGCCGACAACGCAGCAACAACAAGAAAACGCACAAAAGTCTTTTTCATACGAACCGCACCCTACCTTTTTGCATAACGTTGGTGCATAGGATACAAGGGCACATCGCGTTTGACCAGCCCTTTCCTGTCCATTACAGCAATCACTTTGTTGGCATATGGCGTGCCAAATTTTGGCGTAGCCGAATGATAAGCCGCTATTCCGCCCCAAATGCTACCTGCCTCATCAAGTTTTTGGCGTAAAATCCACGCTGCCACATGAACATTGACACATCCATCGTCTCGCACCCACGCCTTGGCTGTGTTCGCGTCCACCCTCCACCTGCGCTGCAGAAGGGGCAACCATCTGGTATTAACCTGCATCGGGCCTAAATCATAAGTTCCGTTGGTGTTCGGACCAACCTCTTGCCCGACACGCCCGCCCTCAACATGCATTATGCCAATCATAACCGCAGCAGGCACCTGATATGTATTCGCCGCTAACAAAACGCATGCTGCGAGTGCTTGAGCGGTCAACATGGATCACCAACCGCTTACGGCATCAAGCCGCGCTGTTTCCGGAACATCAAGATATGTGGCAAGAGTGGCAAGCATAGCCATGCGTTGATTAAACGCCTGCCACACCTGCGTCATAGGAATTACCTGACCATGCTGGGCAAAATAAGCAGCCCGCTCTGCTGGATCCAGATAAAGCAGCCTATCGGCCTCTGCAAAATGAGACTCCGTATAAATCTGCCCAGCAGCCCTCAAAACATTCCAACACAACAAACGCCATTCCTCCGGCGATGCCCCCGCTGGAGCCAAAGTCCGCGTGACCTGATCGGATGTCTTCACCAGCTTTTCCGCGATCTCGGCCAACAAAGCATGCTCGGATCTGCCAAAAGAATACTGCGCCACAGCACCAACCACAGGCACCATAGCCTCCAGCATTTTGGCTCGGAAAGTCGCAACGGTATTGGGGACGTTCTCCTGCCCCACCGGAATCTGCGCCTTGAACTTGCCTTGCAAATCAACAGCGATAGAAGCGATGTGTCCCGCCTCTTTCTCTGTCATTGGCTTGCCAGTGGCCTTGTATGCAGCCCCAACAACCTGAGCAGCAGCACCGGCCAAAGACCAACGCACCCATGCATCTATTGAATCTTCGCTGGCACCAGCTTCTGTGGCGAGCCTGCGGCTCAGCATCACGGTGCTCTCAACAAGAGCACCCAAAGCCTCGACATTAACCGGAACGGAATCCGCAGCCCCGCCAACCTTCTCCTGCGACTCGCTAGCAGCCTGAAGCAACGGCAACCCCAGCTGACGAAAAACCGCCAGCAAAGTCTGCATCTCAGATTTCTCAGCTTCCATCCCCAGCCCTCATCCTATAAAAACTATATATTACAATGCAGCCCCGAAAAACACCGCAGCACACACCTCAAAAAAACAGCTAAAAACCCCATCACACAAACAAATACCGAACACGATCTACTTCTTAGTCATCGACCCAATATCAGAGGTTGACTTCGGCATTTTAACCATTGCGGCTTGAGCCAAAGCATTAGATAAGAGCTCCCTCTCCCCTTTTATATAGTCTCTATAAAGGAAACGGGAATCCCTCAACGCCTCATCCTCCTTTGCCTGCGCCAACTCCGCAGAGAAAGTGGACAGATACTTACTTTCAAAACTTCTAGACTTCAACCTAAAGGCGTAATCCTTAAAAAACTTAACTTCACTTCTTCCATCTTTTTTGCACGTTCCCTGAGAGCCATCTGCAAAAACAAAAACCTCTCTGCCCGCCTCGGGATCATCCGGATCTCCATCAAGAAAGCCCAATCTCACGTCTTCGTCACAAGCCTTCGCCTGCAAATCATGCATCAGTTTATATTTGTCCCCTTCGAGATCATCGCCATACATTATGCGCTCTTCAAGTAAAGACATGCAGGTCGTATAAGCCACACTAGCTGCGGCTTGCGCGTCCTCATGAGAATCTACAGCCAAATCACTCATGGTCGCTTTTCCTTCAAGATTCTGTGGTGGCGCAGGAAACCTCTCGCTTATCCTTTGGCAAAAGCTTAGAGCCGCAACAAAGGGCATATGCTTTTCCTTAACATACCTGACCTCAGGCAACCTGATAGGATTGCCCGCAGCAGGAAGCTTGTAGTTGGGCGGCATTGGAAACTGGTCGTATCCAAAAATGGCCTCAGAAGACATATCCGCACGCTCAAACGCATCTCCCCATGGAGGTCTATTCTGATCGCACTTAAGGGCAATATGAACCGAGGCCTCGGGCTGGTCTTGATTACAAGGAACCAACCCCAACTCCATCCTTGCCTTAATGTCAGAAGCCACCGCAGCTAAATCGTTGGACCTAAAACCAAGAGTAGCATAAGCACGACGCGCGGCAGACCTAAGCTCCGAAGACTCCTGTGCAATCTTTGCCGCGCGAGCTCGTGCACAAAAATCATGCTCCTTAGGAATCGAATGCTTTTCTGCAATTTCCATAGCCTGCTTTGCTTCCTGATCTGCCCTATTGTTTATGGCCTCAGTCTCAAGGTTCAAGAAATTTATCTGTTCGTGAATCCATGCAGTTGCCACATCAATAGCCGCTGTCCACGAAGCTGCGTGCTGATTCAAAAAATCCTGCATAACGTTCCATATATGCATTATACTGTTGATTGCCTCAACTATAGGAGCCGAAACAACCAGCGCGTTTGCGGGAGGAGGAACAGAGATAGTCAACGCAACAGCCAAAGCCACAACTCTCGCCGCCCTTTTAAAAGCATTCCACCATCTTCTCATGATCTTATTCTCCCACAAAAAAGCCAATACCACAGCTCACCAGACGCCGCTTTAGTTTTGAGGAACATACCTTAGCCTAGACTTCCCCGCCTCTCCTTGAAAATCCTTGTGACTAATATAAGGGGTTCTGCTGCCGTACAAAGACTGAACAAAATTCAATGGTATTTTTCCGTTGTCACAAGGCTTTCTTTTAGAATCCACCGATATTTGAAACGGATCAAATTCAGGCATTGGCATACATATGCGGGTATACTGCAAAAGATTATTCGCCTGCATATTAATTGCTCCAACAATCTGGCTGCAGTCCTGCATTATGACACTCGCCAACATCTGCCCCAGCATTCCCATCGCCAAGCCAAAAGGATCTCCAAACCTAGGCAGAATCTTCAATGCCTTCATCAAATTATCAACACACTGATTCATCGCATTTGTTATGGGAAACATAACGCTTACATTGATAGCATGTATTGCTTTATTTTGCTGAACCTTACTGCGGTTGTGGGCGACCTCTTCGTTAAAAGTCATCCCTGTCCTTGGATCCTTCTTGTTACAATCATATTTATCTGAATCTAATTCGGAAGCAACATTCCCCGCTGCATGAGCCAAAGAATACCCAGGCAGCAAAACAGGAAAAAAAGAAAATATGAAAATCAGGGCAAACAAGCAGAAAAACTTATACATACAATCCCCTCCCAGACGACAAAAGCCACCGAACACATATTACTTTTATAGTGGTTACTCAATCATTAATTAGCTAGTATGTGTGAGATATAACAATGCTTACCGCGGCTAGAAACCACATCATCTCTGGTAACAGCACCATCCAACAATGAGAAAAGCTCCAACGCTCTTGAATTAGCACCATCCTCTTTTGGCAAAACACCGGCTAGAAGATTCAAGCTTCTCAAATAACTTCTATTTAACATCTCTCCGGGAAAATACCGGTTGGCCGCCGAAAGTATGGCCTTCTGTCCAGCCGCCTGAGATTCAAGCCTTATCTGCCTGCGAGAAATGTCGCTGCACTCATCAACAAACACCGACCTCAACTCCCCAGACAACTCCGTAGGAGTTTGTCTCAAGGTTGCCCACCACTTGTTGCACCCGCTTCTGCCCACTATATGGGCCCTGCTTGTCCCACACACATATGCCGCTATGTAATCGCCGGTCATAGAACTCTTATATAGATAAGCCGGCCTCCCGCCTATAATCCCAGATGCAATTGCGTCCAAAGAATTCTGCAGAGCCATACCATCTTTAAAACTTTTACCCACCGAAGCACACCCACTCGCCATCATAACGACGGGCACGCAAACAGCCGCGACCATTCTTTTGAATGTCTTTGCAACATTGAATTTCATATAATTTCTCCGCAGTTATGTTAGCAAAAATTCCTTTAATCCCTAACGATGCTATCACACAATGCCAATAAATATCAATTTCCCTATTGCTTTCAAAAACAAAAGCCTAAACACGGCGCTCACCCCAAAAACCCCAACAAAAAACGCTTTGCAAACAGCTAATTAGTACATCACATGTCTTTGCCTATACCAACACCCCACATCAAGGAACCAGCGCTTTCTTTACTCCGCTTGCATTTGCCGGCTCGGATGACCCCCCCTCGCCATTCAAGGAAAACAACGCCAACCCCACATCCGCAGCCAACTCCATCGTCAAATCGCCCGCCTTTGGAAAATGACCTTCCAAAGGATACGACATAAAGCTTACCCTTTCGCCTTTTTTATCCGCGCCGGCGCAGTAATACGTTTTCCTGCCCTCACCATCTGTACTGGTCACAAGAACAAACACCGCCTTGCCTTTGCGGCCTGACCCGGTAATATTGGTCACGCTATAAACGCTTCCACTACCAACATTTCGCAAAACCAATGCTTCTTTATCCTGTTTCAAAATATAAAATCCGCACTTATCCATAATCTCGGCTTTGGGAAAAAATTCCTCGCTGCTCTTCCCTCCTTTTGCGACACAAGCACTCAACATGGCTGAAACAAAAAGCGCATAAATTTTCTTCATATCAAAATCCCCAGATCATTTCGCAATAACAACTATACATCCCGAATTGCAAAAGCCTCAAACATCTATTTGTTTTCATGAACCCGCCATCAGTGTATATTTATAAAAATCCGGGTTTTCTGCTAAGAAAAATGAAAAAAACCATCATCTTAACCATCTTGGCGTCGTCTGTATTTTACGCCCCCGCATATGCCAAGCCACAAACATCGCTTGCAATGACGGGCAGCCCTGCTCATTTGCAAAACTTTCAAAGCTTTGCGTACGCAACCCCAAACGCCAAAAAAGGCGGCACATTAAAACTCGGAGCAACCGGCACCTTCGACAGCCTAAACCCGTTCATAGTGCGCGGCCAACCACCGCTCGGCCTAAACACAGGCCAAATGTCGCTGGTGTACGAAAGCTTGATGGCGCGCAGCTGGGATGAACCTTTTACGCTCTACCCCCTGCTGGCCGAATCCATAGAAGTGCCCGAAGACAGATCAAGCATAACATTTCAGCTAAACGAAAACGCGCGCTTCTCCGATGGAACGCCGGTAACCACAGACGATGTGATGTTCTCGTTTGAAACCCTGCGCGACAAGGGCCGCCCCAATCACAGAACCTATTATAAAAAAGTAACCTCTGCGGAAAAACTCTCTCCGCATAAAATTAAATTCGCCTTCAAAACAAATGACGACGGCACAATAAACCGCGAAATGCCGCTAATCATGGCATTGATGCCGATACTGCCAAAACACGACTGGCAAGAACGGGAATTCAACCAAACCACGCTGCACAAACCCATCGGCTCCGGAGCATATAAAATAACAACCATCGACCCGGGCAGATCAATAACCTACACCCGCAACACAGAGTACTGGGGCAAAGATATTGCATCGCAACAAGGCCTGAACAACTTCGACACAGTCCGCGTGGATTACTACCGCGACGACGGCATTTCGCTGCAAGCCTTCAAGGCCGGACAATACGACCTGCGAAAAGAATTGAACCCAAACAAGTGGGCGACGGCCTATGACTTCCCCGCAGCAAAAGACGCCCGCGTGCGCCTTGAGCGCATAAAACATGGCCGCGTCGAACCAGCATATGGCTTCATATTCAACACGCGCCGAGCATTATTTGCCGATCCCGCACTGCGAAAAGCGCTGCAACATACGTTTGATTTCGCATGGATCAACAAGAACATCTTTCACGGACAATTCAAAAGAATAAACAGCTACTTCCCGAATTCCGATCTTGCCGCACCACTGCTACCGAACAGCCAAGAACTGGAAATACTGTCCAAATACAAAGACAAACTCCCGACTGACATATTCACAACTCCTGTCGTCACACAACAGGTCACGAATGAAAACGGATTCCGCGACAACCTTCTCGTCGCCGAAAAACAGCTAAAAGAAGCAGGCTACAAGGTTCGCAATGACGAACTGTATTCTCCATCTGGAAACAAGGTATATTTTGAAATACTGCTCAGCGACCCGTCAGAAGAAAAGGTGGCACTAAGCTGGTCACGATCCCTCAAACGCCTCGGCATATATGCCAGAGTCCACACGGTTGACAGCGCGCAATACCAATCGCGCCTCGCCTCATTCGACTACGATGTGATAGCGGGAAAATGGTTCAACTCCCTGTCCCCCGGCAACGAACAATCATATTTCTATGGCTCTGCCGCAGCAGACCAAAACGGCAGCCGCAACTACGCCGGAGTCAAAGACCCCGTTGTTGATGCCCTCGCATCATCCGTTCCGGCAGCGAAATCGCGCGAAGAACTGACCGCAACCGTCCACGCCCTCGACAGAGTTTTGCTGCGCGGTAACTACTTTATCCCATTATATTATTCTGGATTTGATAACGTGGCATATTGGACAAAAATCCAACCGCCCCCCAAACACCCTCTGTGGGGTCTTGCAATAGAGTCTTGGAATGCGAAAGAATGATAACAAAGGGCGAATGATAGAACTTATACGGTCACGAGCAGTTGCGACATGCGAGGCTTTCTATGGATTGTAAAAGACAAAAGAAATCGAGGCGGAGGCAAACCAAAGCCGAGCTAGGCGCAGAGCGAGTGATGTCGAGCAGAATAAACACATTCATTGATCGCTCGGTATAAAATGAGCTCCATAAACCCAAACACCGAACAAGAACTAAGCTTCTACCTCTCCTCCTCACAGCCCTGCCCCTATATCGAAGGACAAGAAGAACGCAAACTGTTCACACGCCTCTCCG
>Ga0075012_10005068_pt1 | contig 12130 bp, 10 predicted proteins | sample All_14_2_FD_71474 | JGI IMG/M metagenome (GOLD analysis project Ga0075012, IMG submission 71474) | Freshwater microbial communities in response to fracking from Pennsylvania, USA - Allegheny Zone_MetaG_DW_15 | ecosystem: Environmental > Aquatic > Deep subsurface > Groundwater > Drilled...
ATTGGTGAACGCGGAGTCATCCAGGATGAACGATCCGGCGTCAAACCCGGTGATCGCCGAACCCGCATCCACCATGAGCCAGGTGTAGTTGCTGTTGCCATCAAAGTTGAGCGCATTGCCCGCCGCCTGCAGGGCATCCAGGCTCGCGATCTGGATGGTGAACTCGCCCACCCCCGCCGTGATGTCCAGTGTGGATGCACTGAGCAGGTCCCAGCCCAGCGAGGCCGATCCCGCCGTGCCTGTGGTGTCATTGAGCTCGAACAGGAATGTGCCCCCGGTCGCCCAGGTCGTGTCCCCGGCTGCCATCGTCCCGGTGCTGTTGCCCGGCGACATCGTCTGGCCCGTGCCGATGGTCAGATCCAGATTCGAGACGTTCGAGCCGCCAATGGTGCCGGAGGTGAAGGTCAGGTTTCCGGCGTAGTTGTTCACCGAGTTGTAGCTGAACTTGCCCCCGTTGAGGGTGACATCGCGGTCCAGGGCCGTGGTGCCGTCATATCGGAAGGTGCCGCCGGTGACCGCGACCCCACTGCTGCTGTTGATTGTTCCATCGGTGCCGATCAACAGCGTTCCGTTGCTGACCGATGTGCTTCCCGAATACGTGTTGGCCCCGGAAAGGGTCCATGTGCCCGTGCCTTCCTTGGCCACCGAAGTCGTGTTGACACCGCCGTTGTCCACGATGGCACCGCTGATTTCCCCGGTGCCCGAAGTCGAACCCTTCAGGGTAAGGGTCTTGCTGCCCGCACCGGTGGCGGTGAAGTTGTTGGTGAAGTTCAAATGACCCAGTGCTCCGGATTGGTCCAGAATGGCTCCGCCGGTGGTACCGGCCAGATTGATCACGCGGTCGGTGGTTTCTCCGGTACCGGTATAGATGAGCCCACCGGTCGTTGCGGCGGAACCCATCCCGATGATGTTCACCACAAAACCGGTGGCTGGCCCCCCCGAGGCTCCACTGAGAACCACCGCACCCCCCAGATTGCTGCTGGTGGAGGCCGCCGAACCAATCTCCGCCACACTGAGAAAACCTTCCTTGATCGTGGTTCCTCCGCTGTAGGTATTCGCCCCGGAGAGGATCCAGGTGCCCGTGCCCGTCTTGACCAGTGAATTGGACCGGTTGACCAGAAGGGAACTGCCATTGAGGGCATCACCGATTTTTCCCGAAATCTCACCCGTGGCGGCCGTGGAACCCTGCAATGTGATGACTTTGCCTGGATTGCCCGAACCATTGCCCCATCCGTAGAGGAAATCCGAGCTGAAATTCAGATTCCCCGACGTGCCGGACTGGTCGAGAATGAAACCCGTGGTGGAGCCGTAGGCGGTGATCACCCGGTCCGTGGTTTCACCCGCGCCCGTGTACTTGAGTCCCCCGCCGGTGCCGAACAGAATGGAGTTGTAAGCCCCCCCGGCATTGCTACTGGTCGCATCCTTGTTCCCGATGCTGCCAACACTGACAAAACCATTCTCGATCACCAAACCGGCAGAAACCGCCCCGCCGGTGAAATTTTGTTGGAATGCCGTTTTATTGAGGGGAACAGCACCGCCGGTAAATGTGTTATTGCCTGTAAGCTCCAAGGTGTTGCCCCCCAATTTGACAATTCGCATGGCACCGGAGATGTCCCCCGCATAAGTGGAAATTCCCCCGCCGTTGTTCGAGGTGTCCAGAGCCAGGCCGGCGTTGGTGCCAAAGGCAACCGTGGAAAGTATCCCCCCGATCGAACCCGCACCGGAAGTGGCCGTGGTAAACTCGCCCACACCACCGACATTCAAGCCCAAATTGGGGAGACTCGCGGATCCCGAGGGGCTTGCCACACTTGCCGCCACAGTCACTGTACCTATGGAGGGCAAAGCCCCGGTTTGGGCAAACAATACGGTTCCACCGTTGATAATCGTTCCCCCGGAATAGCTGTTGGAGGCGTTGGAAAGGGTCACCACAGAGTAGCTTGTAAACACGCCGCTCGTGGGCATGGTGAAAGTCAGGCTGCCCGCCCCGGATATGGCTCCGGAAAGCGAAACCTTGGCCCGGAATTGCAGTTCCGTGTCATTTGTGAGAAGCAGATTGTTGCTGATGGTTGTATCGGGTGTCGGACGTGAACTGCTCCATGTCGGCAAAAGCGAAATGACCGGCGTCGTGGCGCCGTCGCTGACAAATTCCAGAGTGCCGCCTGAAAGAATCAATTTTTGGTTGTTGGTCGTGGTGCTGGAAGTATTCAGTCTATTCAGCAGAAAATTTCCCACTAAATCGTTGTTCATAAACGTCGATGGGGCGGTGAGGGATATGTTCAGCGTCGTGTCCGTTCCACTGACTGGAACGGCGTTCCAATTGGTGCCCGCGCTCCACTGATCGGCGGAGCCGACCGTGTTGGACGAGGCGAGCCCGGTGTAAGTATACGTGGCACCGTGCGCCGGCTGTACGCCGAATACAAAGGAGATCAAAACAAACCGCAGGAAACACCGGCTCGTTTTTATTTCAGAAATTTGCAGCTGCATTAACGAAGCGACGAGGCGTATCGGCCGGTTGTTCATACGTATGATCTCGATGGATTGATGAATTGCTGATTCGTTTGTAAGTCTTTTTGCACCTTGCATCGCCAACCTATTGAATTTAGCAATCGCCGCTTGTGGCGCACAACAGGCAGTGCTTGTGGCAAAATTTGCCACAAAAAAATCAACTCCTTCCCCCTATGTCCGAAAAGTCTGCTGCCTGTTGATGATCGATGGCATGAACTACTCCGGGCTCTCCATGGAAATGGCCCACCCCGATGTCGCCCGGACTCATTACGTCGGATCCCTCCACGGCCACAACCAGAAGACCAAGAAAGCCAACGCCCCCCCTACTGGGCCATTGGCCCGGCCAATTTCAGGAAGATTACCACCCAATGGATCAAGGACAGGCACCCAAATCTATCGCAACTCAGTGCCATCCCCCAATGGGCCAAACCCATTGTCTTTTCTGCTTACAAACACCTCAAGCTCAACCTATAACTTGCAACTCAAGATAACAATCATCAGGTCACATGAAAAAGCTCTGGAAAAAAAACTGGGAACAATCCAAGTCGCACTTCATAAGCTGGTGGAATCACACCGGGATGGTTATGGTCCTTCAGGGAAAAATCAAAACCCTTGGGGAACCCCATGAGGACGCTCCCGACCCCGGACCCCATGCTTCTCTGGAGGAGCTCTATCTGGATCCCGACTGGATCGCCAAATACTGGAGGCATCGGCTATCGAGGGATAATTTCATAGCCGACCACCTGCCCATCACACGAACCGACCTGGGAATCGGATCACTGGCTCTGTATCTCGGATCCGAGCCGGAATTGGCGGAGGATACCATCTGGTTTTCCCGTTGTATCTCCGACCCGGAAAAACATCCAAAACTTGTCTTCGACCCATCCAACAAATGGTGGGTCCTGCACGAAAAAATCATCCGAAAGGCGTGTATCACCTCCAACGGCAATTATTTCGTCGGCTTCCCGAGTCTGGTCGAAAATCTCGACATCCTCTCGGCCATGCGGGACCCGCAAGAGTTGATGATGGATTTGGTGGAAAGACCCGACTGGGTCAAAGAGAAGATTGCCGAGATCAACCAAGCCTATTTTGAGGCCTACAGCCGGATCTACGAGATAATCAAACTGGAGGATGGAAGTTCCGCCTTTGCAGGGCTGGAGCTGTGGGGGCCGGGCAAAACCGCCCTGCTGCAGTGCGATTGCTCCGCAATGATTTCACCCCGCATGTTCGACGAATTTGTCCTCCCGGCCCTGGCCGAACAATGCCGGTGGCTGGATCACTCGATGTATCATTTGGATGGAATCCAAGCTCTCTGCCATCTGGACAGCCTGCTGGCTATTCCCGAATTGGATGTGATCCAGTGGACACCCCAGGCAGGCCAACCCTTGCCGGGGGACAAGTGCTGGTACGGACTCTACAAGCAGATACTAGCCGCCGGAAAATCCATTCAAATCAATGGCGCCCACATCGACTCGGTTGTGCCACTGCTGGACGAGATCGGCACCCAAGGCGTCTACATCTTCATCGACAAGGTCGACACCGAGAAAGAAGCGGATTTTTTACTGGAAAAATATTACGTCTGATAATGACCGGGCTCGTCGGGCAAGGCTCAAAAAATATGCGGTTGAACCATTCTCACACGGGAACGACCGACTGTTGGCCATCTCCCATAACTTTGCCCACCGCAGTCTCCGTCGGCATTGGGGGGTTGACAGATTCTGCATCAAAGGTTTTTTCGAATACTAACCCGGAGTGGCGCCTTTCGGCGCAATGCCCTGATAAACAGGGGTTTAAAAGGGAGCGGGTGACGAGAGTTGAGGCCCCATCCCCCTCCTCTTTGCCCATTGGCGCTCCGCGCCCTTTAAGAACCCACCCTTCGGGTGTAGCAAGGAACTCGCGAGAGGATTTAGAGAGAAAATTGCTCTATAAGAATCTATTCATCAACACTTTATCTCTGCCAGAGATCCTGTCGCCTTAAACCTTAGAAATCGAACATTCGTTGAGTTTTCCAACAGACCCATTCCTCAATGGCGGCTCCCCGACTGACGGATCTCATTCAAACGGAGGAAGAGCTTGGGATTGCCGGTCATCGGCATGCTGAAGATGTGTTGGCGCCGGTACCAGTATCCGGGACCGTCTGCCAACCGTTTGCTTGCAGGGTCGTGCTGGAATCCGCGCTGTATCGCTGTATGTGATCCCACTCACTCCGGTGGGCTCGGTGAAACTGTAGAAGAAGTTGCCCCCGATCATCTGGGGTTGGGGCAGTTGGCTGGCCCGCTCCGTGGCTGGATTCTGGTTCTGGCCGATGAGGGCATAGACCATCAGGTTCGTGATGCCCGTGCGGTAGGGAGCCCCCTCGTTGATTGGACTTCTGGCCTGGGGCAAATACCCCATAGCAGCCGTCCAGCCCTGAGTGTGAACTGCCTTGATGAAATTACTGCCACTCCACACACCGGTATTGCAGACAAATTTGGACGAGATTCAACCCGAAGAGGATCATTTGGCCTCCGAGCTTTATACGCACTACAGCCACGCTGCCGAGGAAGAGATCACATCCGTAGACCCATCCAACAGCACGACCCATATTCTGGAATGAAGTAGACCTCTCCATTCAGCGCAATAGGGCAAGACTTGCCCATTGAAGGACTGTGAATACGAGTAGTCTTACGGCTCACACCGAAGACCCCTTGAACCTCTCGGGCATTATATCATCCACGCGATTCATTGTAGATTTTATACACCGAGAGCACCAAATTCACCCTCGATTTCAGTGAGATGTCCCCTGGCTAGTTAAAAAAAGTCGGGTGGTTCCGCATTTCGAAATTCAACACTCCCGCCTTCTCCGTGATATCTGTGTACTCCGTGGTTAAATTGCTCCTTGGAGATCGTCAAATGTGACTTTTCCCCGCCCGGCGGGGTATAAGTGTTGAGGAAATGGAAACACCCGACACGGTTCTGGTGGAGCAATGCCGTGGAGGTAACACTGCGGCATTCGGTGAATTATTGCAGCGCCATCAGGACGCCGTGTTCAACCTGCTGATGAAACTGACCGGAAACTGGCACGAAGCCGCGGACCTGACCCAGGAGGCGTTCATCCGGGCCTACCGTAAACTCGACGCATACGATCCGCAGTTTTGTTTCAAGAACTGGGTCATCACCATCGGCGTCCACCTGGCCAGAAACCGCTTCCGCAGCCTTTTCCGCCGGCTTCGGACCGAGGAACAAACCCCCGGACCGGAAACCGTCACGCGCGTTGATCCGCGGATCGAGGAGGTCAACCAGGCACTGGCGCAGTTGCCGGTCAAACTCCGCTTGCCGCTGGTCCTCAAACACATGGAAGGTTATTCCTACGAGGAGGTCGCCCAAACGCTGGGCATCGGCGTCAGCGCCGCAAAAATGCGTGTGCTCCGGGCACGCACCGAATTGGTCAGGAGATTGGAATCATGAACACAAAACCTGATGGTTGGTTTGACGAAGTTTTGGCCCCGACGCGCATAGCTGCCCCGCCCGGCCTAAAGGAGCGCGTCCTGCAACGCCTCCCCCTGCCCGTGCCGCGGTCGTGGCTGCCGGAACCCCGGCAATGTTGGCTGCCCGCCCTGTCAGGGGCTGCGGCGACCCTGCTGCTGGTGGCCGGCTGGCACCACTGGGCCAGATCACCGTCTCTGGTCAACGTGCACTTCGAACTGCACGCCCCCGGGGCCCGGCAGGTGGAACTGGTTGGCAATTTCAATGAGTGGCAGACCGGCACGATCCGCCTGAGCGGGCCGGATGCGTCAGGCCACTGGACGGCGACGGTCGCCCTGCCGGAAGGACGCTACGAGTATCAATTCTTGGTGGACGGCCGGCAGTGGGTGACCGACCCGCAGGCACCCGTCGTTCGGCCTGACGGATTCGGCCGCGCCAACGCCATCCGCAATGTGGCCAGGGAGGAACCGGCTTTATGAAACCATGTCATTGGCTGTTGCTTCTCTTCCTAGCCACCAATGCGGGCGCGGAACCGGCGGCGATCGAAACCGCGGCCCGCGAAGGTCTGCCTGTCGAACCGGTGCGTTCGCTGATTGCCGAGGGCCAGGCCAAAAAGGTGCCCGCGGCGGAATTGGACGCCGCCGTACAACGGCGGTTGGCGGCATTGCGATTGGCAAAAGGTCTCCTGCAGGAGACCGGTTACACACAGTGCCCGGCCGCGCAGCGGCAGGGGTTGATGGGCGCCGTGGCGCAGGCCATGGAAAGCCGTGTCTCCGAGTCCGCATTGCACGAAACCCTCCGGGCCGGTGGCGGCTCTCGGACCATGCGCGTGCAGGCGGTCGTAGAAGCCGGCGAGTCGCTCCAACTGCTCGGTGTGGATGAGGCCACCGTCGCCGCCCTGATGCAGGATTTTGTCGAACGCAGCCTTGGCCGGGGAGAAATCCTGCGGGCGATGCAATTCATCAGCCAGCAACACCGCTCCGGCATGACGGGTTCCCAAATACGAAAATCGCTCTGGCAGCGCCTACCGGATTCGTCAACCCGGGAAAACAACAACCAAACAAAATAATCACCCCATCAGAGGAGGGGGAAGGAACACCATGAAAAATACAATCAAGACTCTGGCACTATTGGCACTGATCGGCTTGGTGCCGGCCCCGCAATTCGCAGCGCAGGGAACAGTCAATCCAGCCATCAAGGAAGCATTGACAGAAGCTCTGGCGGGACCCGACGGCGAGTATGCGGCATATGCTGAATACTCGGCCATTATCAAAAAGTTCGGCGAAGTTCTGCCCTATGTGAACATCCGAGGGGCTGAGGAACGCCACATCAATGCGCTCAAGGGCCACTTCGAAATGTACGGCCTGCCCGTGCCGGAAAATAAATACCTCGGCAAGATCACCGTCCCAGCCAGCTTGGTCGAGGCCGCCAAAGCCGGAGTGGTCGCCGAGGAGCGCAATGTTGCCATGTATGACCGCCTGCTGGCAAAGGTGAAGGACAACCCGGACCTCCAGCGCGTTTTCACCAACCTGCAATCCGCCTCGCGCGACCACCATCTGCCCGCCTTCAAGGCAGCCGCCGAGGGCAAAACACCCGGCTGCTGCTGCGGAGGCGGGGGAGGCCAGGGAAAAGGGCGCGGGCAAGGATCGGGACGGGGCGCATGCGTCCGGCAAGGTCAGGTCACGCCGGGACAACCCCAACAGTAGTCCTGTTGTAAATCGCAATCCAAGCGCGGTCGCTACGGCTTTCCATCCGTAGCGATCCAGTCGTATGGCAGGTCATGTCACTCTGTGGTGTTGTAGAAGAGCAAAATTTACGCCCTCTGTTCTCTCCTCCGCAGATGCGGGAAATAATCTTGTAGATGCTCCATCTGGCGGATTTCACACAGGATTTCACCGAACCATAGCCCACTGCTCTTGGGGCCGCGGGCCAGTGGGCCAGCACTGGTGTTCCGGCAACATTAGGCATTCCTAAGCTGAAACTTGATCAAATAATAGATCACCGTAAATCGGCATGTTTCTGCCGATTTATAGGACTGACGCAGCAAATTGACCAAGGTCCGGACGCCCAGGTGCAAAACTGTCAAGAACAGCAGGATCCGCCGGGCTTATCCGTGTTGTCACAGCATGAGCTACCCACCCCTAGTTTCTTCAGGATTATTTCCAAGGGGCAGAAATTCGTGAAGGAGGATTGAAGGAGGTTGAATCCGACGAAGGCGGTAAACCAAAGCCAGTTCGGATTGTGGTAATGAGCAAAAAGCAGGCTGGCCAGAATGAAGGTGCCGGCGAACCGGCGGATGATGAATTGCATTTTCATGAGTTTGTTTTGTTTGTTTGTTTAATGGAAACTGGATGCGATCAGTGCCCCAAGGACCGCGCCGTAAATTGTGGTGATGATGGGATTGCTGGTGAGTGGGCAGGCACCCGTAGAACAGCCCACTAATTTGTACCAGCCGAAGCCGAGCACGCCGCCTGCGATTATTCCAATGATAGTGCGTAGTATCATGAGTTTATATTTTTCTTCATAATGGAGTAATACAATACAGGCACGGCCGTGCGGGACAGGATCGTGGATGCTACTTCGCCTGCGATAAGTGACAGGGCCAGCCCCTGGAATATTGGATCGAAGAGGATGACCGAGGCCCCCACAACCACGGCTGCGGCGGTCAGGAGCATGGGTCGAAATCGGACGGCACCAGCATCTATGACCGCTTCCTCCAAGGTCTCACCCTCTGACAGTTTGAGTTCGATGAAATCGACAAGGATGATGGCATTGCGCACGACAATACCAGCGCCGGCAATGAGCCCGATCATGGAAGTAGCGGTGAAAAATATGCCCGTGATCCAATGCGCGGGAATAATGCCAACAAGGGAAAGGGGTATCGGCAGCATGACCACCCAGGGTGTTTTGAACGACTTGAACCAGCCCACGACCAAAATAAAGATCAGGATAAGCACGGCAGCAAAGGCGATTCCCATGTCACGGAATACCTCGTAGGTAATTTGCCATTCACCATCCCATTTGATGGCCCAGTCATGGACACTTTTGGGCTGGTTGATGTAGAGGATCTCCATGGGTTTTCCATCAGGAGCGCGGAGTGCGGCAATTTTTTTCTGGATTTGGAGGATGGCATAGGCGGGGCTGCCCAATTGATCTGTTAAATCAGCAAGAACATAAGTCACGGGCATTAGATTTTTGTGATAGATGGCCTGGTCTTGCATCTGCTGCCCGGTGGTGACGAACTCACTGAGCGGAATCAGCCTCCCCATTTTTGAGAGCAATTGGATCCCCAGGAGGGAATCGTCACGGGTGCGGCTTTCCTTGGCGATCCGCAGGACGATGTCCACCGGTTCGGGTTCATCAGCCAAATGGACCAGACCTGCGTTCTTGCCTGAAAGAGCCGTGGCCAGACTGTCGGAGATGGCAGCGGGGGAAATCCCATTGAGCGAGGCTTTTGCAGTGTCAATGTGGTAGCGGTGCAGGGGAAGATCCGCCTCCACATAGGTGGCCACATCCGTAAAACCCGGCTCCTGGCGTAACAAATGTTCGACTTCGCGGGCCAGTTGATTGCGCGCAGCACTGTCGGGGCCGTAGATTTCCAGCACCATGGTGGAAAGTACGGGAGGCCCTGGCGGAACTTCCGCGACCTGGACATAACCACCTTCGCGACGTGCGATTTCATTGAGGCGAGGCCGGACACTTTCGGCGATCTGATGGCTTTGGCGCTTGCGTTCGCCCTTGCCGGTGAGATTCACCTGAAGATCGCCCTGATGGGGGAGATTGCGCAGGAAATAATGGCGCACCAGTCCGTTGAAATTGTATGGTGAACTCGTCCCAGCATACGTTTGTATGTCGTGCACCTCGGGTTGGGCAGCCAGGACGCCTGCCATTTCTCCGAGCACCTTACGCGTGTGTTCAAGGGAGGTTCCTTCAGGCATGTTCAGGATGACCTGGAATTCATTCTTGTTGTCGAAGGGAAGCATTTTCATGCGCACGGCCTTGAAGGGGATGAGCAAGAGGCAGAACAAGAGCAGCCCCCCAAGTGAGAGATAAAACCATTTGCGCACCCGGGTGCCATATATCAGCGGGTGCATGTACCAATGGTACATCCGCGTTAGGAAATCATCGGGTTTTTGCGAATGTGCCGGGGTATTGTCCGGGCCCGTGTTGTTTCGTTTCCCAAGAAAAGCGACGGCTGCCCACGGAGTAATCGTGACGGAAACAAGAAGGGAAAAAATCATGGCCGCACTGGCGCCAATGGGTATTGGGCGCATATAAGGCCCCATGAGCCCCCCCACAAAGGCCATCGGGAGTATCGCCGCGATGACGGCCAAGGTGGCCAAGATGAGCGGACTGATGATTTCGCGCATCGCTTCCACCGTGATATCCAGAAGGGATTTGATACGCCCCCCCGGCAGATGGAGGTGGCGCACCATGTTTTCCACACCGACGATGGGATCGTCAACGAGGATGCCGATGGTGAAAATAAGGGCGAAAAGAGTGATCCGGTTGATGGTGAATCCAAACAGATGGAAAGTGAGCAGGGTAAGGGAAAGGGTGGCTGGGATGGCAATGATAACCACGCCCGCAGCCCGCCAACCCAGTGCAAAGGCAATCAGCAGGCTGACTCCGAAGATGGCGATTCCCATGTGCAGAAGCAGTTCATTGGATTTTTCCGCCGCGGTATGCCCGTAGTCACGAGTAACGGTGACTTCGACGTCCTGCTGCAGCAGTCCAGCGGCGCGTTGCTCGCCGATATGTGACAGGATGTTTTTTGAGAGGTCGGTGGCATTCGATCCCTTCCGTTTGGCAATGGCCAGGGTCACCGCCTCAAAGATCCCTTCGCCCGCCCTGCCCGAGGCGGGGCCGTATTGGGTCCGTACCGAATGTTCTTCTTCGTCTGGTCCGTCCTCGACGCTGGCGATGTCGCCCAAGCGGGAGGGCTTTCCCTCGCTCAGGCCAACGACAAGATCCATGACATCCTGGCGGGTGGTGAAAAAAGCATCTGATTCAATCCGAGCCTGGGGAGACCCGGTTTCAAGATGACCTGCGGCAGTCCGAATATTTGATTCCTGTAGCAGGCGCAGGATGTCGGTAGGCGAGAGCATCCGTGCCGCGAGTTTCTGTTTGTCAAAAAGTATGGAAAACTGCCTTTTGCGTCCGCCGATGAGGGTGGTTTCGGAAATATTGGGTATGGAATTGATGCCTTGGCGGAAATCGGCAGCAATGCGGCGGAGTTCCAAGGGCGTCCGTTTCGGGCTGTGGAAGGTGAGCGCCATGATGGGGACATCATCAATGGAGCGCTGCTTGACGAGGGGCTGGGAGGCGCCGGGGGGAAGGAAATCGAGGTTGGAGTGGACCTTGGTGTAAAGATTGATGAGGCTTTTTTCCATCGACTCGCTGACGCGGAACCGCACCACGAACATGGCACCATGCGGTGAAGAGGTGGAATAGACATACTCCACACCCGGGATTTCCCAGAACTTGCGCTCTCCAAGTTCGGCAATGCGTTTGCTCACTTCTTCGGGAGTGCCTCCGGGGTATGGGACGAACACATCAAAAATAGGAACGACAATTTGCGGCTCTTCTTCGCGGGGAAGCTGGATGAGCGACATAGCCCCCAAAAGCAGCGCAGCGACAACTAGTAGGGGGGTGATCTTGGATGCGGCAAAAAAGCGCACCAAACTGTCAAACTGTTTCATTTGATACCCTCATTCACTTATTTGGAGAGAGACTGCATTTGCGCATCATCAAGCTGACCTGAGAGGAAGAGGAGACGGGCACGCGTGGATTCGAGTCGGGTCCGGGTTTCAGCGCAGGCGGACTCGGCGTCCAGCCTCATTTGCCGCATATCTTGGAGGTCCGCGATGGATTTGCGTCCGGTGTGATATAGTTGCTGGGTCATTTCCACTGCGTGTCGGGCATCGTCCGCCCCCTGCTCGAGCACGGGTAGATCGGAAGTCAGAGCATCTAGTTGTGCGGCGGCAGCCGTCACAGATTGGGCAATGGAATCACGCAACGTAGATTCATCCTGTCGCATTTGTTCAAGGAGGGCCCCGGCTTTTTTGACCCGGGCGGGAAGTGTCGGATCGAACAGGTCAATGGTGCCCTGCACACCGACCGTATAATTCTGGGCGTTCGTCTCCAAGTCTCCAGTGTT
>Ga0075012_10005070_pt1 | contig 12128 bp, 10 predicted proteins | sample All_14_2_FD_71474 | JGI IMG/M metagenome (GOLD analysis project Ga0075012, IMG submission 71474) | Freshwater microbial communities in response to fracking from Pennsylvania, USA - Allegheny Zone_MetaG_DW_15 | ecosystem: Environmental > Aquatic > Deep subsurface > Groundwater > Drilled...
GAGAAGTTCTTCGCTTTTGCAACTTCAGCCACTCGCGATGCTTCCAACGGAAAAGAGTTTGTTGATGAAATCTACAACCGATTCGGGCTAAAAATTGAGGTTATTGATGGTTCACGCGAAGCTAACTTAATATATAAAGGAGTTCGACAGGCCTTTGAATTGGGTGATGAGTGTAACCTAATCGTCGATATAGGAGGAGGTAGCAACGAAATAATTCTAGCCAACTCAAAGGAGATTTTCTGGCTAAAAAGTTTCGACCTAGGGGTATCGCGCCTAATGCAGATATTCAACCCATCCGACCCAATATCGAAGGAACAAATAATTGCCATTGAAAACCATATCAGAAAGGAGATTGAACCTCTTTTAGTCGCAGTAAAAAAACACAAACCCACAAGAATGGTAGGGAGTTCTGGCTCCTTCGACTCGTTTAGGAATATTCTTGAATTTGCTGGTAAAATTGAACTTTCGGACAAAACCTGGGCGCAAATACCAATTCAGGAATATGTAAACCTGCACAATCTGTTCATCACATCGATTAGAGAGGAGAGACTTAAAATCAAAGGGCTTGACCCAATCCGTGTGGATTTAATTGTACTTGCATCAATATTTGTGAATTTTCTTGTGGAGCAGTTCGAAATTAAATCGATGTGCCAATCGGAATATGCCCTTAAAGAGGGCTTTTTGAGCGAACTATCGGAAAGCATTCAGTAAATACAATTGCTATAATCCGTTTTTTGGTTAATTTTACCCTTCGAAGGTTAAACCTAACTGGCTAACCTTTAACCTTTAATTATTCAAATATGTCCAAAATACTAGTAATCGACGACGAAAAAGCTATTCGCAATACGCTTAAGGAGATATTAGAGTTCGAAAGTCATACAGTAGATTTAGCCGAAGATGGCGCTGCTGGCGTTGAAATGTTTACCAACGGTGGCTACGATATTGTTCTTTGCGATATTAAAATGCCGCAAATGGATGGTATTGAGGTTTTGGATAAGCTTCAGGAAAAATCCAACGATACTCCTGTGATTATGATATCGGGTCACGGAAATATTGACACCGCTGTTGAAGCCATCAAAAAAGGAGCTTATGATTTTATTGAGAAGCCGCTCGACCTAAACCGACTACTTATTACAATCCGCAACGCCACCGATAAAACCACGCTAATTCAGGAAACTAAGGTTTTAAAGCGTAAGGTGAACAAGGCCTTTGACATTGTTGGGGAATCGCCTGCAATTACTAAGGTTAAGGATATGATTGAGCGCGTTGCACCGACTGAAGCGCGCGTTCTAATTACTGGGCCTAACGGAACGGGTAAAGAACTGGTATCGCGCTGGTTGCATGAGAAAAGTAGTCGTGCTGCAATGCCCTTTGTGGAGGTAAACTGCGCCGCAATTCCTTCGGAATTAATCGAAAGCGAATTATTTGGTCACGAAAAAGGTGCTTTCACTTCAGCTATCAAGCAGCGTAAAGGAAAATTCGAGCAAGCCGATGGTGGCACACTATTTCTCGACGAAATTGGAGATATGAGCCTTAGCGCTCAAGCCAAAGTTTTACGTGCTTTGCAGGAACATAAAATCAGCCGCGTAGGTAGCGATAAGGATATCACAGTGAATGTCCGCGTTATTGCCGCAACAAATAAGAACCTAACCAAGGAGATTGAACTGGGAAATTTCCGTGAAGACTTGTACCACCGACTCAGCGTAATTATTATTCACGTTCCAGCTTTGAATGAACGGTTGGAAGATATTCCGCTACTATCGACTCACTTTAACGAACTAATTTGTGGAGAGTACGGAATACAGCCAAAACAAATAACCCCCGATGCCATTGATGAACTGAAAAAACTAAAATGGACCGGTAATATTCGCGAGTTACGCAACGTTATTGAACGTCTTATTATATTAAGCGACAAGGAGATAACTGGCAAGGATGTAAAAGCATTTGCGGGGCCAGCGTTCTAGGTAAAATTTCAGAAATCAAAAAATCTTAATAAAATTAGATTAACGCCCGAGAGGTTTAAAACCCTTCGGGCGTTACAATTATTTAATTGCTTTCAAGTACTCCTCTGTACTTAAAATCTTCGCATAACTCCTCAAAGTGGCAAGGGTTGATAGGTGAACCATTTTAGCGGGAATTGTTTCGTTGCCCCATTTTAAATCCTTTGTAGCACAAGCATCGTGAACGAGAGTAACCTTGAGCCCTAGATCCGCGGAGGCTCTTACAGCCGCTTCAACGCACATATGTGTTTGCATACCACACACCACCAACTTCGATACTTGCTGTCCAAATAAATAGTCCTGAAGCTGAGTGCCTACAAAAGAGTTTACTGAGTTCTTAGTAAAAACTTCCTCTCCTAATATTGGTTTCACTAAACTATGTATAGCATCCTGTTCTGCCGATTGATGCTTAATAAATACTATCAGCCAACCTTTTGCCCTAAACTCCTCAATAAGTTTAGCGGCATTTTGCGCTGCAGGAATAGGATCGACCAGTTCCGATTTTCCACCAGCAAAGTAAAAATCCTGAATATCAACCACAAGTAAGGCCACCCTTGAGGTGTCAGGGATATTCGCACTTACGGTTATTCCTGCAAAAATCAACAGAGATAGAACTACTATTTTTTTCATAATCATTTGAGTTTAATTGCATATAAAAACAAAGGTAACCAAAATTGGCTACCTCTGTCCCACCCTTAACCTTTTAATTAACTCTTAAAAAAGAAACAAGCATTACTACTAGAAAGAGACTCATCGAATTGCTCCTCGTACAACTTAATATCGAGTTGATCGACAAAAACATCGTAGAACGAGATTATTCCTTCAGGATAAACCTTGGGATTATCATCCTCAAAGAAAACAACCTGATGATTGAACCAATATGGATTACTGGTCATTAGCAACTCGCCAACCAAACTCACCTGCTTATGTGTTTTACCGTAAAACATATTGGTTTTATTTACTAATCTAATATAGTAAACTCCGATATGCTTGTCAAATAAGTTATAGCTTTTCGATGATGATATTAATCACTAATTCATTGAAAATGAGAGAGGCATTGAAACACGGAGTAGATAAAAACAAAAAGCTCCGAGATTAACTCTCGGAGCTTGGGTGGAAGACCGGGTTCGAACCGGCGACCCTCAGAACCACAATCTGATGCTCTAACCAGCTGAGCTACATCCACCATTTTGCGGTTGCAAAGGTAAATATTTTTTCTAAAATCCAAACAAAAGATTTAATCAATTTATTTTTTTTCAGAATAATTGAAGCAATTAAACATCATCAGAAAATATTAGCATTCGCATCTAAGTTTTTATACTTTAGCTTGAAATTGACAGAGAATTGGACATCTCCATTAAACTTAACAAAACAACAGCATTACAATCCTACCAAATCATCCGATTTTTGGGGATTATTACCATTAGCATAGCTATGGTAAAACTTTCCGTACCACAAAGTCAAATTGGGCATTACGAAATGTTGCTGTTCCTAACAAACCTTCTTGCAACATTCTGGATAACAGGAATGATTCAGGCATTGCTTCCACTTTACGGAAAATTCCAGAACGATAAGCAAAAAACATCGGTACTATACAATGCATTTATACTAATTCTAGGGCTATCCTTACTTTCTGGTGCCATTGCATTTTTAATCAAAGGGTTATTATTTAAGGTGGAAGGCATTGCAAGTTTACCATTCTACAACCTAGTAATTCTTTACCTAACGCTTAGCACACCAACATTACTTATTGAGTATGTATATCTTCTCAACGACAAGCCCCGGCAAATGATTATATATGGAGTTACAACTCATGTACTACAAGTCCTGCTTGTTATTGGGCCTCTCTTAATCGATATAAATATTGAATACTCTGTTTACGGACTTATAGCGATTTCGGCAATAAGGATAATTTGGCTAATCATTCTAATTTATAAAAACTCCGCATTAACAATCAACAAGGAGTTTCTTAAAGAACACACAAAGCAAGGATTTCCGCTAGCGCTGAAATATTTAATAAGCAGTTCTGGCACATATATCGACCAGGCCATTATCACAACTCATTTCGACCCTGCCACCTTTGCCATTTACCGATTTGGCGCACGCGAAATACCTTTAATTACACTTATGACTGTTGGATTGAGCAATAGCATGCTTGCCGAATTCGGAGATAAAACAAAATTACTATCAACTCTCAAAGAAATTAAGCAAAAATCGCTTCAGTTAATGCACCTTTTATTTCCTCTGGCAATCCTTACAATACTTTTAAGCAAGCCTCTCTTCCCAATTATTTTTAGTCCAGAGTTTGCCGAAAGTGCCAATATCCTAATGATTTATGCACTGATAATTACAAGCAGGGCGATATTCCCCCAAACAGTTACAATGGGGTTACAGCGAAACGGCATTGCACTTCTTGCCTCAATAGTTGAAATGGTTTTGAACATTGCCCTCAGCCTATTACTACTAATTCCTTTTGGAATTGAAGGAGTTGCAATGGCTACAGTAATTGTATACTTAATGGAAAAAGTATTCTTGGCATACTACAACCAAGTTAAACTGGGAATTCCCTTTCAAGAATACACATCCATTAAGCCTTTCGTGCTATACAGTGTTGCAACTATCGCTGTTTATTGCATCGCAAGGTTTATTATTTAATTGAATTGGGCATGTAAGTAATAATCAGGGAATATCTACAAACCCAGAGGGTTTGAATATCTATAGCAATGAGCATATTAGGAAACTCGACTCCAGTTGGAGTCGAATAATTTTTATTCACAATGAATTTCTATAGACTTTTGATGCCACTGGCATCATTTAATATCAGCAAAACGTTTAATTCAATTATTTAATGAGAGTTCAATCCTATTGGCAATCACAAAAACAATTACTTTTGTATAAAATTTCAGCGATATGGCAGCCCTAGAAAAAATTCTGGAAATCAAAACCCAAATAAGGCATAGGATGAATGGCGAGGTGGCCGACAATATGCGCCGCGAGGGAATTATTTACAAGGTTAACTACGGTGTATCAATCCCTGAACTGCAACAGATTGCCAAAGGCTTTAAAGGTGACCACGATCTTGCTCTGGAACTTTTCAACGACGAAATCCGCGAGTGCAAAATCATTGCATCGATGATTGACGACCCTGCGCAGGTTACAGGCGAGCAAATTGACGACTGGTCCAACGAATTCGACAACCCCGAGATTGTGGAGCAGGTTTGCGGAAACTTAATCTGGAAATCGGAGTACGCACTTTCGCGCAGCATTGAGTGGTGCCTTAGCGACGATGAGTTGCTCCAAAAAGCAGGATTTATCACCATTGCCCGAAACGTATCCAACACTGATATTAAAGAAAGTATATTTGAACCATACCTAGGCATTATTGAGAATTTGGCCGATTCAATTTCCGGCATAACCCAAAGTTCAATAGTTTTTGCGCTACGCGAAATAGCCAAACGTAGTCCTAGGCTAGAACAACTGGCATTAAAAACCGCCCAGAACTTAACAGAATCCGAAAATGAGATTGCGGCATGGATTGGCAACGAGATTATTTTTGAGTTTAGCGACGATAACACTGACGAATTGTCATAATCAGATTTGGGCATACCATTTGAATAAATCATCACATCATAAATTTTAAATTATTGCTATGGATTTTTTTCGTTCTTCAAACCCTGCGTTAACCGATAAGGCTTTTAGCGGGTATGGCTCATTTGCAGGTTCCGAAACAATGACCTACAAAGGAACAATGAATAAAACATTACTGATGTTGGCGCTTGTTGTGCTTGGTGCTGTATTTACATGGCGAATGTTTTTTGAGAGTTTAAATCCGTCATCGGTATATGTATGGATGCTCGTGGGCGGTATTGGCGGATTTATTACATCGCTTGTTGTAATTTTTGCTCCAAAAACATCACCCTATTCTGCTCCAATTTACGCAGTACTTGAGGGTTTATTCCTTGGTGGAATATCGGCATACTTTGCTGCAACCTATAGCGCCGGTATAGTAATTCAGGCAGTTGGGTTAACGTTTGCCACCTTCTTCCTAATGCTTCTAGCATTCAGAACAGGAGCAATTAAAGCTACTGCGCGTTTCCGCACAGGAGTAATGGCTGCCACAGGAGCAATTGCGCTTATGTATTTAGTATCTTTTATTCTTGGATTCTTTGGAATCAACATTGGATTTATACATAGCAGCGGAACCTTCGGCATTATTTTCAGCCTTATAGTTGTTGCTGTTGCTGCGTTGAACCTAATTCTTGATTTTGATTTTATTGAAAAAGCATCGGCTGCACGTGCTCCAAAATACATGGAATGGTACGGTGCATTCGGGCTAATGGTAACCTTAATTTGGTTATACATTGAGTTCCTAAAACTGCTATCGAAAATTTCGCGTCGATAGTTAAAACAGTTAACTGGACTGCAAACTGGAAATGTTTTTCGAAAAATATTATCAAAGGTTTGATATTTAAATAATAGTTAATAACTTTGCAGGCCATTAACAGAATTAGAAGTTAAAAGATAAATACAATGAAAGAGGGAATACATCCACAAAATTATCGATTGGTGGCATTCAAGGACATGTCGAACGAGCATGTTTTTATCACCAAGTCGGCTGTTAATACCAAGGACACAATTACTATCGACGGTGTTGAGTACCCATTGGTAAAAGTTGAAATTTCCAACACTTCGCATCCATTTTATACTGGTAAGATGAAGCTTGTTGACACCGCTGGTCGCGTTGATAAGTTCATGAACCGCTACAAAAAACACATGGATAAAAAGTAATTAGGAATACAAAAACATTTAAAAAAGCTCTGTAACAAGAGCTTTTTTTATTGCTTTACGTTCAGGTTCTTCAGGTTTTAATAAATTTGCAGGGACAGAGATTGCACATTAGACACTTTACACATCAATAGTATGGAACGGAACTATACGCTTTTCGACGATATCAGAAGAGAAAATCTTCTACCACTAACATTCACACGCCCAGTTGCTGAGATTCGAGTTGGAATACTTACTATCACTGAAAAGTGGAAGCATTATTTAGGCGATAGTTGTTCGTTCCTTACCAAGGAATACCTTTCCGAGAAGTACCCGATGAACACGACAAGCACAGAGTTTTTACTGATTAATGGCGGAGTGTGTCCGGACAAAAACCTGGTTGATGCAATTCTGAAACTAAAAGCAGGCGATGCCTTAATCTCCGAAAATTGCGTAATTGCTGGTGTGCTAAGATCTGTTCCCAAAAACAATCCCTGCATTTCCGATTTTTACAACACAACAATTTACAACAACAGCATTCTGCAGATATCGAACCCTTGGGATATTTTCCGATTTAACGGCGAAGCCATTGAGCGCGATTTTGAACTCCTGACAAAAGACCGAAAGTCGGAACCAATTTCTTCAACAAATACAGTTTTAAATCCATCCAGAGTTTTTATTGAAAAAGGAGCCAGAGTTGAATGCTCTATTCTTAATGCTGAAACTGGCCCAATCTACATTGCTAAGGATTCGGAGATAATGGAAGGCTCAATAGTACGTGGCCCATTTGCTCTTGGCGAGCACTCTGCTTTAAAAATGGGTGCTAAAATTTATGGACCAACCACAGTAGGCCCACACTCAAAGGTGGGTGGCGAAGTGAATAACAGCGTTATTTTTGGTTACTCCAACAAGGCACACGACGGATTCCTAGGCAATTCCGTAATTGGCGAATGGTGCAACCTTGGAGCCGATTCCAACAACTCTAACCTAAAAAACAACTACGCTGAGGTTAAACTCTGGAATTACATTCGGAAAAGTTTTGTTAAAACGGGATTACAATTCTGTGGATTAATTATGGGCGACCACTCAAAATGCGGAATCAACACCATGTTTAATACTGGAACAGTTGTAGGTGTTAGCGCCAACATCTTCGGAAGTGGATTCCCCCGCAACTTTATACCCTGTTTCTCGTGGGGTGGAGCCAGTGGCTTTGAGGTTTATCAACCTCCAAAAGCGTTTGAAACAGCCAAGATTGTGATGTCGCGCAGAGAGATTGACTTGACAGATATCGACAAAAAGATTTTGCTTGAAGTTTTTGAGCAGACCAAGGAGTTCCGTAACTTTTAATCAGTTCTGTTTTTATTCTCAACCTAGAACCTGACATAACTGTTTGGCACAAGGATTGACTTATATGTATTCCGATAAAATTTTGCGGGATTAATGACACATTGTCACAACTTTGTTTTTTTTTAAAATTGATATGAGAAAAAAATACAGCATACAGGTTTTAAACCAACTTATGAGCGACGAGAGCGATTCGGAAGTGAATTTTATCCCAATTCTTGCCGATGACAGTACCCCCGAGTTAAACTCATCGGACATACCCGATGTTATTCCAATTTTGGCATTGCGAAACACCACGCTATTCCCTGGAGTTGTGATGCCTATAACCGTTGGACGCGAAAAATCTATCAACCTTATCAAAAGTCTTCCCTCAAAAAAGAAGATTATTGGAGTTATTTCGCAGATTGATGCAAAGGTTGAAGACCCCGAAAACAACGATTTGTACAAGATTGGAACCATTGCCCACGTACTAAAAGTGCTGGAAATGCCCGATGGCAACACATCTGTTATTCTCCAAGGCGTATCGAGGTTCGAGGTAATTGACTATCTCGATAATACTCCATACTTTATGGCAAGGGTTAACATCCTTTCGGATATTCTGCCCGACGAGAACGACAAGGAGTTTAAGGCTATTGCTGGCTCAATTAAGGATTTAACAATCAAAATTATCAACCTATCGCCACATCTTCCACAAGAAGCATCGTTTGCCATTAAGAATATCGACAACAACAAGCTGCTTATAAACTTTATCTGCTCTAACAGCGAGATTAGAACTCCTGACAAGCAGAGTCTGCTTGAAAAATCGTTACTGAAAGATAGAGCCTCACTCCTACTTGAATTTCTTTCCAAGGAAGTTCAAATGCTGGAGCTAAAGCACGATATTCAGACCAAAGTTAAGGTTGATTTGGACCAACAACAGCGCGAGTATTTCCTTCAGCAACAAATGAAAACCATTCAGGATGAGCTTGGAGGAAACCCTGTTGAGCAGGAAATTGGGGATTTAAAAGAGAAAGCAAAACATAAAAAGTGGAGCAAGGAGGTTGCTGAGCATTTCGACAAAGAGGTGGCCAAGCTAAACAGGATGAACCCAATGGCTGGAGAGTATTCAGTTCAGCTAAACTATGTTCAACTTTTGCTAGACCTCCCTTGGAACGAGTACACTGCCGACAACTTCGACTTAAAGCACGCTAAGGAAATTTTGGACGAAGACCACTTTGGTTTAGAGCAAGTTAAAGAGCGTATACTTGAGCATCTTGCTGTGCTTAAACTAAAAGGCGATATGAAAGCGCCAATAATCTGCCTCTACGGCCCTCCGGGCGTTGGAAAAACCTCACTTGGAAAGTCTGTAGCTAGGGCTTTGGGTAGAAATTATGCTCGAATATCGTTGGGTGGTATGCACGATGAGGCCGAAATACGTGGTCATCGCAAAACATACATTGGTGCAATGCCCGGTAGGATTATCCAAAGCATCAAAAAGGTAAAATCATCGAACCCCGTTATAATTCTCGACGAGATTGATAAGGTTGGAAAGGATTTCCACGGCGACCCTTCATCGGCGTTACTTGAGGCGCTTGACCCTGAGCAAAACTTTGCCTTCCACGACAACTACCTTGAGGTGGAATTCGACCTATCCAAGGTTATGTTTATTACTACTGCAAACACAATATCTACAATTAGTCCAGCCCTACGCGACCGTATGGAGATGATTGAGGTTAGCGGCTACAGTTTGGAGGAAAAGGTTGAAATTGCAAAACGTCACCTTTTACCAAACCAAATCAAGGAACACGGTTTGGAGGAAAATCAGGTTGTGCTGAACAACAAGATAATTGAAACCATCATTCAGAACTACACGCGCGAGAGTGGCGTTCGGAATCTGAACCAAAAAGTTGCAAAGGTTGTTCGCAGCATTGCTAAAAAGATTGCGTTTGACGAAAAGCACAACCCAAAGCTTACACCAAAGGACACAGAAACAATTCTTGGCGTTCCCCGATACACCAAGGAACTTTACCAAGGAAACGACCTGGCTGGTGTTGTAACAGGCTTGGCTTGGACCGAAGTTGGCGGCGAGATTCTCTTTGTTGAAACCAGCCTAAGCAAAGGAAAAGGTAATTTGACCATTACGGGAAATCTGGGTGAAGTTATGAAAGAATCGGCTATACTGGCATTGGAGTATATCAAATCGCACGCCGACCATCTTAACTTGAGCTCCGAAATATTTGAGAAGTGGAATGTTCACCTTCACGTTCCCGAGGGTGCAATTCCAAAGGATGGCCCCTCGGCAGGTATTACCATGGTAACATCGCTTGCATCGGCACTTACACAGCGTAAAGTCCGTAAAAACGTTGCTATGACTGGCGAGATTACACTACGCGGAAAAGTACTCCCTGTAGGTGGAATAAAGGAGAAAATCTTGGCAGCAAAACGAGCTGGTATTACTGAAATTATTCTTTCCGACGAGAACAAGAAAGATATCTCCGAAATTAATGCTCAATATATAAAAGGACTGAAGTTTATTTATGTTGACAGCATTATGGAGGTTTTGAAATACGCCCTACTTGACGAAAAAGTTGAGAACGCAATTACTCTCAACTAAATAAAAATTACAAGATTATAAAGCCTGCCAATAGCAGGCTTTATAATTCTAAAACGTTACTTTACAAATGGAGCAATTGCCCTACGGTAAATACCTTGAACATATGCTATAGCCATTCCGTAATTTGTTACCGGAATTCCCTCCTCAATGGCAGAATGCAATCTGTTAATAAGTTGTTTTTGTGTAATCATACATCCTCCGCACTGAATCACTAAAGAATATTCCATAATATCTCGTGGCAACTTATCCAGGCCTGCAACAACATCAAACTCTACCTCCTTATTAGTAAAGCCTTTTATCCATCGAGGAATTTTAACTCTACCAATATCATCGCATGTTGAATGATGGCTACAGCTCTCCAAAAGCAATACTCTATCGCCGTCTTTTAATTCAGAAATTGCAGGTGTACCCTTAAGGTAAGCATCAAAATTGCCTTTAAGTCGGGCAAGTAGTATACTATAACTGGTTAATGGGACATCCTCGGGCACTAGTTTATTGGCCTTGGCAAAAATTTGACTATCGGTTACAGCAAGTGAAGGTTTTACACTCACCTTTTCAAAAAATGCTTCAACTTCTGACTCCTTAAGCACAATAGCAATTGCATCATTATCAATAGTATCTCGAATAGCCTGAACTTGGGGCAAGATCATCCTACCAGCCGGCGCTTCAGTATCAATTGGAGTTATCAACAGTACAAGATCCCTTGGGTTTATAATATCTCCTAGGAGTGTTGGAGTAACGTATGAAGACTCAGGTATTGCTTTTCGAATCAGTTCCACAATCTGGTCTACACAACCATCAAACTCAATGCTCGACTCCACAAAACCCCTATGTTTCTTTGAACTAACAATACTCTTAAACTGAGCATTTGCTTTTTCAACATCCGATTTACTATGAATTATGATCGCAGGAGTATCAAATTTCGAAAATTCTGACATTAACATCTCTTCAAAATCGCCCCAAACATTTCCGGCGGTCAACAACAGAGCCAAATCAACATGCTTAATTGTCTCTAATGTTTTCTCCACTCTTTTACTACCCAAATCGCCACTATCATCAACTCCAGCAGTATCGATCAAAATTACCGGGCCAAAATTAAGTATCTCTAATGATTTCTTGACTGGATCGGTTGTTGTTCCAGCAAAATCAGAAACAATAGCAATATTTTGTCCTGCAAGCAAGTTTATCAAAGAACTCTTGCCATAGTTCCGCCTTCCGTATATCCCAATATGAGGTTTGGACTCTCTTCCTTTTTTCATGAATTTTATAGTATTTATAATTTAATGCCGAATATTTAAATTCAAATATATAACAACACATGTGACGTAAAGTAAACCAACGCGACTTTTAATTCAATAATTGATTTAAAACAAATTTCCAGAATTCAAATCACAACAATGCAACTAACAGAATACAAACGTATTGGT
>Ga0075012_10005072_pt1 | contig 12126 bp, 8 predicted proteins | sample All_14_2_FD_71474 | JGI IMG/M metagenome (GOLD analysis project Ga0075012, IMG submission 71474) | Freshwater microbial communities in response to fracking from Pennsylvania, USA - Allegheny Zone_MetaG_DW_15 | ecosystem: Environmental > Aquatic > Deep subsurface > Groundwater > Drilled...
CCCTGCTGCACTTTGTCGCGCGGCACATTGACGCTGCGGCAATATGTCGCGCAAGCATTTGATATTAAACAACATTCCTAAACCCGCAACGAGCGCATGCTGCTTGGCATGTTTCGTGTTTGGTCAAGGGCTGGATTGTCCATCCGAGGGCGTCAGCCGGGTTCCCCGTGATCCCACCCATTCCGGCACTGACACTTTTGCTGTGTGAGGAGATTGTTGTGATTTCAGAACAACTGGTTGATTTATCGCGACTGCAGTTCCTGGTAACTGCGATGTACCACTTCCTGTTCGTGCCGCTGACGCTCGGCATGGTCTGGATTCTGGTGATCATGGAGTCGGTCTATGTCATGACCGGCAAGGTGGTGTGGAAGGACATGACCCGCTTCTGGGGCAAGTTGTTTGGCATCAACTTCGCACTCGGCGTCACCACCGGCATCACCATGGAGTTCCAGTTCGGTACCAACTGGGCCTACTACTCGCACTACGTCGGCGACATCTTTGGCGCCCCGCTGGCGATCGAAGGGTTGATGGCGTTCTTCCTCGAATCGACCTTCATCGGCCTGTTCTTCTTTGGCTGGGACCGACTGTCCAAGCCGCAGCACCTGATGGTGACCGTGCTGATGGCAATCGGCACCAACCTGTCCGCGTTGTGGATTCTGGTCGCCAATGGCTGGATGCAGAATCCGGTCGGCGCGGAATTCAGCTACGACACCATGCGCATGGAAATGGTCGATTTCTGGGCCGTCGTGTTCAATCCCGATGCGCAGGCCAAGTTCGTCCACACCGTTTCGGCCGGTTACGTCACCGGCGCGATGTTCGTGCTGTCGATCTCGGCCTTCTATCTGCTGCGCAAGCGCGACATCGAGTTCGCCAAGCGCAGCTTCCGCGTTGCCGCCGCCTTCGGGCTGGCGTCGGTCTGCTCGGTGATCGTGCTGGGTGACGAGTCCGGCTACACCGTCGGCGAAGCGCAGCAGACCAAGCTCGCCGCGATGGAAGCCATGTGGCACACCGACCCGGCTCCGGCGCCTTTCAACCTGGTCGCCTGGCCCAACGAGCTGGAACAGAAAAACGACTGGGAATTGCAGATTCCCTACGTCATGGGATTGATCGGCACCCGTTCGGTGACCCACACCATGCCCGGCATCCACGACATCAAGGAACGCAACCGCGAACGCATTCTCTCGGGTGTCAACGCGGTGGTGGCACTGGAGACGCTGCGCAAGAACCGTGAGGACGCCGCAGCCAAAGCGACCTTCGAGGCGCACAAGGCCGATCTGGGTTTTGGCCTGCTGCTCAAGCGCTATACCGATGATGTGCGTGCCGCCAGCCCGGAAATGGTCGAAAAGGCGGTGCATGACACCGTACCCGCCGTCACGCCGATGTTCTGGAGCTTCCGCCTGATGGTCGGGCTGGGCTTTCTGATGCTGGTGCTGTTCAGTCTCGCCTTCCTGTCCACCCTGAAGGTCAACTGCATGCAGAAGCCCTGGTTGCTGCGTTGGGCGCTGTGGATGTTGCCGGTGCCCTGGATCGCCAGTGAACTCGGTTGGTTCGTGGCCGAATATGGCCGCCAGCCCTGGACCATCTACGGCGTGCTGCCCACCCACCTGTCGGTTTCCAACCTCACCGTCGAAAGCCTGTATGCGTCCATCGCCGGTTTCGTCGCCTTCTACACCGTGCTGGCCATCGTCGAGATGTACCTGATGGTGCGTTTTGCCAAACAAGGTCCGGGCAGCCTGGGCACGGGCCGCTACGACAACGAACCTTCCTTCGCCGAAGCGCACTGAGGAGCACGATCATGTTCGACTACGAAACTCTCAAAGTGATCTGGTGGCTGCTGGTCGGCGTGCTCTTGCTCGGCTTCGCCATCATGGACGGGCACGACATGGGCGTCGGCACCCTGCTGCCCTTCGTCGGCAAGGACGACGTGGAACGTCGCGTCATCATCAATACCGTGGGACCGCACTGGGATGGCAACCAGGTCTGGTTCATCACCGGCGGTGGTGCCATTTTCGCGGCGTGGCCGCTGGTTTACGCGACCGCGTTCAGCGGCTTCTACTGGGCCATGCTGGCGGTGCTGTGGGCCTTGTTCTTCCGCCCGGTCGGCTTCGATTACCGCAGCAAACTTCACAACCCGACCTGGCGCAAAGTCTGGGATTGGGGCCTGTTTGTCGGTGGTGCCGTACCGCCACTGATCTTTGGTGTCGCGTTCGGCAACCTGTTCCAGGGTGTGCCCTTCCACTTCAACGACCTGCTGATGTCCTCCTACACCGGCAGTTTCTGGGCCTTGCTGAATCCCTTCGCCCTGCTGGCCGGCGTGGTCTCCACCGCCATGATCACCCTGCATGGTGCGGTCTATCTGGCGCACCGCACGGAAGGCAACATCCAGCAGCGCGCTGTCCGCGCGGCTGTCGTTTTCGGGTTGCTGATGGTTGCGGGTTTTGTCGCTGCCGGAGTGTGGTTGCATACCGGTATCGAGGGCTACGTCATCACGTCTGCGATCGATCCGAATGCGCTACCGGACCCGCTGTCGAAAACCGTGGTGCGCCAGGTCGGCGCCTGGTGGAACAATTTCGATCAGCATCCGATCCTGCTGATGATTCCTGCACTGGGCATTCTGGGCGCACTGTGGGCGGTCGCACTGGTGCGCTGGTATCGCACCGGACTGGCCTTCATCGCCAGTTCGATCTCGATGGCCGGGGTCATCGGCACGGCGGGCGTCACCCTGTTCCCCTTCGTCATGCCATCGTCGTCAACGCCGAACGCCAGCCTGACCGTGTGGGACAGCGTATCCAGCCACCTGACCCTGGGCCTGATGTTCTGGGCAACGGTGATCTTCATGCCCTTGATCATCGTCTACACCAGTTGGGCCTATCACGTAATGCGCGGCAAGGTCACCGCCGCCTACGTCCGCGAAAACTCGCATTCCGCCTACTGAGGAGAATCCCGATATGGCCGTCACTACCGTCGCATTGACGATGCAGAACAAGCGCGAAATCACCGAACATGCGGGCAAGTGCCGCAACTTCCTGCTGGTCCGCTTCGATCAGGGCCAGGAAGTCGAGCGGAGCTGGGTGAAACTGTCGCTGGACGAAACGTTTTCGCAATGGGGAGCGCCGCTGCCGCCCGGATTGCAGAACATTGACGCCTTGATCACCCGCGGCGCGGGACCGGGTCTGCAACTGCGTCTGGCTGCGCAGAAGGTGCGTGCGCTGATCACCGACATCGCCGACCCGGAACAGGCACTCGGCATGTACTGCAAAGGTGAACTGAGCGCCCCGATTCCCTCGCCCTGGTCGCCCGTCGTCGTCGCCGAAGGCGGTTGCGGTGGACACGGCTGCGGTTGCAAACACTGAAGGAGTACGTATGTGGTATTTCGCTTGGATATTGGGTGTGGGCTTTGCCGTGCTGCTGGCGATCCTGAATGCGATGTGGGGCGAGAACGAGGAAGCGCGCGCCAATCCACAATCGGATCAGACACCGCGCTAGGAGCCGGCGCGGCAGAAACGATCGAGGCGAAAAGTCGGCTGCGCGAGGACGGGTTTTCGGCGATTCGCCGGTCCATAGCACGGCTATGGGCCAAGAATCGGCGGAAATAGTGGACCGCGCAGACGGCGTTGCAGACCGGTTGGCTTCTGCCGCGCAGGCTCCTGGGAGTCTGTCGGACTTGAGAGGGAATCGACTGCAAATCCGACTGGCTCCTGGATTGATCAATGACAAGGTGTCCGGGGCGCGTGCGAATCCACAATCCCCGGACGTCCATCCAACACGACCCTGTGACCGACGAGTCGATGAGCGCTCCCGAAGCACCACCTTGCGGCGTCTTTCGCGTTCTGTTCGATCACACGACGGGCGGGCTGTCCTACCTGATTGCCAATCCCGGTGAGCGTCAGGCCCTGATCATCGATCCGGCGATTGCCGATATCGCACTCATTCTCGCGTTGCTGCACGAGCTCGGACTGCAACTGACGCATGTCGTGCAAACCCACGTCCACGACCCGGAATTCCCGGCCGGTCGTGCCTTGAGCGAACTGACTGGCGCCACACCGATCTCACCGCTCAGCCCGCACCCGGCGACGGCAACATTGCTGTTGGGTTCGACACCGATTCAATTGCTCGACACGCCGGGTCATCTTGAGCAGGGACTGAGTCTGCTATGGCACGACCGCCTGTTCTGCGGCGACCTGCTGACGCCGTTCGAATGCCATCTCGGCCCTGGCGTGAAACTGCCCGGTGCACACTGGGAAAGCCTGCACCGGATACTTCAACTGCCCGCCGAAACACTGGTATTCCCGGCCCACGCGCATCGTGACCGACGGATCTGGATGCTGGCCGAATTGCAGGACGAGCATCCCGCGTCCCGCCTGAGTCGGGATGAATTTCTGCAATCCCTCCACACCGCGAGCCAGTCCGCCATCAGTGGTTGAAGGCCGCACGTCGACGGCCATCCAACGGCATCGCTCAACGTCGGCCTTTGTCATTCAGTTGGCGCGCGTCGGCTTCCGCCAGCGCATGCTGAACCGCCAAGGCGTGACGCTGCTGCAACGCCGACTTCTGCACCGCTTGCAGCGTCGAATCGACGATCAAATCCGGCGTGCCGGGCGGCAACATCTGCAGCGACTTCATGAAGTCGATCACCGCATCGCGACCGCGCTGATCCAGTGCGAAGTAGGCATCCCGCGAATAGCGCGCGTCGCCGCCATGCACATCGATGGCTTCGGTCAGCGTGGTCAGATCTCCTTTGTGGCCATAAGGTGCCGAGTTGCCGACATCCCACAGTTTGCGGGTGAGAAATAGCTCGGTTGCCACGCCCGCCTGCACAAGCTGCTCATTGCACAGGTGTCGAATATCCGCGTCGCACAAATTGTGGCGCTTCAGGTCGGTATAGGCCCGTACCAGCGCACCGCCATTCGCGGACGCCTCCAGACGCGGCAACTGCCCTTGCGTGGTGAGGTCGAAGCGAATCTCGCGCAGGTCCGCGACACCGGCCGTTCCGCTTGGGTTGAAGGGATTGGGCTCCGCGAACTCGCGATCTTCCAAGGCCAGGACCGGAACATGGCAGTCGGCACATCCGATCCGATCGAACAGCCGCTCACCCACCAAGGTCGACACCAATGCCTCGTTGTCACTGGGCAAAACCTGACCCGGCACGCCCAAGGCCGCCTGATACAAGGTGACCGCCGTGATGTCGCCGACACTGAGTTCGTCCGCCACATCGTCCTGGTCGAAGTCCGCGCTGCCGGTGCGCGCCATCCCGAAGCGCTCGACGGCCTGCATGCCGTGATGATGGTTCATCGCGTTGACGCTGAATTCGCGCAGTGACACCACCACGCCCTTCTGGTGAAACGGCTTCAGCACGAGGTCGGCGTCGATGCCTTGCACATCCGTGTTGTCGTAGTGCCCGTCCGGTTGCGCGACCAGGCTGCCGAACGACACGCCTTTCGCTGACAGCGCGACGCGCACAGGTTGACCGCTTGCCAACGCCTGCTGCATGCCCGCCGCACGCTGCGCGCGCAAGGCAACGCTCATCTCGCGCGCCAGCATTTCAATCGCTCCCGAGCCTTGCATGCCAAGCGTATTGCGCTCGTTGCTGAATCGCCCCGAGACGGACTCGGTTACCGGGTCGAGCGTCTGTGCCAGCACGAAGACATTGGCAACGACATCCCCGGCGCCGCCGATGAAAGGATCGTTGTGGCAGCCCGCGCACGAATTGGAATCGGGGCCGGAAGTACGCAGAAACAACGGTGCTGATCCGGCGACGCGCGGCGCGCCGCCACCGGTCGTGGCAGGACGCCCCTGACCGTCGTATTGGTTGAACTTGGCTACAAACAACGCATGGCCCTGTGCAAACAGCGCGTCGAATGACTCCGCGCCCGACTCCGCTGCGGCCTGATCGACATGCCGTTGCAGCACGGGTCCGTCGCCGAGGGCAAACGCCGCCCACGGCATCAGACCACAAGCCCACAGCACACACTTGCCCCACATGATGTTGCGCATATTCCCCTCCAGGATTTCGCGAACGTGTGATCTACCGGATCACTGGTGTGAAGTAAACGCGAAACCAGGGGCGAACCCCTCACGCTTGCACGCCCTTCAATCAAATCCGTCGGTAAACAGCCCTGCGGGTAATCGCAGCTCATGCACCGTCGCAACACGCGAGACCGAACTGCCCGCACTCCCACCTGCCACGCTGGCCACAATCTTGTAGAGCAAGGGCTGGGTTCCGGGCGGATCGACTTCGATGCGCCACAGTGAACTGATGCGCGTCATTTCGCCGACGACTTCGAAGTTCAGCCCATCGTCGCTGGAGACCGACAACACCGGCGTACCGATCACCTGCGTAGCGCTGTCACGAACGCCCCACAAGACACTGCCGAGCGCACTGTTGTAGGCGAAGGCGATACCGGCCTCGCGATCCGAAGCGACGATGCGCGCCAGACCCTCGCGCGCCTGACCCGCCACACCGGCGAAGCTGCCATTGAGCAGGATCTTGCCGTCGATGCCGAGATGGATGCCGAGAATGCTTCCGTTGCTGGTCACAGCGAAGGTCGGATCGGTCGCACCCGTCGCCAGACGACGCGTGATCAGGCCGTTGCTGCCTCCGATCAACACCCGACCGTCCGCTTGCAACGCCAAGGCTGATACACGAGCCACCGCCGCGCTGCTCAAACTGGCGTTGAACCCACTGTCGACGCTGCCATCGCTATTGAGTCGCGCGACCCTGACCCGGCTTGTCGCGCCCAAGGTGGTGAACTCGCCGCCGACCAGGATGTCGCCATCGGGCTGCAGCAGAAGCGTATCGATCCGGCCGTTCGGATTCGGATCGAACGTCGTGTCCAACACACCGCCCGCTCCGTTGACCCGGACCAGATGATTGCGCAGCGTCCCGCTCGCACTGGAGAACGTCCCGCCGATCACGACCTTGCCATCGCGTTGCAACGCAATCGCACGCACCACCGCACCACCACTGAGCAGCGCATTGAACGTGGCGTCCAACGTTCCATCGGCATTCAACCGCGCAATGCCCGCGCGATTGATACCGCCCACCTGAGAGAAGTCGCCGCCGATGAAGATCTTGCCGTCCTGCTGAACCGCCAAAGCCCGCACTGTGTCATTGGCATCAGCCGAAAAGTTGGCAAACGGCGAACGCTGACTGGCGTCACCATTGGTACGGATGACGTAGCCTGCGCCCGCGTTGTAGGCGCTGGTGAATTCGCCTGCGATGACAATTTCGCCACTGGGCAAGGCCGCCATCGCCAAGGGCACGCCGTTCAATTGCGCATCCGCACTCCCGGACAAGGGCGTGATCACCGACCCGATGCTGTTCATCAGCGCCAATCCGGTGCGCGTGGCATTGTCGAATTGGGTGAAGTCGCCACCGATCAGCCATTGATGGGTGGGCAAACGCACCACCGTCGTGACGATGCCGTTGATGGCGGTGTCTAGGGTCTCATCCATGATCCCATGACCATCGGTGCGGGCCAGCCGGTTGCGCGCGAAGCCACCCGCATCGGTGAACTCGCCGCCAAACACCAGATGGTCACCGGACAACAACTGCAAGGCATGGATCGGCGCATCGGTGCCGCCCAGCACCACACTGCGTGAGCTGTTTTCGTCGAACTGGATGATGCGCTTGTGCGACTTGTTGCTGACGCGGGTGAAGTCACCGGCAATCACGATATCGCCATCGCCTCGCTCGACCACCGCACGCACCCGATTGTCGATGCCGCGTTCGGGATAGTCGGTATTGATGGCGCCACGGGCGGTCAGCCGCACAAAGTTGAGTCGCGATGCGCCATTGACCTGGGTGAACTCGCCGCCCACCAGCAGATCGCCATTCCGCGTAAGGGACAGTGCCAGCACGCTGCCATTGATGTCGGCAACAAAGCGCGTGTCGCGTACGTTGTCGCTGCGCAATCGGGCGATTCGATTGACGGGCAAGCCGCCCAGTTGGGTGAACTCGCCACCAAGAAAAATGGCGCCGCTGGCGGCGTCACGGAGCAGACTGTGCAGCGGTGCATTCACGCCCAGCAAATTGCCCGAAATGGACGCGCCCAACGCATTGATCCGCGCGAAGAACGCGTTCGGTTGCCCAGCAACATTGGTGAATGTGCCACCCAGATAAAACCCGTCCGCGCCATCGTCAATGATCGCATCGACGCGCCCGCTGGACACCGGCTTGAACGCAAGATCGATGCTGCCATCCGCCTTGAAGCGGACCAGCGCACCCATCGGGATGGCGAGGTCGGTGACGCTGAGATTTTCGCCACCGATCAGCACGTCGCCATTTGGCGCGACATGAATCACCCGCACGCTGCCACCGGTCACCGGATTGCCAAACGAACTGTCGCGGCTGCCGTCTGGATTCAGGCGCGCAAGGCGGGTCTGAAACACGCCACCGACACTAGTGAAATCGCCCCCGATCAACAACTTGCCATCATCAAGCCGGGCAATCGCATGCACCGTGCCATCGACGTTGGGATCAAACCCGTCGCGTGCCGATTGGGCATGGATTGCGTGGCACACCAGCAACAAGGCGATCAGCAGAACGCGGGACAAGGAACGGGAAAGACGCATGGCGGACACCTGATCGCGGGGATATTTCCCACCTACCCGGAAAGGTCCGACTTTCCGCCAGTGCCCCCTCAGTTTTCCGGCTGACGCAGCAAGCGCGCCACCGAAACCGTCGCGGTCGATCCGCGCAGCGCGGCGGCGACGTCGACATAGCCTTTGCTCAGGGCGGTTTCGCCCGCATCCCGGCCTATCGTGTCACGCAAGCCGCGCGGTGCACCCAATGCCAGCAACTGCTCCACCAATTTGAGCGCGCCACGCTGCGCGGCCAGATGCAGCACGCTGGCGCCGAGCTGGTTCTGACCATCCAGACTGGCACCGTGGCGCAGCAGCAAGGCGATCTGTTGCGTCACGCCCGACTCGTTCGCAAACGGCTGCAAGGGCGTATCGGCACCGAGCACCAGCATCAAGGCCGTATCCCCGCGTTGATTGGCCTGGTTGATCAGGCGCGCCGCCGGGGTCGCGAGCACCACCTGCCACAGACGCAGGGTCGAATCGACCTCACGCGTGGCGCAGCCGAACCGCGCGAGATAGTGCAGCACGGTATTGCCCTGAGCATCCACCTCGTCCGCATCCAGCCCGCTGCTCAACAGTAGTTCGAGCACCGCCTGTCGCCCGAGCATGGCGGCCAGCATCAATGGAGACACACCGCCATCGAATCGATGCGCGAGCACGTCCGGCTGAGCAACCAATGCCGCCACGATGTCGACATGTCCCCGCATGATGGCGGCGCTCAATGCCGTCGCGCCGGTTGACGCCGCCACCTGCACATCCGCTCCCGACTGCAGCAACAGCCGCACGATGCGCAGGTCACCTCCACCGCAGGCGTGAATCAGGGCGGTACTACCCTTTTCATCACGCTGATCCACGTTGAAACCACACGACAGCAGACAGCTCACCGCATTCAGATCGCCAGCGCGCGTGGCAGCGATCAGGTCACCCGGACGCAACGGCCTGTGCGGGTGCGGCCAGCGCGACCAGTCGAGCCACTCGATCAAGGCATGTCGCCCGGCACTCAACGCCATCCCCAGTGCCGTGCGCCCGTCTGCGCATTGCAGATCGATCCGCGCGCCAGCACGGATGAGACAGACCACGGACTCCAGATCGCCGCGACTGGCGGCCGTCATCAGCGGCGTGAATCCGGCGTGGTCAACCACGTTGGGATCGGCGCCGCGAGCCAGCGCCTCGTGCACGCATTCCAACCAGCCCAGACGGACCAGACCCTGCAAGGGGTGAAATTCCGCGGCCTTGCCATGCAGGTCCGCGCCGCGTTCCATCATCTCGGCGCACAGGCTTGCCGCACTGCGGTAGCGAGACGGAAGCGCAATGACCTGGGCCAGCCACGCTGCCAGCAAACCGCGACCGCTGGGCTGCCCGCCCAGACGCATCAAGGCAGCAGCCAGATCCGAACCACCGGTCCGCAAGGCATGGGCCAAAAGGCGATCGACCCCTTCGACCGAAAGCAGGCGCAGCAACCAGTCGCGCAATCCGGCAGGCAACGCGCCGTTGGCCTCTTCCAGTAACAAGCGTTCGGCGAGCCTTGCCCTCTGCACAGGCGAGTCGCCCAGCATCGTCCGCACCAGATCGACGCGATCCGCCAGCGCTGCACGGCGCAGTCGCTCGAAGGCCTCCGCAGACTCATCGTCGCTGCTCGGTGCGTCGCTCAGCGCAGCCGGGATGTCGCGGTCCGGATCGATGCAACGGACCAGATCCCAGCGACCGCGTTGCAAGGCGTGATCGAGCGCCGACAGGCCTTGCTCGTCACGCAAATCGCTGCGCGCTCCCATGCTCAGCAGGGCCGCCACGATGGCCGGGCTGGTCCGTGGTGTGGAGCAGGCCAGAACCAGTGCCGTGCGCCGATAGCGGTCGGTTCGATTGATGTCGATTCGTGTTGATCGGTATGCACTGACCGCCGCATCGACACCCGAGCGAATCGCCTCCATCAGCGGCGTTGCGCCCGCCTGATCAGGCAGATCCGGCTCTGCACCCGCCGCCAGCAGGGCCGCCACGATGCGCGCATTGCCGCGCAGACTGGCTTCGTGCAACGCACTTCGACCAAATCGGCCCTGCGCATTGACGCGCGACTTGTGCCGTAGCAACAGTTCCAGCCCCGCGGTGTCGTCATCTCCGGACGCCGCCCCCAGCAGGGCCGGCTCGGTGCCCGGCCATTCGGTCTTGGAGCCGCGTCCAAGCAGATACTTGGCCGCCCGCCAGTTGCCGCATTCGCAAGCCAGAAACAAAGGCGTCTTGCCCTCGCGATCCGGCAAGTCGAGCGGAGCCCCGGCGTCCAGCAACTGCGCGGCGACATCCAGGTCGGAATAGCGCGCGGCATGGTGCAAGGCGCTGCGTCCATCTCCATCGACACACTTCGCGTCTGCCCCATTGGCAAGCAACATCGCCACGATGGAAGGTCGTCCGGTCAGCGTGTCGCGAACTGCCGCCTGCAGGGGCGGGCGACTTTCCTCGCCTTCCGGGTTGAGACCGGCACCGAGCAGGATCAGATGACGCAGCAGTTCGACATCATCATGCTGACAGGCCAAGGCCAGCAGGCGACGCAAGGGCTTGCGATCATCCTGTTGCAGTTGCTCCCACAGCTCCGGTTCGGCCTGTAACGCGCTCACCACGCGCCGATACTGCCCCGCCCGCGCCCACTTCTCCAAATGGGAGAGCGGCGATGCACTGGTGCGCGGTTCCGCTTCGTTGGCGGCCCCGTCATCGACGGATTTCGTCACTGTCGACGCCACGGGCGGCGCCCGCGTTCCGGAAAGACCCTGCCACATCGCGCGTCGCGCCAGGCCCAACAGGCCGGCAGCGAGCACGACAAGAAAGGCAGCAAGACCGAGCTTCGGAAGCACTTGCAGGTGCTGGATGGCGTCGGGCAGTGGAAATGCCCAGAAGCTCAGCAGACCCAATACCGCCATCTGGATCAGCGTGACCTGCGCAGTAATCGCGAAATCCGGCCGCGTACCCCGCAGCGCGTTGGATTGGCCGCGACGCGCACGTCGCCAAACGAGCGACCAGAGCGAACTGCGGGCCAGCAGGAAGACCCAGCCCGACAAGGCAAAACAACCGATCACGATCCAGACCACGCCGGGGCGCTGCGCATAGGCCCACACCGGCAGACACAACAACATCACGGTCAGCGCCCACAGCCATCCGGCCTGTTGCAGCATCCGCGCGTCAACCCGCAAAGCGGGGCTATCGGCCGCGAGGCGAAACATCGCCGCTACCAAGGACAACCAAGCCACACCCGCTGCCAGCAAGGCATACAGCACCGAGCCACTGATGGCTGCCGCGCCCGTCGCCACCACCGACAGCAACACCGCCACAAGCAAGCCGATCACGCCGTCGCCCCGTCACCAGCTTCCAGCAGGCGACCATTGAACTCCAGCACGTCGACCGAATCGCTGCTTTGCACGTAATAGCCAAGGCGGCGCAGATTGATGAGGACCGTCGCGGCGTTGGCCTGTGCCAGACGGCGCTGCGGTGAGAGGCTCAGACTCATCACCCGATCCAGCCCACCCAAGCGCTCACGCAGTACCGCGGGCAGCCGGTCCG
>Ga0075012_10005073_pt1 | contig 12125 bp, 8 predicted proteins | sample All_14_2_FD_71474 | JGI IMG/M metagenome (GOLD analysis project Ga0075012, IMG submission 71474) | Freshwater microbial communities in response to fracking from Pennsylvania, USA - Allegheny Zone_MetaG_DW_15 | ecosystem: Environmental > Aquatic > Deep subsurface > Groundwater > Drilled...
TTGACGTATCCATAAAAAGAAGGAAGTTAATTGAAACAACTTTCAATTAACTTCCTTCAAATCCTTTCCAATAAAGAGTCTCAGGCTAGCACCACCAACTATTTTTGGCCTCTATATCCAAAACTGCCTGCTGTTACTGTAACAGCAGGCAGTTTTGTTATGAGATATACCGCTTCCGGCATTATTCTTCTTTCTTCTCAAATAATTTATCCTTGTCTACTACGGTTACTTTACTCTTATCATTAAGGATGCGGGCAATAGCGCCATAGGGCGCACTTACAACTTCCTCATTTTCCTGCAGGCCCGATGTGATTTCCAGATAGCGGTTGTCCTGGAGGCCGGTTTTTACATCACGCAGTTTTACTTCCTGGCTTTTCCTGTCATAAACAAACACCACCTGCCTTATCTCGCTGGTTATGTCATTCAGGTCATCCCTTTTCTTCATACTGTCGGGCCAGTCTCTTGTAGTCACTGCGTTTACAGGTACTGACAGGATATTTTCCTGACGGTTGGTCTGTATTTCTACCGATGCCGACATGCCTGGTTTGAAAGGGTATTTACCTTTAGCCATTTTAGCGGTAAGGTCGGCATAACTGTCGGGTAGAATGGCTACATGTACGGTATAATTGGTTACCTGGTCACTGCTGTTGCTGCCCGATGTGAGAGAAGTTTTGGCACTGCTTACTGCTATGCGGGATACTATGCCTTTGAACTTACGGTTGCGGTATGCATCTGCTTCAATAATAGTGGTATCACCAATTTTCACCTTTGATATGTCTGTTTCGCTCACATCCACGCGTACTTCCATCCTGCTCATATCGGCAATGGTAAGCATTTCAGTACCTGCCATCTGAGCGGTACCTACCACGCGCTCACCTTTCTTTACATTCAGCTGCGATACCACACCGGTTACAGGTGCTATAATTGTAGTACGCTGCAGGTTTTCACGGGCCTGGCTCAGGCCTGCCATAGCAGCATCTACATTATACCGGCCTCCGTTAGCCGATGCCCGTGCTGCTTCCAGTGAGGCTTTGGCCGATTTAAAGTTGGCTTCTCCCTGCTCATATTCCAGTTGAGAAATCACTTTCTGGGCATATAGCTTTTTATTACGGTTGTGTGTGGCAAGGGCCAGCTCATACTGCGACTGGCTTTGTGCTATCATTTCCTTAGAATTTTCTGCACCTGCACGGGACTGTGCTACGGTAGCAGAGGCCTGATTTACCAGAGAGTTGTAAATAGCAGCATTGATTTTTACCAGTACATCACCTTTCTGTACGCTGTCTCCTTCCTCTATATTGAGCTCGGTAATTTCTCCGCTCACCTCGGGCGCAATCTTTACTTCCATTTCAGGGTAGATTTTGCCACTGGCGCTTACTGTCTCTGTAATGGTATGGCGGGCTGCCTGCTCAACGGCAACTTTAGTACCATTGTTGCCTTTACTGCGAACAACAGCAACTGTTATAATTATAGCAAGTGCTGCAATAATTATTATCCATAACGCTTTTTTTGACTTCATATCAGGAAGGGCGAATTAGGGTGTAAATATAACTAAACCTCAGGCTGTAGCCATAAAATACTGTATTGGGTATTGCTAAAAGCGTACCCCGGTTGTAAGGAAGAAGCCCCGGCCATCGCCTGGAATGATACCAGGACCGGGATATCCGGTAGCCCTGCGGGTGTAGTAGCTGGCATTGAGTACATTATTAATAGTACCTTCCAATGTAAGCCACTTCCAGTGCCATGATGCCGATATATCGGTAAGTGTATAGGTAGGTATAGGGCCATTTACGCCACTATAGCCGCCAGTAGATGCATTGGTGGCATCGGAAAACTGCTCGCTAAGTTTGCTCATCTGTACAGAAAGCCGATAGTTTTTATATCCTGCCTGTATGCCGGTGCGCAGATTTATACGCGGTACGTATTCTACACGCTTTCCTTTCACATCCGCTATAGGGCTTTTGGTGTAATAGGCTTCTGTAAGTGCAAAGTTGGAATAGATGTTCAGTTTCCAGTCTTCTCCGCCATAGCCTGCCAGCTTCAGCGTGTTCAGCTCCAGAAATGATTCCAGACCGTAGATATTGGCAATACCTATATTTCCCCGCCTGCGTATCACTGTATAGTTGGCAGTTTTATAGAAATACTCGCCTATACGATTGCCATAGTATAGGAAAAAGAGATTGGCATCAAACCTGAGTACATTTTTCACATTACCCCGCGCTCCCATATCGGCACTCCAGCCCCGCTCATCCTTTATTTCAGGGTCTATCTGAAAAGATGGATTCATAGTACGGATATCAGAGAATGTAACAGAGCGGTAGTTCTGAGACACATTGCCATAAAATTCAAGGTCTGAAGTGAGTTTGTAGCCAGCACCTATACCTCCCAGTACAAATGTGCGTGGCAGGTTTCTTTGTTCATTAATCAGCGAGTCTACAATGGCATTGCCTGCCAGGTCGGTTTCCGTATAGCGATAGTAGCCTTCTGTCTGTGTTTTTATATACTCTGCCCGTATGCCAGGCGTAATATTAAGTCTGTTCGAAAGCCTGAATATATGCTCTGCAAATGCTGCAAAATTCAGATTTGGGAACACATAATCCGACATCAGGTTTGTGTTTTCGGCCGGGAAGTTGAAGTTGGCACCACTACCTGTATTTACATACCCCTGCTGTGAGGAGCTATGACCATAATAGGTACGTATGCCTGCCAGAAGGGTGTTCTGTTGTTTTCCCGCAGTATAGCGGTGCATCAGCCGGGACTCCAGAGTGCCGTTTCTGAATACACCTTTCAGCAGGTCTCTTGGGTCGCCATTGTCTGGTTGTGACGGCCTGTTGGGTCGGTAGCCTATTGCATCTCTGCTGGCGTACAATCCCGATGCGCGTGTCTGCCAGCGTGTACGGTCAGAAATATGGTAGTCCCACTCCAGGTCAGCCAGGTTCCAGTTTACTGAAAACCAGTTGCGCTCACGATTGCTCTGCCTCGGGTCTTTAGCAAACATGTCGTCGGTTAGGCCGCCGGGCTGCTGCGACATATAATTGAGGTGTGTAAGCTCCAGCCCCAGCATATGCTTTTCATTCAGGTGCAGATGCATATCGGCATAGGCATTTACCGCTTCAAAGCCACTGTTTGGGCGCCAGCCATCACCTCGTTTATATTGTACATAGGCCAGATAGCTGAGTTTACCTGTGTGCCCTGCTATACTGTTGTAAGAGCCGAAATAACCCCATGAGCCTATTGTTTGTCTGCTTTCTATGGTCAGCTTTTCTTTCAGGTCGTCAGGCTGTTTCATCTCAAAATTCAGCAGTCCGCCGAATTGGGTACCATATTGCAGGCTGGCTGCACCCTTTATAACTTCTATTTTCTTGAGGGCTTCGGTAGGTGGGGTATAATAGCTTTCAGGATATCCCAGTGCATCGGCACTGATATCATACCCGTTTTGCCGCACATTGAAGTTTGATGTACGGTTGGGGTCCAGCCCCCGGCCACCTATACTCAACTGCAGTCCTGAGCCATCATTTTCAAAAATGTTCAGTCCTGATACTTTGGCAAATACCTGACGTGCATTATTGGTAGATTTATTGACCGTAAGCTGTGCTACATTGATGAGCTCTGTTTTCTTCCCGGCGGTAAGCTTCATTCCTTCCACCTGGTTCATACTTCTGAAGTCGCCAGAGCGGTGGTCGCGTACCTCTACGGCATTAAGATGCTGCACCGTGTCCTTCTGGGCGCGGCTCATGGCCGGTATCAGTACCAGCGATATTATCAGCATCTTTTTATAGTCCATAGATCCGGTCATTGAATTCCGTTATCCACTCTTTGTGTTTCCATCCATCCTTTTGTGCTGCAAGGTTTACACCCTGCTTTACAAAAGGTCTGCTTCTGCGGCCATTGAGGGTTACATATACCGTAGCATATACCTCTGGCTGCTGCATGCCCTGCGCTTCATAGTAGTCTCTGAGTATATGAGCATACTGTATGATGAAGTCAGGCTGTGTTGCCATCATTTTTTCCTGGTTAGGCGTAAGAAACTCATTATTGTTTACACCTACCTTTTTGCCGGTAACGCCATCCTGTACCACAAACTGGGCATACCCCACTTTTTCCATCAGCATTACCCGCCATGAAAACCGGTATCCTTCTTCTGTCCAGAAGAGCTCGCCAGGCATGAGCAGGTAGCGCCAGGGCAGTAATAGCTGTATGATAAAGAACACTGCAAACAGCGCAGTGATTCCCTTGCGCCATGCGGGCGCAAAGGTAAAGACATTGGACCCTGTTGCAACAGGTATTTTTGTAAAATGATTTTTACATTTTGACAGTACTCTGTCCGTATCGGCACTGTCAAAGAAAATAAGACCCGCCAGTATCATAATGTAGGGAAACATACCTATAGGAAACAGTATGGAGGTCGCTACGTGAAAAATGATTACGGCAGCGTAGGCATATGGCCGGGTGCGCCTTATGAGCAGGAAAAAGGGAATAGTAAGGTCATATATAGCCCCAAACCAGCTAAAGAACACAGCTACCCATACGTTATTGAGCAAGGGACCTATTAATGGCAGGTCATTTTTTGCGGGTAACCACAGGCGCAGGGGCATAGCCTCCAGCAGCCAGTCACTATTCAGCTTTGCCAGCCCGGCATATACATATACAATGCCCAGCATCATTCTTATGCTGCCTACCGTCCATCTTGGTACTTTTCTGCTTGCCAGGGATGGCTTTCGCCATACGTCGGCAGACAGTGTTACATTGGCAGGCAGCCATATCATAAGAAACAGCGCCAGGCTTACAAAGTAATAATGATTCAGATAGTTGGTTTTATCCAGTAGTTCTATCCATGTAAACGACAGGAACAGCATAATGGCCGACAGCCGGTAGAACAACCCTATGCCAAACATTAAGGCACTGATTCCGCATAATACAAACAGTATATATGTGCTGGCAGCACCCATAGGGTGTATCCAGTCAAACCCATAATAGTGGAAGTAATACCTGGGGGCTATATATAGCTCCTCTATCCAGCCCCTGAGCCAGAACCGGATAACACCACCACACAGCATAAGCCCGAATGCCAGTCTGAAAATGGCAAGAGCAGCCGAGTAAACCGGCTGCTCCAGATATGCTTTCAGTGTTGATGTGCGGCCCCTATTCATTTAGTCTCCATCATTATCCGTATAGGTGATAGATATGCCGAAGGCAGATACCATATCTACCTTTATCAGTGGTACTACCTGCTGCATTTCATCATACAGGTTCAGCACGTTTGTGCGGTCATTTACAACTGCATCTTTCAGTGAAGGCGACAATGTACCCATCTTTGCTTTCACTTCTGCCAGCTCATTTGTTATTACGTCTGCTATAGGGGTGCCGTCATTATCCTTTGTACCTATAGCGGTCATATAGTCCTTAAAGCCCAGCCCGTCGGTAGCACCATCATACGATTTGCCTTCATAAACGGCTATTACACTGCTTACAGCAGCATTGGCCAGGTCTCGGCCTATAGTAGGGTAGTAGTAACTTTCTGCCAGCTCGGGTGCAGCGGTGCCGCTCATTGCCCCTACGGGAAGCCCTATTTTGCCGGAGCGTACATAACGCTCATAATACAGTACATAAGCATTGGTCATCAGAGACAGGCTGCCACCGGCATTGGTAGCAGTATTGCCCGAAAAGCTGCTTTTGTAGCTGCCCCATGCATCTTTTACTGCCGTTATCTTCGACTGCATTTTGGCTATTACGTTCTGCAGATATTGCTTACGGCCTGCGGCTGCAGCGTCTGTAGTGTATGCAGTTACAATGCCGGCATCAGTAGCTGCTATGCCGTTTATAAGGTAGTCAATGGCTGGGAAACCTTGTGCATCTTTGTTGGCAAACTGCTCCAGGTCGTAGCTGCCGGCGTTAATGTTAGCATTAATCTTGGTCAGCGATACGGGATATATGTTCATAAAGTCTCTCAGAGAAATACTCGCTTCCGGTCCAAACTCCAGTATTTCTACTTTTTGCCAGGTAAAATAGGCATCCTGCCATGCAGTACGTAAGGCAGATAGTGTAGCTGCATCAGGTGAGGAGGCAAAGTTATCGGCCTTGTCCTTCAGGGTGGCCAGCCGGGTTGCCATGTCAGTATAGGCTGGTACTATGTAGTTGTCGGCATAGTTTGTAAACATAGCCGAGCGGTCAAAGCTATTTCCGTTATTGCCTCCTGTATTGCTATCGTTATCTTTCTTATTACAGCTTAGTACAGTGGCTCCCATTGTTATAGCGAGGGCCGCAAGTGGCAGTAATATCCCGTTTCTGAGTCTCATTGTCTTACCTTGTTATTGTAGCAGAAGCAACCGGCTGTTACCGGTTGCTTCCTGTAGTTTGTATTCCTTTACAGCAGCTTAGTGATTAACTACAGCTTCTTTATCTATGCCCAGCGCGCTGGCTATCTGATCGCGTACGGTATCCAGGTCGGCATTGGTCAGAGACCAGAAGCCGTTTGGTTTACCAAGGAGCGTATTCAGCAATTCGTCTGATTTTACTTTGTTTACCTTAGCATTGTGTGCGTAGCGCAGGGAGTACACAAAACCTATACCTTCTGACAGTGCATGAAAGCGGGCTGCCTCTGTTGTAGCGGTTTTTGTTTTATTCAGGTAGCTGATAGCTACAGTGCCTACTGCTTTTTCCAGCGCTGTGCGTATAGCTTCTATCTGCAGGTCGCGCACATTTATGTCCTTATTTACAATAGCTGCACGGCCGGTGAGAAATGCCATGAATACTGCTGAGGGGTCGCCATAGGGTGCACCTACCTGGCGCACATAACTGCCCAGATAGCTTTCCAGCCACTTGGTGGTATCAGCAGGGTCTTTCGAAGGATATACTGCATTTGATGTCAGGTATCCATATGCTTCATCCCAGCTATGCTCCAGTTGTGTATAGTTTTTTCCACTTACTACAGTACTGTTATCAGATGCCATTTTTTCAGTACCCAGGTACACATTGCATATCTGGTCCAGCATCATAGCGCCCATGAGGCCCTTTTGTATAAACTGACCGTATTCAAAACCACGGCTGTTAACCAGATAGTTGCCCAGTTTTCCTGCCACACCGGCAGAGGCTGTTTGCCCGGCAAATGTGCTGGCTGTGGCTACAGAGTCAAAACAGCTGTTAAACCAGTTGCGTTCAGCGTCAGCGTCAGTAGCAGAGAATGACTGTGCGGTTTTGGAGATAATCGTTTTATCGGTGGCACTGTTGAGGGCTGCATCACTGAATGGGGTATTGGTGTTGGCATACATGTTTTTCAGCTTGCCGGCATCCAGGGGGGCTGTAGCAAATGTTTTGATGTAGGCATCCATTTCCTTCATCATGTTTATGCGTGTAGTCTGGCCACTGAAGTCAACAGATGAATTACCATCAAACCCTTTAAAAGTGGTGAAATAGTTAGAGGTAGTTGACAGGGAGGTATATGGTATTGTTGCTGTACCTGTAGGCGATACCTTGTCTTCTTTTTTACATGCGCCAAAGAGCAAACTTGCTGCGGCAATACATATCGTAGTCTTCTTAATCATGAATGTGGAGTAATTTGAGGATGCAAAAGTATGCCTGTGTACCCCAGCAGTATTTTCATAATCGGGAAAAAGATTGTCTTAAAATTGTCAGCTTGTTGCTACATATACACTCCGACTGTATAAAGTGCTACAGATAATTTTGATTTATAGCTTTAATTGTGTTGTTTTATTTTATTGTAAATCAATGTTTTAATTTGTTTTTTTTGTTTAGAATAATAGAGTAGAAATAAATGTTCAGATAAAACAATAGGCAGACGGATGATAATTCCGTCTGCCTATTGTTTTTATTTATTTGATGTTTTAGTTTATCAGGAGTTTACAATTGAGTCAATATCAATTACATATGTTGATTAAAGGAAAGATTTTACAGCATCTGTATTACTTTTGGTAAGTGTCCAGAAACCATAGGTACTGTTCATCAGCATCCCCATTAACTCCTCCGATTTTTCACGGCTCATTCTACCGGAGTGTCCCCACCTCAGAGCATATATGCAACCTATGGCCTGCGATAATGCATGAAATCTGGAGGCATCTGTAAATGAAATTTCAGCTTTATTGAGATAGCTTACCGCCACGGTAGCCATAGCGCGCTCCAGTAGTTTATTGATGGTGGCTATCTGCTGGTCCCGTACACCCATATCTTTATTTACTATTGCTGCACGTCCTTTCAGAAATGCCAGATAGAGTTCGGAAGGGTTGCCATACAAACCGTTTACCTGACGTACGAGGTCTCCCAGGAAATACTCCTGCCAGGTGCCGTCAGCTGCCTGCATAGGGTAGTATGCATTTTGGGTGAGGTATCCCATAGCCATGTCCCAGTTATGCTCCAGTTGTGTGTAGTTTTTACCACTTACCGGGGTTGTATTATCGGCCGCCATCTTTTCGCTACCCAGGTATACATTGGCTATCTGGTCCAGTAACATGGCTCCTATAAATCCTTTTTCCAGAAACTGTCCCTGTTCAAATCCCTTTCCATTTATCAGAAATGTTCCCCCTATGGCTCCGGGTACACCTTGTTGTGCCGTCTCCAGCGCATGTACACTATTGGCAGCCAGGGAGTCAAACATGGAAAGGAACCATTGCCGCTCGGCATCGCCTACCGCGCCACCGGCCGACTGTGCTGTAGCTTCATATAGAGAAATATTAGTTATATTGTTGAGCGTAGAGTCTATAAACGGGGCATCTGTATTTGTGAACATACGCTTCATACGGTCAGCATTCAGCGGGGTTACATAAAATACCTGCATATATTCTGCCACCTCTTTCAGCATACGTTGCCTTACAGATGTCTCATACATATCTACAGAGCTGTTATTGTCTTCTCCTTTAAATGTCTCATGATAGCTGGTAGTAGCAGTCAGATTGTCATAAGGTACTTTCTGATCCTGTTTCTTTTTACGGCATCCGGTAGTGGTTAATGCCGCAATGGCCAGGACAGATATTATATATCGTTTCATTATACAGTTTATGCTTGTTTTCAAAGATACTTTTTTAAGGCTAAACATATTATGCGCTTGTTTTGCCTTTTGTACCGCGGTTTTGTCAATGGTAGGGTATAAAAAAGGGACCGCACAGCGGCCCCTCAGTATCTAAATAACAGCATTGATAGTTACCACTTCTTTACAGAAAACATAGCGCTTACTACCAGCTCCTTGCTGCCCGGAGTGTATTTATAAAAGCCTTCGCCTGATTTTACACCCAGATATCCTGCCTGTACCATATTTACCAGCAGGGTAGCAGGGGCATATTTAGGATTGCCTATGCCATTGTGCAGTACATTAAGTATAGATAGGCATACATCCAGTCCTATAAAGTCTGCCAGCTGCAGCGGGCCCATAGGGTGGGCCATACCCAGTTTCATTATAGTATCTATCTCTGTTACACCGGCTACACCTTCCTGCAGCGATATGATGGCCTCATTAATCATAGGCAGCAGCAGGCGGTTAGCTATAAAGCCGGGATAGTCATTAGCTACACATGGCACCTTGCCCAGTTGCTCAGACAGTTTGTAGATAGTGCTGGTAACGTCGGCACTTGTAGCATAGCCATTGATTATCTCCACCAGTTTCATTACCGGCACAGGGTTCATAAAGTGCATGCCTATTACTTTGTCAGCTCTTTTGGTTACAGAGCCTATTTTGGTAATAGATATTGAGGATGTATTGGATGCCAGAATACAGCCAGCAGGTGCCAGTTCATCCAGCTGGCGAAAGATATTGAGCTTCAGGTCTATATTCTCAGTAGCTGCTTCTACTACCAGCTGGGCATTTTTTACAGCTTCAGCCATATCTGTATAGGTGCTTATACGGCCCAGTGCGGCTGCTTTCGCATCTTCTGTCATGGTACCCTTAGTCACCTGACGGTCCATGTTTTTAGCTATAGTGGCCATAGCCCTGTCCAGTGCATCCTGTTTTATATCCATCATGGATACAGTAAAGCCGGATTGTGCAAACACATGGCATATGCCATTGCCCATTGTTCCGGAGCCTATTACGGTAACATTTGTTATTGCAGATTGCGTCATCAGTTTTTTGTTTTTGGGGTGGCAAAGGTACACATTACGCCTTTTAATCGGAAAACCATACTGCTATCTCAATATGTCATGTACGTTTCTGCTTATGTTATCAGAAATCTTTTCCATAGGCAGGTCATTCGGATCGGTGCCAAATGGATCTTCTATTTCTTCTGCTATCATTTCCAGACTGGCCAATACATAGAATACCAGAGCCACTACCGGTACCAGCAGATAATTCAGGGAATATACCAGCCCTATTGGTAGTGTAGCGGTATATATAAAGATGAACTTTTTGATGAACACACTATAGGAGTAGGGGATAGGCGTGTTTTTGATACGCTCGCAGGCACCACATATGTCCAGAAAAGACTGTAACTCATTATTCAGTGTTATCAGCTGGTCTCCGGTTATCACACCATCGCGGTACAGCATGTTTGCTTTGCCAATCATTAAGCCCGCTATCTGGTTGGGTACATGTCTGGTATGGTCAAAGTCAGGAATCTCGGGGTGGGGGTCTGTATCCAGTGCCAGCCGTGTGGTTTCTGATTGCAGGTGCAGGCGCAGTGCATGGCAGAATGCAGGTATCAGCCTACGGTAAAATGAGCGGTTGCGCTCATCATGATGGGGCAGCATGGCATTTATCTTCACTGCCAGGTTACGGCAGTTGTTTACCAGCGCACCCCAGTGTTTTCGTCCTTCCCACCATCTGTCATAGGCTGTATTGGTACGGAAGACAAGGAGCATTGATATCACAAAGCTCAGCAGCGTCTGTAATATGCCGAAATTCCGCACAGGGCTGCTGTCTGGCAGGTGCAGCAGGCTGCGCTCAGCATACACTATACCTGCAGTATATATACATACGCCTATTATAGCGGGAAACAGTTGGCGCAGGGTATCACCCTTTTTAAACATGAATATGCCCAGGAGCCATTCTTTGGAGTTATAGTTGATCATTCTAATCAGGTTATTATATAAGACACGAAAGTAAAAAAGAAGATTCTGAACTATTTTTGAAATAATGCGAAGAAAAGTTTGGTTTAGTAAGAAAGGACTTCTACCTTCGCACTCCCTTACGGAAACGGGGGTAAAGTAAAAAGTTCTTTAAGTGTTGTTGAGGCCTGATTTTACGGGTTTTTTGCTCGAAAAAAGTTTTGACAAAAATTTGGTGGAATCGAAAATAGCTTCTATCTTTGCGCTCCCCTTACGGAAACGAAAAAGGGGGTAGAAAACGAAAGTTCTTTGTTACGGTGCATCGGTTGAGTTTCAGGCTTTTATCGGAGATTGCTTCAAAATAATTTTCGAAAAAAGTTTGGTGGTTTGAAAAGTTTCTTCTACCTTTGCACTCCCTTATGGAACGATGGTAACGAAAGGGTAACGAAAAGTTCTTAAAATAATAAAGGATACGGCAGTAAAGATAAGGCTGCGGAGTGGTTCAAGTCCACTGGTATTTACAGCGTCTTCACCAGAGGGTGGATGACAAAAGTTCTTTGAGAGATTGGGAAAATAAGATAACAAAAAGCAACAGCACGTAACGATGAAGTTCGTTACACAGATACAAACTAATCTTTTAGGTTAGGGTTATAAGCGAAAACAATTAGAATAGAACGATTGATTTTCCTGAATTTTATTTGAGAACATCAGTCAGTTTCTTACACTTCATTTACAATGGAGAGTTTGATCCTGGCTCAGGATGAACGCTAGCGGCAGGCTTAACACATGCAAGTCGAGGGGTAAATATAGCAATATATGAGACCGGCAAACGGGTGCGGAACGCGTACGCAATCTACCCTTGTCTGGGGCATAGCCCGGAGAAATCCGGATTAACTCCCCATAGGATAGTAGAAAGGCATCTTTCAGCTATTAAAAATTTATTGGACAAGGATGAGCGTGCGTCCCATTAGCTAGTTGGTAGGGTAACGGCCTACCAAGGCGACGATGGGTAGCTGGTGTGAGAGCACGACCAGCCACACGGGCACTGAGACACGGGCCCGACTCCTACGGGAGGCAGCAGTGAGGAATATTGGTCAATGGACGCAAGTCTGAACCAGCCATGCCGCGTGAAGGATGAAGGC
>Ga0075012_10005074_pt1 | contig 12123 bp, 10 predicted proteins | sample All_14_2_FD_71474 | JGI IMG/M metagenome (GOLD analysis project Ga0075012, IMG submission 71474) | Freshwater microbial communities in response to fracking from Pennsylvania, USA - Allegheny Zone_MetaG_DW_15 | ecosystem: Environmental > Aquatic > Deep subsurface > Groundwater > Drilled...
CCGAAGCCATCACGACCACGCCGGCCAGCCAGGCGCGCCGACGAAGTTTTCTGAGTTTTTTGGTTGAGAAGAACATCGAAAAAAATCGCTCCGGAAGAATTAATTTCAATTCTCCGAAGCAGCCAAGATCCTCCCCATTAACGTAAAGAATGTGTAAAGAGCTCAGGTTGTGCAGTATCAGGAATTCAAGATATGGCACTCAGACGCCACCATCAAAGGAACTCGCCAATAGTTGAATTTTTTGCACCGCCAAAATCCTTACCAAATAGAGCAAAGCCAGTTTTCCAAGGATGGTGTCCAGTGCAAATACAGGAAAGAATACCGGGCCAGGTCTGCCAACCCGCTCTCGCACAGGAACGGCCGAACATGGTAAGCTGGCTATCTGGTATTTCAGATACCCCAGGGGGAACGTGGAGTCACCGATCGTCACGCTCAATCAGCTCGGCCACCTGCTGCACGACATCCGCTGCCAACGCGGACTCACTCAGCGGCAGTTGGGCCAGCGCGCTGGATTTGCCCAAAGCGCCATTTCGGCCATGGAATCCAACCCCGCCTCCGCCAAACTGGAGAGAATTTTTCAGCTGCTGTCCGCTCTTGACCTGGAAATCGTACTGCGCGAAAGAAAAAACCATCCGGCCCAACACGAGTGGTAACATGAGGCTACTGTGCTGCATGAATGAGGTTCCGGTGGGTGTCTGGCAGTTTGGCCAGCGCAACCTGGACCAATTCACTTACGACGAAGCCTGGCTGCAGGCCCGCCATCGCCGGCCGCTCTCTCTCTCGATGCCCACTCGCTCGCGCCCCTACCGGGGTCAGGTGGTGAGCGCCTTTTTCGACAATCTGCTTCCCGAACTCCCCGCCTTGCGCACTCGCCTGGCCGCCCGCCTCAAGGTGGCCAGCTCCAGCCCCGGCGACATTCTCAGTGAGCTTGGGCGCGACTGTGCCGGGGCCGTACAACTCTTCCCCGAAGGCCTGGTTCGGGGTGCGGCCCGGGTTTCGGGCGTTCCTCTCAAGGAGAGCTACCTGGAGCGCTTCCTCAAGGTGGTGCCGCGCAGCCCCATTCTGCGCTGTCTGCGCCACCATTTTCGGGTAGCCCTGGCGGGCGTCCAGGAAAAGACGGCACTGCTCTACTACCAGGGTCAGTGGCGCTTCCCCACCCACTCCACCGCCACCACGCACATTTTCAAACTGGGCCAGACCGCCGAGAATGAGTGGCTCTGTCACCTCCTTTTGAAAGCCTACGGATTTCCCACCGCCCGTTGCCAACTGGTGCCCGCCGGTGACCTGTTGGCCCTGGCCGTGGAGCGCTTCGATCGGCGCTGGTGCGCTCAAGGAATGCGCCTGTTGAGGGTACCGGTGGAAGACTTGTGCCAGGCACTGGGCGTTCCCAGTGAGAAAAAGTATGAACGCGACGGCGGGCCGGGCATCAAGCAGGTGCTGGACCTGCTGTTGGGTTCCGCTCAGGGCCAGCGCGACCGCGAGGAATTCCTACGTCGCCACATCGTCTACTGGATGCTGGGCGCCAACGACGGCCATGCCAAAAACTTCAGCCTGTTCCTGGAGGCCGCCGGCCGCTTTCATCTGGCGCCCTGCTACGACGTGGTTTCCACCTACCCCCATCCCGAACCCATGGCCATGGCGGTGGGGGGCGAATTTGAGTGGAGCAAGATCGAGACCAGACACTGGCTGGCCACGGCCCGCCAGGCGCGCATGCAAAACCATATGCCAGGGCTGATCCGCCAACTGGTTGAGAAGACTCCGGCGGTGATTGAGACAGTACGCGCCCAACTGCCCGAAGGCTTCCCCTGCGAGACAATTTTCCAAGGATTGAGCAAAGCCGCTCAGAGACTTTCCCTCTAAGCAAACAGAAAAACGCCGGCCGCGTAGAACAGGCAGACATGCGGCTATTGCATACCTCCGATTGGCATCTGGGAAGAAGCCTGCTGGGCCTCTCCTTGCTGGAGGACCAGGCGGCTTTTTGCGAGCAATTCATTGAACTCACTCACGATTTCCGCCCCGACCTGGTGGTACTGCTGGGTGACATCTTCGAACGCTCCACCCCCAGCGAGGAAGCGCTGCATCTGCTCGACCACCTGCTCCAGCGTCTGCTCCTGGAGTGCAAAGTGCGCGTAATTCTGGCCCCGGGCCAGCAGGATGGAGTCAACCGGCTCAACTTTGGTTCCTGGCTTTTCGAACGCCGCCAACTGCAGTTAGTGAGCAACTTGGAACAGGCCCTCTCCCCCATTCTTATCGAGGATGCCGACGGACCGGTGCACATCAATGTGGTTCCTTACTTGAGAGTGCACGACGTCGACCAACACTTTCGCTCCCAAAACGTGCCCACCCACGGTCAGGCCGGCAACGTCATTCTCGACCACCTGACGCGCTTTCGCCGCTTGCGGCGACGGGCTGTGCGCGGCGTGGTGGCGGGCTACCTGTGGGTCGAGGGAGGGCGCACCTGCGGCGAGGAGCGCCCCTTTGAAGGAGCGGAAGATTCCACCGTCACCCAGAGTGCCTTCGAAGGCGTCAATTATGCGGCCCTGGGCTATCTGCACCAGCATCAGCAGCTGGGCGAAGACGGCAAACTGGTCTACAGCGGCAGCCCGTTCTCCTTTCACTTTGAGGACACCCCGGGCGTGCGCGGCGTGGTGAAGATGGAGATGGACGCCCAGGGAGTTTGTCACAGCGAACTGGTCCCGCTGCCTCCCAAGCGCCATTTCTATCGCTTCGGGGGTAGCCTGGAGCGGCTGCTGCTGGGGCCGCCCCATCAAATGGACCCCCAGGACCTGGTCGTACTGGAACTCAGCCAGGATAGCGACTTGCTTTCCGCCGATTTGATCACGCGTTTGCGCGGCCTTTACCCCAACCTCTGGCGTATTGAGCGCCCTGAGGCCACAGGACGCTTCCAGGCCCGCCCCGCTCAAGATCCGCTGAGCAACTTTGAGCAGTTTTATCAGCTGGCCACGGCCGAGAACCTGGACGAGGACTCGCGCCAGTTGCTCAAAGAGTTGTTCTCCGAGGTTGAGGCGTGAAGCCGCTCCGGCTTGCTCTGCAGGCCTTCGGGCCTTTTTGGAATCGCGTAGAGGTGGATTTTCGGCCGGCTCAGGCGCAGGGGCTCTTTCTCATTCACGGTCCGGTGGGTTCGGGCAAAACCACGCTGCTGGACGGCATCTGCTATGCCCTCTACGGCCTCTCTTCCGGTGGCGAACGCTCTCCCGAGCAACTGCGCAGTGACCTGGCGCCCGATTCCACCCCCACCAAGGTGGAGTTCGACTTCCAGGCCGATGGCAGCGGCTGGACCGTCGAACGCGGCGCCTCCGGGGTCAGCCTGCGCCCCCTGGCCTCGAGCGAAGCCACGGTGCTGGGCGAAGCCGCCGTGAACGAGCGAATCCACCGGATTATCGGCCTGGACGCCTTCCAATTCTGTCGCTCGGTACTGCTGCCCCAGGGTCAATTTCGCCAATTCTTGCTGGCCCCGGCCGGCGAGCGCGAACAAATCCTGGCCGCCCTCTTCCACACCCACTCACCCCGGCTCTATCAGGAAGCTCTGGCCAGCGCTCTCAACGGCGCCGAGGAGGAGCTGCGCTCGGCCTGGCAACGGCGCGAGGCGCACGGCGGTGTGCACGAGAAGTTGCGCATTCAGGAAGAGACCCTGCAAACCTTGACGCGCCAACTGGAGCGTTGGAAAGAGCAGAGCGCCCGTCTGCACGAGGATCGCGAGCGGGCCGCCATCGTGGGGGAGCGTTCGCGCGAGCGCCAGCGCCTGCACAAAGACCTGGCTCAGCTGCGCGAGCGCGAGGCCGATCTCAACGAACTCCGGAACCAGGTGAAACGCCTGCAGGGGGCCCTCAAAGTCGCTCCCCAGGTGGAGCAATGGCAGCAAGCCCAAAAAGACGAGATTTCCGCCCAAGACAATTTCCGCGAGGCAGAGCAAGAACTCAAAGAACGCATGGAAGGTCTGACGCCGCCGGAAGATACCGTCGGCCAACTGGAAGTGGTGCAGGCCGAGCGCCAGCAAATTCAGGAGCGACTGCGCGACCTGGAACGCTTCGAAGCCGAAAACAAGCGTCTGGCGCAGGCCGAGGAACGCCTGCGGCGCTGTCACGAGACCTGGAACCTGATGGAAGAAGAGGGTCAGGTCATGACCCGCGAGCTGGAAGTGGCCGAAAAACGCCTGGAAGAGGTGGTGCGCTTCGGTCAGGAGGAGGACGACCTGCGCCGCCAACTGGCGGTGCGCCAGAAGCAACTGGAAACGCTGCGCGACAACCACAAGGTGGCTCGTCAGCAGGATGACCTGCAGCAGGGGATCGAGCGCGCCCACCAGACCCTGATCACCATTGGCGAACGGCGCAACCGCACGCTCACCCAAATCGATCTGCTGGAGCGCGACCTTCACGAACGCCAGCGCCAACTCGAGCTGCACTGGTCACACACGCTGGCGGCCCAACTCAAGCCGGGCAGCCCCTGTCCGGTGTGCGGAGCCCTAGAGCATCCCGCTCCGGCCGAGACGACTGGTAGTCCCGCCCAACTCAGCCTGGAGCAACTGCGCAAGCAGGTGGATCTGGCCTGGAAACAGGCCGACAAGATCGATCAGGAGGAGCACGAACAGCAGATCATTCTGGTACGCCTGGAAGAGCGGTTGGAAGCGGCCAAAGAACGGGCGCGAACGGCGCCCGAAGTGGCGCTGGGAAGTGCCGCCGAGCTGCAGGAGATCACCGCCTCCTTGCGCGAGCTGGAACGCGACTTGCAGCGTCTGCAAGCCTACCGCGAGAATCAGGACCGCGACCAAAAGCGCGCTCGCAAACTCAAGCGCAAACTGGAAGGCTGGCAAGAGGCCCGCCAACAGGCCCAACAGGCTCTGACCCAGGCCGAAGCCATTGTGAGCGAACGCCGCGCCCTGGTGCCGGACGAACTGCGGGCCGAGGGCGACGTGACGGCCGAACGCGAGCGTTTGCAAAAATCCCTGGAACCGGTACTGCGCAGCATCGAACACAACCGCATGCAGATCGGTCAGGATACTCACCTCTATGCCTCCTTTGCGGGCGCCGCCGAGGCCGCCCGCAAAAGCATCGCCCTCAGTCAGGAGCGCACTCGCCTGGCCTGGGAATTGGTGCAGGCCCGGCTGGAGCTCAATGGATTTGAGACTCTGGAAGAATGGCGCGCCGTCTATGATTTGGCCCAGCACGACCTGGAGCCGATGCAGCAGGAAATCAGCAGCCATGAACTCCAGTTGGAGCTGCTGGAAAACGAATCCGAACGAGCCGACTCCCTCTATCACGAGAGTCTGGAAGACTGGCGCGAGCTGGAAATGGATCCGGATCGCCTGGAGCAACAGCTGCAGACCGGTTACGCCGAGGTAGCTCAGGCCCAGGAAGCGGTGCGTCAACTGCAACGTCAACTACAAGATTACGAGCGCTCGCTGCAGGAAATCCAGAGCCTGGAGCCGCGCCTGGCCCAGCTTCGCCGCCTGGCTCGCGCCGCCGCGGGCGACAACAATCTGGGAGTCACCTTCCAGCAGTGGGTGTTGGCCCAACAGATGGAAAGCGTGCTCCAGGCCGCCAACCTGCGCCTCAGTCAAATGACGCGGGGCCGCTTCACCCTGGAAGCCTCGCAAAACGCCCTGGAGCTGCTGGTTCTGGACCACCTCTCCGGCCACACCCGCGGCATCAGTACGCTGAGCGGCGGCGAAAGCTTCCTGGCCTCGCTCTCATTGGCCCTGGGACTGTCCGACAGCTTTCTCTCGGCGGGCAACAACGCCGTGCTCGAGACTCTCTTCATCGACGAGGGCTTTGGCTACCTGGACGAAGAGGGCCTGGACCAGGCCTTTTGGGCGCTCGAGCCCATTCGCAAAGACGGCCGCATCATCGGTGTGGTCTCCCATCTGGCCGAAGTGCGCCAGCGCATCGAAACCCGCCTGGAAATCCGACCCAGCCCCAGCGGCAACCAGTTGGTCTGGAACCGCAGTTAAGAATTGACCGGCACCCATATTTATGGGAAACTGGAAAAATGAAAACCACCGTGGAGATTCCAGACCCATTGTTTCGGGAAGCCAAAGCGCGTGCCGCGATGCGCGGGGTCCCGCTCAAAGACCTCATCATCCGTGGCCTGCAGTTGGCCTTAGAAGACGATGACGTCGCCCAGCCCAGGCGGGTCACTTTTCCGTTGGTAAAGTCGAACGGACCCATGATTGGCGAAGAGGATGTCGCCAGAGCTCTGGAGTCCTTTGATTTACCTGGCTGACGTCAATCTTCTGCTGGCCATCTGCTTTGACCGTCACATCCATCACACCCAGGCCGTCGCCTGGGTCGATCGGCAGGGCAAGGGGGCCATTTGCCTCTGTCGCACGACCCAACTGAGCCTGTTACGCCTGCTGAGCTATCCAGCCGTGATGGGGCCGGCCGCCTGTTCTCAAATTGAAGCCTGGGAGATCCTCGACTTGCTCTCTTCGGATGAGCGGTTTCAATTCAAGCACGAGCCAAACTCCGTGGAGAGAGAGCTACGCAAATTGACCGCCGGCTCAGCCATCTCCCCCAAGGTTTGGAATGACGCCTACCTGGCGGCCTTTGCCATGGCCGGCCAACTAACCATAGCCACCTTCGACGGCGGATTTCGTCAGTATGCCGGGCTGGATCTCTGTTTGCTCACTTAGGCGGCCGCCTAGAGTTCGACGGATTCTTCGAGTGAGCCGCGGTTGCGGCGCCGCAGGCGTTCCACCATGTCAGTGACGGCGCAGCCGGTTTCAGCCGAAAGCAGTCCCTGAGCCACCATTTCCACCGATTCTTCGCTGACCTCGCTCTCGCCCGAGTCGGTTTCGCGGGAGAGAATGGCGCGGGCCCGGTTGAGATATTTGCTGAAGTCGAAGACCTGACCGCGCGGGCGCGGCTCTTCCTGGCTCTGCACGGGCACCTCCATGGAGGCTTCGTAGCTGGTAAAGGTGGGCTCGTTCTTGTGCTTGGCCGTGACCAGTTGAAATTCGGTCTCCAGCGCTTCCAAATAGAGGCGCACTCGCGAGATATTCTGCAGCGCGATCTGGGCTGATTCCAGCGTGATCCCCTGGGGCGGCTCATCAAAGAACCACCACAGCGGCTTGCCGGTGATCTCGGCCAGGCGCAGCAAAACCCACACCGGCATCGGCTCGCGGCCCGAGATGTAGCCGCTCAGTTGCTCGGCCGACTCCAGGCCCAGTTGCGTGGCCAGCTGACCCACCGAATGCCCGCAGTCCAACATGGCTGAATGGAGATGGGCGCGCATCCGCGCCAGCCGTTCGTCGAGACTACGTTTCATGGTGACAAAAACTCCTGAGGTTTAAAATTATTCAAGCTCAGAGAATTTCCACCGAAGACCTGGTCTACCTCTTTCGCCGTTTCAATTTATGGGCTTTGGCCAGCTTTTCGTCCAAGGCCTTGTTCTCCGCTCGGGTTTTGCGAACCACACTGGCGGCAAATTGGTACTCTTTCAACGCCATCCGGACCTCAACAACGTCGCTCTCGATCTGCTTGATCTGCTGCTCTAAAGTCTGGCCGTAGTAGTAAAAACCGGAACAGCAAACCAACACCACCGCGCTCAGAAAGAGCGTGACGAATAAGTCGAGCATCCGAAAAACAACAGGTGGTTCCTCCACCACGTAGGTTCCCAGTGGGCGCGACAATCAGCTACCCAGCAATCCCTGCAGCAGCACGGCCACCGCCGGAGTCACATAAACATAACTGCTGGCCCAGGCCGGGCTGGCGTGGCGCACTAAATAGGCGTGCACCGCGTAACCCAGCACCGAGCAGCCGAGCACCAGATAGACCAGCGCCAACGTGGAAGAAAGGGAGGGCATCACCGCCACATGTTCCAGGCGCTGCTGGGCTAATCCCACCAGCCAGATGGTGCCGCCCACATATTGCACGCACAGGGCGTCGGGACCGTGAGGCAACTTCAGGTGGTAAGCCAACACCGTCCCCAAACCCCAGGCCACACTGGCCATCAGCAGCGCGCACACCCCACCGAAAGAGGCTCCGCCGCCCGAACCCGCACACACCGTCAGGGTAATCAGCGAGCCGAGGCCGATGCCCCACCACTCCGAGCGCTTCAGGGGCTGGCCGAAGAGCCAGGAAAAGAGGGCCACCCAACCGCCCACCGAGGCAAACAGGATCGAGGCCAGGCCCGGACTGACCGATTGCTGGGCCAGCAGCAGCCCGGCGTTGCCGAACCCCAGCAACAGACCGCCCACCATCAAAGAACCCAGCAACTGACGGGAATCCAGGCGAAATCCGCCGCGGAACAGGCTATACGAGCCAAATAGGAGGGCGGCCGCCAGGCAGCGCAAGGCGGCCAGGGTACACGGGGGATAGCCGTCCAGGGCACTTTGATTGGCGAGGTAACTACTACCCCAGATCCAATAGAGGCAGAAAAGATGGGGCCAGAACCAAAACCGAGTCAAAGAATGCAACTTCCCAGGTCAGGGGCGGTCGCCGGCTCTTACGGCCGAGTCATGACCTCTCCTTGGAACTCCCTCTTTAGAGTAGTCCAGCATCCCTCAGCAAGTGTTAGGGAGAAGTAACAACTCCGCTCACGGCTCGGGTCAGGGCAGCCCGGCTCAAGTAGACCTGAGCCACCGCGTTGACCCGGTTGGTTTGGGCCAGCAGCAGCGCCGACTGAGCGTCGATGACGTCCAGGAAAATCCCCAATCCCACTTTGTAGCGCCCATTGGTCAGGCGCAGCGTCTCCGCCGCATTGGCTTCCTCAGCCTTGGTCGTGGCCACCTGTTGCTCGGCATTCTTCAAGTTCAAATAAGCCTGTCCCACCTGGGAGAGCACTCGCTGCTGGGCTCCTTCCAATTCCGCCTTGGCCCGGTCCAGATTGGCCTGGGACTCGGTGATTTTGCCGTCTTGCAGGCCTCCGTCGATGGGCTGAAAGGCGATCGCCAGATTGATGCCCAGGGTTTGAAAGGAAGGGTTCTGGCGGTTCTGATAGGCGCCGTTGACGCTAATGGAGGGTGCGCTGGTGGTGTGGGCGGCATCCAAAGTGGACTGAGCCGAGGCCACCTGAGCCTTATACTGTTGCAATTCGGGCCGCTGGGCCAGGGCCATCTCGAAGAGCTCCTCGGTGGTTTTGAAGCCCAACAGGGGCTCTTCTTCCGGGCGCAGGGTGATCTTCATGCGTGGGTCCAGCCCCAGAGCCAGGTTGAATTGCAGCCGATTGTTGCCGGCGTTGGTTTGGGCCTGACTCAATTGAAAGAGTGCCGTCGAGAGCGCCGTCTCGGCTCGGGTCACGTCACTGGGTAGCCCGAGGCCGGCCGTAAAGCGCGCGCGCGCCTCGGAAACGTGCTCACGGCGGTTGACGATGTTGTCTTCCTGCACCTTGATCAGCCGTTGGGCCGAAAGCAGGTTGAAATAGGCCTGCTTGGCCTGCAGGGCCACATCCGACTGGGCCTGCTCGTAAGCCGACTGATTGGCTTTTTGCTGATTTTCTTGAGCGGCGGTGAGGTCGCGGGTGTGTCCAAAGTCGGTCACCAACTGGGAGAGGGTGGCGTTGTGAGTCCAGCCGTTGGCCGAAAAGACGCCGCCCAAACCGCCACTCAAGCTATTGATCAGCTGTTCATTGTAGGTGCTCTGAATGGAAAGTCGGGGATTGAGGCCGGAGGCTTGCTGGCGCACGCGTCCCTGGGCGGCCCGCACCTGCGACTCGGAAACGCGCAGACTGGACTGGTAGCGAAAAGCCGTTTCCACGGCTTCCTTCAAGCCCATTTCGGTCGGCACCGACTCAGGGATCTGAATCGAGGGCAACTCGGTGGGCTTGGGAACCTCCGCCTGCTGGGTTTGCGGAACATAGGGTTCGGCCCACAGCGGTGAGCACAAAAGGCCCAAAATCAGTAGTATTTTTCTCATTTCTTGCGAAACCAATCCAACATCTCGTCGAGCAGCGAAAACACCACCGGCACGACCACCAGGGTCAGCAAGGTGGAAGTGGTCAATCCCCCGATTACCGCGATGGCCATCGACTTGCGCACCTCGGCGCCGGCCCCAATGCCCAGGGCGATCGGCGTCATGCCGGCGATCATAGCCACGGTGGTCATCAAAATCGGTCGCATGCGAGCTTCACCCGACTCAAAAATGGCCTTGATTCGAGGGGTCCCTTGCGCTTTGGAAGTCAGCACGTATTCGACCAGCAAAATCGAGTTCTTAGTGGTCAATCCCATCAGCATGACGATGCCGATCAAGGCATACATACCGAGTGGCTCGTGGGCCACCAGCAGCCCCATGATGGCGCCGCCAATGGACAAAGGAAGAGCCACCATGATGGTGAGCGGGTGCACGAAGCCAGAGAACAACAGCACCAGCACCGCGTAGATCATCAGAACGGCCGCCCCCATCGCGGTAGCGAAGCCGGAGAAAATGTCCCTTTGGATCTCCACGTCTCCGGCCGGGCTCTCGCTCACGCTCTTGGGCAGCTCTTTCTTGGCGAAAATCGGCAGCTTGTGAATATCGTTCAGGGCGTCGCCCAGCGCGTAACCTCGGCGCATGGCCGCTTCGATGCTGACCTTTCGCTTGCGATCATAGCGGTCAATCTGCGAGGGACCCTGACCCATTTCAATGTCGGCCACTCCCGAAATTGGCAGCAGCCGATTGCCGGTGGCCATGACCTTGAGGTTGCGAATGGTGGCCAGGTCATCGCGAAAACGCGGGTCGATCTGCACGCGAATGTTGATCTGGCGGTCGCTCAGGTCGAACTTGGCCAGATTCTGGTCGTTATCGCCCAGCGTGGCCACCAGAGCCGTGCGCGCGATACTGCTGACCGACACGCCTTGCTCGGCGGCCTGGTCGAACTTGGGCTTGACCAAAATCTCTGGCCGCTGCAGAGCAGCCGAAGTATTGATGTCGTAGAGTCCCTCCATGCCGCGCATCTGCCCCAGCAGCTTCTGGGCGGTGGCCGTCAACTCAGGCCCGTTTTCACTGGAAAGCACCAGTGTCAGGCGACCGGACAGTCCGACCGCGGCCCCAAAGGACAGGCGCACGCCGGGCACCCTGCGCAACTCGCTGCCAATCTGCTCTTCAAACTGGCTCTGGCTAATTTTCCGATCCTTGCGCGGCACCAGCACGATGTACATTGATGCCTTATTGACGGCGCCCTGACTGGTGGCGCGGGGGCCGTTCTGAGAGGGTGAACCCACCGAGGTGAAGACTTGCTTCACTTCTTTGTGCGAGAGCAGAATGCGCGTCAGATCTTTGACCACGTTCGTAGTGGTGTCGATATTGGCGCCCGGGGGCAGTTCGGCCGTCAAAACCGTCTCGCCGCGATCCACCGTTCCGATCAAATTCTTAGGAATCATGCTCGACAGACCCAGGCTGAAGAGGAAAAAGGTCACGGCCAGGATCAAGGTGGGCACGCGGTAGGCCAGCGCCCAGCCGAGAATGGCGTCGTAAAAGCGGGTGAGCCAGCTCTTACTGGTGTCGTGAGGAGCGATCGGCACCATCCAGTAGGCGGCCATCATCGGCGTCAGCAGCCGCGCGACCACCAGCGAGAAGAACACGGCCACCGCCACCGTCAGACCAAACTGACGGAAGAATTGGCCCGGGATGCCTCCCATAAAGGCCACCGGCACGAAGACCACGATGATCGAGGCGGTGGTAGCCACCACCGCCAGGCCGATCTCATCGGCCGCTTCCAGGGCGGCGTCATAGGGCGTTTTGCCCATCTGAATATGGCGCACAATGTTCTCGATTTCCACGATGGCGTCGTCCACCAGAATACCGATCACCAGAGCCAGGCCCAGCAAGGACATGTTGTTGAGGGTGAATCCGACCGCTTTCATCACGAAGAAGGTGGGAATCACCGAAAGCGGCATGGCCAGGGCGGAAATCGCGGCCGCGCGCCAGTCGCGCAGGAACCAGTAGATGACGATGACGGCCAGCCCGGCGCCCAAGCACAGGTGCTCGATGGACGCCTCGTAGGACTCTAAAACGTAGGTGGCGTTGGTGCGCACTTTCTTGATGACGGTGCCGGCCGGCAGCGCCTCTTTGAGTTTCTCCAGGGCAATGTCTACGCGCTTGGCCACATCCACCAGATTGGAACCGGTGGCGCGCACCACCGAGAAAGCCACCACCGGATTGGTGTCCAGCAGAGCGCGCTGACGGGGCT
>Ga0075012_10005076_pt1 | contig 12118 bp, 6 predicted proteins | sample All_14_2_FD_71474 | JGI IMG/M metagenome (GOLD analysis project Ga0075012, IMG submission 71474) | Freshwater microbial communities in response to fracking from Pennsylvania, USA - Allegheny Zone_MetaG_DW_15 | ecosystem: Environmental > Aquatic > Deep subsurface > Groundwater > Drilled...
GAGTATTTAACAGTTGGTTTTATGCTCGATTGTTTGGAATTGATACTTTTGTTTATCGTCTATGATTTAAAAAGTTATCTACAAAAAAGAAATTAGAAATTGATTGTTGAATATTTTGATTGAATAAATTATGAAAATTCTCCGTCCGTTTATCGTTTTAATCCGTTTGGCTCGCGAGAGTATGCAGTTTGCTTATCAGGCAATTACCGCAAATAAGCTACGGACTTTCCTTTCGCTTTTTGGTATTACCATTGGAATTTTCGCCATTATTTCGGTCTTCACAATGGTCGACAGCCTTGAGAAAAACGTAAGGGATAGCCTTCAATCGCTAGGGAAAAACGTTGTTTACGTTCAAAAATGGCCTTGGGGTGGAAACGAGGAGTATCCTTGGTGGAAGTATATGAACAGACCACAACCCACCATAGATGATATGGAGGAGATTCGCCGAAGGAGCAACTTGGCAGAGGCTGCCTGCTTCAATGTAGGTTTCAGACAACAGGTTAAGTATCAGCGTAACGATATTCCTGATGTTACTATCTACGGTATTAGTACGGATTACGACAACATTCGGTCGTTTGAACTGGCCGAGGGTAGATTCTTTTCTCCCTTCGAGCTGAACGCAGGAAGGAACTTAACAGTTATTGGCCACAATATTGCAAAAAATCTTTTCGAAGGGGCCGACCCAATTGGAAAAACAATACAAATTGGAGGAAAAAAACTAAGTGTGATTGGTGTTTTTGAGAAAGAAGGAAAATCGGCAATTGGAGAGGACAGTAACGATGACCTTGTGATAATTCCTTTGGAAATTGCAAAATCGATGGTCGATTTCCGCCGTAATGGCCCTTGGATAATGGTTAAGGCCAAACCTAATGTTGATGTGGCCGATTTAATGGACGAACTCCGTGGAATTTTACGCTCGCACCATAGACTTAAACCACTAGATGATGATAATTTTGCGCTAAATCAAATTAGCTTGATGAAGGACAGCTTGGATGCAATTTTTGGCTCAATAAACTTTGCGGGTGGTTTTATTGCATTCTTCTCCATTATTGTTGGAGGATTTGGCATTGCCAACATTATGTTTGTGTCGGTAAAAGAACGCACCAGCCAAATTGGTATTCAAAAAGCATTGGGTGCAAAACGATATTTTATTCTGATACAGTTCCTCTATGAGTCAGTTCTACTTGCAGTTCTAGGTGGTGCAATTGGTCTACTTCTAATATTTGTTGGAACAATGCTTATCAATAATTTTACTGATTTCTCAATCTACTTAACAATTCCAAATATCATTAGGGGTATTTTAATTTCTGCAATTATTGGAATAGCATCTGGATTTGTGCCTGCATGGATAGCATCGAGGTTAAGTCCGGTAGAGGCAATTAACACAAAATCATAGAATTGAGCAAAGCTTAGTTTTCAATTGGCAGAAGACTAAGCTTTGTTTATAAACATTTCAACCTCATTTGTCAATTCCACAAAATCAGCAACAGAAAGTTGCTCGGCACGTTTTTGAGCAAATTTTTCGCTTATTTCCACCGATGCAAAACCTGAACGGATTGAGTTCCGAAGTGTTTTACGGCGCTGATTGAACGAAGCCTTTACAACCTTCAAGAAAAGGTCCTCGTTGCAATTTAACTTTAAGGTATTATTACGTGTCAGCCTAATTACTGCCGATTTTACTTTTGGAGGAGGAGTAAATGCTCCCTCGCTAACGGTGAACAGATAATTAATGTTGTAGTAGGCCTGAAGCAGAACGCTAAGTATTCCGTAAGTTCTTGTTCCGGGTTTTTCGGCAATACGCAGCGCAACTTCGCGCTGAACCATTGCAACAACCTCAGTAACCGACTGCCTATTTTGGAGAATGCTGAAAAAAATTTGCGACGATATGTTGTATGGCAAATTCCCAATAATGGCAAGTTTCCCATTAAACTTTTGCGATAAATCGATTTTAAGGAAATCCTCGCCCAAAATATTTTTACTTAAAGCGGGCAGGGTTGCGTTAAGATATGCAACAGATTCCTTATCAATCTCAACAGCCCAAAACTTATCGGCATATTTTGCAAGCAAATCTACTGTTAGCACACCCATTCCAGGGCCAATCTCCAATACATTGTCCACATCTACAGCCTGTAAACTCTCAACAATTCGTTGAGCAGTTCGCTTATCGTGCAAAAAGTGTTGACCTAACTCTTTTTTGGGTTTAACCGCTGGCATTATTTCTTTTCGTTTTTAATTATTGAACGGTTGTTACTGCCTTTGTAGAATCGACAACAACCCTAGTTTTCACAACTTTTACATCTAAAAATGAGTGTAGAGTTGATGTTAGTGAATCGCCATAAATATTAGTGGCAATAATTCTGCCCCAACGGTCTATCAGGAAATTTGCAGGAACTTTAATTACACCTAGCGATTTGAATAATTGCGAATGGTAAGGATTCTCTTCTGCCATATGCATCCAACTCAATGAATCGCGAACCGTGATTGCATGCAATGAGTCTGGATTGAAATCTGCTGAAACCTGAATGATTTGCAACCCTTTCTTTGCAAACTCATTATTGATGGGTTTAAAATTGTGGAGTTGATTCTTACAGTTACCGCACCAGTTAGCCCAAAAATCAATAAGAATAAGTTTAGCCCATAATCCAGGAATGCTAACTGTGCGCCCATCAACCAAATTAAAGCTAACAGGAGGAATATAATCACCAGGCTTAAAATCCACAGATCCCTTTTCTATGCTAAAAAACTTCTCCCTTGAGTAAATGTAATTTCGAAACGATTTCACTACAGGCTTATCGGCATAAACACTATTTAGGCAGGAATCTACTTTAATGAAAAGTGCCCTGTTGCTTGCATACGGCAAAACCTCTGTTTCATCAATATTGGCAGTTAAAACGAGTATCGAAGATAAGGCAAAAAGATTACTCCGAACGAAGGAGGCGCTAACATTGGCAAGTTCATTTTTTAATGAATCAACTTTTAAGTTGATTCGTCTACCAATAGAATCGCTAGCCGAGGAGTTAATACTATCGGGCAATTGCTGTCTCAGCCTGCTTAATTGAGCTTCGCAATCTTTTAGTTTATTCTGAAAAGAATTTACTTCGGCCGATTCCTTTGAACCAATAACCGAGTAGTTGTTAATACTTCCACTTATGGCAATTCTATCGCCAGGGTTTGCAACAAGAACAATTGGAAACTCCATTTTATCAACTGTTATTGCATATAAATCGGCGGAGTTGGTATGAAGTTGCAACTTTGCTTTACCCCTAGAACTAGTTCTAGCTGAGTCCACAACAATATTCTGATTGCCATCCCAATGGCAAAGATAAACCCACTGTCTACTTGAATCATCGAGTTTTAATCGAATCTGAACTAATTCAGGGGAACTTGAGCACGACGATAAAACTAAAACTATGAAAAATAAATATATATCTAGAAATCTATTTTTAATAAGAAAAAGACTCTTCACCATCATCACAAAAAATTTATTAAAAAAAACAATACTACCGCAAACGATTTATTCCTAAAAACCCTGAAAAAACTGATGCAAAATTAACCAAAAGTTAACTCTAAATTAGTTGAAAGTCATCTTTTTTCGTAACTTGTTTACGAATTCTGGACAAAAATTCTACCACAAATTAACAAATAATTACGTTAGCAACCATGAAGTACTTAGCATTCGACAAAGAACAGCTGGTAAACCTAGAGTATTCCTTAAACAGGGAAATACTAAGCACCAACCGTGCTGGTGGGTATTTTAGTACCACAATAATCCTATGCAACACCCGCAAGTATCATGGATTGATGATTTTACCCATTGATGAATTCGACGGAGAAAATCACGTTTTACTTTCGAACGTTGACGAAACCGTTGTACAGCACGGACAATCCTTCAACCTTGGTATCCACCGTTACCCTGGCATTTACGAGCCACGCGGGCATAAGTACATTGTTGATTTTGAGTACGAACCAACACCAACATTAACCTACCGTGTAGGTGGAGTTATCCTCAAAAAGGAACTGCTTTTTGTGCACAACGAGGAGCAATTCATGATACGCTACACGCTAGTTGATGCTCACAGTCCAACAAAACTACGAATTAAACCTTTCCTGGCTTTCCGAAATGCTCACAAATTAAGCAAAGCGAACCTTTGGGCAAATACCAAATATCAAACTTGTGCTAATGGGGTAAAGTATAAACTTTATACCGGTTTCCCATTTTTACATCTGCAAACAAACAAGAAAAATGAGTTTGTAGCCACACCCGACTGGTACTATAACATAGAGTACATGGAGGAATTAAAACGTGGTTATGAAGGGCACGAAGATTTATTTGTTCCGGGTTACATTGAAATTCCAATAAAAAAAGGTGAAAGCATAATTTTTTCAGCAGCTACATCGGAGCAAGCTCCTGCAAGCCTGCTTAAGAAATTTAACGCAGAGTTACTCCGACGCCCTAAGAAGGACAATTTTATGAATTGTATTGCAAACGCAGCTCATCAACTTATTGTTCAGAAAGGAAAGAAACACGATATTATTGCAGGATACCCATGGTTTGGCAGTTGGGGACGCGACACATTCATATCACTACCTGGATTAACGCTGGGGTTGAATGACGATAAAATGTGCAAAACCATACTGGATTCGCTAAGTCACGACCTTAAAAACGGGCTATTCCCCAATATGGGCAATGCGACATCGGTTGCTTTTAACTCGGTGGATGCTCCGCTATGGTACTTCTGGGCAATCCAGCAATACTTCTACCATACAAAAAACCACAAGGATGTTTGGCACGATTACGGTAAAAAGATGAAAACTATCCTTAAGGGTTACAGGGAAGGTTTGGCCTACAACATCAAGATGCAACCCAACGGGTTGATTTGGGCTGGTGAGAAGGGCTTTGCCCTAACCTGGATGGATGCTGTGGTTTGCGGAAAACCCGTAACACCTCGCATTGGTTATCCGGTTGAAATTAATGCGCTTTGGTACAACGCCATTATGTTTACCATTGAACTTGCCTCAATGAATAAGGACTCGCGCTTTGTAAAGGAATGGTTACCCATTGCTGAGTTGGCAAAAAAATCGTTCGAGGAGTTATTCTGGATTCCTGAAAAGAATTACCTGGCCGATTATGTGGATGAGAATGGTCAAAATATCGATGTTCGTCCAAACCAAATATTTGCCGTTTCACTACCATACAGCCCAATCGACGATGAGAAGAAACTTAACGTGCTCGACAAAGTGGAACGAAAACTATTTACCCCCAAAGGGCTACGAACTCTTTCGCCGCAGGCTCCGGACTACAAGGGGAAATACGAAGGCGACCAGGCAACTCGCGATGCAGCCTACCATCAAGGAACTGTTTGGCCATGGCTACTAGGAGCATACGTTGAAGCGCAATTCAAACTTCATGGGAAAAATGCGCTACATCTGGCCGAAAGCATAGTGGAATCGTTACAGGAAGATGTTGATATTCATGGAATATGCTCTGTAGCCGAAGTGTACGATGGCGACCCACCTCAACGCCCCAATGGATGTATATCGCAAGCGTGGAGCGTTGCTGAATTGGTAAGAATTGTAAAGATGATTGAAAGGTATAGCGATTAAAACAACTAATGGCTTTTTGATATGAGAGTTTTAATGTTTGGCTGGGAGTTTCCCCCGCACATTACAGGAGGATTAGGAACAGCTTGTTTTGGTCTTACGAAGGGTATTGCAAAGCATAATGTTGATGTGATTTTTGTTGTGCCCAAAGCATACGGAGATGAGGATGGTTCATCGATTCGGCTTGTTGCTGCCGAGAATATCGATGTTGCACATACGAGCATGCAACTGGAGGAATTCTGGAAGCATATTCAATACCTGGAGATTAGCTCCAACATAGTTCCTTATGTTGACCCTGAGGAGTTTAAAAAGATAATCGACTCATCGGAATTGGAATCATCGGAATCAAGTTCATTTACCTCGCGCAAAAAGTTCAAGTTTACTGGCAAGTATGGCCCAAACCTAATGAGCGAGGTAACCCGCTACGCAATTATTGCGGCCACACTGGCATCGGAAAATCATTTCGATGTAATTCATGCGCACGATTGGCTAACCTACCCTGCGGGTATTGCTGCCAAAATGGTATCGGGCAAACCATTGGTTATTCATGTGCACGCTACCGAGTTCGACCGTAGCGGCGAGAACGTTAACCAAAGCGTTTACGATATTGAACGCCGCGGAATGGAGGTGGCCGATAAAATTATTACCGTAAGCAACTACACCCGTAATATTGTAATAAACAGGTACGGAATACCCGAGGATAAAGTTATTACCGTGCATAATGGTGTAGATTTCTCAAATCATCAGGATGATGTTGATTTGGAGCGTGGAGTTGATGAGCAAGTGGTCACATTCCTTGGTCGTGTCACGTTCCAAAAAGGCCCCGACTATTTTGTGGAGGCCGCCAACAAGGTTATCAAAAAACATCCAAATGTTCGCTTTGTAATGGCCGGCAGCGGCGATATGCTTAACCGTATGATTCGGCGAGTGGCAAAACTTGGCATTGCTCATAAATTCCATTTTACGGGATTCCTTAAAGGACAAGATGTACACCACATGTTTGCCCTTAGCGATGTTTACGTTATGCCCTCGGTTTCGGAACCTTTTGGAATTAGCCCATTGGAGGCAATGCGTTCCAATGTTCCAGTTATCATATCGAAACAATCGGGTGTATCGGAAGTCCTTAAGTATGCCGTAAAAGTCGACTTTTGGGATGTGGATGCTTTAGCCGATAGTATTTACGGATTACTTAACTATAAGGCACTGGCAAACTTCTTTATCCAGCACGGGCAGGATGAAGTAAATAATCTTAAGTGGGATAATGCCGCCAAACAGGTTATTGACGTTTACAACTCGGTACTTTAAACTTTGATAAATAATAAACCAATATAAGTGATGAAGACAATTTGCTTTTACTTTCAGGTTCACCAGCCATACAGATTAAGGAGATATCGCTTTTTCGATATTGGTAAAAACCATAACTATTTCGACGACTTTGCCAATCGATCAATTATGCGCAAAGTTGCCGAAAAGTGTTACCTACCTACCAATAAGTTGATGTTAGACCTTATTAACGAGTATGGCTATAGATTTAAAATATCGTACTCCATATCGGGTACTGCTCTCGACCAATTTGAGCAATATGCCCCCGACGTTCTGGATAGTTTTAGAAAACTGGCAGAAACTGGCTGTGTGGAGTTTTTGGCCGAAACACATTCGCACTCACTATCTGCGCTCAAAAATAAGGACGAATTCTACCGCCAAATCGAAAGTCAAACCAAACGGCTGGAGGAACTAATTGGCTATAAGCCCAAAACGTTCCGCAATACCGAGTTAATTTACTCCGACGAAATTGGAGCAATGGTTGCCGACCTAGGCTACAAAGCAATGCTAACCGAGGGCGCCAAGCATATTCTTGGATGGAAAAGTTCCAACTTCATTTACGCCAATGCTATCAACCCAAAACTAAAGCTGCTACTTAAAAATTTCAGATTAAGCGATGATATAGCCTTCCGTTTCTCGAACCGCGAGTGGAGCGATTGGCCATTAACCACCGAAAAGTTTGTTCATTGGCTCAACAACATAGACCCTAAGGAGGAAATTGTAAACCTATTTATGGACTACGAAACCTTTGGCGAACACCAATGGGCAGAAACAGGTATTTTCGACTTTATGCGCGCTTTACCCGGTAGAGTTTTCAGCAGTTCAAACTTTGAGTTTCTAACTCCCTCTGAGGCTGCCGATAAACATCAGCCAATTGCTTTACTCCACGTTCCATATCCAATATCGTGGGCCGATGAGGAACGTGATCTAACCGCTTGGCTAGGTAATGAGTTACAAGATGAAGCCTTCAACCACCTCTACTCACTTTCCGACAAGATAGACAAGTTGGATGATGCCGGTTTAAAACGCGATTGGTTATACCTCCAAACAAGCGACCATTTTTACTACATGTGCACCAAATGGTTTAGCGATGGCGATGTGCACAAGTACTTCAACCCTTACGATTCTCCCTACGAAGCATTCATCAACTTTATGAATGTGCTTAGCGATTTTACTATCCGCCTAAAATCCAAAATCCTTGAGTTGAACTACTTTGCAAATACTAAAGTTGATATGGAGGAGGTAGATATTCTAATTCAACTCTATAAGCAGAAAATGCTTGAACTGGTCAAAATCAAAGGAGGTGAAATTATTAATGGTAACGGAAATGGCTTAGCCAAAAACTCTGAGGAAGTTCCAGAAGTAAAGAAAAAGAAGGCAAAAACAGGAACAAAGTCTAAGCAGCCAAAAACGCTCAAATCCGAAAAGTCTAAGGTTACAAGCAAAGTAAAACCTACAAAGGCTAGTGTAAGTAAAGCTAAATCGACTAAAACAAAATCCGGATCAGAAACGCCTAAACCTAAAGCAACAAAAGCTGTTAAGAAAACATCAACCTCAAAAGTTGAAAGTAAATCCAAAGCAACAAAAGGAGTAGTGAAAAAATCGGCCAGTAAAACGAAGAAGGCATAGTGATGTATTGCAAACCATAAAATACAATGGATATGAAGGATAAACTTTTAAAACCCGATTACCTATTCGAGGTTAGTTGGGAAGTTTGCAACAAAGTGGGGGGAATTCACACTGTAATATCCACCAAAGCGTTGAGCATCGAAAACGAACTCAAAAATAATTACATACTTATTGGCCCCGACGTTATTAAAGATACAGAAGTTAACCCTGAATTTTTGGAGGACACAACCCTTTTTGCATCATGGCGCCAAAAAGCGTTCGAGGAGGGATTGCCAATCCGAATAGGACGCTGGAACATTCCTTGCAAACCAATTGCAATTATCATTAACTTCTCAGGGCTTATCTCTAAAAAAGATGAGGTTTTCAGGCTATTTTGGGAGGAGTTTAAACTCGACTCCATATCGGGGCAGTGGGATTACATTGAACCCGCTTTGTTTGGCTATGCCGCAGGTAAAGTTATTGAAAGTTTCACCAACTTCCACCTGAGTTTACGACACCGAATTGTTGCTCAGTTTCATGAGTGGATGACAGGTACAGGTTTGCTTTACTTAAAAATGAATGTACCTCAAATAGGAACTGTATTTACCACACATGCCACTGCGCTAGGCCGAAGCATCGCTGGCAACAACGTTCCGTTGTACAACAATATGGAAAAATTCGACCCCGAAGGAAAAGCTAGGGAGTTCAACATAGTTTCGAAACAATCGTTAGAGAAAATTACTGCACAGGAGGCCGATTGTTTTACCACTGTAAGCGAAATAACGGCAAGGGAATGTAGCCATTTTTTAGAGAAAAAGGTTGATTTAATAACGCCAAACGGTTTCGAAAACTCCTTTGTACCCGAAGCAGAGGAGTTCAAACTTCGGAGATTGGAGGGCAAAATTAAATTCTACGAGGTTGCTGAAGCAATGCTTGCACACGATGTGGCAAAGGATAGCATTGTGGTTGGTATTAGTGGCCGTTACGAATTCAAGAACAAAGGCATAGATGTATTTATTGATGCCCTAGGCCGACTTAACAAGGAAAACAACTTAAACAAGGAAGTTCTTGCTTTCCTTTTAATTCCAGCAGGACATCACGGTCCCAGAAAAGATGTTTTTCAAAACTTACGAGATAAGGATAAGGATTTTGAAAACTACATTATACTCGACGATACTCACGTTACACATTACCTAAACGACCCAGAAACAGAGCCAATACTACGCAAAATACGCTCGGTTGGTCTGAATAATTCCTCATCGGATAAAGTAAAAGTATTCTGGGTACCCTGTTACCTAAACGGCGATGATGGAATTTTCAACAAAGCTTACTATGATTTGCTTATTGGAATGGATGTAACCGTATTCCCATCCTACTACGAGCCTTGGGGCTACACTCCGCTAGAAAGTCTGGCCTTTAAAGTCCCAACCATTACAACTTCCCTTGCTGGCTTTGGCGATTGGGTAAACCGACACTACAGCAAACCCAAGGATTCTATCAAGGTTATACACCGTAGCGACGATAACGACTCCGAGATAGTTAACCAAATTGTTGGAAGTTTGCAAGGATATATAAAACTCGATATGTCCAAGCGTAATGAACTAATGGAAAACGCTGGCGATGTTGCCAATATTGCGCTCTGGAGCAACTTTGTGGATTACTACTACAATGCATACGACATTGCCCTTAACTGCGTTGGCGAACGCACACACCGATTCATGGAGTTTGAGCGTCAAGAGGTTTTACCTTCCATTGAGCGTAAGTTCAGACTGAATCAGCCCTCCTGGGTAAGATTAATTGTTCAGAAGAACTTGCCAGAAAAATTAAAAACGCTCGACGATTTATCGCGCAACCTTTGGTGGTCGTGGAGCATTGAGGCAAATGAACTGTTTGAGTCTATCGATAAAGAACTTTGGATAAAATGTGAACAGAACCCTATTCTTTTCTTGGAAAGAATAAGCCTACCTCGCTTTCAGGAATTAGAACAAGACACCGTGTTTGTCGAAAAACTTCACTCAACTTACCTAAAGTTTACTTCGTATATGATGCAGAAGTACCAGCGAAAAGGACCAAAGATTGCGTACTTCAGCATGGAGTTTGGGCTTCATAGTTCACTAAAGCTTTACTCTGGCGGTTTGGGCGTACTTGCTGGCGACTACCTAAAAGAGGCGTCGGATAGCAATGTGGATTTGGTTGGTGTTGGTTTGCTTTACCGTTACGGCTACTTTACACAAAACCTTACAGCATCGGGACAACAAATAGCAGTTTACGACCAGCAAAATTTCACTCAAACACTCGCAAATCCAGTAAGAGACGAGAATGGCAAGTGGGTAACTGTTAATGTGGCAATGCCTGGCCGTTTGGTTCACGCTCGTTTATGGAAGGTTGATGTTGGCCGAACAGAATTATACTTGCTCGATACAGATTTTGAAGATAACCTAATCCAGGATAGATCGATAACGCACCACTTGTACGGCGGCGATTTAGAAAATCGCTTTAAGCAAGAGATGGTGCTCGGAATTGGCGGAGTTAGAGCGCTAAAAGCACTTGGAATTGATGCAGATGTTTTCCACTTAAACGAAGGACACGCTGCATTCATAGGCCTTGAGCGATTGAGAGGCTACATATGGGGCGAAAAACTGGCTTTCAACGAGGCCGTTGAGGTGGTTCGCTCTTCAAGTTTATACACAACGCACACACCGGTTCCTGCAGGTCACGATGCTTTTCCCGAAGAAATGGTCAGGGTTTATATGGCACACTACCCCGAAAGACTCAAAATTAATTGGGAACAATTTATGGATTTAGGCCGTACAATCCCTAGCGATTCATCGCAAAAATTCTCGATGAGCAATTTAGCAGCAACTCTCTCGCAGGAAATTAATGGTGTTAGTTGGTTACACGGTGAGGTTAGCCGAAAAATGTTTGCAGGAATGTGGCCATGCTATTTCCCAAACGAGTTACACGTAAGTTACGTTACCAATGGGGTTCACTACCCAACCTGGGCCGCTAAAGAATGGCGAAACCTTCTGGAAAATGGTTCCGACAAATCGGGCGAAACATACCAACAACCCGACTGGAGTGAACTAGAAAACATTCCCGACTCAAAAATCTGGGATATTAGAAATATTTTAAGGCGACGCCTAATAAATTTGATTGACAGAAGGCTTAACGAACCAGGAATGATTCGTTTTGAAAGTCCAAGGCAGGTTATTGAGATACAGGAAAGGCTCGACCCAAAAATTCTAACCATAGGTTTTGCTCGCCGTTTTGCCACTTACAAACGCGCGCATCTTTTATTCAAAGACCTAGACAGGCTGGATGAACTTGTAAACAACAAAGAACATCCTGTTCAATTCTTCTTTGCGGGGAAAGCACACCCTAACGATAAGGCAGGGCAGGATTTAATCAAGAAAATCATCGAAATATCAAAACAGCCTCGATTCCTTGGTAGGATTGTATTCCTACAGAACTACGATATGGAACTAGCAAAACACATGGTGCAAGGCGTTGATATTTGGTTAAACACACCTACAAGGCCATTGGAGGCATCGGGCACAAGTGGTCAAAAGGCTGTAATGAATGGCGT
>Ga0075012_10005078_pt1 | contig 12112 bp, 9 predicted proteins | sample All_14_2_FD_71474 | JGI IMG/M metagenome (GOLD analysis project Ga0075012, IMG submission 71474) | Freshwater microbial communities in response to fracking from Pennsylvania, USA - Allegheny Zone_MetaG_DW_15 | ecosystem: Environmental > Aquatic > Deep subsurface > Groundwater > Drilled...
GTACTTTTTACGCGATGAATTTTGACGGTAAACAGCTCTAGCAATCAATAGAACGCTGGAAGGACCACCGGAGTAGCCAAAATCAGGCTGATAAACATCGAACACGGATTGATTCATCGCGTATTCCCAAACATCCGCGCGGAACTCTTGCTCCCCACCAGCCAATAAATACTCTCCGTGCGGTCTAGATAACGTCGATCGATACCAAGGGACAGGCTCTTCAACGAACCAAGGCTTGACTGTGGTTTCCACTCCACTAAAGATCCTATCGACGTCTTCAAGAGAGTAAAACGCTCCGTTGGCATCAAAAGCCATCCGGACATCCGGACAGACTTTTTTCATCGCCGAGCAGACCTCAATGACTTGATCCTTAATCTCCCTAACTTCCCGGTTGTCCAAACGCTCTCCTCGCATCCGCTCACCAATCTTCATCTTGAACCTCCGTATTCCATGCTTGGTAAACAAGTCTCCAAACTCCTTACACAACACATCCGTTCCCGCATTTCGAGCAATACTTGAAGCGTAGACCGGGACGCTGGCCACGGCATCGTCGCTTTGGTGGTCAAAGAACAGTTCGCGCCACAGGTCACACGCCGGCACTCCAAGTTGTTTCGCTAGCGCGTCCCAAACCGCAGAATCAACCCCGGCCACCGCTTTACTCAATTGCACGCCCATTTGCTTGTAATTCAACTCGAATTTCAGGACTCTCTCCATCAGTGGGGACATCATCGAAGTCGACGACGTGAACAACCCCATCGCGGTCTCCGTAAGACTGAGCCCCGCAAGCGCCGGAGCGACTCTTCTGTGCAGCATTTCCGAGGAGAAATCCGGGTCTTTGTTCCCGAGCTGGCCAAACCCTTCAAGGCCGTTGGAGAACGTGACCCGGCAGAGGGAGATCTGCCCATCGGTGAATGTCTCCACCCGGACAAGCGTCGGGGCCGCTTTGTGCTCTTCAAACAACCGTTTGCGCATACTAAGCATTTTGTGTTTGTGTTTTGACTTGGAGAGATCATCTACGTACCCTTGGTACAACCATACGGTAGTAGAATATTGACAAGGGGAACATCTACTTTGGGGGAAATTCTGGACCACCTAGATTGGTCGCTCCCTGAACTTACAACGCCCCGCACGGGCCGCGGACTCTATTCTTCTTCGAAGGCTAGACCGTTTTATCCTGGATTGTCTCAGCCAATCGCAGATTGCCTATACCTATGGATCCATCCCTTAGTGTGGTGGGCTGCTCTGCTCTCCGCGGTGTGTAAATAGTAAAATGGCTCATTGGTTTGATGTGAAAGTTAAAGAGCCAGGACCAGGACCATGTTGGTGTTATTCATGATCACACGCTGTATCAAGTTAATAATAGTATCAATGAGGCCCGCACAAGCAATGAACACCACAAAATACACATGAGGGCCCCGGCTCATCGCGGATCAGAGTATCAGAGGAGTAATAGAGGAGATAAAAGAGGAGAAGAGGGGAGAAGCAGGGGATGTTTAATAATCGCGGTTGGGAAGGAGCATTCCAACGTCCCGCAGCGCGCGAGTGGTAATCACGGTCTTGCACGTGTCAAAGACCTTCTTGACGTTCTTCTCATCGGTGGCGGTCGTGACGTGAATGAACATCGGGGCCGTCTTGTGGATGCGTCTCCGCGACTCGAACGAGCGGGAGATCCATCCGATTGCCGCAGCGGCGTCCATGTTACCAGTGGGAGCGTCTGGGAACCGTCCAGAGATGTTAAGAGGGATCTTGTCCACGAGGAACTTTTGGTCAAACAAATCCTTCTTGTTCAGGAACAGGATCAATACCGATTTGGACAGCCACTGGGTCTCCATGCAGGCCTGGAAGAGCTCAAAGGCCTCCTCCAAGCGGTTCTTGCTCTGGTCCTCAAACAGTCCCTGGTCGTACTCGGAGAGACTAGTGACAAAGATGGCAGCCGTGATGTCTTCGAACATGTGCATCCACTTGCGTCGCTCGGCGCGCTGACCGCCGACGTCAACGATGCAGTAGTTGGCACCGTCAACATTGACATTCTCCTGAACCACTCCAGACGTGCGGGTGCGAGAACGGATGCAGTCTTCAGTGGATGGGATCCAGTCTTGTCCACCCCACTTGGGGTAAGTCGAAGTGAACTCGTCCGCAAATACGTCCCAGCAGTCTTGCAGGTTGATGGCGTTCTTCTGGGTCACTCGCGCCTCCCGGAAGTCCTCGTCGTTATCGAAGATGTTCTTCAGGGTCTCAGCAGTCTTCTCACTCAGCACGGTCGCTCGTATGCGAATCTCGTCCTTGAGGACCTCGATCGTCTCGGCGTACTTTTCGTGATTCAAAGTGTTCAAAATCACAATGGTGCCCTCTAGCAAGTTTTCAATGACGATGGAGTTGAACGTGCGGCGGTACGGGGGGTCCTTGAACCTCTCTCCGTGGAGATTGACCAGCTGCTTTCGCAGGGCTGGTTGTTAAAGTCGGAGTTAGTGTGCGATTTGTCGTTACAACCGTCCGTGGTAATGTCCCGCTTACTCGTTTTACCCGAGTCTCCGGTTCCAAACAAAAGGACTCGAATATCCTGCTGCATGTTCTTCTTGGCCGAGTGCTGGGCGAGGTCGATGGACCGGTTGTGCCGGGTCTCTAGGCTGCTCGGGCTGCACCCCATTTTCTTGCTATGATGAGGATTTACCGCGCTCGAAGACAATAACGATTCGAACGGAAGGGACGAATTTGAAACTACGGATTTTTATTGTAGCAGAGTGAGAGGTGCTTTCTGATCGTAGTAAGACCTCCTCTACTCAAGATCAAGATGTTAGAGCTATAGGTATTACGTAGTGGGGGGGGACCGAAGACAAAGGGATGTTCACTGGAATCAGTAGTATTTGATTTGTGAGCAGGAGAGTGAAAAGCGAGTATGTAGTCGACTAAATGGACCGACTGTTGGACGAAGTATATAGGACGGAAAACACGTGACGGTGGAGGACGCAAGAAGAAGAAGAAAGAGGTGTGAGAAGAAATAGAAGATCTGTCAACTTAGAGTCGTCACACGGCACCAGAGCATATGAGATGACATGCAGGCATGAGGCATTAATCGCAGGGCCCGACCGAAGACGAAAGGAAATCGAAGATCGATGAAATCTAATGGTTTTTGAATTTTTGAAATAAGAAACTACTTCATAATAAGGAATCAACTACATCTACTCCTTGATCTACTAATTCCTGTATTTCCGAATTCCTCGAGATACCCTCTCGCGCATCCTTCTGATATACATACAACCAGTTGACCTTACATACTGCGAGGGATATCGCGTTTCTTTGGCGTACCTATCGAAAGTACTGTCGTTGATACGAGTCCATTCTCGGATCAGTTCGGAGAGCGCATCACTCGCCTCCTTGAAGCACTTTGTCATCTGCTCCCCCCCGCCCCATCCACCGTTGGACGTGACCAGAAAGGGGGAGAAATATTCCGTTTGTAACCCTCTGTTCTGCCGGGCGGTACTGATTCGTCTTTTCCTGGTTTTCAAACCAGAGAAGTGGAAGATATTCGAAGGTACGATTCAAGTAGTCGAGCGTTGCTTACTACGGATTGCGATCTCGTCGTTTTCCTTCGTCCTCGTCTTGTGTTAGGCTTGCTTTGTAACGGTGGAAGTACATACCGCGGCTTACGTTCGTGGTCATTCGTCATTCGTCATTCGTCAAGCACTACCTTATTATACTTTTCCCTGCCATTGTTTCTCTATTACGTACTCAAAGGCGACTGATCACTTTCATGGGTGCTGTACCGCTACCGTGCAAAATGATCCGTCTGCCCCGAAGAGATCCCCGGATATCTCAGGCACAGCCTGCCTGAGTTGTTTTCCTTTTCGCGCTTCTTTCGGTCGTTACAGTAGAGATCTATGAGACGCGTTAATGTATCATGCGAGTGCGAGGAAAGGAGAGCATCACACACTCACGCAGTCAACTACCAACAGGACCAAAAGGAGCGCACCAAAAGCACCGCACACAGGCAAGCAACAGAGTCAACTCCAATGGAAGGAATGGATCGTTTCGAAAGAAAGGAAGGAAGGAATGGGATCGAGTTTCCCGAACGGAAACCGCCGCTTCCGTCCCCCCCGTTTCAGAACTTCCATTCCTTCTCTTCATTCTTTGTCGTCATCATTTGAGCCACAAAAAGAGCAGTGAAGGAAGCCTGTGTAGTGTGGCTACTAGTGCGAATAGTTCCTTGTCTGTGACCGAAGCGAATATTGGCGCCCGAGGGAACGAACTTCCTTCTGCCAATTATTTGTATTCGGTCTCTTCCTTTTGCTTATTGTGGGTGGGTGATGTCCGGGTCCAGAAGTATTCAGCACACATGAGAAGGTGGCGTTGCGAGATGAGCCGTCAGGATATAGCAGCTATCTCTCCGGTACCGTAAAATTGTTCCGGGAAGCGTTAGTTTTTTGTACCATGCGTGTGATGCAAAATCTCTCCGTCTTTGAAAAACTCCTGAGATGAAATGGACTGTGTGCACATCGTCAGTCTTCGTCGTCGTCTCGATCTACAATCTTGGAAGAAGGTAGGTAAGGATTAGGACCCCCTCCTCTTCCCCCTCTCACCTGTTTTCGCAGAGCTCCCTTTTTTCAATGTGGGGTTTTGAGTGCGATTTCCAGGCGGGAACAGCAGGAACAATCTTTTGATTCCACAGCGAGAGCAAATATGGGTGGGAGGTAGAGTCTATCACCAATGATAGTATATGGCGCTGATGATGCTTGGTATCTCGCTCGGTTATAGGTAATCGTCGTAGCAAATAGCATGCCGGAGAGCAAAGAAGGCAGCATTTGGAATCATTCATGTGCCCCTAAGAAAGCCCTTCCTTTTTTTACAAGGGAGAGACACCACCCAGGGAGATTTTGTTAGCGATGATGGGTAGGGGGAACGTGATAGATATTTGCAATAGATAACAGCAACATACATAATAGTATAGCCGATGGAGAGTTCAAATAGAACGCGCGCGTCAAGATTTGCGGAAGAATCGCGTTGAACAAGACTTGTTGCTGGTCCCCTCCTCCTTGCTGCATGGTGCGATGACGATGATCGTTCAAACACAGGTCCAATAATAGTAAGGTCTTCCACCGCATCTCCCGAGATGAGTCCTCCAAGAGGCGGTAATAAAGTATTATGTAGTCGTCAGATACAGTATACATCATCGCAGGCGGGATTTAAAACAGAATCCCCGCCTCGGTCAAGGCCCGGTCAGCAATCACCCGCTTGCAAGTGTCAAACACCTTCTTGACGTGCTTGGAGTCTGTCGCTGTGGTCACGTGGACGTACAACGGCGATCGCTTGTTTTGCGTCTTTTTTGACTCGAACTTGCACGTGAACCATTCCAAAGCCCCAGCGGCACTTGAATGGTCTGTGGGGGCGTCGGGGAACTTGCCGGAGATGTTGATCGGGATCTTTTCAATGAGAAACTTCTGATCGAACAGGTCCTTCTTGTTCAGAAACAGGATCAGGATAGACTTGGCGAGCCACTGGGTCTGGACACAGGTTTGAAACAAGTCCAGAGCCTCTTCCAGACGGTTTTTGTTCGGATCCTCAAACAGCCCCTGGTCGTACTCGGAAAGACTAGTGACAAAGATGGCAGCCGTAACGTTCTCGAACATGTGCATCCACTTCCGCCGCTCGGCGCGCTGGCCGCCGACGTCAATGATGCAGTACGGAATGCGGTCTACGGTGACATTCTCCTGAACCACTCCCGAGGTGCGGGTGCGAGACCGGATGCAGTCTTCAGTGGAAGGGATCCAGTCCTGTCCAGCCCAAGCAGGGTAGGATGTGACAAACTCCTCAGCGAATACCTCCCAGCAGTCCTGGAGGTTCACTGCGTTCTTCTGTTCCACGCGCGCTTCGCGAAAGCTCTCGTCATTAGTGAACAGATCCTTGAGCGCCTCGGCTAAATCAGGTGTAATCATCGTCGGACGAGAAAGTTGTGCGTCCTTCACTTGCTTTAGAATTGAATCATACTTGGGATCCTCGATAGATCCGAGCAGGGCAATGGTCCCATCTAGCAGGTTGTCGATGATCGTCTGCGCAAAAGATCTTCTAAACTGCTCGTCGTTAAATCGCTCGCCGTGAAGATTGATCAACTGCTTTCGAATCGCTGTTTTGTTTTTAAAGCATCGTAAAGGGTTAGTTCAGAGACGGAGGAAGAGCTCTTGGCACCGAAGCTTAAATACCTCGCTGTTCACAGGTGCAACAGTTTTCACTGCTTCCGAATAATGTTTCTTCGCCGTGGATCGGCGGCTATGGTAGTTCGCAGAGGGACTACTTTTAGACCTAATCCCTGTTACAATGCATATGGACTTTCCCCCTGTACGGTTTCGTCTCAGCATACTTGACTGATGTTAACTGATTGTTGCCTTTATACTAAGAACGATTCGACGTTCCGCGGTTTTCCAGAATCGCTTCGATCGAAATGCCTACACGAGTGGAATTCGATCGAGGACGACGAAACAGTCGCGAGTGCTTTGGGTGGGGCAAGAGGAGATACTAGATAGGCTAGTAGACTTACTGGTCTTTCCAGAATCTCCCGTTCCGAACAGGAGGAGCCGGACCTCCTGTTCCATGTCTTTCATGGCGACGTGCTGCGCAAAGTCAATCGAACGATTAAACCGCGATTCGCGACTTAGATTGCATCCCATTTTTTCGTTCGTCAAAAGTCGGTTAAGAACGAGGGTAATAAGTAGTTCAAAGGGGATTCTCCCTTGGTGCCGTCGAGTGGAAATAAACAGGTTGCTGAATGCCGGGGTGTTTTTTATTTGTGGCGGGAGATAGCGCCTCTATCTCGGTCGCGGTTCTCTAACGTGGGAGCGGTGCTGGAGTGATGCGTTGTGTTGATGGAGCTTTTCCTTTGTTTGTCTCTTGGTTTCACGAACAAGGATTTGCCATGCAGGAGCAAGGAGGAAGGAGACCATGGACGATGACGACAACGATGTTGACCCCCTTTCTTACTCCTCGCTTTCATTCACAACGCAAAATTCCTCAATCTGTCATACTAGTGATAACACCAAGACAGGGGGTTGGTCAGGGAGTCTTTCGTCACTGTCACAGGAGCCACTGCCACACACAGTGAAGTTGGGAAGTGTTGTCAGCATCATGAAATTTGTTTCCTGTTGCCTCTCTCTAGGTCCTATGCTGGGGGGCACAGAAGCTCTTTCTCTCATTGGGATCTGTGTGCTCTGATGATGATAGAGCTTTAGGTATAATTGTATTAGAGAGGTCCCCGGCGTGATGCGACACACCGTTTTACGGTGAAAGCAATTAGCGGAGAAGATCTCTTATCATTTTTCGACTGCGCCTGTGACACTCTAGAGCGCGCTCGTCGTCCTGCACAACCCCTCCGTTTTTCTCTGTTCTTCTTCGAGTCTGAGAAGGAACGCGTTTTAGAAATAGAGAAGGGTTGTGCATGGCATGCGTGTGTGACCGTGTTGCGTCGCTCACGGAAATGGACGAGTGAGGGTGACGAATCCAATGGGTCGTGATTATTAGGCGATGACGGGTGAACATTTGCTTCGATCTTGATCGCGGTTACATCATCCTCAACCCCACCGAGCCGGTGATGTCATTTATCTTCGATCCCACAACCTTCGCATCGTGTCTTCCATCCGTCGTCGCGTCACACATCCAGCACTCGTTTCTTTCTCCTCTGCTCTGTTTGATACATTTTAAAAAATATCATGTACTGCTGATGGATGATGAGGGCCACCCAATGAAAGCCATTGAAAAATATGTTACTTCGTACGATCGCCACAGTACATCTCGGTTCCCCGGTCACGTCCTGTGATGAGTGCCGATCGCCGTGGGAGGAAGCAGCAAAGAGTAGGGGATTCCCTTGTTCTTTAATTGCGACGAAATTGTCAGAGGAGTGAATACTGAGAGATCGGAATTTCTTCAACTCGCGAAGGCTGCCGAAGGAATAAAACCTCTTTGGTCCAATCGCTCGATTTCCAGGCTTGGTAAGAGATTAACTTTAATAGTCACCACAGAGAGCAACTCTACAAATAGCATAAACCGCGCGCAAAAAAGTGCACCATTTGAAGGATCAGCCGAACCCCCGCTAGCCAGCAAGAGGCCTGAAATCCAATACGCGAGAACGATTAGAATTGTCTAGCATGTTCCATGTGATCGTCTTCCACCTTTATATCTTATGAGAGGCGAAGTCCCTTGGATCCCTCATTCATTTAGAGGTGGCCGATCACGCAGACTAAGTGCAGCATTGCATTTCTCTCTTCATATGTATAGAGGCCCCGCCCCCGCTCGGGCGTCCCTCACTCTTATACCTATACCTCATTGTAGTGTTCGTTCGCTTGCATAAACTACGAAGTACCCCAGCGCCCTTCAACCTCCGCGCGCGCGGCGCGCCGTTGTGTGTGTCGTGTTTGTTGTCGTGTGGTGTTTGCCAAGCACTTTTCGTCTTTTGCCTGGTTCATCACGTTAGATTGCTTACGTTATCGCGCCATAGCAATGGTACCCGGTGGTACCTAGAGAAAAGCTACAAGTGTACAATACGTACAATACGTACAAAACGAAACCCTAACCCTGAAGATTCAGTACTAAAAGGACAAGGACTTGTTCATCAGATCAGATTGTTTCCCCCCGTGGCACTTATCACACCCTTGGTGTTTGAGGCATGTAGGTTCTTTTTGGCGTTCCAGTGATTGTTTGGGAAGAGATTGAGGAGAATTTTTCAAATAGAAGTGTTGCTTTGCTGAAGGAGACGACTGTATAAGAGGAGCGAGCTCTTTATACGTACGTGGATAGGATAGTGTGAGGCCATCGGTGACCGTATCGTGACTCTTGTCGTGGCAGCTTTCAGGCATCGATTGCCTCTCTCGAAGCACTCGCTTCGCCTCATGCAAGAAGGGCAGGAAGAGGCAGCAAACAACAGACCTGATTGCAATCTCCTCTGATATCCACCCCAAAGATTAGCGAGATATGGTCGCTAAAGGTCAAATCGCCAAGTTATTTAAAGAGCTTCTCTGATCGAAGGACTTGCTTAAAGGAGAAGGTAGCTTATCTGAGTCACTACGAAAGGGCTTTCGGATCAAAGGACTTGCTTGAGGGAGAAGATAGCTTATCTGAGTCACTGCGGAGTCGCCGAAGGTCAAAGAGCCAAGTTCATTTAGACTACTGTAGCTTTTCTTGACCGTTGTTCTTCCCTACGGATCAACGAAGTGAACACTCGTCTGGTATCGTCAACATCAATAAAACAGCTACCTTGGCGGTTCTACTCAAGATATATTGAAGAAGACAATGCGGCCCCTCCCCTCCTCGAGACTCCGGCGGCGGATGAACGAGCTAGAGTGCGGGTTGATTTCCACTGTACTCATCCTCTCACTGCTGCTGCTCATTACTACTCTTGGGTGGGTCGAAGACGACTCTTCTGGTTCGAATCCCACCGCCTTCTTCCTAGCTCCCCGTGGAGTTGTTCTTAGTAACGATGAATCGTCCACGCCGGAACGTACCTGGGAATGGAACGATGCCGCGAATGCGATGGAGACGGCGAAACAGGCAATCAGTCAACGGACAGGGAAAGACTTGGACGAGGATTTGGGAGAGGATTACTTCCTCCCAGGGTCATTGAATCTATCGCGGACCGGCGTCCTTCACAAGTGTTACGTCCCTGCGAGTGTAAAGTTGCCGGCTGGGCAAGGGTGTTCAAGGTCGGACAAGTACAAGATCATCTTCCATATGACCCCGAAGTCTGGGTCTTCCACTGGTCGCCACGTCATCAAGAACGACTTTGGGGGCGTGGATCACTTTAGCGACAGTGCGTGTCGGGCTCCTTCTGGTCCTGATCACGACCACTGGATCGAAGTAGCGGTTCTGCGAAACCCCTCGACTCGAGCATTTGCCTCGTATGAGGAAATGTTTGTGAGAAGGCTAGGCTCGCCGGAAATGATTCCGGTGAACAGTAGAGCCTTTATGGAACCGTTTCGAGGATGGCTATATCCTAATTACTCGGCATTGTTCGATACCGTGGAGGGTGTCAGAAAGCTGAACGATGCGTATGAGCAGTTTATGAGGGATTGGGACGGAAAAGCCTTTGACATGCATTTGGAGAGCCAAGTGGCTTACAACATGCGAAGGCGACCAGGGGTTTCTAATAGACACTCCTCGGACCATTTACGGTTTGTATTCGATACGCATTCAATGGAGGAGAGCTTTCATCAACTTGCCGACATGGTCCATTTAGGGAAAAAGCCAAGGGTAATACGAGGGAGAGCTTATCCGCGGCGGTTGAATGTATCAAACGTGAGCGACGAGGCATTCCAGGCCATGTGCCGGCGATACCGAGACGACTTCTGCTGCCTTAACTATCCCCTCCCTAAGCAGTGTCTCCGAAATGTCCCTACAGGGCGCAGGGTCCGATGCAAGTGGACCGTACCGGAGGGTGAAACAGAGCCATTCATTGAGCCTGTCGTCATCTGATTGAATACTTGTAAACATCTTTTGTTACAGAATGATACATGATTTAGAGTACAAATCGCGCCGTTTAATCATCCTCCTCTTCGGGGATTTCAAGCAAGTCCCAAGGCCCTTTGATCCTTTCGTTCTCAATCTTGTTCAAGAGTCTTGGTCCAAGAATCGCAACCGAGACGAAAATCGCGATAAACAGTATGGCTCTACGCAATCCGAACCATAAAAAGCAACATATACTAGCTATACTGGCCAGGACAAAGTCTATTTGCGGGGGAAGATCCGCACCAGGTAAAAACACCAGTAGAGCGGTGCATAGAATCACAAAAGTGAACGATAAAGCGCTCGATTTCAGTCTTGAAGCCTGTAGCAGACTACTCGCCAGAGCAGCACTCAAGGACACCGGGGACGCCCACGCATGTGCAATCTCTATTCTGTTATCCATCGAGTACAAGTGTACCAGATACGCCATATTGGTCATGACTTGCACCGCGTTTTCCGCATACGAAGACGTTAATGTCCCAAACACCGGCGCAAGAGAAGCCCCAATCAGGAGTAGCGATAGCGCGTCCACTAGACTAGGTGCTCCAACGTTCCTTTGCACGCTAGCCGAGGCCAGCAGCGCTGTTCCCGCCAACCCTCCCAAGACTAGTACGCCCTCGGCTTCCTTTTGATGGACTTCGCGGTCGAGGGCGTACTGAAACGCGGCCATGCTGAGCATTACGGTGCTGAGCCGGGTGGACACCCCGCGCTGGGGGATGATCTTGAGCTTCCGCGGGAGCTTTTCTTTCGAAATGCTCCGCTCCCTCCCTCGAGGCGTCATCGACATTTTTGCTTCGAATTTCGCAAACAAACCGCTATTGACCTGAGAAACTTTGTTGGGCGGGGGAGTATCAAAAGGGAGTTGAGGGAGTAAACGCAAACCCGACGTTCTTGAACCTTTTCGGTTGCCGATTCATTGAAAATTGAGTTTTGTGCGCTGGTCGGATTACACGGTACCTGGTACCTGCTTCGTTCGCGACATCTTATCGCCTTAAATCTGTAAACGGTGTAATCGCTCTTTCGCCATGACGAAGAGGGGTGGGAATGGGTAGGTATCCAATAAGTAGTGCGGCACTTAGCATTTAAATGAGACAATAAATACGACATCTTATCGGATGCGCCAACAAAACAAACACATCTTTGACACTTGACAGAAAATAAAAGGTCACCGCACCCGCCACAATAAAGAGCTACACAATTCATTGTAGTTTGTAGTCTATTCTATCCATTTGAAAGATGAGGAAGATTACTCTCGGGGAACTCGCCGCCAACAACGGCCAGAACGGAAATCCGCTGTGGATCCGAGTCAATGCCGAGGTGTTTGACCTGACCAAGTTCAAGGACATGCACCCCGGAGGCGTTTCGGTCCTCAGCAAGGTCGCGGGCGGGGACGCCACCGACCAGTTCAAGTTGTACCACGCGCCTCACGTCATGCAAAAGTACCGCGAAAAGCTCAAGGTGGGCGAAATTGACGAGATTAAAGAAGCCGAGGAGCAGCAGATCGTGCAACGGGACATGACGCGGTCGATGCTGCTGGATACCAGTCTGGCGTTTGGCGATCAGATTCCCTTTGGCGACCCCGCCTGGTATCAGCGGGCGACTGTGTCACCGTTCCACAAGCAGACCCACATTG
>Ga0075012_10005079_pt1 | contig 12112 bp, 12 predicted proteins | sample All_14_2_FD_71474 | JGI IMG/M metagenome (GOLD analysis project Ga0075012, IMG submission 71474) | Freshwater microbial communities in response to fracking from Pennsylvania, USA - Allegheny Zone_MetaG_DW_15 | ecosystem: Environmental > Aquatic > Deep subsurface > Groundwater > Drilled...
GGGCGTCGAGAAGGTCGGTCATGACCGCCCAAGTCTACGTTCGCCCCCGGACGCTCAGCCGCTGTAGTCGCCGTCGTCGGCCCAGACGATCAGGTAGCGGTTGTAGCCGTGCGCCTCGATGTAGAACGAGACCGGAGGGTAGACGCCCGTGAGCACCTCGCCGTCTGCCGTGGGGGCGCGCCCATGCACGACCGTGCGGTCCGGCGAGTCGAACTGCTGCTCGTAGTAGCTGAAGATCTGGTTCATCGTCATGTACTCGTCGGTCGCGTAGTAGGCCCAGGTCTCGACCGGGGACTCCTCCCGCCACCCGCACAGCACCGCGAATGGCGGCGGAGTCGGCCAGAAGTCGGGGCGCACCGGCAACTCGCCCTCGTAGAGCACGAGCTCGGTGCCGGGGTACTCCTTGAGGCACCGCGGGTCGACCTCGGGCGCCTGCTGTTGCGTCTCGATGTCGGGAGTGGGTGACGCGCTCGGCACGGGCATGGGGCCGCCCGTGGTGCACGCGCCGAGCGAGGTCGCGATCACCGCGGCGAGGGCGATCCTGAGGAATCTGGTCACGGGGAATCCCGGGCTAGAAGATCCCGAAGGCGACGAAGTAGGTCCCCGTCGCGGCATCCGTCTGGATCGCGAACTCGAGCTCGGGGCTCGTCGCGTTGAGGATCGGGCTGTCCTCGATCCCGTCGCTGCGCACGAGCTCGTAGCCCGCGAGCAGCGGCTCCCACCCGTCGAGCACCTGGTCTGGTGTCAACGAAGTGACGTACTGGAGCACGGCGTTGGTGTCGGACGTCGGCGTGACCACGCACAGTGTCGAGCCCTCGGGCGCGGCGGGCCAATCGCTCGGCACCACCGCGGCGTCGCCGAGCGATGGCGCCACGGTCAGTGCGGGGAACGCCTCGAGGCACGCTTGCGGGGCGGCGGCATCCTGATTGCCATCGACGACGGCGGGGTCGTCGAGCCCCGGTTCGTCGCTGTAGCCGGGCGAGCACGCCGCGAGGGCGAGCGCGAGCGCGATGGTCGCGACCGCCGCGGGCAGCCTGCCGGTCACGCCGTGAGCTCCCGAGTGATGCGACTGCGTCCCACGGCGAGCCAGATGCACGCGAACGCAAGCCACAGGCCGGATCCTGGACCCGCCAGACCGGGCACGCCCGTGATCCCGTAGGCCACCGCGACGAGCAGGAAGTACAGGCCGCTGAGGGTGCCGAGAACGCGGGAGATGAGGCGCTCGCGCCACGCCATCCACGCAAAGGCACCGGCGGCGATGAGCACGCCGAGCCACGGGATGTACGGCCCGAAGTCGGTGAGCATGTAGTAGATGAGCAGGCTCTGGTCATCGAACAGGCCGAACTCGGAGCCGCCGTAGCCGTAGTTGGCGAGCGCACCCTTCCAGCCGTAGGCGAGCGCGAGACCCGCCGCCGTCACGACGACACCGCCCGAGACCACCCGTGCGGCGACGGAGTGCGGGTACCGGTTCTCGACCCAGCGCTTCCATCCCGCCTGGAACACCAGGAGGGCGGCGACCGCAGCGAATCCGACGAGGAAGCCGAGGTAGTTCGTCATGCGATCGAGCTCAGCCATGCTGTCGGGGCCGACGAGGTAGGGCTCGCCGTTCTCGGCGGCGGCGAGCTCGCCAGCCGGCCGCGTGTCGAGCAGCACGGTTGCGGCGAAGCCGAGGATGCCGGCGACCGCTCCCCAGAGCGGCCAAAGGCGTCCGGGTCGAACCTGTTCGACAGGCGCAGACGTGACGATCTCTGGGGATGCGGTCATGGTGTTGTGCTCTCTTTCGTTGTCGGTGGTGATCAGAGGTCGGCGTAGAAGCTGCCGAGAATGCGGTCGACCGCGGCGAGGTCCGACTCCGCGACGACCTGCACCGTGACGTAGATGAGGTAGTTGCCGGAGTCCGCGACCGCCGCGAGCACGAGGTATCCCGCGCCGTTCGGACCACAGTCGGTGTAGTACTCGTACGCGCCGGTGTGGTAGCCGTCGGCGTAGTCCACGGGCCCATCGGAGACGCAACCGTCGGCCGTCACCCCGGATGCGCCGGCGATGAGGTCATCGACGCTCGTGTTGGCCAGCGCCCCCGCCGAGGCGAGCACACTCACCCCTGGGGTGTTCCAGCTCGAGGAGAAGCTCGCGATGTCCGGGCTCGCGGTCACACCCACCCAGTTGTTGCCCTGGCCGTCGACGAAGGGGGCCCCGTCGATCTGGGACCACGCGGCCGGCACCTGCACGAAGACGCTGCCGGTGTCATCCTGCACGTCGACGAACTCGCCGGTCGGTTCCTGCGTGTTCGGCACGACCTGCACGGCCTCGATCTTGTCGCCGTTGATCTGCCCACGGTGGTACAGGCCGTCGGCCGGACGGTAGAGCTCGATGTCGAGGGTCGCCTCCGTGCCGTGGGTGCGCAACACGTCGCAGTACTCGGTCATCGTGCCGTTGACGCCGACGCTCACGCCCTGCAGCCGGGTGAGCAGGTCGCCGGGCTCGACTCCGGCCTTGTCCGCCGCGGAACCCGCGGCGACCGAGCTGACCCAGATGCCCAGGCCCTCGCCCTCGTCGGTGATCAGACCCTGGCCGTTGATTCCGAGGCTCAACACGTCTTCGCCGGCGATCAGATCGTCGATCACTGCGAGCACCTCGTCGCGGTGGATGGCGAGGTTGCGGTCGTAGTAGTCGTCCCCGGCGTAGTTGACGCCCACCAGCCGACCGTTCTCGTCGACGAGCGGCCCACCCGAGTTGCCGGGGCGGATGCGAGCGTCGTGCTCGATGACGGCGTCGAGCGACGCCCACTGGGTCTCGCCCGGGGTCTTCGCCTTGGAGACGATGCCGCGCGTCATGGTGAAGGTGGGATCGCCGAGCGGGAAGCCGGCCGACCAGACGTCCATGGCCGTCGTGATGTCGCCCTTGTGCCAGGCGAAGTGCGGATAGGTGCCCTGCTCGAGTTGTACGACGGCGAGGTCGAGGCACTCGGAGGATCCCAGCACGCGGGCGTTGAGCGTCTCCGAGGTGTCTCCGCCGCGCCAGACGTCGATCGTGCCGGCGCCGACCACGACGTGGTTGTTGGTGACCGCGATGCCGTCGGAGCTGATGATGAAGCCCGAGCCGCGGCCGGCGGCCTCGTACCCGCCGTACTGCGGATCGACGAAGGTGCCGCGGGCCTCGAGCTGGATGGTCGCGGACTGCACGCCCTCGAAGTCGACGGCGGTGGTGTCATCCGCGGCGCCGCCGTCGGCGGTGGGCGGGGTGAAGCACGCGCTCAGGCTGAGCACGGTTGCGAACGCGCCGAGCGCGAGGGCGGCCCGCGCCGGCGTGCGCCGCGCGAGCGTGATGGATTCGGACTGGACCGACATGATGGTGAACTCTTTCGATGTGATCGGGTGAGCAGACGAGCTGCCCGACCGCGGGAGCGGCCGACGTTTCGACTGTGTCCGTCCCGGCGTCCCGGGCGAGAGGGGCCGCCGTCCCCGATCGGCACGAAAAAGCGCCCGGGACGGCGAACACGTCCCGGGCGCGACGGAAGCCGCTCACCCGATTAGCGGCGTCCCGTCCTCCGGCCCGACAGCAGGGAGACCCCGCCGGCCAGGAGGCCTGCGACCAGGGCGATGCCGAGGTACACGGCGATGGTCGCCGCGCTCATCGGTTCGTCCCGGTGATGACGATGGTGAACCGGCCCTCGTCGGGCCGGATCTCGAAAGAGACCGCTCCGATGCTGCCCACGAGCGTCGCGTCGACCGTGCGCTCGAGACGCGCTCGAGCCGGGAGTGCGGACGTGTAGTGGGCGAGCACCCCGCCGGGCGCGAGCTCGGTGGCGAAGTCGGCGGTCTCGGTGAGACCGCCGTTCGTGTGCGTCGTAGCGCACAGCACGGAGCCCTCCGGCGGGGCCGGCCAGTCGGCGGGAAGCAGGCCGAGGTCGTCGAGGGTCGCCGGGCCGATGCTGAACGGGAACGAGCCGGCGCATTCCGCCGGCGCTCCCGCCGCCACCTCGCCCGACCCGGGCGGATGCAGGGCATCGATCGGCGCGCTCGAACACGCAGCGATCGTGCCCGCGAGCATCGCGCCGGCGAAGGCTGCACGCAGGGTGGACATGGGTCGTGCCATAGGGATGGAACCTCCGTGGAGTTCAGCGGCGTCGCCAATCGCCGCCTCCGGACGTGTGCGCGTCCGCCTGAGCGACGATGCCGTGCCCGGCGTCCCGCACCCCAGGGCACGGTGTCCTCAATCGGGTGGGACTACTCCTCGGATACGCCGAACCCGGCCTCACGCGCCTGCACGATCAGACTGCTGCGATCCGGCATGCCGAGCTTGCTGATGATGCCGTAGACGTAGTTGCGCACCGTCTTGTTGGTGAGCACGAGGGTTCGGGCGATGCGCGAGTTGTCGTAGCCGCGCGCGATGAGTTCGAGCACCTCGGTCTCGCGCTCGGTCAGCTCGGGGAATGCTCTCCCGCCGGCACTGCGCGCCCCGCTGAGATAGGAGACCGCGCGTTTGGCCACCCCGGCGCCGAGCAGCATGTTGCCGCCGGCGACCGAGTGCACGGCGCGTTCGACCTCCTCCGGGGCTGCCGTCTTCAACAGGTACCCGCGAGCGCCCGCGCGCACCGAAGCGAACAGCGACTCGTCGTCGCCGAGCATCGTGAGCACGAGCACCGCCGTCTCCGGCCGCTCGCGCAGAATGGCGCGGGTCGCATCGATGCCCGAGCCGCCTCCCAGGTCGAGATCCATCAGCACGACGTCGGGTTCGAGTTCGAGCACGACGGTGATCGCCTCGGCCTCGCTCGCGGCGGAACCCACCACCTCGATGCGTTCGAGCGTGCCGAGCAAGGAGGTGATGCCGATCTGGAACAGCGGGTGGTCATCGACCACCACGACTCGGATGTCTCGCTCCCGGCTCACCGCGCCTCCTCTGTTCGAGCACCCATCATGGCGTCTGCGCCGTCGAATCGCACCTGCACCGTCGTGCCCGAACCGGACGACCGGATCTCGAAGCTCGCACCGGCCACGGCGGCTCGCTCGCGCATCGACGCCAAGCCCACGCCTTCGCCGCCGTTCACCGCGAATCCAGCACCGTCGTCGGCGATCGTCAGCCGCACCACGCCCTCGTCGCTGTCGAGTTCGATGTCGATGCGATCGGCTGCGGCGTGGCGCACGGCGTTGTGCACGGCCTCGGCCGCGATCAGGTAGGCCGCGGCCGCGTGCTCGGCGCCCAGCTCCGCGGCGGCCGGTGCGCCGACCGTGATGAAGGGTCCGGCGCCCGAGAAGTCCGCCGCGAGCTCCTCCAGCTCGGCGGCGAGATCGAAGCTCGCGCTCGCCGGGCGCATGGAGCGTGCGAGTTCGCGCACGTCCGCAAGCCGCTCGCGCACGTCCGCACCGAGCCGCTCCAGCAGGGTGCGGGCCCCGGCGGGGTTCGCGGCGATCATGTTGTCGACCGCGGCCAGACCGAAACCGATGCCCGCCAGCGCGGGCCCGATGCCATCGTGCAGCTCACGGCGCAGCTGCCGCCGTTCCTCCTGACGGGCGGAGAGCACCTCGTCGCGCAGGCGCTCCAGTCGGCCGCTGGCGACCACGAGCTGCAGGGCGGCGGAGATGACTCCAGCGAACTCCTCGAGCGAACGCCGGTTGCTTCGCGAGAGCCGACGCTGCGCGCGGGCGGTGGCATCCATCCACCCGACGACGGCCGCGCCGGCTCGCAACTCCACCCGCGTCACCGCGCCGTTCGGCGTGCCCGTACGGGCGGCCGGGCCGCCGGGATCGACACTGACGACAGCGAGCGAACCGAGCCGCAGCGACTCGGCGAGCGCCGCCACGAGCGAACCGAGGCCGGCGACCCCGGAGTCGAGTTCGCCGACCCGCGAACCGATTGCACGCACCAGGTCGGTCGGAGCCGCCCCCTCCTCGTACAACAGCCGGTTGACACCGCGCTGCAGCCAGAACCGCACGGGCTGGATCGCGACGGCAACGATCGCCGCGGCAGCGATGCCGGTGACCTGCGGGCTCCACCCGAGATCGGCGAGCAGCGAGACGATCACCAGATACCCGCCCACCGCGCCCACGGTGAGGATGCTCCAGACCAGCACGCGATTCACGGCGAGGTCGATGCCCCACAGCCGCTGGTCAAGCACCATGACGAGCACCGCCGCGGGATAGAAGATCTGCCCGATGACCGGGGCGATCATGCCGAACTGCCAGACGACATCCGGCATGTCTCCCGCCTCCGGCAGCACGAGGGCTCCGTAGGAGAGCGTGAGGAAGGTGTGGCCGATCACCAGCCAGCCGAGTGCGGCGCGTTGCGTGCCGGGCGTGCGAAGCCACCGCCGGAACAGGATGATCGCCACCACTGTCGACAGGGCGAGTGCGGCGGTGACGATGATCGCGTACACGTCCTGCGCCGCGGCCTGGTAGGCCGCGATCGGCAGCGCGAACGGATTCACCGGGCCGCCCGGCGCCTGCACGGTGAAGGCGAGCAGCAGGGCCGCACCGGCCAGACCGATGCCGATGCCGACCAGCACCCGATGCAGCATCGAGAGCGGCTCGCGCGAGATGAGCAGGGGGATGATCGTGGTCGACACGGTGCCGGGCAGGAACCCCCATCCGGCGGCGTACGCGACGAAGCCCCAGGCCGGGAGGTCGGGCACGACCTCGCCCAGAAGCCCGTACTGCACCCCGAACGCGGCGATGCCGGAGCCCACGGCGTGCACCGCGAGCAGGGTCGCGACCGGATGCGGCCGCAGCGCGATGAGGGCTGCGCTCAGCGGCCCGTAGATGAGCGCGACGACGAGACCGATGTCGTCGAACCTGGACTGCACGATGAGCGGCGACTTCGAGAGGAACACGCCATCGAGCGGCAACTGAGGCAGCTGGAAGACCCACGCGATGATCAGCGACGCGATCGCCAACCCCCACGAGGTGGCCCACACCGCGATCGCGACGCCGAGGCGCACCCTGCGCGCGGTCACGACGGCACCTCGACGGTGAGGTGCAGGCCGGGAGCGTGCCGCACGACGAGCGAGCCGCCGAGCTCCTCGGCGCGGTCCCGCACCGAGGCGAGCACTGCCGCGAGCCCTGGGGCGGCGGCTGGCGCGGCGTGGTCGATGCGGATGAGGGTGGCGCGGGCATCCGCGCGGTCGACGACCACCTCGAGCCGCTGCACGCCGGGGGTGCGCCGGGTGAGGAGCACGAGCTCCGCGACGACGTGATACACCGCTGCCTGACGGGTCGGATCGAGTTCGCGATCGCCGACGACGGCGATGCTGATCTCGAATCGTTCCGAGCCGAACCGTGCCGCGAGTTCGGCGAGCGCGCCGTCGAGATCTCCGTTGTCGAGCGCACCGGGCAGCAGGGTGCGCGCCAGGTCGCGCACCTCGTTGGTGAGGGTCGAGAGTGCCGCGCGCACGGTGGCGATGCGGCCGCGAGCCGCCGACGGGTTCTCGTCGAGCTCGACGAGCGCCGCACCGACTCCGGCCGCAACGGTCGCGAGCGTCGGGGCGAGCCCGTCGTGCAGTTCACGGCGCACCATGCGACGCTCCTCGTCGCGAGCGCCGAGCACGTTCTCGCGCGCCTCGAGCGCCTCCCGGTTGGCGTCGGAGAGCTGCAGGGCCACCGCGAGCACGCCCGCGATGCGCTCCAGCGCGGCCACGGTGCGATGGTCGACCCGCTGACCCCCCTCCCCCGTGACGGTCAGCGTGCCGATCTGCTCGTGCGCGTTCAGCAGCGGGATGTGCACCGATGCCTCGGAATCGGGTGTGCTCCCAGAGTCGGCGACGACCGCATGCTGTTGCACGGAGTGCACCGAGAGTCGACCGATGCGCAGCGTCGGTCGGAGGGCGTCGATGAGCGGTTGCAGACCGCGCCCCTCATCGCCGGAGAGCTTCGAGCCGAGCGAACGCATGAGTGCGGCGGGATCCGCGGCATCGCCGTAGACGAGCGAGTCCACTCGCCGTTGGATCCACCGGCGCAGGGGCTCGATGCCGAGCGCGAGCGCAGCGACCGCGATCACGCCGGCGCTCGTCGGCGGCACGGGCAGCAGTCTCGACAACGCGGTCGCGATCACGACGTATCCGACGATGAGGACCGCGATCAACAGCACCCACATCACGGCGCGGTTGAGCGCCACATCCACGCCCCACAGCCGCTGCCCGAGCGCGTTGACGAGCACCGCGGCCGGCATGAAGATCTGGGCGAGCGGGGCCGCCAGGGGTGCGGCATCGGCGAGGAAGTATGCAGGACCCGGGAGCCACGCCAGCAGCATCGGTCCGAAGAACAGGATGAGCATCCACTGCCCGAGCAGCAGCCAACCGGCACCCCGCCGGTCATCGGCCGGACCGAACCGCCAACGCCAGAACAGCACGACTCCGCTGATCACCGCGACGATCACGACGGTGGTGAGGGAGACGTAGAACGCCTGCACGAGCACGTTCTGCGCGGCTTCGCCCGGAAGCGCGAGTGGGTTGACGGCCGCGCCCGACCGCTGCCGCACCGTCGTCAGGAGCAGGGGCAGCACGCTCGCGACACCGCCGACCACGACCAGACCCTTCATCAGGGGAGCCAGCGGCCGGTTGGTCAACAGCAGCGGAACGACGCTGAACGCGGCGAGCGTGCCGGGCAGCCAGAGCCGGTCCAGGATGTGCTGCGACACCCCCGCGCCGGGCAGTTGCGGGTCGAGCAGCGCGAGGGCGGAGTACTGCGCGGCGAGGGCTGAGACTCCGGAGCCGATCGCGAGCACCGCGAGCACGATCGCGACGGCGTTGGGACGTCGCGCGATCAGCAACGCACTCACCGGCGCGTACACGAATGCGTTGATCAGGTACAGGGGCGAGAAGTTCTGCTCGCCGATCAGCGGCAAGTCGAAGGCCGCCGCGAACGCGATCGCCGCGGCACACAGCGCCCAGGAGACGACCACGATGGCGATCGCCAACGCGAGCAGTCGCCTCGAGCCGACCTGTCGGGCGGTCGGGGTCGCTGTGGCCATGTCTCTCCTGTCGCCACCAGCATGCCGTCTGCGATGTCCCGGATTCCAGAGGCGGATGTCCCGGACTCGCCGCCGCTCGGGACGCTACCGGCCGAGCGCCGCCAGCACGAGGTCGGGTTGGTCGGCGAACACGCCATCGACGCCGGAGGAGAGGATCACGTCGAACTCCTGCCGCCACTGCCCGAAATCGCGACTGCTAGAGCCGCGACGGAAATTCTTGGCCAGAAAGCGGTTCTCCGCCCGGAGGGTCCAGGTGTAGACGGCGAGGCCGACCGCGTGGGCGCGCGCGACGAGATCGGTGGGGCCGACGACTCGGCCCGCGGCATCCGTCGCCAGCAGCAGCTTCTTGTCCACGCTGATCGCATCGACCGTGCGGGCCAGGCGACCCAGGCCGGCATTCGTGAGGTGCGCGGCGTAGGAGAGCGCCTTGCGGCCGTAGCGGGCGACGAGGTCAGCGGGCGAGCCGGAGGCCTCCACGAGGTACGTGTAGCGGGCCGGCACCCCGCGGTCGCGGATCTCGTGCAGCACGGTCTGCTCGAACGCCTCGACGATCAGCCGGTCGCGGGATGCCCACCCGGCGATCTCCGCCGCGAACAACTCGTCCAGCGGCAGTCCGATCGACGCGAAGTAACTCGCGTGCTTGATCTCGGCCACGAGCTGCAGGGCACGTCCGGCGCGCTCGGACGCGGCATCCACGATCGGCAACAGGTCGCGCAGGCGCAGCACCGGTGAGACGCCGTCGAAGGTCGCCGAGTGCTGCCGCACCGCGGGCAGGCGCTCCACCGCGCGCAGGGTCGCGAGCTCCGCCCACGTGAAGTCCTCGGTGAACCAGCCGGTGAGCGTGAGCGAATCGATGGTCTTCGTCGTGCGGCGGTCGGCGAACTCGGGGCGGGTCGCGACATCCGTGGTGCCGGAGATCTCGTTCTCGTGCCGGAGCACGAGCACACCGTCGCGGGTGGCCACGATGTCGGGCTCGACCGCATCCGCGCCGAGCGCGAAGGCGAGCTCGTAGGCCTCGCGGGTGTGCTCCGGACGGTACCCGCTCGCACCGCGGTGGCCGATGACGAGAGGGCGGGAGGTGATGGTCACGCCACTAGCATTCCACTATGCCCCCGAGGGTCCCGTCCGACACCGCCCTGCCGCTGACCTGGGGGCGCGCCGACGACCGACGCATCGCCGGTCTGGTGCTCGCGATCACCGGGGCGGTGCACGTGCAGGGCACGAACACCTACTCGCTGCCGGTGCTGCTCGTCGGCGTCGTCGCGATCGCCGTCGGCTGGGGCATCATGCCCGCGCGCGGCTGGCGCCGCATCGTCGCCGCCCTGCTCGGGATCGCCAATGCTGCCGCCCTGCTCGCGGGACCGGTCGCGGTGTGGACCTGCGCGTTCGCCCTGCTGGCGTGGTTGCTCGTGCGGCACCGCCCGCTGCGCAGCTACCTCACGCTGCTCTTCCCGGTCGCCAACGGGCTCATCCTGCCGCGGCTGTTCGAGGACTACCGGTGGATGCCGCTGTGCCTGGCGATCTCGTTGGCGGTGGTCGTCGCATCCGCGTGGCTCGCGGGGCTGATCGCTGACAGCAGACGCCGTCCCAGCCCACCCGCAGCCGCCGGTCGGTAGCATTGCTCACGTGAGGCCCGCCGGGCCCCCAAGGAGAGCACCAGAACATGGCAATGTCCAACCCCGCATTCCGCAACGGCGCGTTCAACTCGCAGGGCGCCGTCGCAGTGGCCCAGGATGTCTCGGCCCCACAGCTCGACGAGATCTACAACCGCCCCTCCGCCCCCGTGCAGGGCGAAACCATGACCGTCGAAGACACGATCGCCAAGACGGTGGGCGCGTTCGTCGTGCTGCTCGTCGGCGCGGCCGTCGGCTGGCTCACCGCCGAGACCCTGCCGTTCCTGTGGATCGGCGCAGCGATCGTCGGCTTCGTGCTCGCGCTCGTCAACATCTTCAAGAAGGAGCCCTCGGCCCCGCTCATCCTCGCCTACGCCGCGGCAGAGGGCCTGTTCGTCGGCGGCATCTCCTCGTTCTTCGAGGCGCTCTACCCGGGCGTCGTGGTGCAGGCCGTGATCGCGACGCTCGTCGTGGTCGGCGTGACCCTCGCGCTGTTCGCGAGCGGCAAGATCCGCGCCTCCAAGAAGGCCACCAAGGTGTTCCTGATCGCGATGGTCGGCTACCTGGTGTTCTCGCTCGTCAACGTCGGCATCATGATCTTCGGCGGCGCTGGCGGCAACCCCTGGGGGTTGCGCGGCAGCGTCGAGATCCTCGGCATTCCGCTCGGCGTGATCCTCGGCGTCTTCGTCGTGCTGCTCGCGGCCTACTCGCTCGTGCTCGACTTCGACTTCATCCAGAAGGGCGTGAACAACAAGGCGCCCCGCAAGTACGGCTGGACGGGTGCCTTCGGCATCATGGTCACCGTCGTCTGGCTCTACCTCGAGTTGCTGCGCATGTTCGCGATCGCGCGCGACTAGCTGCCGCATTCCGCGCGAAGGCCGTCCGGTTCGCCGGGCGGCCTTCGTCGTTCACGGGCGCTCCACGGTGTCCCGCCGCACGCGCAGCACGGTGTCGACATGGGTCGCGGCCGAGCCATCCGGCGCGGTGCCGTCGCGCTCGACGAGTGCGTTCGTCTCGACCACCCAACCGTCGGGCAGATCGAGCGAGGCGAGCACCTCATCCGGAGTCGGCAGCGGCGGAGCGTCGTGATCGCCGTGACTCGACCACGCCGGGAACGCCCCGTGTCCTACGACGAGCAGCCGTCCGCCGGGGGCGACTGCGGCGAGCGCGCGCCGCAGGATCTCGTCACGCGGCAGTTCGACGGGAGAATGCAGGAACGCCGCAGTCACCAGATCGAACTCGGCCGACGGATGCCAGCTCGCGAGGTCGGCCCGCACCCAGTCGATGCGATCGGTCAACCCCTCGCCGACCGCCCTCGCCTTCCCGACGTCGAGGGCGGTGGCCGAGATGTCCACGGCGGTCACGTGCCAGCCCCGTGCCGCGAGCCAGAGCGCGTCTCCGCCCTCGCCGCTGCCAAGGTCGAGGGCGGTTCCGGGTTCGAGGGCGGCGGCCTCCCGCTCGACTGCGGCGTTGACCCGGCCGCTCCAGATCTGACCTCGATCCCCGCGGCCGGTGCGGTAGCGCACCTCCCAGAACTC
>Ga0075012_10005080_pt1 | contig 12111 bp, 13 predicted proteins | sample All_14_2_FD_71474 | JGI IMG/M metagenome (GOLD analysis project Ga0075012, IMG submission 71474) | Freshwater microbial communities in response to fracking from Pennsylvania, USA - Allegheny Zone_MetaG_DW_15 | ecosystem: Environmental > Aquatic > Deep subsurface > Groundwater > Drilled...
CATCTGCACGGCGAGGTAGACGCCCAGCGCGTAGAGGCCGACATGGCTGCCCGCGGAAAAGCCGACGAGGATGATGAGCACGCCCGAGATGATCGAGCCGATATTGGGCAGGAAGGCGAAGATGCCGGTCAGCACGCCCAGCAGCGCCGCCATCGGCACGCCGCCCGCCCAGAGCAGCAGCCATGTGCCCACGCCCTCCACCAGCATGCCGACGAGGCGGCCGGCCATCAGCCGCCGCAGCGTCCACCCCATGCGGTCGGCGATGGTGTAGAAGCTCTGGCGGCTTTCCATCGGCAGCATCCAGGCGACGCCGCGTTCGTACAGCTTGGGTTCGATGGCGATGAAGATGGCGAGCACCAGCATCATGACGAGACTGGTGACGACGCCGACGGCCGTGCTGACGGCCTGCGTCACGCGGCCGAGCGAACTCATCGCCTGCGTCGCCAGCGTCTTGAAATCCTCCGGCGTGGTGGTGATGCCGATCTGTTGCGCCCATTCACCGATGCGATTGACCTGGAACTCCACGATCTTGCGCATGGCCTGCGCCTGTTCGATCAGGCTGGAGCCGGTGAGGTAGAGCGTCCAGCCAAGGAAGGCGAAGACGCTGAGAATGACGATCGCCAGGCGCCAGCCGCGGCCGATGGGCAGAACCCGCTTCAGCAGGCGCGCGCCGCCGTCCAGCATGGTCGTGAGCACCAGCGCGCCCAGAATGAGCATGATCGGCTGGGCAAGCAGCACCAGCAGCGCAATGGCGATGCCGATGCCGAACCAGACGCCTGCGCGGCGAAATTCTTCCCGCACGATCGGGCTGCGGACCTCGGAAGGGCCGGGCTGCTCGACGTGCGGGTGTTCGCTCAATGGGCAGGCCCCTCGGCGGGATGCAGGCTGGCGCCCGCACGACCGCTGCGCAGCGCGGTGAACCAGCTGATCGGGTTGAGCGAGGCCGTGCCGTCCAGCGAGAAAGTGATGAATTCGGCGCGGCCGCCGATCGCTTCATAGGGAACCGCGCCGCCCAGGCCGTTTTCCTCCAGCGAGGCGCGGCTGTCGGCGCTGTTGTCGCGATTGTCGCCCATCAGGAACACATGATTGGGCTGGACGCGGACGGGGCCGTACCAGTCGAGCTGCGACGGGCCGGTGTCGATGATGGTGTAGCTGCGGCCGCCCGGCAGCGTCTCGCGCTTCACCGGCAATTCGCAAAACTTCGATCCGTCGCGTTCCTCGATAAAGGCGCCGGGGAACTGGTCAGGCGGGCAGGGGGCGTTGGCGTCGACGGGGATGCGCAGCGGCGGCAGCGTGTGCTGCGGCACGATCACGCCGTTGAGGACGATCTGGCCGGCGCGCACCTCTATGATGTCGCCGGGCAGGCCGATGACACGCTTGATATAATCCTCACGCTTGCCCGGCGGCGAGGCGATGACGATGTCACCACGCGTGGGCAGGCGGCCGAACAGGCGCCCCTTGATGAAGGGCAGCGGATGGAAGCTGGGCGAGACATAGGACCAGCCATAGGGATATTTGCTGACGACCAGCCGATCGCCCTTCAGCAGCACCGGCATCATGGATTCGCTGGGGATGTAGAAGGGCTTGGCGATGAAGCTGTGAAACGCCAGCACGGCCAGAATCAGGACGGCTATGCTCTTGAATTCACCCCACCAGTCGACCGGCGGTTTCGTGTCCGTCCGCGCCTCGACCGGCTCGGCGGGCATGGTGTCGCTGTCGATTTCCACGGTTGTCATCAACCACCTGCTGTTGGGCATGTGCCCCTATTATTGGGGCAGCGCCTCGATAATTACAAATGCCTGCGCCCATGGATGATCGTCCGTGAGCGTCAGGTGAATGACGGCACGATGGCCGGGAGGCATCAACGCCGCAAGGCGCTGCGCGGCTCCGCCGGTGAGCGATAAAGTCGGTGCGCCCGACGGCGCGTTGACGACGCCGATATCCTTCATGAACACGCCGGACGAAAAGCCGGTGCCGACAGCCTTGGAAAAGGCCTCCTTGGCGGCGAAGCGCTTCGCATAGGTGCCCGCGCGGGTGTGCGGACGGCGCGCAGCCTTTGCGCGTTCCAGTTCCGTGAATACGCGCTGCTCGAATCGATCGCCGAAACGGTCGAGCGAGTTCTGGATGCGCTCGATATTGCAGAGGTCGGAGCCGAGGCCGATGATCATAACGGCCTCACCGGGCGGCGTCCATGCAGGCCCGCATCTGCCGGATGCTGGCGTCGAGGCCGGTGAAGATCGCTTCGCCGATCAGGAAGTGGCCGATATTGAGCTCTGCCAGTTGCGGGATGGCGGCGATCGGGCCGACATTGTCGAAGGTGAGGCCATGGCCTGCGTGCGGCTCTATGCCGTTCTTGGCAGCAAGGGCGGCGGCATCGGCGATGCGACGCAGTTCGTCGGCGCGCTCCTGGCCATCGACATGCGCGTAGCGGCCGGTGTGAAATTCCACGACCGGCGCCTTCAAGCGAATCGCCGCCTCGATCTGGCGCGGATCAGGTTCGATGAACAGGCTGACGCGGATGTTGGCAGCGTTGAGGCTGTCGATAAACGGGGCGAGGTGGTTGTGCTGGCCGGCCGCGTCGAGGCCGCCTTCCGTCGTCCGTTCCTCGCGCCGTTCCGGCACAATACAGGCAGCGTGCGGGCGATGGCGCAGCGCGATCTCCAGCATTTCGTCCGTCGCCGCCATTTCCAGATTGAGCGGGATGGTCAGCGCGTTCATCAGCGCGCTGAGGTCCGCATCGCGGATGTGCCGCCGGTCTTCGCGCAGATGCGCGGTGATGCCGTCGGCATCCGCCGCGACCGCCATTAGCGCTGCACGGACCGGATCGGGATGATCGCCGCCGCGCGCGTTCCGGATCGTCGCCACATGGTCGATATTGATGCCCAGGCGCAGCTTGCCGGGTGCAGCCATCGGATCAGGCCTTGCGGCTGCCGGGCTTCACCGCTTCGATGGCGGCAAGCTCTGGTGGGATCTGGTCGGGTTCGTAGACCGGGAAGTTCAGGCTGACGAGCGGGTAGAAGGGGACGCCGAGATCGGCCTCTCCGGCCGAGCGATCGACCAGCGCGGCTTCGGCGATCACGACCGCGCCGGCGGCCCGGACGGCCTCCATCGCCTGGCGCGAGGACAGGCCGGTCGTGACCACATCCTCCACCATCAGCACCTTCTGGCCGGGTTCGAGCGCGAATCCGCGCCGCAGTTCAAAGAAGCCCTCCGGCCGTTCCAGAAAGATGGCGTCCAGCTTGAGCGCGCGGCCCATTTCATGGCCGATGATGAGACCGCCCATGGCCGGCGAGACGACAATGTCGATTTCCTGCCGGATGGCGCGGGGGATCGTCTTTGCTAGGGCGCGCGCCAGCGAAGCGGCGCGTTCCGGGCTTTGCAACACGCGGGCGCACTGCAGATAATTGGCACTGCGCTTGCCCGAAGAAAGAATAAAATGCCCTTCGAGCAACGCCCCTGCCGCTCTGAATTCGGCCAGTGCCTGCTCTTCAGTCATTCGCCTTCCGTCCTGTTGTTATGGCGCGCATGCGCGGCAAGGCTGATAGGCGGGGGAGGACCACGTTGCAACAGCGAAGAAATTTGCCCTATTAGGACCTTGAGGCATGCGACAAGCGGCCCTATAAGCCGGCCCAAATTCAAAGGCCGGACGCTCCGACATGCGAGCGAAACGGGGGCGTATAGCCGCCAAAAAGGGGTACGGGGTACGACACGACTATGAAGATGATGAGATCGCTTTTCGTTGCGGGTCTGCTCGCATTCGCGCCCGCATTGTCGGTGTCCGTTCCCGCTTCGGCCCAGGAAAATGCGGCGGCTCCGGCTGTTTCCGCAGAAGCTGCGGCACCGGCTGAGGCCGCCAATGTCGCGGCACCCGCAGAGAAGGTTGCTGCGCCGCCGCGCATGAAGCCGACCGAGGGAATCGGTATGCCGATGCCCGGCGAGTACACGCTGCAGAAGCAGTTCTCCAAGACCGGTGAGTATGCGCACTGGATCCACAACGGCCTGCTGCTGCCGATCATCACCGTGATTTCGGTGTTTGTGGCGCTCCTGCTGCTGTGGGTGATGTTCCGTTTCCGCAAGGCGGCCAACCCGACTCCATCCAAGACGGCGCACAATACGCTGATCGAAGTGATCTGGACGGTCGCGCCGGTGCTGATCCTGCTGGTGATCGCGGTGCCTTCGATCGGCCTGCTTGCCGACCAGTACAAGCCCGCGCCCAAGGATGCGCTGACCGTGAAGGTCACCGGATACCAGTGGTACTGGGGTTATGAATATCCCGACCAGGGCATTCCCGAATTCGTTTCCAACATGCTGACGGCCGAAAAGGCCGCGGAATATGGCGAGCCGCACCTGCTGGCCGTCGACAACCGTCTGGTTCTGCCCGCGGGCAAGCCGATCAAGCTGATCATCACCGGCGCGGACGTGATCCACTCCTTCGCGATCCCGTCGCTGTGGGTGAAGATGGATGCCGTGCCGGGTCGCCTGAACGAGAAGACGTTCACGATCGAGCAGCCGGGCGTATACTACGGCCAGTGCTCCGAGCTGTGTGGCGCGCGCCATGGCTTCATGCCGATCGCGATCGAGGCGCTGCCGCCGGCGGAGTTCGAGCAGTGGGTGCTGTCGCAGGGCGGCAATCCGAAGGGCAAGGCGGCCGAAAAGTCCGCCGCCGCTCCCGCGCCCGCCGGCGCGCCCGCCAAGATTTGATGTAAGGGCCGAACGCCATGACCACCATAACCGCAGACCACCACGGCGATCACGCTCACGAGCATCACGACGCCGATCACAAGCCGGCCTTTTTCCAGCGCTGGTTCATGTCGACGAACCACAAGGACATCGGCACCCTCTACCTGATCTTCGCGATCTTCGCCGGCATCGTCGGTGGCGCGATTTCGGGCCTGATGCGTGTCGAGCTTGCGCAGCCGGGTATTCAGTACCTGCACGGCTGGGCGCAGATGATGGACGGATCGGACGCGTCGCTCGATCAGGCCTATCATCTGTGGAACGTTCTGATCACCGCCCACGGCCTGATCATGGTGTTCTTCATGGTCATGCCGGCCATGATCGGCGGCTTCGGCAACTGGTTCGTGCCGCTCATGATCGGCGCGCCGGACATGGCGTTCCCGCGCATGAACAATGTCAGCTTCTGGCTGCTGATCCCGGCCTTTGCGCTGCTGCTCGGTTCGACGTTCGTGCCGGGCGGCACGGGTAACGGTGCGGGTACGGGCTGGACGGTCTATGCGCCGCTGTCGACCAGCGGTTCGGCAGGCCCGGCCGTGGACATGGCGATCCTGTCGCTGCACATCGCGGGCGCAGGCTCGATCCTGGGTGCCATCAACTTCATCACCACCATCTTCAACATGCGCGCGCCGGGCATGACCCTGCACAAGATGCCGCTGTTCGTGTGGTCGGTGCTGGTCACCGCCTTCCTGCTGCTGCTCGCGCTGCCGGTTCTGGCCGCCGCGATCACGATGTTGCTGACGGACCGCAATTTCGGCACGACCTTCTATGATGCTGCCGGTGGCGGCGATCCGGAGCTGTACCAGCATCTGTTCTGGTTCTTCGGTCACCCCGAAGTGTACATCATGATCCTGCCCGGATTTGGCATCATCAGCCAGATCGTGGCGACCTTCAGCCGCAAGCCGGTGTTCGGCTATCTGGGCATGGCCTACGCCATGGTCGCGATCGGCGTGGTCGGCTTCGTCGTGTGGGCGCACCACATGTTCACGACCGGCATGAGCGTGAACGTGAAGATGTACTTCACTGCCGCAACCATGGTGATCGCGGTGCCGACCGGCATCAAGATCTTCTCGTGGATCGCGACGATGTGGGGTGGTTCGATCAGCTTCAAGACCCCGATGGTCTGGGCGATCGGCTTTATCTTCCTGTTCACCGTCGGCGGCGTGACCGGCGTCGTTCTGGCCAATGGCGGCGTCGACGACGTGTTGCACGACACCTATTATGTCGTCGCGCACTTCCACTATGTGCTGTCGCTGGGCGCGGTGTTCGCGCTGTTCGCGGGCTTCTACTACTGGTTCCCGAAGATGTCGGGCCGCATGTACAACGAGTTCCTGGGCCACCTGCACTTCTGGGTGTTCTTCATCGGCGTGAACGTGCTGTTCTTCCCGATGCACTTCCTGGGCCTGTCGGGCATGCCCCGCCGTTACCCGGACTATCCAGAAGCCTTCGCGAAGTGGAACGCGCTCGCCACCCATGGCTATGAGATCATGGCCGCAGGCATGCTGATCTTCTTCGTCAACCTCTTCTGGTCGCTGTTCGCGGGCAAGAAGGCGGAAGCCAATCCGTGGGGCGAAGGTGCCACGACGCTGGAATGGACGCTGTCCAGCCCGCCGCCGTTCCACCAGTTTGAAACGCTGCCGATCATCGACGATACGGCGCACCACTGATCGAATTGGGCAGGGGCGGGCGCAAGGCTCGCCCCATCGCCTATATTGCCTCCGAATGTGCGGGGGCAGGAATTGACATGACGACCGCTACGATTGACGCACGATCCGGCATGCCCGCGCACTGGCGGGATTTTCTGGCGCTGACCAAGCCCAGAGTCATGACTCTGGTCGTGTTCACGGGCCTGTGCGGGCTGCTTGCCGCGCCTGGCCACATCCACCCGATACTCGGTTTTACCGCCATATTGTGCATCGCGCTGGGCGCGGGCGCGGCCGGTGCGCTCAACCAGTGGTACGAAGCCGACATCGATGCGCTGATGAAACGCACGGCGGGGCGGCCGCTGCCTGCAGGCCGCATGGACCGCCAGTCCGCCCTGCATTTCGGCGTGGGCCTGTCCTTCTTTTCCGTGATCCTGATGGGCATGGCGACCAACTGGCTTGCCGCCGCCATCCTGGCGATCTCGATCCTGTTCTATGTCATCGTCTACACGATCTGGCTGAAGCCGCGCACGGCGCAGAATATCGTCATCGGCGGTGCGGCCGGCGCCTTCCCGCCGCTGATCGGCTGGCCTGCAGTGACGGGCGACGTGTCGGCGCTGCCGATCGCGCTGTTCGCGCTGATCTTTTTCTGGACGCCGCCGCATTTCTGGGCGCTCGCCCTGTTCGTGAAGACGGACTATGCGAACGCGGGCATTCCGATGCTGCCGGTCGTTGCGGGCGAAGTGCCCACGCGCCGCCAGATCTGGCTCTACACCGCGATCATGGCGATTGCGGCGATGGCGCCGGTGCTGCTGCGCCTTTCCGGTCCGATCTATGGCACGGCCGCGCTGCTGGCGACGGGCCTGTTCGCCGTCTTCGCATTTCAGGTGTCGCAGCGGCGTGAGACCGACCCTGCGCGCATGGGACCGGAAAAGCGGCTGTTCAAATATTCGATCCTGTATCTCTTCCTTCTGTTCGGTGCGATCGTGGTCGATCGCTGGGTGTTCGCATGACGCCCGAGGAGCAGAAGGAAATCCGTGCGCGGCAGAAGTCGCGCGCCGTGGTGATGGGCGTGTTGCTGGGCGCGCTGGTGCTGCTGTTCTATGGCATCACGCTCGTGAAGATCGGGACGCACTGATGGCGACGGCTCCACAGGATCTGGCAGCCCGCAACCGGCGCACCATGCTGATGGCGCTGGGGATCGGCGCGGCGATGCTGGCGCTCGGCTTTGCGTCCGTGCCGCTCTATCGCATCTTTTGCGAGCAGACCGGGTTCGGCGGCACCACGCAGCGCGCGGAAGCGGCGACCTATGTGCCGGTGGTCGATGGCAAGACGCTGTCGATCCGTTTCGATTCCAACGTGGCGCCCGGCATGCCGTGGCAGTTCTATCCCGAGCAGCGCACCGATACGGTAACGGTCGGCGCGCGCGACATGGCGATCTTCATTGCCAAGAACATGTCGGACAAGCCGGTGACGGGAACGGCCGCGTTCAATGTGACGCCGACCCAGTCGGGCGCCTATTTCACCAAGATCCAGTGCTTCTGCTTCACGGAACAGACGCTCCAGCCGGGGCAGGAAGTGCGGATGCCCGTCCTCTACTATGTCGACCCGAAGATACTTCAGGATCCCGACAACAAGGACGTGCAGCAGATTACCTTGAGCTATACCTTCTATCCGGTTGAGAACGGGAAGAAGGCGAGCTAAGGCCGAAACCAACAAACACGATCAAACCGCCGCGACAGGGCGCGAACAGGGAAGACGAGACGATGGCAGGCGCCAAGAACCACGATTACCACATCCTTCCGCCCAGCATCTGGCCGCTGTTCGGCTCCATGTCTGCGCTGGTCATGGCATTCGGCGCCGTCATGTGGATGCACCCCGATGCGCTGCCGGCCGGTGGTGGCTGGGTGTTCTTCGCCGGTGTCGCGGGCGTGCTGTTCACCTTCTACAGCTGGTGGGCGAACGTGATTTCCGAAGCGCATGCCGGTGACCATACGCCGGTGGTGCAGCTGCACCTGCGCTACGGCATGATCCTGTTCATCGCGTCGGAAGTCATGTTCTTCGTCGGCTGGTTCTGGGCCTTCTTCGACTTCTCGCTGTTCCCGACCGCGCTGGCGCCGATCGAGGGCCTGTTCCCGTCCAAGGGCATCGAGGTCATGAACGCCTTCGAGCTGCCGCTGCTCAACACGCTGATCCTGCTCTGCTCCGGCACGACCGTTACCTGGGCGCACCATGCGCTGATCCACGGCGACCGTGACGGTCTGATCAAGGGTCTGTGGTGCACCATTCTGCTGGGCCTGCTGTTCTCCAGCATCCAGGCCTATGAATATGCCCACGCGCCGTTCCCGTTCGGCGGATCGCCGTACAGCTCGGCATTCTACATGGCGACCGGCTTCCACGGTTTCCACGTGATCGTCGGCACCATCTTCCTGATCGTGAACCTGGTGCGTGCGTACAAGGGCCACTTCACCCCGCGCCAGCACTTCGGTTTTGAAGCGGCGGCATGGTACTGGCACTTCGTGGACGTGGTGTGGTTGTTCCTGTTCGTCGCCATCTATGTGTGGGGCGGCTGGGGCGCGCCTGTCCACGGCGGCTAAGACGGAAAAAAGGATAGCCGGCCGATGTCTGAGCGGGATTATCACCTTGCCCAGATCAACATCGGCCGGCTCGTCGCTCCCGAGGGCGACCCGCGCGTCCAGCCTTTCTTTGACGCGCTCGACCGTATCAACGCCCTTGCCGATGCGACGCCCGGCTTTGTCTGGCGGCTGCAGGATGAAAGCGGCAACGCCACCGGCATCAGCTACGCGCCCGATCCGCTGCTGGCGGTGAACATGTCGGTGTGGACCGACGCGGATGCGCTGTTCGACTTCGTATATCGCAGCGCGCATACGCCGGTGATGGCCAAGCGGCGTGACTATTTTCAGCGCTATGACGGTGTCTATCAGGCGCTCTGGTGGGTGCCTGCCGGCGCCATACCCAGCGTCAACGACGGCCTGTCGCGCCTGTGGATGCTGGAACAGTTCGGGCCGTGCGAACAGGCCTTTACCTTCAAGAGTCGTTTCCCCATGCCCGGCCGCTCCGGCGCACCGGTCGACCATCGCCCTGATCCCTGGTGCGTGGGCAATGCCTGACGAAGCCGTCCCTTCGCGGCCCGGCCTGGGCGCGCTGGCACTGGCGGGGGCTGTTGGTGAATGCCCGGCCTGTGGCGCACGCACGCTGTTTTCAGGGCCTGTGGCGTTCGCGCCGCGGTGCCGGGCCTGTGGCCTGGACCTGAGCCAGTTCAATGTGGGCGACGGACCGGCGGCTTTCCTGACGCTGATCCTGGGCGCGGTGATCGTGGCGCTGGCCCTGATCGTGGAATTTCGCTTTCATCCGCCGATCTGGGTGCATGTGCTGTTATGGGTGCCGCTGACGACGGGCGCCGTGATGGGCGCGCTGCGGATGGCGAAGGGCATGCTGTTGATCCTGGAATATCGCAACCGCGCACGCGAAGGGCGATTGGCCAAGCCGGAGCCACACGCATGAAGAAGCCGATCCCGATCATCGCGACCATCGTCGTGCTGCTGGCCGCCGCCGCCATGGTGACGCTGGGCGTGTGGCAATTGCAGCGCAAGGGCGAGAAGGAAGCGGTGCTGGCGCTGGCGGCGTCCAACCCCTCGCGGCCGGCCGTTGCTTTCCCCACGCTGCCGCCGGTCGTGCCGGAGATGCTGTTTCGCCAGTCTTCCGTGCATTGCCTGCGCGTGGTCAGCTGGATCGAAGAGGCCGGGCGCGCGGCCGACGGATCGATGGGCTATCGCTATATCGCCAATTGCGCCACAGGCGCTGAGGGGCCGGGCGTGCTCGTCAACATGGGCGTGGGCGGCAAGCCGGACCTGACGCCGGCCTGGACGGGTGGGCAGGTGGACGGATGGATCAGCGAGGAGCCGGATCACCGCTCCCTGATCGCGCGCATCTTTGGCAAGGCGCCGCCGCTAAGGCCGATGCTGATCGCGAAGGCTGGAGCGCCGGACCTTAAGCCGTCCGCGCCGCCCAAGGTGGACGATATTCCGAACAACCATCTGTCCTACGCGGTGACATGGTTCGTGTTCGCGGTGCTGGCGCTGGCGATCTATCCGCTGGCGGTGCGCTATCGGGCGCGGGGGAGCAAGGCGGAGGGCTGAGGTCAGCGTTGCGCGCTGTTCTGCTCCCATTTCACCTTCATCATTCCTGCGGAAGCTGGGATCGCATGAGCCTATGCGGTGCTCTCTCGTGAGAGATGCCCGCGTTCGGTCATATGGCGGGTAAGGCGACGGCGACTAGCGACCACTTGCAGTCACTAGCGCCGTCGCCACCAAGACCAAAATCCACGGGCTGGTCGATCAAAAGTGGCTGGGCCAAGAATGCTATCAGTCGATTGGGGAAAAGTCAGCGAGCCCCAATTAGTTATATAACGATCAACAAATTCGGCGAAGCTGCCAGCTACATAACAGTCTCCCCCTCCGATGATCGCTATCTTTCCTCGGGTATTGTCGTTGGCACATGAAATCGACCAAGCCCATGACCAAATGCTGTAATCGATGAACACCAGATGATTCGACATGTTTGAAGAAATTGGCTCGTTGACCGCATGAGGATACTCATCGGGGATGTTTTTAATACGACTTATGGGCCACCAATTGCCATCATTTTCGTCCCAATTCTCTTCGCTCGGCACACCATGCTTAAGGTAAGTCCGAAAATCGTCGGGCAAGAAAATGCCGTATCGCGCCTCAAGCGCCTCAATTTCAGCTTCCGGCGTTGACTGCGTGGTGATCCCTGCTCTCGTTTGAGACCACCATTCCTGTAATATTAGGTGCGGAAGCATAAACCAAAAATCGGCACTCCTATGCTGATCGTCAATGGCTTTCATTCGGATAGAGTGTGCGAGAACTGACAGCCCGCCATCCACCCAACCCAGCTACGGCATCGTTATCCGGATTGTTCGGCTGCAACGCCAAAATTATGTTGCTTGCACACCCTCAACCGCCGAAACAGTTGCGATCGGCGGCCAGCGGGGCTAACCGCCGCCGATGCTCTATACCAGCACCAGGGGGAATGCGCCGGTCCTCGGTTTCGAGGATGTGACGCTCGCGGGATTGGCTTCCGACGGGGGATTGTACCTGCCGCAGGAATGGCCGCAACTGTCGCGCGCCGAGATCGCGGCGCTGGCGGGCCTTTCCTATGTCGAGACGGCGGTGCGCGTGATGGCGCCGTTCGTGGCGGGATCGCTGACCGAAGATGAACTGCGCGAACTGTGCAAGGCCGCCTATGGCCGGTTCGATCATGAGGCGGTGACGCCGCTGGTGCAGCTCGACCACCAGCACTGGCTGCTGGAGCTGTTCCACGGCCCGACGCTTGCGTTCAAGGATGTGGCGCTGCAGTTGCTGGGCCTGCTGTTCGAGAAGTTCCTGTCGCGGCGGGAGGATCATATCACCATCGTCGGCGCGACGTCCGGCGATACCGGGTCTGCGGCGATCGACGCGGTGGCGGGGCGCGAGAAGATCGACATCTTCATGCTGCATCCCGAAGGCCGCGTGTCGGACGTGCAGCGGCGGCAGATGACGACCGTGCGTGCGCCCAACGTCCACAACATCGCCGTGGCCGGCAGCTTTGACGATGCGCAGGCGCTGGTGAAGCGCATGTTCAACGACCCGGATTTTTCCGGCCGTTTCAACCTGTCCGCCGTCAACAGCATCAACTGGGCGCGGCTGATGGC
>Ga0075012_10005081_pt1 | contig 12110 bp, 5 predicted proteins | sample All_14_2_FD_71474 | JGI IMG/M metagenome (GOLD analysis project Ga0075012, IMG submission 71474) | Freshwater microbial communities in response to fracking from Pennsylvania, USA - Allegheny Zone_MetaG_DW_15 | ecosystem: Environmental > Aquatic > Deep subsurface > Groundwater > Drilled...
CATGATCTTTGGTAAAGGGGAGAACCTGACCAATTTTGTGTCAGTCAAGGATGTCGCCCAGTTATCCTACACTGTCTGAACCATCCGGAACAGCACAATAAAACCTTTGAAATTGGGGGCCTGGACAATGTGTCGCGCCTGGAGATTGTGAATCTTTATGCCGAAAAATTAGGCAAACCAATCAAAGTCTCCCATGTGTCAAACGGGGTATTGCGCTTTATGTCGAAAGTGATCAAGCCTTTTCACCCCGGAATTAGCCGGGTCATGTTTATTTCTGATCTTTTTGACCGCAATGATCAAAGTTTTAACCCGAAGCCTTTGTTGGAGGTCATTCCAATGGATCTTACCCGGGTATCAGATTTCATTCAAAAGCAATAGTTTTTAGGACAAAATTGGCCGCTGAGCCGTCTTGCATTTCTGTCCCCCAACGCATTCAACCCACTTTTTTCGGAGTAACACCTTATTTATGTAAAACGATGAAAATGATCCTTTCTCTCTCGCTGTTCCTTTTCTCTGCCACCCTTGGATATTCCCATTCCACGGAATTCTCTGTGAAAATTACTACCGACCCATTTGTCGGGACCTTCGTGATGTCCGTCAACGGTCAGACTGCCGGCAATGTAATTATAAGTCACAGCGGCGGCAATCAGTACAAGATCGATACCGGGAATGGGTACGATGTTGCGATCAAAAACGGCAATGTTCTGGAAGGTACTTCCCAGGGAGTCCCATTCCGGATCCTGGCTTCCGGCGATAACCTGATCATGGAACTGCTTGGGTCGAACATTAGTCTTACCCGGATCAGCACTCCTGCGGTTACGCCTACGGCTGTTTCCCCGGAGGATCAGGGCTCAAAATCCTTTGTTGGCACGTATAATGTCTCTCTCAATGGTCAAACGGGCGGCACCCTGGTCATAACCCAGCTTGGAGGCAATACGTATAAAGTTGATTCGGGGGACGGGGCTGATAATGCCACACAGTACGGAAACTCCTTGGAAGGAACCTCCGGGGGAGTACCTTTCAAGATCACTATTTCCGGTAAAAACCTGGTGATGGAGGTGATGGGCACCCGCATTGACCTGATCCGCGCCAATAGCGAAACCACCACCAGTTCCGGAGCAGGCAGCGGAAATACGGATCCGCGGCTCCTTGGAACCTGGAGTAAAACCACGGCCTACAACAGTGGCAATGCTGGAACCAGCTCCGGGACGGTCATAACTTTTTTAGCCAACGGGACCTTCCAGCTTCAGACAACTTTTTCTGCCGGAGGGGATGGCTGGAGTACGGGAAGCAACTCGGATCCGGTACAGACCGGGACGTATGCCGTGACGAATGTGAATCAGAAAGGGGGCACCTTGATCATTCATGGAAAACAGGAAGGGTATATGATCTATACCTACGATGGCAATACCCGGTTGGCACTGGATAGTGAAAAGTTGCCTTTTACCAAGATCCGGTAAGCAAAATGGTGTGTTTTTACCGGTTAGCTGTTTCGGTTAGCCGGTCAATCTGCCTGGTGGTTTGTTCCGCCAGGCAGATTTTTTTTGCAGTAATAAAACCAAGCAGTGACCTCTGCTCGTATAGTCGTATAAACCCGGCAAATCGAATTAAACGATGTCTCTCGCAACGGCGGGGGATACTAAAGGTAGGAAGATTGTTTATTTGGTTTTGAGCTGCTCGTCGTAAGGTGGAGCGGCTTTTTATTTTACCGGCCTTACCTTCTCAGGATCACCAGTTTATCGGCGCCGATCCAGCGTGGACCTTTAAAAATGTTCGCGAAATACACTCCGGGCGGGATATCCCCTGTATCAAATGGAACCCCGGGCTGGATCAGGATTGTTTTTTGCGCGGCGCCAAGGGTGCTTTGTAGTATCACCCGATCAGCGTCCAGGCCTTCAGAGAGCTGGACCCTGTCGCCGGATACGGGGTTGGGACTAAAAAGGCCCCCACTTAAGATGGGTTCCCGGGTGGCCACGTAGTGTTTGACCGAATCGCAGGGATAGCTGACAAAATGAAGGTCGAGGCTATCTTCCTGATAACAGCGCAGGCCGAAGATCCAGGGATCACAGGTGGGGTATTGCGGGGTAATAAACCCGGTATTCCCGATCCCTTCTATGATTTCTGAGCCCCATTGAAGCAGTCCGCCGGGTTCAATACCCGGGTTGGAAACATGCTGAACTTTCAGGGTATGCCCATTGACCGTAATGAAAGAAATAGAATCTACAATGACCACCAGGGAGTCTACCCAAGCTATCGGTGGGTTATGGATCACCCAACTTTCACCGGCATTGGCATTAAAATCATACAGTAAATGGAATCCACCGTCATGGTATGAAAACACCCGGCCATTTTTTTCAAAAGTGTGCAGCAAGGGACCGTAGAAAGAGCATCCCCAATCTATGTTTCCCAGGTGGTTTTTGCTTTCAATCCGTTTGCAGACACGGCCCTGGATGGTATCTATGCCCGTTACTTCCACTTTTGCATAGGATAATTTCCAGGGCGCGCCAATATCATTGTCAAAATACCAGGTGGCGCCCAGGGGGGCAAACTCTATTTGTGCTGCCAGGAAAAGCGGGAAAAGAAACGCCAGGAGGCCCAGCTTGACCCGGATTGGTCGGGTATGGGAGGCCAGACAGGCTATTGCGCCTGAAGGAACAGGTTGTTTCATGGTATCAGGTTGTTTTAGTGCTGAAAAACACCCTCAAAACTAACCCGGACAGACCAGATCAAATGACGGCTATTGGCGAAATACTGCTTAAGCCGGAACGCTGCGATTGGATCCTTTTCGGGAATGCCGAATTTTAGCCGAAAATCGAACCGCTAAAAATCCAGGTATTACACGGCCTGCTCAGGATTTGAAAAAAACGGTCAGATCCCGCTCCACTTCCCAGTCTTTGGCAAAAAAGAAATTGAGCCGGGCCGTGGTTTCTTCATTGACCTTCAAATCATGGAGCGCATCCAAAGGTGAAAAAACGCCCTGTTTTAGGTTTGGCAGGGTACTATTCTGAGCGTTTGGGGCGTATCCTACCCAGGTTTTTTGCCCGAGCAGCACTGGCAGCCAACCGAGCAAAAGCGCTTTTCTTTTACTGGAAAAGACCATCCAAAACGGAAGGGTCGCCAGCAGTCCCAAACAAAGTAGCAGGTCGAGTAGCCGTTTGTCGCGCCGGTGGCTGGGCTGGGCGATGTTGTATCGAATGTCGATGGTATAAAGCTCTCCGGGTTCGTCTTTGCTGCTGCTGCCAATGATACTGAGACTTTCTTCGGGGACGATTTTATAGGATACTGCAGGCCCTATCTGTGCCATGTGCGCCATAATTTCCTGAGAACCAATATCCTTGGAACAAAAGATGATCTCATTGGCCTCATAAATCCGAACCAGTTCGGAGAGTTGTGCCGTGTCGCCGAGCCGTTCTCCGTCGCCGGCGGCTCCTACCCTGCCTATGAAGTTTTTTCCCTCAGCACCGACCCGATTTAATAAACCCAGGACCCGGCTGCACTCCTGTTCCGAACCGACGACCAGCAGGTTTTTGAGTTTGGAGCGGCCTAATCTTACATTTCCGTAAGCCCAGAAATGGGCTGCCAGGCGAATCCCGACGGTGGCAAAAACAGCCCACACGGCTCCCATCAGCACCAGGGCGCGGGAAGGCCGGTAGTCCAGATCAAGAAAGCCATACACGGCAGAAAGAATCAGTGTGCCGAGTCCAAGTCCCCGCAGCAGGCGACTCAGATTATAGCGCGAATCATACCCCCCGCTGATCCACACGGTACCAAGCCAGATCAGGATATACAGCGGAAAATTGAACCACAACACATTGGTTTTGAACCAGAAAGGGTCATGATAATAGTAGTTGGCCCAGAAATCCTTGAGCAACACCAGTCCGAGATAAATGGCCAGGGCATCCAGGGCCGGCAGCCAGGTTTTGCCCCAAAAATTGCGGAACAGGGTCAAGCCTGCCCGGAACCAGATGGCTGCTTGCAACATCCGCACGAAAAGCCCGGCACGAGGCCCGCTAAAGTGTTTTCGGGCAAAAATGATCATGGCCTGATAAAAAGTGCGCACATAGTTGAGCGTACCTTTTTTGGTGCTTTCCCCCTTGTAGTGGATGATCTTGGTCTCCGGGAAATAGTAATTCTTATAACCCGCCTGCTGGATGCGATAAGACAGGTCAATGTCTTCTCCGTACATGAAGAATGCCTCGTCGAGCAGGCCGGATTTATCCAAAGCAGATTTGCGCATGAACATGAAACAGCCGGCCAGCACGTCCACCTCTGCCGTCTCATTTTCCGGCAGATACCCCATGTGGTAGCGGTTGAAAACAGGGCTTTTCGGGAAGAGTGTGGACAGACCAAAGGTTTTACAAAAGGCCACCCAGGGCGTAGGAAACCCACGTTTGCTTTCCGGTAAAAATTTGCCGCTGCCGTCCAGAAGTTTACAGCCCAGCGCACCTGCATCCGGATGTTCGTCCATGAATATCAGGCACTTGCGAAAGGTGTCCTCTTCTACCAGGGTGTCAGGATTGAGGAGCAGGACATACTCGCCGGCGCTTTGCCGGATGGCCTGGTTATTTGCAATGGCAAAACCGGGGTTGTCCGTATTGGCAATCAACTTCACTTCCGGAAAGCGCTCGCGCACCATGCGCACGGAATCGTCGGCAGAATTGTTGTCCACCACCCATACCTCCCCGTCAATGCCCTGCATGGCACGGCGAACCGAGCCCAGGGCTTGCTCCAGGAAGTGGCGGACGTTGTAATTGACTATGACGACGGATAGGCGCATGAGGCGCAAAGTTGCGGAAATGGTTTGAGAACAGGGGCGCTTTGCCCTGGCCTCAAGGTACACGAACTGGGTTTAATCAAGTTTTCCCACCCTTTGTAGTGCAAATCGGCCGTCGGGGAACCTTACTTTCAGCCAATAAAGCCCGGCTTGAAGCGAGGAAAGATCCATTTGGCCCTGATCCGTGATTTGGCAAAGCCGCCCGTCTGATGTGTACAAAATGGCTTGCGAAAATGGCTCCTGGCTTTTGATGGTAAGCAGTCGGGTGGTCGGATTGGGCATAACCTGGATTTCCGGCCCGGTTGCCGGACTGTAGGCTGCACTCAGGCACAGGTTGGTAGCACGGGGGCTGGGGCTGCTCGTTGGCACAAAACTGCCCACGCCATCGGGGCAACGGCTCATCGAATGGTCGGTGGCCTGTACCCCAAAAGTGATCTCATCGTAGATCGTGGTCCCATCGCTCAGGAAAAGAGATTCCCCGGACTTGCTCAGGGCAAAATTGGTGTGCTGTTCCAGCAGATCCAGGTTGAGATTGTCTGCCCAAACCAGCAGGTGTTCGTGTGGGGCAATGAACGCTGTGGCGGGAAACTGCCATTTTTCCAGATTAGCCGGGTTGGTTGCGAGGAAAAGATGCGCAAGCCCCAGGGTCTGATCCGTTTGATTGTAGAGTTCGATCCAGTCCTGGTTCTTTCCGGCTTCATTCTCGATACCGGTGGCATTGCTGGCGGTCAGTTCGTTGATGGAGAGCTCCCCGGGCGCTGCTGCAGCCAGGGCGGGCTCAATTTTATAATATACATAGGCCGCCCGTTCCGGAGAAAAAGCGCCCGTCTGTAGGTTCTCCGAATAGATAAAATACTGAACCTCCAGCGACAGCAGCGGGCATTCCGCGCCAAATACGCCGTCGTTGGCAGCGCCATCGCCGTGTGCGCCGTCATCAAACATGGGTACACGCAAAAAACGGTCGGACTTTTTATATCGAAAACTGAGATAAACCCCGGTAGCATTGGTCACCGAAGCGCTTATGGTGGCCGTTTCGCCAAATTGGCCGGCATTGGCCACCGTGACATTAGAAATGACCGGAGCGGCAGCAGAAAGCACGTTTTGCAGGTAGGCCGCCCGGGCGTCCATGAGTAAAAAGATGCCCGGGGAAACGCCGGCGCCATTGGAGCCCGGGGTATGTGTGCTGAGCGAGGCCTGAAAATTGTCGTACGTGGAAAGGTAATTGGTATCCGTTTGAACTGCCTGGTCCACCAGATCATGGAGTTCGTTGGCCAGGATCTTGTATTGCCCGTTCACAAAGTTCTCCGCGTTGATGGTCCGCAGGTGGGCGAGATACATTTTGCTGTAAAAAGGGTCGTTGAGCAATTTTTGAATCAGGGGCCATCCCGCTTCCGACTTGTGCAGGGTGTGGCTCATGGTTGGCATGGTGGTCGGGGTCAGGGCTCCCGCATTTCCGCCGGCAACACTGAATCCGCCCAGACACATATTCAAATCCCAGATGATGGGAAGCCATTGGCGGTTGTGGTCGCGGTAGAGGTAATAGTTCTGCCTGAAAGTGCCGGTATAACTGTCCAGATTCACCAGCACATTGTTGAACGCAAGCATCCACAGGAACCGGTCCACGTCTGCGATCTGCTCAAAAGACCCAAAATGATTGTTCAGGGTATCGCAGAGTTGAATCAGGGATGACCAGCCGGTATCAGATTTGAGTTCGTATTTATTTGCATAACTGACAGGGTCGTTTCCCAGATAAGCCAGATTCGGGCCGTTGCCCAGACCGGCGCCAATGGATACCGGGTTACATTTGACAAAGACATTTTTGGAACTGTAAAAATGCTCCAGAATAAACTTGTTCTCGATGCTTTCGGCATTGTTCATCAAGCCATAGTAGGCGTCGTTGATATAGACCCGGGCAAAATTGCCTCTGGGCGCGTCCATGTATTGTCCTAAAATGGCAAAACAAAGCGGCTCCCGGATCATGGAATTGTCACTCCATCCATTGCCGAGTTTTAGGTCGGTAAAGCCTTGATAATCATTGTTTTTGTCATAATCCAGTTTGATGTGCAAAGGGTTTTTGGCACGACCGGCATCATAAGAGCTGTTCCCTTTGTATTGCACCCCACATTTTTCAAAGACTTCGCCATTCACCCGGACGGAATCGGCCAGCAGATAGGAGTCCGATCCGGCTTTGGCGGTATCCATCTGATAATCCCAATCACTTTGGGAAAAGTAAATTCTGATCTCCACGATCTGATCCAGGTCGTAGAGCGATTGCGCTCCTGCGAAAAAGGCATTCAGGAGCAATAAAAGGGTGGGTATACATTTCATCCCGGTGGGTGGTTTAAAGGTTCTTTATCGTAAAATCACGATTTTACGTGATCCGCTGCCTTTTGAGGTGTTCAATTGTACAAAATAGACCCCTGCCGGCAGATCCGCCACCGGTAAAGTCCGCGTGTTGTATTCCCGAAGCACCAGAGCGCCCAGGTTATTCCAAAGCGCTACCGAAAAGGCGTTTTTATCAAAATCGCCCAAAATGCTGATCTGGTTTATTGCCGGATTGGGAACTACCTGCCAATCTTCTTCAGACAAAACCTGATCCAGGGAAAGTACAAAGTACTCGTAAGGCTCAGACAGGGGCGAAGGGCACCCGTTTGAATCCAGCACCTGAACCTGGTAGGAACCGTCCAGGGTGGGATTGAACACCTGCTCTGTTGCCAGATCGATCGGATTCCCGTAAAAGAACCATTGATTGTTGCTTGGGCTGGACGAGATCAAGGAGTCGCCCAGGACCGTGATGACCGGTTGCGGCGCCAACGGGTTCACGGTGATCGCAAGGCTCAGGGTAAGGGTATTCGTGCCGTCGGAGATCTCAACCTGGTACAGGGTGTTTTCCTCCGGGTTCACAAAAGGATCCGGAAGCGTGGAAACAAAGCCCGGAGGCTGGGAGGTCCAGGAATAGCTGTAGTTCCCGCTTCCTTGCGTAGCAATGGCCAATAATTGCAGCACCTCCCCCAGGCAGATCGTGGTATCCGAGGCTGAAATGCTGCCTGCCAGCGGAGGCGTAGGGAAGTACTCAAAAGGCTCAGACAGGGGCGAAGGACATCCGTTCAAATCCAATACCTGTACCTGATAAGAACCATCCAAAGTTGGGTTGTACACTGCTCCGGTTGCGTCGTCAATGGGATTCCCGTAATAGAACCATTGATTGTTGATGGGACTGGAAGAGATCAATGAATCTCCGGAAAGGGTGATCGTTGGTTGTGGCGCTAAAGGATTGACCACAATTTCAAAACTCAGCGTGATGGTATTCATGCCATCAGAGATCTCGAGGTTGTACACGGTGTTTTCCTCCGGATTCACATAAGGGTCCGGGAGGGTGGACACGAAACCAGCCGGCTCAGCGGTCCAGGAATAGGCATAATTGCCCGATCCATTGGATGCAACTGCAAACAACTGCAACACCTCCCCCAGACAAATTACAGAATCTGAAGCGGTGATGTATCCCTCCAGGGGTAAGGTTGCTATGAATTCAAAAGGTTCGGACAAGGCCGATGGACAGCCGTTTTCACCCAAGACCTGTACCTGATATATACCGTCCAGGATGGGGTCAAAGGTTTGTCCGGTCGCGTTGTCAATGGGGTTCCCGTAAAAAAACCATTGGTTCCCGGAAGGGCTGGAGGAGCTCAGCGTATTGCCGGAGCGGGTAATAACCGGTTGAGATTCAGGCAGATTCACCACAATTTCCAGGCTTAGCGTGAGGGTGTCTGTCCCGTCCGTCATGGTCACAAAATACGTAGTGCTCTCCTCCGGATTAACAAATGGATCCGGAAGCGTGGATACAAAACCGGCTGGCTCCGAGGTCCAGGTATAGGAATAGGTTCCATTTCCATTCATCGCAATAGCCGATAATTGCAGCACCTCGCCGATACAGATCGTAGTGTCAGTTGCGGACACGCTGCCTTCCAGCGGAAGGGTGGTGTCCACAATGACCACCACCTGATCGCTGGCCGAACAGCCATTGGCGTCGGTCACCAGGACCGTGTAGGTCGTGGTTTGGGCGGGGGCTACCTGAATCATCGCTGTGGAATCACCCGTGTTCCATGCATATAGTTCCCCACCGGAGGCACTCAACCCGATGGTTTCACCGATCAAAATATCCACATCACTCCCGGCATCTGCCAGGGGCAAGGGAAGTACCATAATGGCCACAGAATCCACGGCGGTCCCCAGTCCATCACTCACCACGACGGTATAAATGGTGTTTTCGGAAGGGTGAACCACCGGATTGCTCAGGTTCGAGCTGAATCCTGCCGGTTGGCTGCTCCATTGGTAGGTGTAATTGCCATTCCCCCCGGAAGCGATCACTGAAAGTTGTGTGCTATCTCCCAGGCAGAATGCGGTATCTGCAGCAGAAACGAGGGTAACGATGGGCGTGGCAATATGAACAGTTACTTCTGCGCTGGCGGTACAGCCGTTCCCATCCGTAACAGTCACGGTATAGATGGTGCTGGTAAGCGGTCCAACGGTGATTTGAGCTGTGGTTTCTCCGGTGCTCCAGACATAAGTGTTGCCTCCGGAGGCTGTCAATTGAGTCGTTTGACCGGCCAACAAGGTCACATCGCTGCCGGCATCCGCTTCAGGGGGAGGCAGTACATGAACGGGAATGGAAGCGGTCACAGAACAACCGTTGACCGTGGTCATGGTTACGGTATAAATGGTGCTGTCCGTAATGCCTGAAACAGTCGGGTTCTGCGCCGTGGCGCTTGAAAGTCCATTGGCCGGCGCCCATTGGTAGCTGAATCCGTTGACGTTGGTCGCCGAGGGGGTGATGCTCAATGAGCTGGTACCACCGCTACACATGCTCGGATCGGGGGTGTTCACCGTGATTTTTGGATTTTCCAGATAACACCTGGAGTACCGAAATGCCTGCGGGATGAAGCTTGCAGGGGCGGTGTACTGCCATATTTGCGCCCCATTGGGGTCAATTTCATACACTTTTCCGGCGGTAGCCAGGCAGATCAACATATTCCCGTTGGGCAATTGCTGGCTGTTGCTCATGTTGGTAGAAACTCCGTTGGCGGGATGCCGGTACCCATACGTGGCAGGAAGGTATGCCTGCCCGGCGGTGTGTGTGTATTGCGTGCCATCCCAGGGTGGCTGAAAAAGATCCACCGCTGAAATGGAGTTGGATACGCCAAAGTTGTTGAAACCGCCCAGCCAGCCGGCCCGCGGACAATCTTCCGGAACCCAGTGGGCATCGTGAATTACGTTAAAATTCGCCGTTCCTGCTGCTCCATACGCGGCCGGATTGCCCCAACGGTATAAAAAATCGCCGCCTTTGCCTGAAATGCCCCCGGTATGTGTTGCAGCCTGCGCCGTGGTGGTGCTATGGTCAATGACCCACATTTCGTTGAGGAAGTGGGAACTGACCACGATCTGGTCCAGCGCAGGATTATAGTCTATGCCATTCATGTGTACCCAGTCTTTCCGGGTGCCGCTGTTGTTGTAATTGATATTCAGCAGTTCCGGGTGCTGCACAATGGAGCTCTGGTAATTGGCTTTGGTCGGGTAAAGATTCTGCACCAAATGGTCCCATAAATGCCATTCCCAAACGATGGTAGCCGTATTCAGTCCCGTCGGCTTGAGTTCGATAATTTTCTCTGACCAGCGTTCCTGATTTACGGTGGCCCCGGCAGCCTGGACCTGTGCGGCCGTTTTTTTTACATACACGATCAGTAAGACATTGCCGTTGGGCAAGGGACAAATGTCGTGATGCGAAACTTGATTGGCATCGCTGATGGTGTAATCAAACAGCAGGGCACCGTTCCAGCCAACTTTTTGGATCCGCCCGCAGATCCCACCACCCTGAAAGGAACTGCCAGAGGCCACAACGGTTCTCCACAGATCGCCCCCTTTAGTCATGTACGTCGAGTAGCCGGTATTTCCGGTCAGGTTACTCCATTGCTTGACTGCGACATTGTTGGTGTCGAGCAATTGAACGGAATTGGTATTCATCCTGGCAATAAGGGTCACATAGCCCCATTGCTGGGCGAAAACCGGGACCGAAATAAGGGTCATCAGGGCAATGCAAAGAGGAGCGATTTTAGGCATCCGAGCGCTGGGTTTGGTGGAAGATTGGTAGTGCAGAGGGTATCTCAAAATAAATTCTGTAAAATTTGAGGCGGGCAAAATTAACCGAAAAACCATAGTCTGGTTAAATGGCCGGGTGCTTTGTTCCAGACAGGAATTTCCAGGCAGGTTCCGCTACATGCGCTAAGTTTGTCGCTATGAATTTCAAACCCTTCTTTTTCGGGATGCTCTGGGCTGCTTCTGCAAGCGCTCAACCGGGTTGTCCGGATCCCCAAGCCACCAATTTTAATCCCGCAGCGACCAGTAACGACGGCTCCTGCCTATACCCTGTCACGACCTATACGCCTGTATGGATCAGCGGGTTGCCTGGTGCTTTGCAGGAAATCAGTGGGCTCACCCAGGCAGACGGGAAATGGTGGGGACATGAGGACAGTGGCGCCGAGGAAGTGTTTTACCGGGTTGAACCAGTTGCCGGGGATATTCTCCAAACCATTGAGCTGAAAAACGCCAAAAACCGGGATTGGGAGGAGATCGCCGCCGATGACCAGAATTTGTACCTGGGTGATTTTGGGAATAACAGCAACAACCGCCAGAATCTGGGCATTTACATCGCTCCGCTTTCCGAAATTGGCAACAGCAACTCCGAAACCGTGCAGGAGTTTGAGTGGAGCCTGCTTCCCTTCTCTTACATCGATCAAACGGATTTTACCGCACAGCCTGAAGACAGCTCTGTGTACGACTGCGAGGCTATGATCGTATCCAATGGGAAAGCGCATCTTTTCACCAAAAGCCGCCGCAACTATAATACGGTGCATTATGTGGTGAATCCTTCTAATAATACGGCAGAAAAAGTAGAAAGCTTTCAGGCAGAGGGACTGATCACGGGTGCTTCGCTTTCGCCGGATGGCAAACTTATTGCCCTGGTCGGCTATGATCTGCGGCCTTTTATTCCCACTGTTTTTTGCTGGCTTTTGTGGGACTGGCTGCCTGGTACCGACCAGTTTTTCAGCGGTAATAAACGCCGGATCGAGCTGGGGACGGCCTTGCAGGTGGGTCAGGTGGAGAGTATAGGCTTTGCTACGGACCGGGCGGGATACCTTTCCAATGAGGTGACAAAATTTAATGGGATCACGATCGTGGAAGAATCGGTGTGGAGTTTCAATTTTGGGGTCTGGGTGCCGGAAATTGTTGGCGCCCAGGAGCCCGGGGAGGAGCTGGCGGCGGTGGTGTCATTTCCAAATCCTTT
>Ga0075012_10005082_pt1 | contig 12110 bp, 15 predicted proteins | sample All_14_2_FD_71474 | JGI IMG/M metagenome (GOLD analysis project Ga0075012, IMG submission 71474) | Freshwater microbial communities in response to fracking from Pennsylvania, USA - Allegheny Zone_MetaG_DW_15 | ecosystem: Environmental > Aquatic > Deep subsurface > Groundwater > Drilled...
TTGACGGCCCGCGTCTTCACGGGCGTGGGGGAGCCTGGCCGCCCTCACCTCGCCCTCGCCGCGCTTGACGGTCGCCGGATCGCCTAATCCACCCGCAGATCCCGCACATAGCGTTTCCAGTTCTGCACATAGTGCTCGGCCGAGGCTTCCAGGGCCGCGATCTGTCCGGCCTCCAGCGCCCGCACCACTCGCCCCGGCTGGCCGACGACCAGTGACCCGTCGGGAATCACCTTGCCCTCAGGGATCAACGCCCCGGCCCCGATGATGCAGTCGCGGCCGATCACGGCGCGTCCCAGGATCACCGCCCCGATCCCAATCAGGCTGTTGTCGCCCACGGTGCAGCCATGCAGCATCGCCAGATGTCCGACCGTCACGCCCCGTCCCAGCGTCAGCGGCTCTCCGGCGTCGGTATGCAGCACGCTGCCGTCCTGGACATTGCTGTTCTCGCCGATGGTGATCGGGTCGTTGTCACCCCGCAGCACGGCCCCGAACCAGACGCTGGCGCCGGGCTTCAGAATCACATCTCCTAGGACCGTCGCATTCGGCGCTATCCAGTATTCGCCCGCGGGCGGAAGCTGCGGTTTCTTATCGCCCAGTGCATAGACATTCATCCGAACACAGCCTTATCTAAAGAAAATGAAGGCTTTAAGCCTTCGTAAACCACGCTAGCATCACAGTGTAGATGTGATTCGAACCCGCGTTCAGGGTTCGGGTCCGAAGCCGGATCAAGCCCGGTCTGGTCAGTATAGGGGAACGCGCGTGGCGTGTTCGGTTCGGCGGCCTGGTTCGCTGATTTTCGGTCCTTCCACCGATCCGGGCGGCTTTGTCGCATCCCCGTCCCTTCTCCTCCCCACCAACGTCCAAGGCGGCACCCTGTCGGGTCCGCCTTTTTTCATGCCCTGGAGGCGTCCATGACCAAACGTGCGGCACTGAAGCGTCAAACCCGTGATCTGAGCCGCGAGCCGGGGGTCTTCGATTCCCAGGAGTTCGCGCACGAATCCAAGGTCCGCCGCCTTCCGACCCATACCGGCTGGTCGCCGACCCCCTCCAATGACGAGCGCGACCAGGCCTATGTGAAGACGTTGAAGCCCAAGTCGGACGGTCAGGCCGAGCTTCTGACGGCCATCGATCACCACAATCTGGTCCTGGCCCTGGGTCCGGCAGGGACCGGCAAGACCTATCTGGCGGTGGCCAAGGCGGTCGAGGCGCTGGAGGCGGGCCGGATCGGTCGGATCGTCCTGTCGCGCCCGGCCGTCGAGGCTGGCGAATCGATCGGCTTCCTGCCCGGCGACATGGAGGACAAGCTGGCCCCCTATCTGCGGCCCCTCTACGACGCCCTGTCGGATCGTCTCAGCATGAAGCGGGTCAAGGCCCTGATGGCAGAGGGCCTGATCGAGATCGCCCCGATCGGCTATATGCGCGGCCGCACCCTGAACAATGCCTTTATCGTCGTCGATGAGGCTCAGAACTGCACCTATGTGCAGCTCAAGATGCTGCTGACCCGCCTGGGCTGGCATTCGACCATGGTCGTCACCGGCGATCCGCAGCAGTCCGACCTGCTGCCCGGCATCTCGGGTCTGTCCGATGTGGCCGAGCGCCTGGCCCCCGTGCCCGACATCGCCGTCGTCCGCCTGGCCGAACGCGACATCGTCCGCCACCCCCTGGTCGCGAGCATGATCGGGGTTCTGTAACGATCGACTATGGCCTGTCTCCGCCCCCGCGACCGGGTGGGGACAGGCTGGTCATCATCCCGTCGCGGGATTGACGGCGGCCGCCTCTTCCTTGGCCAGGGCGATGCCCTCCGCCGAGCCCTTGGCCGGCGGTCTGGGTCGTGCGCCCATCCGGTCCACCAGGGCGAAGACGAAGGGGTTCAGCGAGATGGACAGCAGGGCGGCGGCCAGAATCAGGTCGTGCGTCTCGCGGCTCAGCGCGCCCAGCGACATACTCAGTGCCGCCAAAATAAAGCTGAACTCCCCGATCTGGGCCAGGCTGGCCGCGACAGTCAGCCCCGTGGCCCGGTCCAGCTTGAAGCGGTGGGTGATCACCAGGGCCGCGACGGCCTTGCCCACGATGACGATACCCAGCACGCCGAACACCGCCAGCGGCTCGCGCAGCAGGATCGACGGGTCGAACAGCATCCCCACCGAGACGAAGAACAGCACCGCAAAGGCGTCTCTCAACGGCAGTGACCGCTCCGCCGCATTGTGACCCAGGGGGGACGAGTTCAGCACCAGCCCGGCCAGGAAGGCCCCCAATGCGAACGAGTGGAACATGGCATAGGCGACCCAGGCGATGCCCAGGGCGATGGCCAGAACACCCAGGGTGAACAGCTCGCGCGACCGCGTATGGGCAATCTTCACCAGCACCCAGGGCAGGACCCTGGGCCCCACCACCAGCATGGCCCCGACGAAGACGGCCACCTTGGCCAGGGTCCAGCCGATGGATGCCGCCAGTTGGCCGCCGCTCAGCGTCTCGCCCGGCTGAACGATCAGAAGCGGCAGCATGACCAGGGCGATGACGATCACCAGATCCTCGACGATCAGCCAGCCCACGGCGATCCGTCCGATCTCGCCCTTGACCTGTTTGCGTTCCTCCAGCGCACGCAGCAGCACGACGGTTGAGGCGACGGACAGGGCGAACCCCATCAGAACCGCCTCCACATTGCCGAACCCCAGCAGGCGACCCAGACCCCAGCCCAGGAATGTCGCGGCCACGATCTGAAAAATAGCACCCGGTATGGCGACCCTGCGGACCTTCATCAGGTCTTCAGGAGAGAAATGCAGCCCGACCCCAAACATCAGCAGGATGACCCCGATCTCCGCCAGTTGCGGAGCCAAAGTCGTGTCCGCGACGAAGCCGCCCGTATAGGGGCCGACAGCAACACCCGCGACTAGATAGCCGACCAGGGGCGACAGCTTCAGCCGATTGGCGATCATCCCGAACACGAACGCCAGAACGAAGCCACCGACGAGAGTGAGAATCAGGCTGTCGGCGTGCGGCATCGGCGCTCCTTGCGTAGGGCTTGTGTTCCTTGGGCGGTGAGAGCCCCACATCTGGGGGCCGGACGTCACAACGGCAAGGCTTCTCAGCGAAATCAGTCCTCCCCTTCGCCGCTCTCAGGAGGAGGATTGGCGAAGAGCCTAAGCCCGGACGGCACCCCGCGCCGCACTGATCCCCACAGCCGTCAGGGCCGTCGCCGCGATATGGTCCGCATTCAGCCCGGCGGTGGCATACATGGCCTCGGGTTTGTCGTGATCCTGGAAGACGTCGGGCAGATGCAGCGACCGCACCTTCAGCCCGGCGTCCAGCGCGCCCTTCTCCGCCAGCAGCTGGAGCACGAAGGCCCCGAATCCGCCCATCGCCCCCTCTTCCACCGTGATCAGACATTCATGCTCGCGCGCCAGGCGCAGGATCATCTCGGCGTCCAGCGGCTTGGCGAACCGCGCATCGGCCACTGTGGCCGACACGCCCCGCGCGCCCAGCAGATCCGCCGCCTTCAGCGATTCCTGAAGGCGGGTGCCCAGGCTCAGGATGGCGACCGCCGTCCCCTCGCGCACGATGCGGCCCCGGCCGATTTCCAGCGGCGCAGCCAGTTCGGGAATCTCCACACCCACCCCGTCGCCGCGAGGATATCGGAAGGCGCTGGGCCGGTCGTCGATCTCGCAGGCCGTGGCGATCATGGCGGCCAGGTCCGCTTCGTCGGCGGCCGCCATCAGGACCATCCCCGGCAGGGCCCCCATGAAGCCAATGTCGAACGACCCGGCATGGGTCGCCCCGTCGGCCCCGACCAGCCCGGCCCGGTCCATGGCGAACCGCACCGGCAGGCCCTGAATGGCCACGTCATGGACCACCTGGTCATAACCGCGCTGCAGGAAGGTGGAATAGATGGCGCAGAAGGGCTTCATCCCGTCCGCCGCCAGGCCGGCCGCGAAGGTCACCGCGTGCTGTTCGGCGATGCCGACGTCATAGGTCCGGTCCGGAAAGGCCTGTCCGAACAGGTCCAGTCCCGTCCCGCCCGGCATGGCGGCGGTGATGGCCACGATCGACGGATCGCGTTCGGCTCGCTTGATCAGCTCGGTGCCGAACACCTTGGTATAGCTGGGGGCGTTGGAAATGGTCTTGGCCTGCTTGCCCGAGACCACGTCGAACTTGACCACGCCGTGATATTTGTCGGCACTGTTCTCGGCGGGGGCGTACCCCTTGCCCTTCTGGGTCACGACATGGACCAGGACCGGCCGGTCGGTGATCGCGGCCGCATTCTTCAGCACCGGAACCAGGGCCTCCATGTCATGGCCGTCGATCGGCCCGACATAATAGAATCCCAACTCCTCGAAGAAGGTGCCGCCGGTGACCATGCCACGGGCATATTCCTCCGCCTTCTTGGCGGCATCGCGGAACGGGCGCGGCAGGTGCTGCGCCATTGAACGGCCCAGGCGGCGGAAACTGCGATAGGTCCCGCCCGACACCAGCTTGGCCAGATAGGCACTCATCCCGCCAACCGGCGGGGCGATCGACATATCGTTGTCGTTCAGCACGACAGTCAGCTGGCCGCTGGTCGCCTCGACGGCATTGTTCATCGCCTCATAGGCCATGCCCGCCGACATCGAGCCGTCGCCGATCACGGCCACGACACGGTTGCTGCCGCCCTTCTGATCGCGGGCGGCGGCGAACCCCAGGGCCGCGCTGATCGAGGTCGAGGCATGGGCCGCGCCGAACGGGTCGTATTCGCTCTCGCTGCGTTTGGTGAAGCCTGACAGGCCGCCGCCCTGGCGCAGGGTGCGGATGCGGTCGCGGCGCCCGGTGAGGATCTTGTGCGGATAGCACTGATGCCCGACGTCCCAGATCAGGATGTCGTCCGGCGTCTCGAACACATGATGCAGCGCTACGGTCAGCTCGACCACACCCAGGGCCGAGCCCAGATGCCCGCCCGTCACCGAAACCGCGTCGATCGTCTCGGCCCTTACCTCATCGGCCAACTGGCGCAACTGGCCCGCGTCGAAGCCGCGCGTGTCCGCGGGAAAGGTGACGGTGTCCAGAAGCGGCGTATCGGGCATGAGAACTCTAAGTCGCGAGAAGCAGTCTTCGATCCCTCCTTACCCTGTCATTCGGCGGGGGCGAAGAGAGGCCGTCACTGAACGCACGGAGAAGGATGATCTAACTCCGTCGCCTTAGCACGAAGTCCACACTCGCCTTGAGGATTTCCGCGTCGGCACCGAACGGGGCCAGGTGGCTGCGGGCCTGGTCGGCCAGGTGCGCGACCCTGTGCCGCGCCGCATCGACACCCAGCAGGGTGACGAAATTGGTCTTTCCCCGCGCCGCGTCCTTGCCGCCCGCCGCCTTGCCCAGGATGTCCTCGTCGCCCTCGACGTCCAGCAGGTCGTCGACGATCTGATAGGCCAGGCCGATGTCGTGCGAGAAACTCAGCAAGGCCTGCCGCTGCGCCTCGCCCGCCCGGGCGATGATCAGCGGGATCTCGAAGGCATAGTTGAACAGGGCCCCGGTCTTCAGCCGCTGCATTCGCGCCACCCCGCCCAAGTCGTCGCGCACGCCCAGCAGATCGATCATCTGGCCGCCCGCCATCCCCCGCGCGCCAGAGGCGAACGACAGTCTGCGCGCCAGTTCGCACCGCACGCCGGCATCCTCGTGCGTGTCCTCATGCAGCAGGATGTCGAAGGCCGCCGTCTGCAGGGCATCGCCCGCCAAGACGGCCGTCGCTTCATCATAGGCCCGGTGCAGCGTGGGCCGCCCCCGCCGCATATCGTCGTCGTCCATGCAGGGCAGGTCGTCATGCACCAGCGAGTAGGCATGAACGCATTCCAGGGCGCAGGCGGCGCGCAGCACCGGTCGCTCCTCGATATCGAACAGTTCGGCCGCTTCCAGCGCAAAGAAGGGCCGCAACCGCTTGCCGGGCCCCAGGGCGGCATAACGCATCGCCTCGGTCAGCCGTGCCTCCGGCCCATCGGCGCGCGGCAACAGCTCGTCCAGGGCGACGGTGACCAGATCGGCGACCTCGGCCACGCGGTCGATGACGGTCTGTTCGTCGGAGTTGGCGGCGATGGGTCTCAGAACAGCCTCCCGCCCAAGGGAACGTCCCGATCGACGCCGATCAGCACCACGGCCCCGTCCGCATCGGGAAAGCCCAGGGTCAGGACCTCGGACATGAAGGGTCCAATCTGGCGCGGCGGGAAATTCACCACCGCCGCCACTCTGCGGCCCACCAACTGCTCGGGGGTATAGTGGACCGTGATCTGCGCCGAGGATCGCTTGGTCCCGATGTCCGGTCCGAAATCGATGGTCAGCTTGAAGGCGGGCTTGCGGGCCTCCGGAAACGGCTCGCAGCGGACCACCTCGCCGACGCGCACGTCGACCTTCATGAAGTCGTCGAAACTGATCTGTGCCGTTTCGGGCATCAGCCGAACTCGGCCGCTTCGATGCCCTTGGCTTGACCGTCGGACCCGACCACGATCTTGTCGACCCGCAGCTGCGCCGCCTTCAGCCGCGCCTCGCAGTGAGCCTTCAGCCGCGCACCCTGTTCATAGAGGGCGATCGATTCCTCCAGTGGTGCCTGGCCGGACTCCAGCCGCGCCACGATCGATTCCAGCCGCGCCAGGGCGTCCTCGAAGCTCAGGTCGATGGGGACGGCGGGTGTTTCGGCAGCGTCTGTCATGAGGCCGGTTCTGACACCAAGGGACCAGCAGGCCAAGCCCGCAATGGCTCACGAAACGCGGCGTGTGGGCCGTCAGCGCTTCTCGAACCGCCGCTGGGACCAGTAGCTGAAGCCCTGATCCTGGACCAGGCGCCACCCATCGGCCTTCAGCCGGCGTCCGACCATATGGTTGAAATAGCCATGCGCCAGCACCAGCACATCCTGGCCGCCCATCGCCCGCGCGATCAGGATCTGCGCCGCCTGCTCGGCCCGCTCCTCGGCCTGGCGGCGCGTTTCCTGGCCATCGTGATGGTCGAAGGCGTGCCACCAGAAGCGCGACACGGCCCCCCAGTATTTGGGCGGCAGCTTGAACCAGGCCGGGAAATGCGGCGGCGGCAACGGGGCCTCGATGAACAGGGCATCCTGAACCACCTCGCGCCCGGCGGCGGCGGCGGCGGCGGTTTCCTGGGCCCGTGGCCGCGTCGAGGCATAGATGATCCCCGCGCCCTGAGCCGCAGCCAGCAGTTCCGGCGGCGGCGTCTGGCCGGCGCGCAGTCCACCCACTTCATAGCGGGCCCACCAGTCGCGATACTGGTCGGACGACAGCATACATTTGCGCGACAGGGCCGGTTCCCCGTGCCGGGTCAGGATGATGGCCCCCGGCCGGACGGTCGCCACGGCGCTTGCCGCGTCCGACACCGCCTGGGGCACCCCGCTCTGTTCGGTCGATTCGATGAAGGCGGGTGCGGTCATGGTTACCGGAACGGGCCGAATGCGCGATGGCGCCGACACGCGTTCCTCAGTCCTCCCCCAGCGCCCGAAGATGTGCGACCGCCGAACGGCCCAATCCTTCAAGGTCGTAACCGCCCTCGAGCGATGCCGCAACCTTGCCCGCGCAGGTCGCCCGCGCGACCTCGACCACGGCCCGTGTCGCCCAGGCGAAATCCTCGGCCTCCAGGGACTGGTGGGCCAGGGGATCGCGGCGATGGGCGTCGAATCCGGCGGAGATCAGGATCAGGTCCGGACGGAACGCCTCCAGCGCCGGCATCAGTCCGCCGGCAAACCTGGCCCGCCATGATTCGCGCGCCGCATGAGGCGGCACCGGCACATTGACGATATTGCCGACCCCCGTCTCCGACGCCGCGCCGGTGCCAGGATACAGCGGCATCTGGTGGATCGAGCCCAGGAACAGGCTGTCGTCGTCCTGGAACGCCGCCTGGGTGCCATTGCCGTGGTGGACGTCGAAATCGATCACCGCGACCCGCGCCATCCCCAGGCTCTGCGCCACCCGCGCCGCCACCGCGACATTGGAGAACAGGCAGAACCCCATCGCCTGGTCCGGCTCGGCATGATGGCCCGGCGGCCGGACGGCGGCAAAGGCGCGATGGGTTTCCCCCCGCGCAATGGCCCGAACCGAATCGACGATCGCCCCGGCCGCCAGCCGCGCCGCCCGAACACTGCCAGGCGACAGGATCGTATCGCCGTCCAGGGCGCTCAGCCCCTCGACGGGCGAGGCGGCCAAAAGGCGCGCCACCTGATCGGCCGGATGCACACGCTCCAGATCGGTGACCGAGACCTCACAGGCCTCGCGCCGCTCCAGCTTCAGCCCCGAATCGTCGATCGCCTCGATAACGGCGCGCAGCCGTTCCGGCCGCTCCGGATGGCCCTCGCCCGGCCTGTGGGCCAGCATATCGGAATGGGTGAACAGGGTGGCGGACATGACGGCAGGATAGAAAGGTTGCCGGTGGCGGTCCATCGCCTCGACTCCCCGTCCGGCTCCTGGCCCTGTATGGCCTTCTTCATGACCGACGCCGCGATCCGCCCCGCCCGCCCCGACGATGCCGCCGCCCTGGGCAACCTGGGCCGCCAGACCTTCATCGACACCTTCGTGACCGGGTTCGGTATTCCCTACCCGGCCCAGGATCTGGCCGCCTTCCTGGACGCCAGTTTCAGCCCGGAGGCCACCGCGACAAAGCTGTCCGAGCCCGGCGCGGCCTGGTGGGTGGCCGAGGGGGAGAGCGGCCTGCTGGCCTTTGCCAATGCCGGGCCCAACACCCTGCCCCACCCGGATGCCCGGCCCGGCCATGCCGAACTGCGCCGCCTCTATGTGTCCGCAGATGCCCAGGGCCTGGGGCTTGGCACCCGGCTGCTGTCCCTGTCGCTGGACTGGATGGAGGCCAACACCGATGGCCCGCTGTGGATCGGCGTCTGGAGCGGCAATCTGAAGGCCCAGAAACTCTATGCCGCCCATGGCTTCCACAAGGCTGGCGAATACCAGTATCCGGTCGGCACCTGGCTGGACGACGAGTTCATCCTGCGGCGCGGATAGACTCAGCCGTGGGGTCCATGCCTTGATAGATGTCAGTAGCTTCCGGAGCGTCGCCATGATCGCCAGACTGACTTTCGCCGCCGCTCTGGCCCTGGCCACCGTCGTCCAGGCGCAAACACCCGTAGAGGACGTCATCGCCGCCACTGCCTATGCCGACCAACTGATCGCCGATGGCGATGCCGGGGCCTATTTCGACAACATCACCACCGACGCCACCGCCCGCGTCCGCCATCGCGCCAGCGGCATGACCTGCGCCTTTAAGCCCGGCGTGCGCGGCAGCTCGATCCGCATCTTCCCCAGCATCGGCGGGGCCACCGTGCCCGGCGACGACGTTGCCTGCGGGTTCCAGATCGGCGCTGCGACCCTGACCACCTATGCCACCCGATATGAATCCCGACCCTCGGCGAACGAGGTGTTCCAGTCCGCCATCGGCGCGATCCGCAGGAACTCCCCCGACGCCCGGCCCCATTCCGGCGCACCGATCTCCGTGCCGGTGCAGGACGGCCCCGCCCCCCTGGTCGCCGCCTTCGACCTGGACCTCGGCCGCGGCCCCGCTCTCAGCCTGGTGATGGTCAGCCATATCGGCGACTGGAGCTTCAAGGCCCGCGCCACCGGGCCAGCCGACGACTCCACCGTCGCGTCGAGCGCCGCCACCGCCTTCGCCGACAGCCTGCCCGCTCGCGCCGACTGATCCGGCGGCGTTTCTCCCGCCTGAGAAAGGCGCTATCGTCACGCCATGACCCGCGACGAACTGCTGACCAAGCTGCGCGAACTGAAGCCCTGGCTGGAAGAGCAGGGCATCGTCAACCTGCGCCTGTTCGGCAGCTATGCCCGCGACGAGGCCGGCCCCGACAGCGATGTGGACCTGCTGGTCGATGTCTCGAGGCCAATGGGTATCGCGTTTCTCACAACAGAGCGGTTGCTGGGCGAACGGCTTGGACTGCCCGTCGAATTTTGCTCTCTGGAGGTCCTCTCGCCACGCATCCGCGGCTCTGTCGAAAGGGACCTCGTTGGCGTCTGATGTGACCACCCTGATGTTGCTGGACCAGATCGTCGAGGCAGTGGACAGGCTCGAGATACTGGTGTCCGAGTCGTCAGGCGAGAGCATCATCGACGATTGGCGGACCTATGATGCGATTTGCCTTGGTCTGATCCGGGTAGGAGAGAACATCAATGCTCTGCCCGACAGCGTTAAATCACAGCTCGATGGACTGCCTTGGCAGGACATCGTGGGTTTGCGAAATCGGATTGCCCACGGCTACGGTCGTTTGACCAAGGGACGCATCTGGGAGACCGCCTCCCTGAGCGTTCCGCCTTTTGCAGAGCAGATCAGACGCCTGCGGGCTGAACTCGAGACCGACTGATGCTCCTGCCCTTCTTCACCGCCCTGCGCGACGCCAAGGTTCCGGTGTCGATGAAGGAATGGCTCCATCTGATGGAGGCCATGGACAAGGATGTCGCAGGGGGGCGGGTCGAGGACTTCTATCACCTGTCGCGGGCCGTTCTGGTCAAGGACGAGAAACACTATGACCGGTTCGACCTGGTCTTCGGCAAGGTCTTCAAGGGCGTGGAAAGCGTGGGTGCGGGCGAGGACCTGACCACCGACATCCCCGAGGACTGGCTGAAGCTGCTCAACCAGAAATTCCTGACCGACGAGGAAAAGGCCCAGATCGAGGCCATGGGCGGGTTCGAAGCCCTGATGGAGACGCTGAAGAAGCGGCTGGAGGAGCAGAAGGAACGCCACGAGGGCGGGTCGAAATGGATCGGCACCGGCGGCACCAGTCCCTTCGGCCACGGCGGCTACAATCCCGAGGGCGTTCGCATCGGCGGCCCCGGCAAACAGGGCCGGGCCGTCAAGGTCTGGGAAAAGCGCGAATACCGGAACCTGGACGACGGCGTCGAACTGGGCACCCGCAACATCAAGGTGGCGCTGCGCCGCCTGCGCCGTTTCGCACGCCAGGGCTCGCCCGACGAACTGGACATGGACGCCACCATCGACGGCACGGCCCGCCAGGGCTGGCTGGACATCCATATGCGGCCCGAGCGTCGCAACACGATCAAGGTCCTGTTGTTCCTGGACATAGGCGGCTCCATGGATGGCCATGTTAAGCTGTGCGAGGAGCTGTTCTCGGCTGCCCGGACCGAGTTCCGTCACCTGGAATTCTTCTACTTTCACAACTGCCTCTATGAGGGGGTGTGGAAGGACAACAGGCGTCGCCACACCGAAAAGACCCCGACCTGGGAGGTGCTGAACCGTTATGGCGGCGACTGGCGCGCGGTCTTCGTCGGCGATGCCACCATGTCCCCCTATGAGGTCACCATGCCGGGCGGCTCGGTCGAGCACTGGAACGAGGAGGCCGGGGCCGTCTGGCTGCGCCGTGCCCGGCAACAGTGGGAAAAGTCCGCCTGGCTGAACCCGGTCGCCGAGCGCTACTGGAGCTATTCGGCCTCCGTCGGCATGGTGCGCGAGCTGATGGACGAACAGATGTTCCCCCTGACGCTCGATGGCCTCGACCGGGCCATGCGTTCGCTGGCCCGGTGATCCGGCCCCCCGATCGTGCTATTCTCGCGCCAGTCTCGCAGGGAGCGCCGCCATGGGCCATGCCATCCTTCTGGTCCTGATGCTGTCTCAGGACGTCCCGCCCTCGCCGCCCGCCCTCGATCCACCGGCCTGGGCGCTCGCCGACCCCTACGGCTGGGAACGGGCCGAATGCAGTCCGCTGGTCCGCAAGGACGCCACGCTGGAAGCCTGCCAGGTTCGGGTTCGCACCCAGTTGTCGGCCGCTTTGGGTGACGCCCTGCTCGCCGACCTGCGCCCCGGCGTGATCCAGGACTGTCGCCAGGTCCCCTCAGACACGGGCGGCTATCAGGTCCAGTGCGGCGCGCCCCCGCGTGCCTCGCGCGCCGGGCCCGACCTGGATGAACAGATCTGCGACACCCGTCCCAGGGCACAGGCCCAGGGCGGTGTCGCCTGGGTCGAGGACTGTCGGCCCGCGAGTGGACGCAGCCAGGACGGTGGCCTGTCGCTCCGCCTATTCGGCGACGACGACTGATCGTCAGTCTCCGTCAGGGGCCACACGCTTCAAGGCCTGACAGAGTGACCACTCACTCTGGGAGCTCGCATGGTCATTCGTC